>Ga0126371_10005225_pt1 | contig 11535 bp, 10 predicted proteins | sample PanSoiMetaPlot_4_FD_110145 | JGI IMG/M metagenome (GOLD analysis project Ga0126371, IMG submission 110145) | Tropical forest soil microbial communities from Panama - MetaG Plot_4 | ecosystem: Environmental > Terrestrial > Soil > Tropical forest > Bulk soil | place: Panama | collected 2016-02-17
TGCGATCTCGCGGCCGATCGCCGGCACGCTCGTAGAGACGTATCTGCGCGGACGCGGGATTACGGTATTGCACGGAACCGGCAGTCTGCGCTTCCAGCCCTGCTGCTACTACCGGCCGGAGGAGGATGCGCCGGTCGAGATTTGGCCGGCCATGGTTGCGGCAGTGACCTATCTCGACGGCGCGATCACCGGCGCGCATCGCACTTGGCTCGACCCGACGGGTCGCGGCAAGGCACCGATCGACACGCCGCGCCGGGCAATGGGCGACCTTCTCGGCAACGCCGTGCGCTTCGGCATCCCCGGCGAAGTGATGGCGGTCGGCGAAGGGATCGAGACGATGCTGTCGCTCCGTTGCGGCCTGCCCGACATGCCGATGGCGGCGGCGCTGTCGGCCGCACACCTCGCCGCCATCCTGTTCCCGGATACGCTGCGCCGGCTCTATATCGCGCGAGACGACGACCCGGCCGGCGACGGGGCTGTGGCGACGCTGGTCGCCCGGGCGCAGGCCGCCGGGATCGAGGCGATCGCCCTGTCGTCGCGGTCCGTGGACTTCAACGAGGACCTGCGGGCGCTCGGCCTCAGCGCGCTGCGAGCTGAACTGCGCGTCCAGCTCGCGCCGCAGGACGAATGCTTTATTCCTGTTGATTGAGCGGCTTCCATACGCAACATGACTTTGATCACGGCGCCCGGTGCGGAAGCTTGGGCCTCCACCCGCACGGAGGCACAAGTATGTTTGAAGAAATCTTCTTTCCCCGAACCGCTGACAAATATCGAGCAGCGCCACTTGTCGGCGAGCGCGAACGATATCTCGTTCATCTCAAGGAGAGCGGCGCCAAGCGACCGACTTTGCGGAAATGCGCCAACGATCAATTGAGCTTAATGCGCCTTCTGAACCTGGAAGAAGGCGACAGGGTCAGTGCCGACCAGATCGAGGCTGCGGCGGCGATCTGGTCGCGGCCGCAAGGACGGAGATGCATTCGAGCGGCATCTCCCAAGGCGCGCAAGCGGTTCGTCACCCAGGGGATCGGATGGCTTCGCTTTTTGGTCCGGCTCGATGAGCGCGAGAAACGAAGCCATTCCCATTGCGCCGAGGTTGCGACCTTCGAGAAATGGCTGCGCGACGAGCGCGGCTTGTCCGGCGCGACGGTTCAAAGCTACTGCGCGGCCGCCAATCGCTTCTTCTCTTGGCTGGGCGGGAACGATGTCGCGCTGAGCGCCGTGCGGATGCGCCACATCGACGGTGCGGTCGCCGCCGAGCACACGCGGGGAGCTTGGACTCGCCGGACCCTGCACGATTACGCGCAGCGTCTGAAGGCGTTCTTCTTGTTCGCCGAAGCCCGCGGCTGGTCTTCGCCCGGGCTGGCCGCGGGCATCATGCCGCCCCGCTTCATGGCGGACGAGACCGTTCCCAAGGGCGTGAGGCGCGAGGATGTCGTGCGCCTGCTCGCGTCCGTCGAGGGCGTTCGTTCTGTCGACAAGCGCGACCGGGCAATCCTGATGCTGTTCATCGCCTACGGGCTGAGGGCCGGAGAAGTCGGCGGCCTCCGGCTGGACGACCTGGACTGGGAAAGCGGGATGCTCCGTGTCCGCTGCTCAAAGCCGGGCCGAACGCATCACTGGCCGCTGTCGCCGGGGGTCGGGCACGCCATTCTCCGGTACATACGTGAAGCACGGCCCTCCGGCTTCGGGTGCGGCCTCTTCTTCACGTCGCGCGCGCCGATACGGCCGCTCACCAGGAAGACGCTGGACAAGATGGTTCGCGATCGCCTGGCGGCGATCGGCGTCGTCGACGGGCGGCGCGGTCCGCACGCGCTGCGGCATGCGGCGGCCCAGCATCTTCTGGATCAGGGCATGTCGATGAAGGTGATCGGGGACTTTCTCGGGCACCGCGATCCGTCGTCCACCGCGATCTACGCCAAGGTCAATCTCACCGCGCTCCGCGAGGTGGCGGCCCTCGATCTGGAGGGGCTGGCATGATGCTGCGCGAGGCCATCGAGCAATATATCCTCTGGCGTCAGGCCCATGGCGCGAGATTCTCAACCGGGGCGAACCTGCTGCGTCGCTTCCTCGAATACGCCGACGGAGATGCTGCCTGCGATGCGGCCACCACGGCACGGGTCCTGGCCTTCCTGGCGGGCAAGGGGCCGCTGACCCGGCACCGCCAGAACAAGTATTACGTTCTTGCCGGGTTCTGGCGCTATGCGATCAGCCGCGGGCACGCGAGCCGGTCGCCGCTCCCTGACAACGAACCGAAATCGCCGGTTCGCGCGCCGCCCTACATCTACTCGCGCGAGGAGCTGCGGCGTCTCTTCGATTCCGCGACCGTGGAGATGAGCCGACGCGGTGCGGTTCAGTTGGACGCCGTGACGTTCCGGACCCTGCTCCTTCTCTTGTACGGAGCCGGGTTGCGCTTCAGCGAGGCGACGCGCCTGACGTTGGCGGACGTCGACTTGACGGAAGCCGTCCTATCGGTGCGCGGCACGAAGTTCTTCAAGGACCGGCTGGTGCCGATTGGTCCGCAGCTCACCGAGGCGCTGGTGGCCTATGTGGCTCAGCGCCGACATGGCGGTCGTGCGCAAGATCGGGATGCCCTTCTTCTCGCCAACCGCGACGGATCGCGGCTCGCCAGCAGCACCGTTCAAGCGGCGTTCGATAGCTTACGGCGCATCGCTGGCGTCCACCGCACGGGAGGCGGGCGACGAATCCCACGCCTCCATGATCTCCGGCATAGCTTCGCGGTCCACAGCCTGACCGCCTGGTATCGCGAGGGCGCCGATGTGCAGCGGCGGCTGCCGCTGCTCTCCACCTATCTCGGCCATGCCGACCTCGAAGGCACGAAGGTCTATCTGACGATGACGCCCGAGCTTCTGCACCAGGCGTCGCTGCGCTTCGCGCGCTATGCGGAAGGAGGCGGCGATGCGTGAGCTCGTAACCCTCGGCCCGTGGCTTCGACGCTTCCTCACCGAACACATCGTCACCGAGCGCAACTTGGCCCGGAACACCCGCACGAGCTATCGCGACACCTTCAGCCTGCTGCTCCCGTTCATCAGCGGCAAGGTGCGCAAGCCGGTGGACCGGCTGGCCGTCGCTGATCTGACGTCCGGGCGAGTGCTGCAGTTCCTCGCGCACCTCGAGAAAGAGCGAGGCTGCTCCGCCCGCACCCGCAATCAGCGGCTCGCCGCCATCCGGGCGTTCGCCCGCTTCGTCGGCAGCCGCGATCCGGCCCAGGTCGAATGGTGTGGTCACATCCGGGCCATCGCGTCGAAGAAGTCCATGACCGAGCCGGTCGGGTGGCTGACCAGGCCGGAAATGGAGGCCATCTTGGGCGTCCCCGATCGGACCACAGAGCGCGGTCGTCGCGAATATGCGCTGCTGCTCTTCCTCTACAATACCGGCGCGCGGGTGTCCGAGGCGATCCAGCTGAAGGTACGCGACTTGCAGATCGGGAGCGGCAACGGCGGCCATGGCCTGGCGACCCTGCACGGGAAGGGCGGCAGGCTGCGGCAATGCCCGTTGTGGCCGGAAACCGAACGCGCCCTTGCCGGTGAGATCAGCGGTCGCCGCGCTGATCATGCCGTGTTCGTCAGCAGGCTCGGAGGGTCGTTTACACGCTTCGGAGTGTATCGGCTCGTCGAGCGCTGCGCGGCCCGGGTGCAGGACCTGGCCGGCAGGACGATAACTCCGCATGTGATCCGGCACACCACGGCCTGCCATCTCGTCCTCGCCAGCGTGGACATCAACACGGTGCGCGCCTGGCTCGGCCATGTCTCGATCAGCACCACCAACATCTATGCCGAGATCGACCTCACGACAAAGGCGAGCGCGGTCGCCCTTTGCGAGGTGGGTCAGCCGCAATCGGGACGCTCGTGGAAGGAGGACAAGGACCTCATGGCCTTCCTGAAATCCTTGTAAGTGAGGAGGCTCGGGACGGCCCAGACCTCCCATCTGTCACTCCGTCCTGATCTTCACCTGGCACGCGAAGCGAACGACATCCTGCGGCGCGAGCTGGATGCGCAGCGCCGCCCGCACCGCACCGACGCCGAATGCACGCAGATCCTCGTTGAAGTCGCCCATGTGCGGAGACAGGGCGAGCGCCTCGATGCCCGCCGCTTCGGCGCGTTCGGCCAATGTAGCGAACGCCATGTCACCTGCGGCATCAGCGTCGCGGGCGATGTAGAGCCGTCGCAACGTCGGCGGGAGCAGAAGCGCGGCGAGGTGGTTGGCCGAGAGCGCGGCAGCCATCGGCATGGCAGGCAGTGCACAACGCAGCGACAGCATCGTCTCGATGCCTTCGCCGGCAACGAGGACGTCATCGGCCGCGCTGAAGCGGACGGCATGGCCGAGCAGGTCACCCATCGCCCGGCGTGGCGTGCCGATCGGCGCCTTGCCTCGGCTCGTCGGGTCGAGCCAAGTGCGGTGCGCACCGGTGATCCCGCCGCCGAGATCGGTGACCGCGGCTATCATCGCCGGCCAGGTCTCGGTCGGTGAGCCGTCGTCCGCGCGATAATAGCAGCGCGGATGAAACCGTAGCGCGCCCACATGGTGGACAGTCTCGATGCCGCGATTCCGCAGGTAAGTCTCGACGAGCGTCCGGCGGATCGGCTCCGCCATGGCGAAGAGCCGACGCGCCGCTTCCGGCGATCCTGCCGGGACAGGCGTGCGAACGGGCTTTGGGGCCGGCAGCGACTCCGCCCGCGGCAGACTCAGAAAGCGTCGTGCCTCATCGGCAACGTCGCGGAAGTTGGCGAGGCCGCAGCTCTCACGGATGACGTCGAGCAGGTCGCCATGTTCGGCCGACGCGGCATCGGTCCAATGCCCGGCGGCGCCGCGACCGGAGTCCGGTCCGCTGAGCCGGACGAACATCGACCGGCCGGGCGTGTTGCGAACGTCGCCCACCGTCCAGTAGCGGCCCTGGCGCCGCCCGTTGGACAGGTAATGGCGGCAGACCGCCTCGGCATCACGGGCGAGGCGGCGCGCCAGTTCGGAGGCGTCGCGGGGCATCACCCAACCCCCCGCGCGTTGACATTATGTTGCGGAGATTCTGCCAACTGCCCGCGAGACAGCGCCCGATCGCGGCTGCGCAACATAACCGCTGGCGCAACATAATCGGTCCATTTGCCGGCAGCGCCTTTGCCGAACGCCGGGCCCTTCAGGCGCACGAACATGGATCGTCCTGGCGTGTTGCGAACGTCGCCAACAATCCAGTACCGGCCCGCACGCCGCCCATTCGACAGATAGTGGCGGCACACTGTTTCGGCGTGCTCGGCGAGCCGACGCACGACATCAGAGGCTTGCGTGGTCATGAGGGCGGCTCTCAGATGACGAAGGCCCGCCGTTTCCGGCGGGCCTAAGTGGCGCGTTGGTTACTCGGCCGCGACAGCGTGCGGGTTCGTCGCGACCGATTCATCCTGGATCGGGACCTTCGATTCGGCCATCGCCGTTTCGTGGCCGATTGCCGCCGCTTGTTCGATGCTTGACGCGACTCCGAGTTCCGGCGCCGGCGATCCGGTTGTGATTGCGCGACCAGACGTGCGCAACGCCTGCGGCAGCCATCCAGAACCAGCCAGCAACTCCTGCGCCCTCTCCGCCATCTCACCCTTCTTGAGATCATGGAGGAGCTGTACCGCCGGCTCGCCCTTGGCCTCGCGCACCGCCTCGAGGATACGAGCCTTCGTCACGCGGCCGAGATAGCTGTCGACGGTTGGCGACCAGCCGACCGCAGAGACGTCGAGGCCGACGACCTCGGCAATGCGATCGGCGTGAGCGAGCGCGCGCGGACGTCGATTCCATGACTCGTGGACGGTGTTGATGCTGAGCGCCGCGCAATGCGCAAACAGCGCTCCGCGGCTATCGGCATCGAATGCGAGCAGCACGTCCCAGAGATCACGCGGATCGCGCGGCAGCTGCTCGGACCATCGGCGATGGCGGTCGTCGACCGCGTTCGCAATGCCGGTGTCGTTGAGACCGGGCGCCTGGCTGCCGAACACGATGCTCTTGACGTCGATTTCAAGGCAGGACTCGAACGCGCGGTAGAAGAGCTTGAGGCAAAAAGCATGGAGCGCAGCGAGGAATGCCACGTCTGGCTTCCGCGCCAGCGCATCGCGCAAAGCAAGCGTCCGGTAAGCCGTGAGCTCGGTCAGCACCCGATCGGGGATCGGCGTCAAGCCCTCGTCTTCTTCCGGCGCCTTTTGGTGCGCCGAACTAGCGACCTCGCGCTCCGCGCCTTCGGCCGCAATCGCATCAACGGCGGCGCTCGGACCAGTCTCCGGCTCGGATTCGGGAACGGGTGGCTCGTCCTCCGGTCGCACATAACCGCGCTCCGTGCGCAATACGCCTGAACCATCGATGCTGACGAATGCGCCGGCACGCGCGATCTCCGCGGAATCGTACTTCATCGGCCGCGCATCGAGCGCGGCAAGCGCCGTTTCGATTTCGCCAAGCCGCGCATCAACATCTTCCGGCAGCTCGTCCGCATTCGCATGGGCTTCCTCGAGCTTCTGATACTCTGAGCGGAGGGCCTCCCCCGTAGCCACCTCCTCACCAGTCATGGCCACGGGCTCACCGGAGATGTGGCGCAGGCCGTAGGTGTGGCCGTAAGGAAAGTCGCTGCCGACCTCCACCCATTTCCAGCCCTCGGCTCGGACGGCTTCGGCCTCGCGCTCGAGCTTCTCAGCCGCGAGCCGGTCGAGAAGCACCGGATCCTGCAGCCATCCGCCATCATCTTGCTGGAAGAGATCCCGCAAGATCGTGCCGCCCGCCGCCTGATAGGCCGCGATCCCAACGAATTGCGCGCGCTTGTCTGATGCACGCACCGCACCCTCGGTGAGAAGCCGACGGATGTGATACGGCTCCTTGGTGTACGAGCGCTGGAGCGCCTCCCACACACGCTCTTGCTGCGTGTGGTCGGGATTGACCGTGAACGCCATGAGCTGGTCGAGCGTCATGCCGTCCTCGGCGTAGATGTCGAGAAGCTTCGCCGAAACAGCGGCCAGCTTGAGGCGCTGCTTGACTACATGCGCGCTGACGAAGAACGCGGCCGCGATCTCCTCCTCGCTCATGCCCTTGTCACGCAGCGCCAGGAAGGCACGAAACTGGTCCAGCGGGTGGAGCGGCGCACGCTGGATGTTCTCGGCAAGCGAGTCCTCTTCGGCAAATCCCTCGGTGCGGACGACGCAGGGGATCGGCGCAGTGCGGGCAAGGCGCTTCTGCTTCACCAGGAGCTCAAGCGCGCGATAACGGCGCCCGCCCGCCGGGACTTCGAACATGCCGGTCTCGGCGCCGGCGTCGTCGCGGACCGGCCGGACGGTGAGGCTCTGCAGGAGCGTGCGGCGCGCGATGTCTTCCGCGAGCTCCTCGATCGAGACGCCCGCCTTGATGCGGCGCACGTTCGCTTGACTGAGCACCAGGCAGTTGAAGGGAATGTCGCGCGACTGGCTGAGCGTGACTTTCTTAGCGGACTTTGCCATTTCGATTTCTCCGCGACGGGCGCCGAGGGCCCTTCCCTCGACCTTCTGACCCGTCACGAAGCGGAGCGCCGCCCTCTTCCTCTCGAGGGCGACGCCGAGGATCCGACCAAGAGGAACGCACGAAGCTGGAGGCCGAAAGGAAGCGAACCAGGACGGGTGCCCTTATCGTTCTCAGGCCGCCCGGTCGAGCAGCTTCTTCGCCCGCGCCTCCAGATCGAGCCGGGCGTCCTGGTGCGGCCGGCCGCGCGCGACTGCGGTGATGCCTTGCACGAAGTCGAAGATGCTTTCGGGCTTGCGGCCCTCCTCGGCAAGCACGGTCTCGACGATCTTCGCCATTTCTGACTTGCTGAACCCGCGCTTGCGTAGGAAATCGGATCGTTCCTCGTCAGTGCGCGCAACGATGCGCTCCCGCGCCGCCTTGATTCCGTTGACGAAAGGCATCGGCGAGGAGTTGGCGAAGCGAGCGAGCGCCGGAGCCGCCTCATGGGCGAAGCGTGAGGCGGCATATTTCGAGTGGCGGATGGTAATCTCCTCGAAGTCCTCGATGCCCCAGAGATTGCGATTCTGGCAGACGGCCCGGAGATAGAAGCTCGCGATTCCGAGCGTCTTTGCGCCGACCTCGGAATTCCAGCAATAGAAGCCGCGGAAGTAGAGGTCAGGCGAGCCATCCCTCAGCCGCCCGGCTTCTATCGGATTGAGGTCGTCAACCAGGAACAGGAACACGTCGCGGTCCGAGGCATAGAGTGTGGTCGTGTCTCGGGTGACGTCGATCCCAGGATCGTAGATGCCCGTCGACCAGTCGAGCACGCCGGGAACCTTCCAGCGCGTATCACCAGTGCCGTCGCCCGCGATCCGCTGCACGGCCGCGACCAGTTCATGATCGTAGATCCTGCCATAATCGGGACCCGTGACCGCGCGCAGTTCAACGCGGCCCTCCTCGACCTCGAGGGTCTTGACCTGTTCGGCACGATGCGAGGTCAATCCGTACTGAAGGTTGATGCCCGCAAGCGGTGCCGGGAGCTCGCGCAGATAAGCAGCCGGTGCACCGATAAGACTCGTGAGCTGCCCGAAGCTCCAGTGGGTCGGCGCAAGAGGCACGTCAGAGCCTGGCACCATGAGCGTCAGCCGCTGAGGGTTCTCACGGCTGGCCTCCACGTGGATTGCCGCACTCTCGAGAGCCCTGGTCCGGCTTCGCTCGGCGCGGCCGCGCACGGCCGCGAACAGCTCCGACAGAGACAGGTACCGCTCGTCCGCCGGCCGGGAAAACCACTCCGAGGACACGCGGCCAATGCGCTCACCACGGCTCACATCCACCTTGTAGCCGCCGGACTTATCGCGAGCGGCGCCCAGAATGTCCAAATTTGTCATTGGAGATCTCCGCGACGGGCGCCGCGAGCCTCTCTCGTGGACCTCAACCCGTCACGGCCGATCCGGCCACCCTCTCGCTCTGCTCGAGCTCGTTGCTCTGAATACGCAAAAGGCGTACCGCCTCCGTGCAGCCACACGATTTCGATCCGGCGTCAGATGAACTGGTCGAACGGCTCAATCGCCTTGACGGTTGCGAGGAGACCTTGCGTGCGCAGGATGTCGAGATAATCCTGGGCCAATTTCGGCGGATTCTTCAACCGCAAGCGGACCGTCCTCACGGCCTGGAGGAAGACAGGCTGAGAGAGATGGAACTGGTGGGTCAAGAACGCGTCCGGATGCTGCGCTTCGATTCCCCATCGATCGAGCGTCTCGGCCGGAAAGTCCTTGAGATTGACCGTGACAATGAGATCGGCACGACCCTTGATGGCCGCCGCGAGGACATGCCGATCATCCGGGTCAGGCAGGTCGAGCACATCGATGAGCTCCTCGAAATCGGTCACGATCGCGTCGCGTACGTGCGCATCCATCAGATCGCGCGTTCGCTCGAGCCGCGCGCGCGTCAGATCGCTCCGGTTCCGCAGAACGGCCCCGATCCACTCCTCATGCACCGCGTTGGACCACTTGGCGCGGTAGAGGTCGGCCACTGCAAGCTCCATGAGGAGGTCGCGGAGCGGTGCGGGATAGAGAACCGATGCGTCGAGAAAGGCCGTGAAATTGCCCAACGCTCAGTACCCCATCTTGAGCTCCTGAGCCTCCGCGGCGAGCTGATCGAGCACCTTGCGGCGCTCGGCATCGATGTTCTCCTTGAATCGCAGAACGTCCTCGAACCGCACCCTTCGGTGCGTTCCCACCAGGCGGTAGGGAAGCTTCTTCTGTTCAAGGAGTTGAACGACGAACGGCCGCGAAACATTCAGAAAGTCGGCGGCCTGTTGCGTGGTGAGCTCGGCGTTTTGCGGAACGATGGTGACCGCGCGACCCGATGCCATATCCTCCAGAATAGCCTGAAGAAGCTTCACGGCGCCCGCCGGCAATTCGATCGTCTGTTCCTTGCCGGCATCGCGGACACGCAGAGTCAGCGGGCGCCCGCGACGCGCCAGCGGCGCAAGCCGCTGTCCCGACGCACGCGCCAGCTCAACGTCCTCTTTGGAAGGCGGGACCGCCGTCAACGGCGTGGCCATGGCTGATCTCCTCGGGTCCAATACACATCTATATTATAGACATCGAGGTGATTAAACGCAATATCCGAAACAAACGAAATATTCGAAAGGAGGACCACCTCCCGAGATTCGTCAGAGTGGCGTGTCGCCTTACTTCAGTACGGGCCTGAGCGAAGCGAAGGCCCGGAGACAAAGGCATCCCGCGAGCGAGAGTGATAGCGATAGGCCGAAGGCCGCTCGCGAGCGGAATGCAGCCGCGAGACCGGTTAAAAGGGCATCCTCGAGGGCGTCAGTGATAGCGGCCGCCGAAGGCGGGACGCCCTCGAGAATGCCCCCGGCGAGCGGCTCCTTATATCTTGTGCCAATGGGATCGAAGCCCGAAGGGCCGAGACCGAAGGGCTCGGTTCACGAGAGCCCCGGTTCGCCGCAGGCGAAGGCGCCCGATACATACTTGAGCAGCCCAATTGGCTGCGCCTGCGCTAGCGTCGTGCCTTCCGCTTCGCGGCTTTGCGAGATTTTGCGATCAGGAAATCGTCCCGCTTGGCCCCGGCCTTGATCGCGGCCGTCATCCATCGCGGTTGCGCACCGCGACCGGACCAGGTGTTGCCGGATCTGTCGCGATATTTCGGGGCGAGCTTGCGGCCGGCGAGCTTGCTCCGGCGGGCGGCTGCCGGAGGCCGCCCGCGCCGCGGTGCGCCGCCCGTGAGGGCGGCGAGCTGGGCACGGAGCGCAGCAGCCTGATTGGAAATCGCGTGGGTGACCTCGTCACGAAGCTTCAAGAGCGCATCGAGTGACATCGAGGCGAGACCGGGGCGGCGTGCCATGCGAGTGCTCCTCAAATATCGATTCTCGTCATCATGGGTCCCGGGCGGCCGAAGGCAAGCCCGGCTGTTGAAAACCTGGGCCCGGAGCGCTTTCGGTCTTTACGTCGGCGTCGCTAGAATGAGGCCATGTGCAATCTCTACAGTTTGACCAAGAGCCAAGCGGCGATCATCGCGCTGACGCGCGCCATGCGCGACACCACGGGCAACCTGCCGCCGATGCCTGGAGTTTTCCCGGATTACAAGGCGCCCATCGTTCGCAACGCGCCGGACGGCGTGCGCGAGCTCGCCCTCGCGCGCTGGGGCATGCCCTCTTCATCGCAGCCGCTGTTCGATGCGGCAAAGAAGCGCGCCACAAAGCGCGAAGCGAAGGGCAAGCCAATTGACTTCAAGGAACTGCTTCGCGTTGAGCCGGATAGCGGCATAACGAACATTCGCAACACCAACAGCACGCACTGGCAGCGCTGGCTCGGTGTTGAGCACCGCTGTGTCGTGCCCTTCACGTCCTTCAGCGAATTCAGCAAGCCGCATGGCGGCGATGTGTGGTTCGCGCTCGACGAGACACGCCCCCTCACCTTCTTTGCCGGCATCTGGACGAACTGGACCTCGGTCCGGAAGGTCAAGGAAGGTGAGACGACGAATGATCTCTTTGGCTTCCTGACTACTGCGCCGAATGAGGTCGTTGCGCCCGTACATCCCAAGGCGATGCCCGTGATCCTCACA
>Ga0126371_10005226_pt1 | contig 11535 bp, 10 predicted proteins | sample PanSoiMetaPlot_4_FD_110145 | JGI IMG/M metagenome (GOLD analysis project Ga0126371, IMG submission 110145) | Tropical forest soil microbial communities from Panama - MetaG Plot_4 | ecosystem: Environmental > Terrestrial > Soil > Tropical forest > Bulk soil | place: Panama | collected 2016-02-17
TCGTAGCCGTGCCAGGGGCAGACGAAGTGGGTCTCGGTGTCCGAGAAGTAGAGGCCCTTCGAGGTCTTGTCGGGCATGATGCGCTCTTCGACCTTGGCGATGATCAGCCCCTCGCAGGCCGGGCCGCCCTGGTGCAGGCAGTAATTGCTGTAGGCGTGGAATTCGCCGCGGTCCCTGAACACGCCGATCTCGGTGTTGCCGACGAACACGATCCGGCGGTCGCCGTCCTTGAACTCCGACGCCTTGCCAACAAGCTTCTCGGCCATGGAACGCAGGTCCTCCCTCGACGACATGCGCTCGCCCGCATTGGGCGGTGTCGAGCGCTCGACATGTTATACTTTATATTACATCCGCATCCATGCCGCCAGCGCACCGCCACGCGCGCGGCGTGCATGACTGATCTGCTTAACAGCGTGCACGCCGTCGTCGCCCCAACCTCCGCCGTCATCGCCCGCGAAAGCGGGCGATCCAGTACTCGGCAGCGGACCGCTGGCGCACCTCCCAAGCCCCATTCACGCTCGGGGAGCACTGGATGGCCCGCTTGCGCGGGCCAAGACGATTGGCCGTGGGGAGATGAAGTGCCCTAATGCGGCTCCCTGCGGAAATCCGGCATCGGCGTCGGCCCCCAGAGCGCCGGCGCGACGACGCGGTCCCACACCTTCGGCCGCTGCGGGAAGTCGTGGTGCCAGGGGCGCGGATCATAGTAGCCGAGCTCCTCGTCCTTCATCTGGTCGAGCTCGATGTAGAACTCGACGTTCTGGTCGTCGAAGTTGCGGTGATAGATCGCGACGTTGTGGCCGGGCCCGTGCCGCACCGGCCCCCAGTTGATCGGGATCTTGCGCACCGCAAGGATCTCGCAGGCGTTCTGGATGTGGGCGAAATCCTTCATCTCGAAGGCGATGTGGTGCATCTTCGGCTTCGGCCCACGGATGAAGTTGACCGTGTGGTGGTCAGGGTTGCAGCGCAGGAAGACGAAGAAGTCCTCGATCCAGTCCGACACCTTGAAGCCGAGCACCCGACAATAGAAGTCCGCCATCGCCTGCGGGTCGGGAACGACATACGCGATATGGCCGAGCTTGAGCGGGCCGGCGCCGAGCACCTGGTGATGGCCGCCGAGAAAGCTCCACTCCTGAAACAGCTCGATGACCGTGCCTTTCGGGTCCGTGAAGGCAAGCACCTTGCCGATGCCCGGCACCGCGTCGCTGCGCGCCTCGCTCTTCACCCCGTCGGCCGCGAGCGCCTTGGCGAGATCGGCGAAATCCGCGTTGGGTGACATCTCGAACGAGATGCGCTTGAGATTTTCCTCGCCGCCGGCTTCGAGCGCGAGCGTGAGCAGCCCGGTCTTGCTCGCCAGATAGGCCCGCCCGTTCTCGCGGCTGACGAGCTTGAGGCCGTTGATCTCGGTGTAATAGGCGAGCGCCTTGTCGAGATCCGGCGTCTCGAAGGTCGCGTGCCCGACCCGGCTCGGCTTGATCATGCGTTCCTCCCAAAGGTCACGTATTCCGTTGCTCAAGTCATAGCCAAGCTTAGCATTGTCGCGTCCCGCCTGCCGCACTCTCGCGGCGCGCCTCCGGCGGTATCCGCCGCGGACGCAATTTCCGTTGCAATCTGCGCTTTAATATTGGATGGTCCGCAACGATTTTCGATCACCACCCAGACTGACTTGAACGCCATTGAGGAGAATGCCCGATGCGCATCCGTTATGGCATGCCGTTCGCCGCCGCCTTGCTCGCCGGTTCGATCGTCACCGCCGCGGCGCAGACGCCGCCCGTTGTCTTTCTCGACCAGGGACTGGGCTGGGACTCGGTCAAGCGCCTCGACTACTACAGCCGCGATCAAGGCTCGCGGATCATGCCGCTCGACTGGCTCGAGGCGTTGAAGCTGCCCAACGGACAGCCGTTCCTCGCCGACGGCCTCGCCCGCTATGGCTATCTGCCGAACCCGGACAACGCCAGCGGACTGCCGGTCGGTTTCGTCGCGTCGGGGCCAACGGGCGCGCAGAACGTCGGCATGACCTGCTCGGCCTGCCACACCCGGCAGATCACCGTGGCGGGCACGTCCTACCGGATCGATGGCGGTCCGGCGATCGTCGACTTCCAGAGCTTCTTGAGCGACCTCGACACGGCGGTCGGCAGCGTCGTCGCGAGCGATGCGGCGTTCGCGCCCTTTGCGGCGGCCGTGCTGCACAGTGCGTCGCCGGCGCCGGCCGACGTGGCGGCGCTGCGCGGGGCCGTCGACGGCTGGTATCTGCGCTATCACACCTTGATCCTGCGCGCCCTACCGAAGGAGCAGCCCTGGGGGCCGGCGCGGCTCGATGCCATCGGAATGATCTTCAACCGGCTGACCGGCCTCGACATCGGGCCGCCGCCGAGCTTCCTCATTCCCGACAACATCAAGCTCGCCGACGCGCCGGCGCGCTATCCGTTCCTATGGAACGCGTCGCGCCAGGACCTCACCCAGTGGCCGGGCTTTGCCGACAACGGCAACGACATCCTCGGTCTCTCGCGCAATCTCGGCGAGGTGTTCGGGGTCTTCGCCGTGTTTCAGCCGACCAATGACGGCGTGCTGGTCAATTATCTCAATGACAACTCGGCGAACTTCGACGGGCTTTCGGCGCTCGAGGACCTGATCAAGAAGATCGGTCCGCCGCGCTGGCCGTGGCAGATCAATTCCGACCTCGCCGATGAGGGCCGGACCATCTTCCAGCGGCCGACCGCCCAGGGCGGCTGCGCCGATTGCCACGCCATCAAGCTCGGCAAGGTGCGCGGGTTGGAGCCGACCTGGGCGACGCCGGTGCAGAACGTCGGCACCGATACGCGCGAATGGGGCGTGCTCGACTGGTCGGTCGATACGGGCGTGCTCAAGGGCGCCTTCATTCCGCTCGTGACCGATCCGCTACTGGAGAACGACAAGGCGTTCAAGGTGCTCGCCACCTCGGTGATCGGCTCCATCGCCGAGCGCGTGCTGACCGGCGGCGGCATCCTGCTCGATGCCGCGCAGGCCGTGGGGGAGGTGAAGGGCGCGACCCCGCACCTGCTCAAGGGCCGGCTGCCGCCCCAGTTGCGTGCTCTCGAAGGCGCGTTCCGGCCACCGGGCAACCTGCCGGGCTTCAAGCCGCTCGGCGTCCCGAACGCGCCGTCGCCGCCGACACGCGGCTCCTACGAGTCCCGCGTCATGCAGGGCATCTGGGCCGCCGCGCCCTATCTGCACGACGGCTCGGTGCCGACGCTCGCTGAATTGCTCAAGCCGGCGAACGAGCGGGTGAAGAGCTTCAAGATCGGCTCCAACTACGACATCGAGAATATCGGCCTCGCGGTCGAGCAGACGCAATTCGGCTTCACGCTCGAAACGACCGACTGCTCCGATCTCAATTCGGGCCGCAGCCGCTGCGGCCACGAGTTCGGCACCCAGCTCAAGCCCGAGGAGAAGAAGGCGCTGCTGGAGTACCTCAAGACGCTGTAGCGGTCTGGAGCGCTCAACACCGCACCGTCGTCATCGCCCGCGAAAGCGGGCGATCCACACTCCCGGGAATCGACAATGCGCCCGGCGCAGGCTCCTTGCCTCCGTCGCGCCGCCCGCGTTTACTGGATTGCCCGCTTGCGCGGGCAATGACGGCGGAGCAATTGGATCAACCGAACGATGTCGCCCTCCGAGCTGCTGCACCAATGGCACGACTTCTATGTCCTTCTCGGCACCGCGTCGGCGACGCTGGTGGGGTTGATGTTCGTCGCCGCCTCGATCGGCTCGACGGTGTTCAACGAGGACCATGCCGGCGCACTGCAGGCGTTCATCACGCCGACCGTGGTGCATTTCGCGGCGGCGCTGTTCGCATCGCTGGTGATCATGATCCCGGAGCACAGCTGGCACAGCCTGGGCGAGTTGCTCAGCGTCGGCGGGATTGCCGGCGCGATCTACAGCAGCCGGGTGCTGATGCAGCTCATCATTCGGCACCGCTTCAACGTCGATATCACCGATCGGATGTTCTATGCGCTGATCCCGCTGGTGGGCTATCTGCTCGCGCTCAGCGCGGCGGTGCTGATGTTTCTGCAGGCCGCGGCCGGCGCCTACGTGATGGCGGCCGCCATGCTGCTGCTGCTGCTCGCCGGCCTGCGCAACGCCTGGGACATGATGCTGTGGATCATGATCAAGGTGCCGGGCGGCGTGCCGCCGCCGCCTCCGCCGCAATCATGAGCGACCCGGCTGTTTTGTTTGCCGCTTGATTGCGCTACACAGTCGGCCCGCCTTGACACGATCGATCACGAGGAGAACCAGATGCGAGCTTTTCGACGCGCCGGCGCCGTGATGGCGCTCGCCCTCATCGTCGCCGCCGGCACGACTGCGGCCGGTACCTCCATCGCCACTGCGCAAACCAGCGGGAAACCCATGACCACGCCATCAGGATTGCAGATCATCGACACCAAGGTCGGCACCGGCGCGACGCCGAAGCCCGGCCAGACCTGCGTCATGCACTACACCGGCTGGCTCTACGAGAACGGAGCCAAGGGCAAGAAATTCGACAGCTCGGTCGATCGCGGCACGCCGTTCGAGTTTCCGATCGGCATGCATCGGGTCATCGCCGGATGGGACGAGGGCGTCGCCAGTATGAAAGTCGGCGGCAAGCGCACGCTGATCATCCCGCCCGAGCTCGGTTACGGCGCGCGCGGCGCCGGCGGTGTCATCCCGCCCAACGCCACGCTGATCTTCGACGTCGAGCTTCTCGACGTGAAGGGCTGATCCGCGGCCGCACGTCCGCGCGACGCGTGCACAAGAAGAGTTCGGGAGGAGTCTCATGAGCTACAAACTGGTCAGCTTCGACAGCAAGGACGGCCCGCGCGCCGGCATAGTCGTCGATGACCGCGTGTCCGACATCGCGGCGTTCAGCGGCCGCGAGGACTACGCCACCATGATGGGCGTGCTCGCCGACTGGTCCAACGCCGACAAGATGCTGCGCGCCGCCGCCGATCGCGCCGCCACGAGCGGCATGCCGCTCGCGCAGGTGCGGCTGCTCGCGCCCATCCCCAAGCCCGGCTGCATCTATTGTGCCGGCTCGAACTACGCCGACCACGCGCTGGAGATGTCGCGGCTGCACAACCGCCCGGTCGAGCCCGATCCGCATACGCAAGGACTCAAGCCCTGGCACTTCATCAAGGTCTCGCACGCGGTCGCGGCGCCCGACGACACGATCGACATCACGTCGGCGTCGAAGACCATGGACTGGGAGGTCGAGCTCGCCGCCGTGATCGGCCGGCCGGCGAAGAACGTCTCGATCGAGCGCGCGCTCGACTACGTCGCCGGCTACACCATCGCCAACGACCTCTCGGCGCGCGACATGGGGCGCCGGCCGCACATCGGCGACACGTCGCCGTTCAAGGCCGACTGGGTCGCGCACAAGAACTTCGACGGCTCCTGCCCGATGGGGCCGTGGATCGTGCCGGCCTCCGACATCGGCGATCCGCACAAGCTCGCCATGAAGCTCTGGGTCAACGACGTGATCAAGCAGGACTCCAATTCGGGCCAGATGATCTTCAACACCAACGAGCAGATCTCGCATCTCTCTTCGCGCATCACCCTGCATCCGGGCGACGTGATCATGACCGGCACCCCGGCCGGGGTCGGCGCCGCGCGCAAGGAGTTCCTCAAGGCCGGCGACACCGTGAAGCTGTGGATCGACAAGATCGGCACGCTGACCAACACGATGAAATAGCCGGGCCTTGATCGACCTCGCGCACATGGACAGCCGCGACTTCGACGCGCTGGAGGCGCGCGCGCGGGACAAGCTGTCGCCGGGCGCGTTTGCGTTCGCGGCCGGCGGCGCCGACGACGAGATCACGCTCGAAGACAACATCGCGGCGTGGCGGAGGCTGCGCCTCGCGCCGCGCATGCTGCGCGACGTCACCGCGATTGACACGTCGACCACGGTGCTCGGCGAACGCATCGCGGCACCGCTGATGGTGGCGCCGACCGGGCGCCATCGCCTGTTTCATCCCGAGGGCGAGCGCGCGACCGCGCGCGGCGCTGCCGCCGCCGGCGTGCCCTACGTGATGGCCACCGCCGCGACCGTGACAATGGAGGAGGTGGCGGCGGAGCGGCGCGACGCTCCGCACTGGTTCCAGCTCTACCTGCCGCCCGACCGCAGCGTGACCGAAGGCCTCATCGACCGCGCCGCTGCGGCCGGCTTTCGCGCCGTCGTGCTCACGGTCGACCAGCCGGTCTACGGATCGAGCCCGCGCGCCGCGCGGGCGCCGCTCGAGGCCGGGCCCGACATCCGCGCCGTCAACCTGCCGGGCCAGCCGGTCGCCGCGCACGGCTACGGCGCCGTGCACAGCGGCAGCGTCACCCATCCGGCGACCTTCGACGATCTCGCCTGGCTGGTGCGGCGCTCAGCCCTGCCGCTCCTGGTCAAAGGCGTGCTGCGCGCCGACGACGCGCTGCGCTGCGCCGAGCTCGGCGCCCGCGGCATCATCGTCTCCAATCACGGCGGCCGCCACCTCGATGCGACGGTCGCGAGCGCCGACGCGCTGCCGGCGATCGCGGATGCGGTCGGCGCGACCGCCGAGGTCTACGTCGACGGCGGCATCCGCCGCGGCACCGACATCGTCAAGGCGCTCGCACTTGGCGCCCGCGCGGTGCTGATCGGCCGCCCCGCCGTCTGGGGCCTCGCGCTTGCCGGCGCGGACGGCGTGCGCGCCGTGTTCGATCACCTGCGCGGCGAGCTCGTGCGGTCGATGGCGCTGTGCGGGTTGGCCAAACTCGGCGATGCGACGCGGGATTTGCTCCATACCTAAAGTCGCCGGGTCTTACTTTGGCCGGTTTTTTGCGCCAGAAACAAAACCTTCGGCCGACACACAGCACCTGCACACGGCACCGACACATAGCACATTGGAAAACAGGTCCGGTCGGCAGAACGAACCCAAGCAAAACGAACCCGTTTGGCAGAACAAACCCAGTTGGCAGAACAAAGCCAAGCAGAACGAACCCAATTGGCAGGCCGTGGGTTGGGTCGAGCTGTTCACGAGACGCAACGCGCGACGCGCTCGAGCAAAACAAACCTAACTGGGATAACAGCAAAGATCTCAGGCCTGTAGGGTGGGCAAAGGCGCGGCACGCGCCGTGCCCACGCGGCTTCAACGGTGCGCACGCTCCGCTTTGCGCACCCTACGGGGCGACGACTTCCGGCTTCCCGCTCTCCAGTGACTTCACCACAGCCTCGAACGCGCCGATCAAATCCAGCATCTGCGCCGGCCTGACCAGGAACGGCGCCTTGCCCTCGACCGCGTCGGCGAAGGACTCGACCAGCACCTTGAGCGAGTCGACGTGCGGAAAGGTGCGCTCCTCCACCGGCTTGCCGATATAGCCGACGCGCAGCACGTCCTCGTCGCGTGCCTCGGCAAAGCCCTTGGCGCCAAACACATGGACGCGCCAGAACGGGACGGTGGCGCGCACCGTCGCCATCAGGCCGGTCGCGCCGCTCGCGAACTCGGCGAGCACCGCGACCACGTCGCGCGGATCGGGCGGCGCTTTTGCCGCGAAGGCTTTGCCATCGACGCGGCGGATCGGCCCGGCGAGGTTCACGAACGCGTCGAGCACGTGCAGTCCGGCGCCGGTCATCCCGAAGCCCGGCGACTCGCGCGGGTCGTCGCGCCAGCCGCCGGCGACGCGGGTCGAGTGGTCGTTGGAGAAATGCCCCTCGACATGCATGATCTCGCCGAGCGTGCCGCCGGCGACCAGCGCCTTCAATTCGCGCATCGACGCGAAGCAGCGCTTGTTGTTGCCGGCGCCGAGGGGGACGCCGGCTTTGTGGCAGGCTTCGACCGAGCGCGCGGCCTCAGCGCGGGTCAGCGCCAGCGGCTTCTCGCACCACACCGGCTTGCCGGCGCGCGCGACCGCGGCGACCTGCTGCACGTGCAGCGAATGCGGCGTCGCGAGGAAGATCGCCTGCACGGCGGGATTTTCGATCGCGTCGTCGAGTTCCGTCGTGAGCGTGAATCCGTGCTGGTCGGCGAAGCCGCGGACCTCGTCCGGTTCCTGGCTCACCCCGTGCACGAAGCGCAGCCGGTCGCTCCTGCCCTGCACCGCAGTGACGAGCGATTTGCCCCAGCGGCCGAGGCCGATCACGGCAGCATTGATCATGTCGGGTTCCCTTCTGCGCGCCTTGCACGTTTTACGGGTTGTCAATCTCCGGCAATCGGGGTGACATGACAACCGGGGACCAACAGGCAGCGTGAGGGGGACGCACATGAGCTTCGAGCCGCCGGTCGGCGTGATCGGTATCGGCCTGATGGGCGAAGTGTTCGCCCGCCGGCTCATCGCCGCGGGATTCTCCGTGGTCGGCTACGACGTCGAGCCCGCGAAGACCGGGCGCCTGGAAGAATTCGGCGCGCATGCCGCGGCGTCGATCGCCGACGTGGCGCGCGCCGCAAGTCCGATCCTGCTCGCGGTGTTCGACACCGACCAGGTCGAGGCGGTGGTCGAGCGCGCGATCCTGCCGGCGCTTCCGCCAGCCGGCCGGCATCCCGGCAAGATCGTGCTGTGCGCCAGCACCTGCGATCCCGACCGCGTCGCGGCGCTTGCCGCACGGGTCGATGGGCGCGGCCTGCGCTTCCTCGAGACGCCGGTCTCCGGCACCAGCGAGCAGGTGCGCCGGGGCGACGGCGTCGGCCTGATCGGCGGAGACAAGGCGGTCGCGGCCGAGGTCGACGATGTGCTGCACGCGCTGTTTCCAAGACGCTTTCATGTCGGCCGCGCCGGTGACGGCGGCCGCGCCAAGCTCGCGGTCAATCTCATCCTCGGCCTCAATCGGCTCGCGCTCGCCGAGGGCCTCGTGTTTGCGACCCGCCTCGGCCTCGATCCCGATGCCTTCTTCGCCGTTGCGCGCGCCTCCGCGGCCTATTCGCAGGTGATGGACACCAAGGCGCGCAAGATGATCGCAAGCGATTTTCGCCCCGAGGGCCGCGCCCGCCAGACGCTCAAGGACGTGCATCTGATGCGCGATCAGGCCGCAAAGATCGGCCAGCACCTGCCGGCGCTCGCGGTGCACTGCGAGGTGCTCGAGGCCTGTGTGCGCGCAGGCGAGGGCGACCTCGACAACAGCGTCATCGTGCAGGAGATCCGCCGGCGCGGGCGCCCGTAGGTTGGGTCGAGCCCTTGCGAGACCCAACATATGCGCCGAGAGTCGATGTTGGGTCTCGCTCCGCTCGACCCAACCTACCCGCTACGCGCACGCCTTCAGCTTCTGCTCCAGGCACGCACGCTCGGCATCGTTCGCCGGACAGTCGAGCGCCGCCGCGAAGGCCGCGGCGGCGTCCTCCTTGCGGTCGAGCTTGAGCAGGAGATCGCCGCGCGCCGCGTGAAACAGCGCGTAGCGTTCGATCTTGCGGGCGGCGGCGAGCGCGTCGAGGCGCGCGAGCCCGACCGCGGCGCCTTCGACATGTGCATGCGCGATCGCGGCATTGAGCCGGACCACCGGCGTCGGCTTGATCTCCTCAAGCATGGCGTAATAGTGCGACAGGAGCCGCCAATCGGTCGCCTCGAAGGTCGGCGCCGCCGCGTGCACCGAGGCGATCGCCGCCTCGAGGTGGATCGGCGTCAGTGCCTCTGAGCCCATCGCGGTCTCGAGATGCGCAAAGCCGCGCGCGATCAGCGCGCCGTCCCAGCGCGCGCGGTCCTGCGCGTCGAGCAGGATCAGCGCGCCGTCCGCATCGGTGCGCGCGCCGGCGCGCGCATGCGCAAAGCAGATCAGCGCCGCGAGCGCGTGGCATTCGCCGGTCGCGGTCGCCGGATGCGTGGTGAGCAGGGTCGCGAGCCGCAACGCCTCGGCGCAGAATTCGTGCCGCATCAGGTCGTGCCCTTCGCCCGAGGTGTAGCCGCCGTTGAACAGGAGATAGATCGCGGCGACCAGCGCCGGCAGGCGCTCGGCGAGCTCGACGCCTTCGGGGATATCGAACCTGAGATCAAGCGCGCGCACCTTGCGCTTCGCGCGCACCAGCCGCTGCGTCACGGCTTCTTCCGTCGACAGATAGGCGCGCGCGATCTCCTTGACGCCGAAGCCGCACACGGTCTTGAGCGTCAGCATGGTCTGCTCGTCGCCCTCGAGCCCCGGATGGCAGGCGACGAACATCAGCGCGAGCGTGTCGTCGAGCCGGCCGGTGTCCTCCGGATTGGAGAAGCCGAGGCGCCAGGCGGCGCTCTCGTCGAATTGCTCGAGCCGGGCATCGCGCCGCAGACGGTCGAGCGCCTTGTTGCGCGCCGCGACCGCGAGCCAGGCGGCCGGGCGGTCCGGCGCGCCGTCGAGCGGCCAGCGCGCGAGCGCCGCGCCGAACGCGTCCTGCACAGCATCCTCGATGAGATCGAGCCGTCCAGGCCCGAGCAGGCGCGCGAGCCACGCCGAGATCTTGCCGGCCTCGCGGCGAAACAGGTCGTCGACCAGCGGCTCTGCTTGGGTCATGGGGTTTTCGCCTCACATTCCGGGCGATCACATCTGGTCCACCTGGCGGACCTCGATGTTGCCGCCGTAGCCGAGATGCGGACACGTCTCGGCGATCTTGCACGCCTCGTCGTAGTCCTTGGCGCTGATGGCAAAATAGCCGCCGATCAGCTCCTTGGTCTCCGCATAGGGGCCGTCCGTCACGGTGACGCGGCCATTCTTCGGCCGCATCACCCTGCCGGCATCGAAGGTCAGCTTCTCGCCGCCCTTGAGGCGGCCTTCGGCCCGCATGCGGTCCGCCCAGCTCATGTAGGACTTGGTGATCGCCATGATCTCGTCGGGCGAGCTCGGGCGTGGCCGGTTCGGCGTCTGATAGAGCAGCAGCATATAGTTCGGCATGGGGACCTCCTCGTGTGGCGGGCCTGTGGCACCAGCGCCACGCGCCCATTCTACTGTCGATCGGGGAGGGGCCGAACCGACATTTGCGGGTGAGAAAAAATGTGGCCTCACGCCGCTTGCGCCAGCGTCTCCAGCGCCTCGCGCGCGCTCCACGGCGCCCACCAGAGCTTCGCGCCGAGGTCGCGCGCGATGATCCCGGCCGCCACATAGCTCGGGCCGCCCGAGATGGCGCCGCCGCAATGGGCCGCGGAGCCTGCGTAGTACAGGTTCGCAATCGGCGTGCGGTAGCCGAAGTGGTTGTACATCACCTGCTCGGCATTGAACGCGCCCATGAAGATGTCGCCGCCGCGCATGTTGGGCAGCTCCTGCACATAGTCGCGGCCCGTGTAGGCGTATTGCGCGATGATGTTTTTCTTCGTCATGTTCGGGCAGTAGCGCGCCCACGTCGCGACGATGCGCTCGGAGAATTCCGCCTCCCAACGCGCGTAGTCCTCGCCGCCGATGTCCGGATCGAGCGGCATCACGTGCCAGGCATAGCTCGTGTGCTTGCCGGGCGGCGCCTGCGTCGGATCGAGCAGGCTCAGCGGCCCGGAGCCGAACTGCACGATGTCGGGCATCTTGCCGGCCATGACCTGCTGATGCGCCGCGAACAGGTCCTCCATGGTCTCGGCGCCGATGCTCCACTTGAGCGCCCGGTTGATGTTGGGATCGAA
>Ga0126371_10005227_pt1 | contig 11534 bp, 8 predicted proteins | sample PanSoiMetaPlot_4_FD_110145 | JGI IMG/M metagenome (GOLD analysis project Ga0126371, IMG submission 110145) | Tropical forest soil microbial communities from Panama - MetaG Plot_4 | ecosystem: Environmental > Terrestrial > Soil > Tropical forest > Bulk soil | place: Panama | collected 2016-02-17
CCTCCTGGGCCTTACCCTCGCGATCCAATTCATGGGCGAGATACAGATGCGCAGCTGACTTGCCGGGGTCCGCCTTGAGAGCCCGTTCCCAGTCCGCGAGAGCTTGATCCGCATGTCCGCGCTGCAACTGGAGTAGTCCATGATCCACCAGGAGATTCGGGTCCTTTGGGGCAAGTTTTAGAGAAGCCTCGGTCAGCGTGAACGCCTCATCAAACCGCTTCTGGTCAACGAGGAACTTGAGTAGCGCCTGCCGAGGAGCCGGATCGGCTGGATTAGCGATGATGGACCGGCGCCATGCAGCCTCCGCCTGTTGTGGATTCCCTACTTCCAACTCCTTCCGGGCGAGTCGGGCTTGCAATTGGCTATCAAAGGAATTCAACGAAGCGGCCCGCTGCAAGTCCTTCAACTCATCCGCCTGCAAAGCAAGATAGTGGCGCGCCTGATCCAGGGTTCCCCAGACCAACAAGAGTACAACCGCACTTACTCGTATCTTGACAGCAAGACCACTGTCACCCTTCGCCCATTTCCACGCTTTCGCGAAGCCTCCGCCAGCCGAAGCCACCGCACTCGCAACACGATCTCGGGAATTCAGAAGAAGCGAGGCGATGCGTCCGTCCCGCAGCTTCCAGATTGCCCCATCAAGAATGAAGTGGTGAATGTTCACCAGCGATGTGAAGATCAGAAAACTGGAGCTGAAGTCCTGATGAAATACGCGGCTAGCCAGCCAGGGACCCGGTACAAACAGCGCAATGCCCCCGACAATCAGCACTCCAAAATACGCCAGCGGCCGCCAACTCTGGTCCGATTTCCCGTCGTCACCTGACGCTTCGCGCCTGGCGTAATAGCTCGTAATCCACAAATATTGCGCCGAATGCATCACGGCAAGCACACCCGTGCTGTAACCGGTTTGCGGCACTTCGATTCTCTTCCATAACGAAAGAACCACTGGCACCAGGAACCACAAGCATTGGGAAGAAAACAGAGTCAGCGAAGGAATCAGCTTCCGCCATCCAGTCTGTCGCAGAAGGTTTAGCAATCCATATGCCGATAGTGCTGCGAAACCCGCCGCTAGCACCATTTGCTCCCATCGGCTTACGCGCAGAGGAATCCCAAGCGAGAGAAACAGTGGATCGTTGGAATGTCCCGTATGAAAACCGAGAAATAACAGCAAATAAGAGACAACGAACGCGCTGTATAAGGCTTGCCTGGTGGCCTTATCGGGATTGGCCCCAGCGCGGCGCGCGAACATCATGAAGAGCCCATAGTTCTGCCCGCTGTAGTGCCACGGACTCCAAGTGATGTAGATCGTGAAAATCCAGGGCAGCAGCCCCATCCAGAAATGCGACAACAGCAAGGTCAGCAAGATCAGCGCCGTTGTATGAACCGTAACAATGCGGTACTTCTCGAAATCTTCCGCCCTACGGTACGCGCGGTAGATTGTCGCCATATAGTGCGGATAGTTGAAAAACAGCGCGAGGGCATAGAATGCCACCGCCCAAGCGCGCACGTTTGAGGCTATGGACGCGTAAGAGATAACCAGTAGCGGAGCCGACCAAGCTCCACAGCCCACAATCAAGTCGAGCCACGGATTGTAGATCCATGCGATCGATGGCCGTTCGGGATTTTGACGCGATTTGTGCATCGGCAGGTCGCAGTGTTCAGCCCACAAATTCGCCTCCGCGGGATATCTGCCCACGCGGTTGGTTTGAGTCTGTGGCTTGCTCGAATTATAGGTGCCCAACTCGCCACCAGCATTGCTTCGAGGGGTGCGCCAGCAGTAACGAAAGTAATTGTTTAGGCCGCAAACAGGCTGCGGAGATCTCGTATTCGAAAGGGATGAAAGTAGGCGGAAGCTCGATGGTCGGTCCGCAAAATAGGCGTTAGTTCGCGGTTGAGGGTTGTTCCCTTCTTCTTCGCTGATGTCGGTCACGTCACAAGGTGAGCAGGAAGGGTACGGCTGAATCCTAGACCAAGACTGGAAAGGCTGTTCCGGTATATCCCGGAGTGTTTTAGTGGGGCCAGAGTTTACGCAAATTTCCACCGCGTCGACTTGCTCTGAAAATGTTTTTCCCACATCGCAAACACGACCCGCGGACGCACCGCAAACACCGGCTCTTTCATCGAGAGAATGTCATCCTTCATCGTGGACATATCGAACTTGTATTTGCGCTCATAGAGAGGCAGCATCTTCCGACGTGCCGCCACATCAGCGATCTCAGAAGTTCCTTCCACGATGATGGCTTCATGCGCGTGTTCGTTACACACGATGCAATTCGGGTTCTTTTCCAAATTGCGCGCTTTTCTCGACTTACTTCCGGTGGAGAACAGGAATCGCCCGTCCTGCCACAGACCCCAGACGACCATCGTGTGCGGAGATCCATCAGGCTTCACGGTCGTAATCCAATAATTGTGCGACTTCTTCAGCCGCTGCTCTGCCCAGGACCACGGGAGGAGCCCCTTAGTCGTTTCAGGAAAGCCATACCCCGTCGCTTGCGGACGGCTGGCCTTAGGAGTAGCGGAAGAACGCGAGACCTTCTTCATTGCCATGGAACACCCTCTGATCAGATCCGCTGTGCAATCTCTGTGATTCCTGTGGTGAGCTTTTTGTCGGATTGCTTTTAAAGATTCTTGCGAGTCCACTGATCAATCCGTGCGAGTGCTTCCCGCAGATTCTCCAGTGAATTCGCGACGCTGAAGCGTAAATAGCCTTCTCCGAACGCCCCGAAACTAGTTCCTGAAAGTGCGGCCACTCCTGCCTGCTCCAACAATGCATCAGCCAGCGGCTTCGATTTCCACCCAGTCGCAGTAATGTTGGGAAAAACGTAGAAAGCACCCTTCGGCATGCGGCAAGAGAATCCTTTGATCTGATTCAGTCCGGCGACAAACACATCGCGCCGGCGCTGAAACTCGTCCCGCATACGATCCACGGAGCTTTGATCGCCCTGAATTGCTTCGATCCCCGCCACTTGCGTAAAGCTCGCGGTGCACGAATTGGAATTCGTCATAAGACGCGTCATATGGGTCGCGAGATCGGCTCGCATGACACCGTAGCCCATCCGCCAACCGGTCATGGCGTACGTTTTCGAGAATCCGTCGAGCAGAATCGTACGCTCCTGCATGCCCGGCACCGACATGATGGAAAAGTGCTGGTCGCCGTCGAAGAGCAGGCGGCTGTAGATTTCATCCGACAATACCATGATGTTGCGATCGCCAATCACCTTCGCGATCTGCTCGATATCCCGCCGCCCCAGCACACCGCCGGTCGGATTCTGTGGGGAATTGATGATGATCAGCTTTGTCCGATTGCTGATCAGCGACTCCAACTCGTTTACATCGAGCGCAAAATCCCGATCTTCCCGCAAAGCAATCGGCACCGCGCGGCCGCCGACGTAGTTGATCATGGACTCATAAATCGGGAATCCGGGATTGGGATAGATGACCTCGTCTCCCTCATCCACCAGGGACAGAATGCTGAAGAAGATAATCGGCTTCCCGCCCGGCACCACCACAACTTCATCGCTGGTGACGTTCACACCGCGGGTGCGGCTTACGTACTCCGCAATAGCCTGCCGCAACTCTGGCAAGCCGGCAGACGGACCATAGTGTGTCCACCCTTTGTGCAGCGCGTCGACGGCGGCTTCAACCACATTGGCAGGAGTATCGAAATCCGGCTCTCCGATTTCGAGGTGCACAATGCTACGCCCTTGCCGCTCCAGGGCGCGTGCCTTGTTCAGGACTTCGAAAGCGGTTTCCGTCCCCAGTCGCGACATCCGCTGGGCAAGCTGCAACTCGTGTAGTGCCTGGGTGGTCTTCAGCATGGCAGCGAAACTCCTCAAGAACGCAAACGGATTATTATACGCTGGCCTTAGTCCAGAGTAGCGTGCAGCCCTGGGCTTGAGCGGAGGATGTAAGGCCTATACACTCGAGCCGGTAGGGGAAGCATGCATTCCTATCTGCACGAACTCTTTGCTCACCAGGAGTGGGCCGACGCTGAGCACTGGCGGGCGTTTGAGGCGCATCCGACCGCGCTGAAGGACAAGGCTCTCTACGAGAGACTGCATCATATTCACCTCGTGCAGCATGGTTTCTTTTGGATCACCGGCCCGCAAAGCGAGCCCTTCCAATACAAAAAAGCCGAAGAGTATCCTGACCCCGCAGGGCTCAAAACATACGCACAACAAGGCCTAGCCGATTTGGACGAACGGTTGCGTACTACGAGTTCTGAGGCGCTCGAGGAAATCGTTGAGGTTCCGTGGTTCCAGCCCACGCTAAAGATCAGCCGACGGCAGGCTTTGATCCAGGCCGCAATGCACAGCCACTATCACCGCGGGCAGAATGCCACTCGTTTTCGCGAACTCGGCGGCGTCCCTCCCACCACCGATTTCATCGTGTGGCTGCAGAAAGGCCAGCCAGCGGCATCGTGGACGTAGTTTCATCGTTGAAGGTCCTGGGATCGGTTCACGCACCTGCAATTCCGGGACAGAGATTCTGAGTTCCTATGACGACGACACCAAATTCTGCGGATCCAATTGCCCAATTCAAGTTGATACAGAAAGAGGGATGGAAGCGGTTTGCACCGCTAGAGGCAATCACGACATCGGCTGCCGGACGTCTGGTGCGGTTCGCAGGAATCCAGCCCGGAATGCGCGTTCTCGACGCCGGCTGTGGCACGGGGGTGGTCGCGATCACGGCGGCAAGGCTGGGAGCTATTGTGAAAGGCGCGGACCTTACGCCCCAACTGCTTGAGCGGGCACGCGAGAATGCTCAAATCGCGAGCGTGAACGTCGAGTGGATCGAAGCGGACGTCGAGCAACTGCCTTTTGGCGATGGCGAATTCGACGCCGTGCTCAGCCAATTCGCGCACATGTTCGCTACTCGTCCCGAGGTCGCAATTCGCGAAATGCTTCGTGTGCTTCGTCCCGGAGGAACGATCGCATTTTCCACCTGGCCTGCTGAACTGCTGGTCGGCCGCACCATGATGCTGGCCACCCGCTACATGCCACCGCCACCGCCCGGGGTTTCCAGCCCAATGCTGTGGGGGGATCCCAGTTTCATCCAGCAACAATTGGGCAAGGCCGTCGATCACATTGCCTTTGACCGAAAGGATATATTGGTGCCCGCGCTCAGCCCACAGCACTTCCGCGCGGGCGTAGAGCGTTCCGCCGGACCGATCATCAAGATGATCGAAATGCTCGCCGCTACGAGCCCGGATCGCCTGCACGAGTTTCGAACGGAATTCGACGGGATCGTCGGCGAATACATGCAAGACAACGTGGTTCGGCAAGGCTATCTGATGACGCGCGCTCGCAAGATTTGAGAGGTGTGCCACGGATTAGACGGATCTCCACGGATTAGAAACTCGCTGATGACTTATCCGTGGAGATCCGTGCAATCCGTGGCGGTCTTGAGGCAATGCAATTAGTCTGTAACGCTATGTTCTTCGTTCTGGGAGCGCAGAACGCGATCCACCGAGTACGGGGCTCTGCGGCTAGGCTCGTGGTAATGCCGCACCTGCATCTCGCCCAACAGGCCGATCGCCAGCAGGTTCAACCCGCCCAGCAGCAGGCCGAGAGCGGCCATCATCAGCGGTCCGTGGGTAGGCATGACTGGCACCTGCCGTAGAAACTTCTCGGCACCGAGCCACAGTACGATCGCGCTGCCGCCGAAGATGCTTATCATTCCGAAACTGCCGAAGAAATGGAGCGGGCGCGACAAATACTTCAGCAGAAAACGGATCGTAAGTAGATCAAAGAACACGCGGAAGGTACGGGCGATGCCATAATGCGACGCGCCGCGCTCGCGATTGACATTCTTGATCGGCACTTCGCAGATAGTCGCACCATGCCACGAAGCCAGCGCCGGAATAAACCGGTGCAATTCACCGTACAACGGAACTTGTTCGAGAATGTCTCGCCGGTAGGCCTTGAAGGTCGTCCCGAAATCGTGGATATCCACTCCGCTGATTTTGGCCATCATCCAGTTGGCGATTCGCGACGGAATCCGCCGCATCCAGAAATTATCGACGCGATTCTTGCGCCAGCCACTGACGATGTCGTATCCCTCCGCAACCTTCTCCAGGAACATCGGAATGTCGTTGGGGTCGTGCTGAAGGTCGCCGTCCATGGCGATGATGTACTCGCCCCGCGCATGATCGAAGCCGGCTGCCAGCCCCGCCGTCTGCCCAAAGTTCCGCCGCAGTTTCACCACCGTCACGCGGCTGTCTACCGCCGCAATCTCCCGCAACATGGCAAACGTGTGATCGCTTGAGCCGTCATCCACTAAAACGATTTCGAAGCTCTCGCCATGGGCTTCCATGACCACTTTGAGACGGTCATAGAGATCGGTAACGTTTTCTTCCTCGTTATGTAAGGGGACAACAATCGAGTACTTAGGCACAGTTGTTCGATTATAAACGACCGCCTCAGGATTCGAATATCAACCGTTTGTAAAGAGATTCCTCGCAAGTAACCATGCCTGGCACGACGGCATGCGGGGCTTCTTCACACGATCCAGCCACCGCCCACGACGATTTCACCATCGTAGAAAACCGCTGCCTGCCCCGGGGTAATGGCTCGCTGGGGCTCATCGAATGTGGCCAGAATTTCATCTTCACCCGATCGCTCAATAGTGGCCGGCGCAGGCTCATGCCGATGCCGGATCTTCACCTTCACCCGCATTGGCTCAGCCAGAGCTTCCAGGGAGATGAGGTTCGTACGGCGCGCGCGCAGCGTGCGCGAGTATAAATGCTCGTCACTTCCCACAATCACCTGCTTATCAGCGCCACTGATCTGGATGACATAGAGCGGCGACCCGGTGGCCACTCCGAGCCCCTTGCGCTGGCCGACCGTGAAGTTGTGGATGCCGGTATGCTCGCCGATGACCTCGCCGCCGGTCGTGACCAGTTCGCCGGCGGTGTCAGGCAGCGACTCGCCTTGCTCAGCAAGATAAGCGTCAATGAACCGCTTGTAGTCGCCGCCAGGGACAAAGCAGATCTCCTGCGAGTCAGGCTTCTCGGCGATGGCCAGCCCGTGCCGGTGCGCCAGTTCGCGGACCTGCGGCTTGGTCATATCTCCCAAGGGGAACAGCGTGCGGCCGAGCTGTTCCTGTGTGAGCCCGAAGAGAAAATATGTCTGATCTTTACTCGCATCTGCCGGACGCTTCAGCAGCCAGCGTCGCTTAGCATCGTCGTACGCGACACGGGCATAGTGCCCGGTCGCGACACGCTCGGCGCCAATCTGTTGGGCAACAATGAGCAGCTGATCAAACTTCAAGTGATTGTTGCAGAGGCTACACGGAATGGGAGTCCGTCCGGAAAGATACTCTTCGACGAAAGGACGCACCACCTCACGCTCAAAGCGCTCTTCGTGATTCACGACGTAATACGGGATTCCGATCTGCTGGGCTACGCGGCGAGCGTCGTAGACATCATCCAAAGAACAGCAGCGCCCATGAACGGCCTCGGGCATTCCTTCGCGGCCAGCAAGTCGGCGCTGGTTCCAGAGCTGCATCGTGAGGCCGATGACGTTGTTTCCGTCGGCGCGCAGCATGGCCGCGACGGTGGAAGAATCCACACCGCCCGACATGGCTACCGCGATGGTGTCTGAATTCAGCTTGTAGCTCCTAGCTAACCACTTTGACTTGCGACTTGTATTTCGGCGAGAGTTCGCGCAGTCGTGCCACAGTTTCCGGGACTAAGGCTAAGGCAAAATCGATGTCCGATTCCGTCGTTTGCTTGCCCAGGCTGAACCGGATACTCGCCCGCGCCTGCTCCGGACGCAAGCCCATAGCGATCAATACGTGCGACGGTTCGATCGCGCCGGAAGAGCATGCCGCGCCTGTGGAAACCGCCAATCCTTTTAGATCCAACGCAATGACCAACGATTCACCCTCGATGTGGTCGAAATGGATGTTTGTGGTATTCGGCACCCGCGGAGCACCTTGGCCGTTCACCCCTGCTTCATCGACATGGGCCAGAATTCCCTGCTCTAATCGATCGCGCACGGCTGCCATTTTCTTGTCGTCGCCGCGCTCGAGCGACTCCTTGGCCAGCTGCGCCGCCTTTCCCAGTCCCACGATGCCGGGAACATTCTCCGTCCCAGCCCGCCGCGAGCGCTCGTGCCGCCCGCCGTGAAATAACGGCTGGATGCGAGTTCCCTTCTTCACATACAACGCGCCAACGCCCTGCGGGGCGTGAATTTTGTGCCCCGAGATCGAAAGTGCATCGCAGCCGATGCGACGTACATCAATCGGTACTTTCGCGGCCGCCTGCACCGCATCCGTATGAAACAGGACCTGTGCTTCGGCAGCGATCTTCCCGACCTCGTCCACCGGCTGAAGGACTCCGGTCTCATTGTTCGCCATCATCAGCGAAATGAGTTTTGTGTTCGACCGTAGGGCACGGCCCACATCGTCGGGATCGACCAGGCCCCGGCCGTCAACCCGAAGAACGCTCACGTCACAGCCGAGTTTTTCCAGATGCTTGCAGGCATGAAGCACTGCATGATGTTCGATGCTCGACGTGATCACATGATCCCCGGCGGCCACCCATCCGGCAATGGCAAGGTTGTCACTCTCAGTGCCACCACTGGTAAACACGACCTCGGATGCCGTGCAGCCAAGCAAATCGGCCACGGCTTCACGCGCGTCCTCGACCGCAGCCCGTGTCTCCTGCCCATGATGATGAATGGACGAAGCATTACCGAAGCGCTCCCCAAAATAGGGACGCATGGCCTCGAACACCTCGGGCAAAACCGCCGTGGTCGCGTTGTTGTCGAGATAGACGCGTTGCATACAGAACCCACATCTATTTTACGGGAATTACGCGTAGAGACGTAGCTTGCTACGTCTTGCCAATAGCATTCGTAGTCCTGGGGAGAGAGACGTTGCAAGCAACGTCTCTACAAGAAACTGGGCGCGCATCGCGCTTTCCGGACAGCCGAACGCCGATGTCCCCACATAAACTCTTCTACCGCTGATCCAATGCCACGTATTGGCTGGGATATTCCGGCCCCATATACTCCGCCCGTGGCCGAATCAACCGATTGTCATCAAGCTGCTCGATCACATGCGCGGCCCACCCGCTGATACGGGACACAGCGAAAATCGGGGTGAACAGGTCTACATCGATCCCTAACGTGTGGTAGGTCGATGCCGAGTAGAAGTCCACGTTGGCGTTGAGCTTCTTATCGGCCTTAACGAATTCCTCGATCTTACGGGAGATCTCGAACCATTTCGCCTGGCCGCTGGAATTACCCAGATCCCGCGACATGACGCGTAGGTGCGTGGCCCGGGGATCTTCGGTGTGGTACACACGATGGCCGAACCCGGGAATTTTCTTCTTCTGGGCCAACATCCCTTTCACGTAGTCGATGGGGTCCGCGCCCGATTCATCAATGGCTTCCAGAATGCGGAACACGGCCTCGTTCGCCCCACCGTGCAATGGCCCCTTCAGCGCACCAATAGCGGAAGTGATCGCCGAATGCATATCCGACAAGGTTGCGGCCGTAACTCGCGCCGCAAACGTGGAAGCGTTCAGTTCGTGATCCGCGTGAAGGATCAGAGCGATATCGAGCGCGCGCTCGGCGGTAGGAGAAGGATGCTTTCCGTTTAACATGAGCAGGAAATTCGCCGCATGGGAAAGCGCCCGATCCGGCTCGACGATTGGCTTTCCTTTCCGGATGCGGTCATAAGCCGCGACGATCATCGCAATCTGCGACGTTAGACGAATCGCCTTGTCGACGTTCGCTTTCCGATCGTTGCTCTTCTCTTTCGGGTCGTAGAACGACAAGGCCGAAACGGCGGTACGCAACACGTCCATCGGCAAAGCGTGGCGCGGCGCGTTCCGCAGCAAGGTAATGACCGAAGCGTCCAGCTTGCGCTCTTCGGCCAGCCGCTCGTGCAATTCGCGCAGTTCCTGCCGAGTCGGAAGCTTTCCGAACCACAGCAGATAGCACGTCTCCTCGAAATTCGAGTGGTCGGCCAGTTCGTGGATGTCGATGCCGCGATAGGCAAGCACGCCGCGGTCGCCGTCGATGTAACAGATCCTGGAATTCGTGGCAACGACGCCCTCGAGCCCTTTAGGAGCATGAGTTGTGGTCACGCTGGACATTCTCGTCTCGCCGGAATGGATTTTTGTTGCCGGGCCGCGCAAGGAGGGACGCGGGATGCAACTTCTGTTTATACCTGAAACGTTCTGCCGTTTCCAACGCCCCTTCGGTAATGCTCACGGTAATGCCTGGTGCGCATCTAACCATTGGATGCTTGAACAAGCAGCGTTTTTGCCTGCGATTATCAGCTGAGGCTCAATAGAAGGTGCCGGCCATTTTGGCGTGCGATTTTGTCAACCAGCTCTTCGCGAGCGTATAGTTAAAGGTTTGCTTGAAGTGCTTCAGATTCGCTCTAATCCGTAACTCCTGGTGGAGGAATCATCCTGAATGAATCGATTTTTGTCGGTTGCGCTCGCTAGCGCACTGCTCTGCTCCTCAGTCGCCGTTGCCGATGAAGGCATGTGGCTCTACAACGAACCCCCAAAGGACAAAATCAAGGCGAAGTACGGGCTCGAACTCACGCAACCATGGCTCGATCACATTCGACTGTCATCGGTGAGATTCAACAATGGCGGTTCTGGATCGTTCGTTTCCCCCGATGGGCTGACGTTTACGAACCATCATGTGGGCGCGGCGTGCGTGCAGCAGCTTTCGACTGAAGGTCACGACTACATCAAAACGGGTTTCTACGCAAAAACGCAGGCCGACGAGGCGAAGTGCCCCAACCTCGAATTGAATCAACTGGTCGGAATCGACGATGTGACCGGTAAGGTAAACGCCGCCGTCAAACCGGGGATGTCGGCCGCTGAAACCGGGACGGCCCAGCGGGCGGCCATGTCACAGATCGAGAAGGACTGCGCCACGAGTACCGGGCTGCGCTGCGACGTCGTGATCTTCTATTCCGGACAGGTCTATAACCTGTACAAATACAAGAAGTACACGGACGTCAGGCTCGTATTCGCGCCGGAATTCGAAATTGCATTTTTCGGCGCCGATCCCGACAACTTCACCTATCCTCGCTATGATCTCGATATCACGTTTTTTCGCGTCTATGAGAACGGAAAGCCCGCGCACCCAGACAATTACCTGAAGTGGTCGACGACCGGAGTAGCCGATGGTGACTTGATCTTCGTTTCCGGCCATCCCGGCAACACGGGGCGCTTGCTGACCATGGCGCAGCTGGAATTCCTTCGAGACGTCCAGTACCCATCGGTGCTGAACATTCTGAAACGGCGCATCGCTCTACTGGAGGACTTCAGCAAACAATCCGCCGAGAACGCACGCGTGGCAAAGGAAGATCTCTTTGGCTTGCAAAACTCGCTAAAGGGAGTCAATGGATACCAGTCCGGCTTGCTCGACAAGACCATCATGGATCAGAAGAACGCCGACGAAGCCAAGCTGCGTGCCAGTTTCAAATCCGATCCGAAGAATGCCGGGGCGGCCGATCCCTGGGATGAAATCGCCCAGGCGATCAAGGTTCAGCAGTCG
>Ga0126371_10005228_pt1 | contig 11533 bp, 11 predicted proteins | sample PanSoiMetaPlot_4_FD_110145 | JGI IMG/M metagenome (GOLD analysis project Ga0126371, IMG submission 110145) | Tropical forest soil microbial communities from Panama - MetaG Plot_4 | ecosystem: Environmental > Terrestrial > Soil > Tropical forest > Bulk soil | place: Panama | collected 2016-02-17
CGACAAGCTCGCGGGCTCGAACGGCGTGATCTGCCCGCCCGCGGGCGTCGACCCGCAGATGCGCGTACCGCCGCCGCAAGAGGGCGGGCGCATGCCGGTCATCCCGCCGCCCGGCGCGCCGGGTGGCGACCAGAACACCGTTCCGAAATAGGAAGGGCCGCGGCGGGACGACGGCGTCGTCCCGCCGGGCGCATCCGCCGTTCAGCTCGCGGCGCGGAGATTCACGACGCGCTCCGCCATGTCGGTGAGCTTCTTGTCGGTCGCCTTCTCCTCGTCGAGGGTGCGCTGCAGGATGGCCGCGCAGTCGTTGCGCCCGAGCTGCTTCGCCCACGCGATCAACGAGCCGTAGCGCGTGATTTCGTAATGCTCGACCGCCTGCGCGGCCGCGATCAGCGCCGCATCCATCACCTGCTTGTCGTCCACCTCGCCGACGACGTCGTCGGCCTCCTCCATGATGCCGTCGATCGCCGGGCAGTCGATGCCCTCGACCTCGGCGCCGTGCAACCGGAAGACCTCCTCGAGCCGGGCGACGTGGTTCTGCGTCTCGTCGAGATGGACCTTGAAGCCGCGCTTCAATCCCGGCTCGGTCGCTTTCGCGATCATGTCAGGCAGCGCTTTCGCGATCTGGTTCTCGGCGTAATAGATGTCGCGCAATGTGTGCACGAATAGGTCGTCCAGCGTCTTGATATCCCTCGAGAACAGTCCCATGGCGCATTGTCCTTCTGCATGTGGGGGTTTCGCTCTTGGGCGGAACGGGGGAACCGGCGCCGCGGTTCCCAAGCACCATCGCGGACGCGCATCGGCCCGGGCCGGTTAACCCTTACGGCGGAAACTTTTGGTGTTTTCCGCGTTTTCCCCAGCCGATTGCCACCGAAAATCCCACATCCGTATTGCCAGACGGCGGCGCACGACCGTATGGCTGTACCGGTCCAACGAATCATCGGTGCCCCCATGCCGTTGAGCCCCGCCCGCCGCCTTTCCCTCTTCGTCGCCGCCATGACGGGCGGCGTGATGGTCGCGATGATCGTCGAGATCATGCTCGCGCGCCGCGGCGTCGAGTTCACCGGCGCGTTGCGCGGCGTCTTGGGCGGCGGCAGCGTGCGCATGCATGCCGCCCTCGCCTGGTGGGCGATCACCGGGGTCGCGTTCGTGGCGAGCTTTGCCATCGCGATCGTGATGTCGCGGGTGTCCTGGCTCTACTTCCGCTCGCTGCGCTGGGTCGCGGCCGCCGCCCTCGTGCTTGCGCTGGCGAGCGTCGGCGATCTCGCCCCGCTCTCCGCGCCGGGCGCCGCCGCGCCGCAGGCGCTCGCGACGCTCTCGGCCATGCTCGCCGCCATGATGATGGCTTGGTTCGGCGCGCTCTTTGCCGTGCGCCACTGACGGCGCGACGTTAACCACGCACATCGCTGACCGGCGCCGGCCGTGAACCTACGCGGGGTCGGCCGCGACCAATCGGCATGGCATGTTCTCGCTACAGGCCCGTCGTGGACCGCAAGCCCGACGACGCGATCTCGGCCGCCCTCGCTTCCCGGCAGGCGGCGTTGCGGTCGGCTTGCGGTACGGCGTTTCGCCGGCCGTGATGCAACGCTCAATGCGGCGCGGCGCGCGAGAGCCCACTGAAGCTTGCGAACGCGGATGTGCCGGCCGATCGAGATCAATGACAACCCGCAATGACAGCGACGATGACAAAGCCGCAATGACAAAAGAGCCGGTCTTTCGACCGGCTCTTTCGTCGGCGCGATGACTCAAGCGCCCTTACCCCCCGCCCAGATTTGGACCCCCACGCTGCCTGCCGCTTCGCGTGCGCCGCACGTCGAGGCTGCCTGCGCGTTCGACCCGTATGCTGTCCCTCGCAGCCGGGCGCGTCGAGTCTTTCCTGACATGCTCACCAAAACTTTCCGGCAGGTGACACCGAAATGTCACACCTTTCCCGCGAGTGGGCGAAATGGCCGCGCTATCGGTGGTTTCAACGTTGGACGCAGTAGCAAATCACGGCACAATCGTGGCGATGCACAGGATATCCACCGGTGCCATTGTGATGCTCGCGCTGCTCGCCGCGCTCCACCCCGCATTCGCCGGCGCGGCGCATGACCCCGCTTCCGTATGCGCGCTCGCTCACATGGCGGGCGAGCCGCAGATCCCCGGCCTGCGCATCGTCTATCTCGCGCCGCTCGGCGATCCGGTCGCCGCCAATCGCTGGCGCAACATCATCGCGCATCAGACCGAGGGCGCGCCCGGCTCGGCGAAGAGTCTGGCGCTCGCCCAGGCCGCCAACCCGACCAAGCGCGGCGTGATGATCTGGGTCGAGACCGACGGCACGATCTACTGGGCGACGTCCGAGACCGCGATCCCGACGCACGGCGACGGCGCCAACCGCAACGACAACAAGTACATCGACAACGGGCCGACCTACCACGCGGTGGTGAAGACCAACTCGATCGGCGTCGAGTTCAACGGCAATTTTCCCGACGTCGCGGCGCCGCCGACGCAAGCCCAGCAAGACGCCTGGCTGATCCTCGTGCGGTTCCTGCAGGAGCGCTACGCCATTTCGAGCGATCACATCTACGCCCACAACTGGATCGACTTCAAAGACGCGCGCTACTGCGAGGGCTGCGCGCTCGCGACGCTCGCACGCAAGCTGGCGTATGTGCCGGGACATGAATGTGTCAGCGCGACGCCGGAAACGATGCGATGAGTCGCCCTCCGATCAGCCGCCATTGTGATCACCGCACCAATTCCCGCATCGCGCGGTCGAGCCCCTCGAGCGTCAGCGGATACATCCGCCCGCCCATCAGCTGGCGCATGGCGCGGATCGACTGGGTGTAGTCCCACTGCGCCTGCGGCACCGGGTTGAGCCACACGCAGGCCGGATAGGTGCGCGTCACGCGGTTCATCCATGCCTCGCCCGGCTCCGGGTTCATGTGCTCGACCGAGCCGCCCGGCATCACGATCTCATAGAGGCTCATCGACGCGTCGCCGACGAAGATGACCTTGTAGTCGTGCGGATAGGTATGCAGCACGTCCCAGGTCGGCGTCGTGTGATCGTACCGCCGGCGGTTCTCCTTCCACACCCGCTCGTAGAGGCAGTTGTGGAAATAAAAATGCTCCATGTGCTTGAACTCGGAGCGCGCCGCCGAAAACAGCTCCTCGGTGGTCTTGATGTGCCAGTCCATCGAGCCGCCGACGTCGAAGAACAAGAGCACCTTCACGGCGTTGTGGCGCTCGGGCCGCATGTGGATGTCGAGATAGCCCTTGTGCGCGGTCTCGCGGATGGTGTGGTCGAGATCGAGCTCGTCGGGGGCGCCGGTGCGGGCGAACTTGCGCAGGCGGCGCAGCGCGACCTTGATGTTGCGGGTGCCGAGCTCGACCTCGTCGTCGAGGTCCTTGAACTCGCGACGGTCCCACACCTTGACGGCGCGGAAGTTGCGGTTGGTCTCCTGCCCGATGCGCACGCCTTCCGGATTGTAGCCATAGGCGCCGAACGGCGAGGTCCCCGCCGTGCCGATCCATTTGCTGCCGCCCTGGTGGCGGCCCTTCTGCTCGGCGAGGCGCTGGCGCAAGGTCTCGAGCAGCTTGTCGAGGCCGCCCATCGCCTCGATCTGCTTCTTCTCCTCCTCGGTGAGATATTTCTCCGCGAGCTTCTTGAGCCATTCGGCCGGGATCTCGACCGTGACGGCGTCGGCCATCAGCTCGAGGCCCTGAAAGACCTTGGCGAAGACGCGGTCGAACTTGTCGAGGTTGCGCTCGTCCTTCACCAGCGCGGCGCGCGCGAGATAATAGAAATCCTCGACCCGCCGCGACGCGAGGTCGGCGTCCATCGCCTCCATCAGCGTCAGGTACTCGCGCAGCGTCACCGGCAGGCCGGCGGACTTGAGCTCATGAAAGAAGGCGACGAACATCGGCCGCTCGCAAGCTCCCTCCGTCCCGATCAGGCGGATCATACATCGATGGCGCGCGCATGTCGCGGCGGGCGATGCCGCGTCGTTGACATTGCGTCGACGCTCGGCTTCACTCCGCGCAATTTCCGGTCGTGCACGCACGGGGGCTGCCGATGACGGACCTGACGATGGGCCGCGGCGCGGAATTCCGCGTCGGCAACGTGCTGAGCCGCGCGTGGCAGATCCTCGGCGCCAACTTTGTCGTGTTCTTCTGCATCGCGCTCGTCGTGGCGTCGCCGACGCTCATTTACCTGACCGTCGATCCGCGCGCGCCGCGCTATGTGGCGCTGTTCTTCGCCGGAACCTTCATCGAGTTCGTCGTCAACACGATCGGCACGGCCGTCATCCTCCTTGCCGCATTCCAGCGGTTGCTCGGCGAGCCGGTTCGCATCGGCGAGGCCGTGCAAAGGGTGCTGGCGAGGTTCTTGCCGCTGATCGGATTGGGCTTCCTGGTCGCGCTCGGCCTCACCCTCGGCTACACGCTCCTCATCGTGCCGGGGGTCATATTGCAGGTCATGTGGTCGGTCGCCGTGCCGGTGTGCGTCGTCGAGACACTGGGTCCGCTCGCCAGCATTTCGCGCAGCTCGGAGCTGACCAGAGGCTATCGCTGGCCGATATTCGGCATCGTGCTGCTCCTCGGCATCGTGAGCTTCGCGGTGATCCTGCTGCTCGGCTTTCTTCTCGATCCGGCGGGGCTCGCCGTGAGCGCCATTGCCAACGTGATGTGGACCGCGCTCTGGACCGCCTATTGGAACTGCGCGCTCATCATGATCTATCACGATCTGCGCGTCGCCAAGGAAGGCCTCGACACCCGCCAGATCGCGTCCATCTTCGACTGATGCCGTCCGGTCCGCTTCGCGCGCCGCCCGTGCGTCGTTGACATTGCGTCACTGCTCGGCTTCACTCGACGGCGCGATTTTCGATCACGACAGCACGGGGGCATCCGATGACCGTTGCATCGATCGCAGGCGGCGGCGACTTTCGCGTCGGCGACGTCATGAGCCGCGCATGGCGCCTGTGCACCGGCAACATCCTGTTCTTCCTCGCCGTTCCCTTCGTCATCTACATCATCACCTTCGTCGGCGCGCTGGTCTTCGGCCTGGCGTTCGTTCTCGCGGGCTGGGGCACCGGCTCGGTCGGGATCATGGGCGTCGGCATCTTCCTCGCCGTCGTCCTGGTGCTCTGCCTCAACCTGATCGGCCAGGGCGTGCTCCTGCTCGGGGCCTTCCAGCGCCTGCGCGGACAGCCGCTGCGCGTCGCCGACGCGCTGCAGCGGGTGCTCGGGCGACTCGTTCCGCTGATCGGTCTGGGCGTCCTGTGGAGCCTCGCCCTCGCCATCACGGCATTCGTCTGCTTCGCCGTCCTGTCGGGCATCGCGGCGGTCGTCGGCGGCTGGGCGATGGTGCTGTCGCCGTTGTTTCTCGTGCCGTCGGCCATTCTGCTCGTGATGTGGGCGGTGGTGGTGCCGGCGTGCATCGTCGAGGGGCTGGGCCCGGTCGCCAGCATGAGCCGGAGCGCCGACCTTTCCAGCGGCTACCGCTGGAAGATCTTCGGCATCCTCGTTCTGCTCGGCCTGTTGATCCTGGCCGGCAATGCCGTGCAGCTGATCCTGACGTTCGTCAGCCAGGCGCTCGGGACCGTGGTCGGCCTGGTCTGGACCGTGTTCTGGACCGCCTACTTCAACTGCGCGCTCATCATGGTGTATCACGACCTGCGCGTCGCCAAGGAAGGCGTCGACACCGAGCAGATCGCGTCCGTGTTCGATTGATCCGCGCGCAGACGCGCGGGCCTCACGCCACAGTGAACTTTTCGCTCGTATGATTGCGAGGCTGACATGACCGACATGACGATCGAACGCGACGCCGAGTTTCGCATCGGCAACGTGCTGACGCGCGCCTGGCAGATCCTCGGGCCCAACTTCCTGCTGTTCTTCTGCGTGACCTTCGTCGTCGCGCTGCCGAACTTGATTTTCCTGCTGCGCGATCCGACCACACCGAATCTCACTTTGATTTTTCTCTCCATATTTCTCACCATGGTCGTCAACGCACTCGGCCAGGCCATCATCCTGTTCCAGGCGTTCCAGTATCTGCGCGGCCGCCCCGTTCGGATCGGCGAGGCCTTGCAGCGCGCGCTCGCCCGCTTCCTTCCCGTCGTCGGCGCGGGAATCTTGTACGGGCTCGGCATCATGTTCGCCTCGTTCCTCCTTCTGGTGCCCGGATTGTTCTTGATGACCATGTGGGCGGTCACGGTCCCGGTCTGCGTCGTCGAGGGATTGGGTCCGGTCGCCAGCCTGACGCGCAGCTCCCAGCTGACCAAGGGTTACCGTTGGAAAGTATTCGGCATTCTGATTTTGCTGACGATCGTGAGCATCGTCTTGAATCAGCTGGTCACCCGGCTTGCGGCGCCGCTGGGCATCGGCGTGACCGCGCTCCTGACCTTGATTGTCACGGCCGCGTGGGCCACCTACTGGAACTCCGCCCTCATCATGATCTATCACGACCTGCGCGTCGCCAAGGAAGGCGCCGACACCGAGCAGATCGCATCCGTCTTCGACTGAGGTCGCCGACCTCGCGCGCGGCGCACGGCGGAAACGCAGGGCGTGCAGATGTCCGTCACCACGGCCGCCCGCGGCCGGGATTTCCGCGTCGGCGAGGTGCTGGGCCGGTCCTGGCGGATTTTGGCCGGCAGCCCCCTCTTCTTTCTCGGCGTGCCTCTTCTCATCTACGCGGCGGCCTTCGCCGTCATGTTCGTCCTCGCGTTCGCGCTTGCCGGTGCGGACGTCGGCGGCGCGGCGACGGCCGTCATATTCCTCGCCATCGTCCTTGCCGTCACCCTCAACATGCTCGGCCAGGCGGTGCTGCTGGTCGGCGCCTTCCAGCGGCTGCGCGGCGAACCGGTCCGGGCGGGTGCGGCCTTGCGGCAGGCGCTCGGCCGATTCGTTCCGCTCCTGGGTTTGGTTCTGCTCTTCGGCCTGAGCCTCACGATCGTCGGATTCATCAGCGTCTGGGTGTTGTCGGCGTTCATGAGCCTTCTCGGCATCCTGGCGCTGGTCCTGGCGCCGGCATTTTTCCTGGCGATCGTCGTTCTGCTCGTCATGTGGGCGGTCATCGTGCCGGCCTGCATCGCCGAGGGGTTGGGTCCGATCGAGAGCATGATCCGCAGCGCCGGCCTCACGCAGGGGCACCGATGGAAAGTCCTCGGCATCATCCTCCTGCTCGTGATCGCGTACGTGGCGGCCAGCGAGATCACCGACGCGGTCTTGGCGCCGATCAGCCCCGTCCTCTCGTCGCTGGCGGCGCTCGCATGGGTCGCGGCTTGGACGGCCTACTGGAACTGCGCCGTCACGATGATGTACCACGACCTGCGCGTCGCCAAGGAAGGCGTCGACACGCGCGAGATCGCCGCCGTGTTCGATTGAGCGCGGCGGCGGCTCACTCCTCGCGCTTGCGAGCGGCCTCGAACTTGTCGGCGCGCGGACGGCCGAACAGCTGCTCGCGCTCCAGGAAGGCGCGCTGCGCCGTGTAGAAATCGCGCAGGAACGCGGCCGTCTCGGCCGGCGGCAGCGGATCCGCCCAGCTGATCTTGCGCACGATGCGGTCACGCACGTCGCGCAGGAGTTCGCGCGTCTCGGCGTCGTCGGGCCGCCGCAACAGGTCCTCCAGCACCTGCAGCTCGCGCTTGCCGTAGGCTGTGAGCTGGTTGTCGGAGAAGACGAAGCGCGCGCGGGTCTCGACGAGGTCGCCGAGCAGGCGCTGGCGCGGCATCGCGATCACCAGGGTGCCGGCGATCAGGTCGCCGGCCCGCATGCGGTCGCGATTGAAGAACATCAGCACGAGGAAGCAGAGCAGCCAGCCGAGCACCAGCAGGTTGCCCCACCCGCTCGTGGCGCTGCTCGCCGAGATGAGCATGCCGAGGGGGAGGAAGATCTCGAGCTCCCGCGTCAGGTTGCGGGCGATCACCGCCGAGGCCGTGAGCGGGCCGCCGCGGCGATCGATCACGCGGATGCCGGCGACCCGCTTGCCCGGCGTCGCGCCGCGGCCGGACAGCTCGAAATGGATGAAGTACAGAACCCGCAGGAAGAAGGCGACCAGGTTGAGAACCGCGAACAGGATGATTCCGCTGAGCCCGTGCGCCGCGAGGTAGATGAAGAGGAGCACGATCGCGACCGTCACCCCGATGCAGATCAGGAGGTCGAGCACCAGCGCGACCGCCCGCTCGCTGAATTCGGCGAGCTCGACCGTGAGCGGGACGCCTTCCGGCGTGACGATCTCGCGCCGCTTGCGCCAGTCGCGCCGCAGCACGGAAGCGGCAGCCGTCTCGGCCGAGCTCATCGCGTCTCTCCGGCCGGGCGGACGAGCTGGATGTAGGCGAGCCAGCCGATCGCCGAGGCGGCGGCGATCGCAAAGCGTCCCGGCGTGCTGGCGACGAGCTGGCGGAATCCGCCCTCCAGGATCGCGGCGACGAAGAGCATGAGCACCGCGCCGACCGCGATCTCGGCGGCGCGACGCCCGTGCATCGCCAGGCTGTCGACCCGCGAATAGCGGTCGGGAAACAGCATCTTTTGCGCGATCACCAGCCCGGCGGCGCCGCACAGCACGATGGCGGTGATCTCGGTGACGCCGTGGATCGCGATCCAGCCGAGGAAGTCCACGGTCAGCCCGCGGTCGTAGTGCAGCGCGATGAAGGCGCCGAGGATCACGCCCTGATAGGCGATGAGCAGGATCGTCGGCACCCCGGCCGCAAGCCCGAGGCAGAACGCGAAGATGCCGACGAGGGTGTTGTGGCTGAACAGGAAGTTGGCGACGATGCCGATCGACACGGCCCAGCCGGGCCAGGGGGCGAAGATCTCGCCGTCGAGCAGCGACTGGCGGGTGCTGGCGGCGCCGCGCCCGCCGGCGAGGCCGCCCGGAACGAGCGTCGCGAACCAGCTCTCGTCCTGCACCGTGAGCCAGAATCCGGCCGCGGTCCCCACCAGCAAGGAGAGGAAGGCGATCAGCACGTGCCAGCGCGCCTGGCGCACCGCCGCCGGGAACGCGCGCAGGAACTGCCCGCCCGCCTCCACCACGCCGGTGCGCGGACTGTAGATCGCGAGGTAGGCGCGCAGCGCGAGGTTCTCGAGGTAGAGCAGCAGATGGCGGTCGAGCGCGATCGCGCGCGCGACCGACAGCGACGACAGCGCGGAGCGATAGAGCTGCGGCAGCCGGTTGAGCTCGTAGGGCGACAGCATGCGCACGCCGCGCCGCTCGGCGGTATCGACCAGGCGCTCGAGCTCCTGCCAGCTCGGCTCGCGGGTGCGGCGGAACTCGGCGCTCTTGAGCACGATGGCGGGCCGCCCCGCCGACACGTCCGCGACCTCCAGTCCGATGTCCGCCTCGATGCTCACAGCAAGCCCCGCCGCTTGATCATGAGATAGCGATTGATCAGCCCGATCGGCATGCTGCGGCTCGGCACGTCGAGGCAGTGGACGCCGATGCGTCCCAGCCGCTCGAACACCGTCGAGCGGTCGCGCAGGAAGTCGTGCGCGATGACGGATTGGGCGACGTGGCCGAACGACATCGGGGCCGCATCGGCCATGCCGTGCAGCACCGTGTCGCGCAGCGTCACGAAGACCACGACATTGCGGCGCGCCAGCCGCTGCGTCGCCTCGATCATCAGCTCGGCCGTGACCGTATCGACGAAGTCGGTGAACAGGATCACCAGCGCCCGGCGACGCAGCCGCGTGCTCAACTCGGCGAGGCCGAGCGTGAAGTTGGTCTCGGTGTGACGGTACTCGAGGCCGGCGGTGGCACGCTGCAGGCGCGCGAAGTTGGAGACGCCGCGGCGCGGCTGCTGATATTGCCGCAGCATCTCGTCGAAGGCGAGGAGCCCGACGAAGTCGCCCCCTTGCAGCGAGATCCACGCGAGCAGCAGCCCGGCATTGATCGCGTGATCGAGCCGCGCCAGCCCGTCGACCGGCTCGACCATGAGATAGCCGGTGTCGAAGGCGAGGATGATCTGGTGATTGCGCTCGGTGCGGAATTCCTTGGTCAGCAGCTTGCGGTGGCGGGCCGAGTGCTTCCAGTCGATGAAGCGGCTGTCGAGCCCGGCCGCGTAGTCGCGCAGCGCCTCGAATTCGGTCCCCTCGCCTTTCTGCTCCTGCACCTTGCTGCCGAAGAGCGCCTCGCGCGAGAGGAATTGCAGCACGGAGCTGCGCACCCCGCGCACATTGGGCACGACATCGATCACGCGGGCGACCTCGATCCGCCGCGACAGCTGCACGAGCCCGAGCGGACCGCGCCAGCGCGCCCACACGGCGTCGACATGGATGTGGCCGCGCCGCTGCGCGAGGAGCGCGAAATGTGCCTGCGCCGGCGCGCCGGGCGCGAGATCAGCAACCACGCGCTCGCCCGGGTCGGGCTCGGGGCGCTGCTCGCGCACGAGCTCGAAGCGCACCGGGCGCGGATGCGCCGCCGGCGCGATCGTCGCCACGATGGCGCCGCGCTCGCCCACCTGCAGGCTGGCCGGCGCCGTCACGGTCGCCTGCAGCAGGCGGCGCGGAAAGGCGAACAGCAGGTCGGTGCCGATGGCGACGAGCACCAGGATGCCGTAATCGAACGACCACGGCCACAGCGCCGGCTCGTAGATCACCAGGAACAGCGCCACCGGCACGCCGATGGTGAAGATCGCGAACGCGCGCAGCGTCGGCTGGATCATCGCGGTGCCGCCGTGCGGTCGAGGATTTCGCTGACGATGCGGTCGGCGGTGAGGCCCTCGATCTCGGCGCTCGCCGACAGGATCACGCGATGGCGCAGCACCGGCAGCGCCAGCGTCTTGACGTCGTCGGGAATGACGAAATCGCGCCCGAGCAGCGCCGCGTAGGCGCGCGCCGCCGAGGCCAGCATGTTTGCGGAGCGGGTCGAGGCGCCGACGTCGAGCGACGCGTGCTCGCGCGTGCCGCGCACGACGTCGACGATGTAGTCGAGCAGGTCCTCGGAGATATGGAGCCGCATGACGAGGTCGCGCACCTCGGCGAGGACGCCCGAGTCGGCGACCGCCTGCAGGCCGAAATCCTCGAGCCGCGGCATGGCCGAGCGGTGGCCGTGCCGGCGCACGATCTCGCGCTCCTCGTCGCGGCTCGGATGCGTGATCACGATCTTGAACAGGAAGCGGTCCAGCTGCGCCTCGGGCAGCGGGTAGGTCCCCTGCTGCTCGATCGGATTCTGCGTGGCGATGACCATGAAGTCCTCGCCGAGCGCATAGTCGTGGCCGTCGATCGTGACGATGCGCTCGTTCATCGCCTGCAGCAGCGCGGCCTGCGTCTTGGGCGGCGCGCGGTTGATCTCGTCGGCGAGCAGGAGCTCGGTGAAGATCGGCCCCTTGGTGAGCGTGAAGGCGTTGGTCTGGAAGTTGAACAGGTTGGTGCCGAGCACGTCGCCCGGCATGAGATCGGGCGTGAACTGGATGCGGCCGAACTTGATCGCGAGGCTCGCCGCGAACGACTGGGCGAGCAGCGTCTTGGCGGTGCCGGGGACGCCTTCGAGCAGGATATGACCGTTGACCAGCAGGCTGGTCAGCATCAGGTCGATCACGTCATCCTGGCCGACGACCGCCTTGCC
>Ga0126371_10005229_pt1 | contig 11531 bp, 11 predicted proteins | sample PanSoiMetaPlot_4_FD_110145 | JGI IMG/M metagenome (GOLD analysis project Ga0126371, IMG submission 110145) | Tropical forest soil microbial communities from Panama - MetaG Plot_4 | ecosystem: Environmental > Terrestrial > Soil > Tropical forest > Bulk soil | place: Panama | collected 2016-02-17
GATATTGGGGCAATATTCTTCAATCACATCCAGAACGCGCTCGGTATAACGCTTGCGCTCGCGGTCCCAGTTGGAATCGCGCAGCGTGTACGGAGCGTATTGCAGGAAAATTCCCATGATGTGACGGCCCTCCGGCGCGAGCGTGGGATCGTACATCGTGGGGATGGTCATCTCCAGAAGCGGCGACTGCGAAGGCTGCCCGTACTTGGCGTCATCCCAGGCGCGCTCGAGGTAATCGATGGAAGGACAGATGTGCATGGTGGAGCGATGCTGTGGGCCGGGCGCGCCCGGCAGAGCCCGGAACTCCGGCAGCCCACTCAACGCCAGGTTCATCTTGAGTGACGTGCCTTCAATGCGGAACTTGCGGATGCCATCGAGGAAGTCGGGCGGCAAGTCGGACGGTCCCACCAATTCAAGGAAAGTCTTCTTCGGATCCAGGTTGCTGGCGACAATTTTGGCGCGGATCTCCTCGCCAGTGGCGAGCACGACGCCTTCCGCCCGCCCACGGCGAACCAGGATCTGCGAAACTGTCGCGTTGGTGCGGATCTCCGCGCCCCTGCTGCGTGCCGAATCGGCGATGGCGTTGGAGATAGCGCCCATGCCGCCGCGCACAAATCCCCACAGACCGCGCTGGCCTCCCACTCCTCCCATGCAGTGGTGCAGCAAGATGTAAGCTGTCCCGGGCGAGCGAGGTCCGCCGTTCGCGCCGATGACGCCATCGGTGGCGAGCGTTACTTTGAGCTGATCGGACTCGAACCATTCGTCCAGGAATTCGGCGACGCTCTGGGTGGCGATCTTCACCAGCCCCACGATTTCCTTCTTCGCCAGCCCACGCAGCCGTCCCGCCAGCTTCAGATAATCTGCGAAATCCCCCATGCCCGAAGGCGGAAAATTGGGCGGAGTGGTCAGCAGTAGCCATTCGGCGACCTGAGCCAGGCGTTCCAGGTGATCTTCATATTTCGGATACGTCTCTGCGTCGCGAGCCGAAAACTTGGCGATTTCCGCCAGCGTGCGGGCCCGATTCTGCCACATGAAAAAGTGCCGGCCGTCGGGAAATGGGGAAAAGAAGGCCGGGTCCTTAGCATCGACGAGATAGCCAAATCGGTGCAGCTCCAGCTCGCGGACAACTTTCTCTTGTAGTAGGCTTGCGAGATAAGAAGCCGTGGAGACGCGGTAACCGGGCCACACCTCTTCCGTGACCGCGCACCCGCCCACAAGCTCCCGAGCTTCCAGAACCAAGACCTTGCGTCCGGCGCGGGCGAGATAGGCGGCGGCGACCAGACCGTTGTGGCCACCGCCCACGATGATGGCGTCGAAGTTGGGCAAGCCCTACTTCAAGTACTTATTGAAAAAGTCGATTGTGCGCGTCCAGGCCAGGTCCGCAGCTTCTTTGTCGTAACGCGGCGTCGTGTCGTTATGGAAGCCGTGCTGGGCGCCTTGATAGACGTAGCCCGTGTGCACCACGCCAGCCCCTTTCAGCGCTTCATCGTAGGCCGGCCAGGCGCCGGTGATTCGAGCGTCCTCGGAACCGTAATGCGCGAGAATCGGCGCCTTGATCTTGGCAATATCCGCGGGAGCTGTGGGCTGTGCGCCGTAGAACGGAACCGCGGCGGCCAAATCGGACCCGAGCCGCACCGCAAGCTGATTGGAGATGCCGCCGCCGTAGCAGAATCCCACCACCCCGATCTTGCCCGTGCAATCCGCGCGATCCTTCAGCCACATAGCGGACGCGACGAAGTCCTCGGTCATCTTTTGGCCATTGACGGTGCGGAAGGCGGCTGCGGCTTTTTCTTCATCGCCCGGATATCCGCCCACGCTAGTTAATCCATCCGGCGCCACGGCCATAAAGCCGGCCACCGCCAGCCGCCGCGCCACGTCTTCGATATACGGATTCCGCCCGCGGTTTTCATGCACCACAAGCACTCCGGGAAGCTTTCCGGTTGCATTAGCGGGACGCACGAAGTAGCCGTTAATCGTCCCATTACCTTGGGGAGAAGGAATGGAGACCGATTCCATTTTCAGGCGTTTGTCGTCTTTGGGAACTTGCTCCGCCCACGCGTAATTCGGGCGCAGACTCTCCCAAATTGCGGTCGCTGTAACGCCGCCCACGGCGAACTTTTGGGCGCCTTCCAGAAACGCCCGGCGGTCGATGTCGCCGTGAACGTAGAGGTGAAACAAGTCGAGCAGTTCCTGCGGGTAGTCGCTGGCTTTTTTGCGTTCAGTTTGCATGTGAGGTGACTCCTTAGTTTCGCAACATAGGGCCGCGCCGCGTCGTGAGGCGGCTCGCGAAAAGGATATCACATCGACCGTCTGGCGAAATACCTGTCGATTACGTAGTCCAGTGAGAAAGCGCCCGATGTCAATAGTAAATGTCAGGATCGGACCCGCTGAAGTCCAAGCGGGATATGTGGGCGTCGAGCAAGCTTGGGCCGACCCCGGGGATTGCATGGAAAGAGTACCGCGATTGGGTTGTTGGCTAACGCGGCAGCCGCCGCTTGATGCTTCATGCGCTCAGTGAGGCTTGTGGTGCCCGGCCCGCCCAAAGACATATCACGCCGTCGGTTGGAGTGTTATAGCGCTATGACTCGCAGCCTGTGATAATTGGCCATCATGGAATCGGAATTCAACGACGAGCCAAGGTTCAACCGCCTCGCGGCTGAGCTGGTTGCCGAGGGCTCCTATGCCGAGGCTGAAGCGCTGCTGGAGGCGGCGGTTCAATCGATGCCCACCGGATGGAAGCCCGAGGAGAATGACGGCCGGCATCTGACCGTAGCTTTTTGGGACCAGGAGGAGTTCGTGGCCTATGTTCGCAATCACCCCCATCCCGAACAGTCGATCTTCTGGGTTGACAAGTCGTATTCGAGGGCGTGGTACCTGCAGGCTGTCGCCGCGAGCAAACAAGGGCAGTACGAAAGGGCGCTGTTCTGCGTGGATTGCGGTCTCGAGCTCGAACCGGACCATCCTGAGCTCTGGAATGAAAAGGGATACCTATGGGCCCGTTTGAAGCGTCACCAGGAAGCGCTTGACTGTTACCTCCGCGCCGCCTGGGCGCCCCGAGCGCAGGTCGCCCGAGCCTTGCGCGGCGAGGGTGTTCAGCTCGTCGATTTAGATCGCCTGGAGGAGGCGGAGACAGTCCTCAGAAAGTCCTTGGAACTGGAGCCGGACAGCGAGGTTGCGAAAAAGGAGTTGGATTACATCAAGACGCTCAAGAGCCGCCGGCACGAGCTTCCCCGGTTTGTACGGGTGTGGAAGAACCCTCCCACCGACCCGGTGACCATTCGGCTTCTCACCTTGACGGAAAGTCTGCCTTCCATTCCAGGCCCGAAGACGGTTGGCGACGAGAATTAGTCGTGCATCTTCGACGTTTTCATACAGCGCGGATGGGAGGGCTTTGAGCAGGAGTATGATCGCATCGTTCCGCGGAGCCGAGCCGATTACGAGGATGTGAAACGAGAACTGCTGTGCGAGCCCATTTTCCGCCTCAAAGTCCATCGCAGGCTTGCTGAAGGGGCGCTCGGGATAAAAACCGCAGACGAGATTTGGGAGGAGATAGAGCGGGATTGCGCGCCGGGGAAGCCGCACTGAGCCGCTACGAGAGTTCGCGTGCGAACCTGAAATCGAATGCATCGCGTAGTCATCGTGGGCGGTGGCTTCGGGGGGCTTTACGCCGCTAAGGCGTTCCATCGCCGGCCTGTGGACGTGACGCTGGTGGATCGGCGCAATTTCCATCTGTTCCAGCCCCTGCTGTACCAGGTCGCCACAGGATCGCTTTCGCCGGGTGAAATTGCGGCTCCGCTGCGCGATCTGCTGAAGCGGCAGAAGAATACGCGGGTCATCCTGGACGAAGCCGTCTTCCTGGACGCGAGAAGCCGCCGCCTGATTCTCTCCAGGGAAGCGATCCCCTACGACACTCTGATCGTAGCGGCGGGAGAGCGCAATTCCTACTTCGGCCACGATTCCTGGGAGCCTGTCGCGCCGGGGTTGAAATCGCTGGAAGACGCCACCCACCTCCGCGGCAAAATATTGTTGGCCTTCGAGCGGGCTGAGCGCGAACCCGAACCCGCGCGCCGCCCTCCCTGGCTCACCTTCGTGATTGTGGGCGCAGGACCGACGGGCGTAGAGCTGGCGGGCGCGCTCGCCGAAATCGCCCGGGATACGCTTCGCGACGACTTCCGCTCGATCCATCCACAAGATTCGCAGATCCTGCTAGTAGAGGGCGCCCCCAGGGTTCTGCCGGGATTTCCCGAAGATCTATCGGAAGCCGCGGAGAGGTCGCTCGTCCGGTTGGGCGTGCGTCCAGGAACCGGAGCTCGAGTCACCCAGGTGGACGCGGACGGGCTGGTTTTATCGACTCCAAAAGGCGACGAACGGATTGAGACGAAGACGGTGATTTGGGCCGCGGGAGTCAAGCCCGAGGAATTCATCGCCACGGTGGCGCGTGAGACGGGAGCCGAACGAGACAAGGCTGGGCGGATCTTTGTAGCGCCGGACCTTTCCATCCCTGGCCATCCGGAAATACTGGTCATCGGCGATGCCGCGCACTTCGACTGGAAAGGATCGCCGTTGCCGGGCGTGGCGCCGGTGGCGATGCAGATGGGCCGGCATGCGGCCGAAGTCGTCCTGGAACGGCTGCGCGGTCGGCCTTCGCCTGCGTTCCACTATCTGGATAAGGGTACATTAGCGGTAATCGGCCGCGCGGCTGGAGTTGCCGATTTTGGGCGCTTGCGCTTTTCCGGCTGGCCGGCCTGGCTTCTGTGGCTGTTTGTGCACCTCATGTACCTGGCGCAATTTCGGAATCGACTGCTGGTGTTCATCCGCTGGGGATTCGCGTTCCTCACCTTCGACCGCGGCGCAAGGCTGATCACCGGCGACGACGAAGATTTCTCCTCAGGGCTCCACGACTAGCTCCTGTACCTCAAAGGCCTGCTTCCGGCCGGTGGTGATCACTCCCCCACGGTACTTGAGCTTGCCGTTCACCATCAGATCCACCGGCTTGGCTACGGGATATTCAAAGGCCAAAACGTCGCCTTCCGTAAGGTCGAGCAGTTTTCCCAGGCTCAGCGTCGGTCCATGCAGCCGTGCTTCCAAATCGATCAATGCGGGCGAATCAGCCGCAGCACGCGAGCGCGCTCCTTCTCGGTGGCCTGCGTCTTGCGAACGCTCCATTGCTGGTCGAACTTCTGCCGCAGCATCTTCACTACGATGGAAGGGATGCCAATGTTCATCATGCCGGCCCGGTCGCCGATGCGCACCTCCAGGCTGATGGCCACTACGGCCTCGCCAGGATTTGAAGCAGTTGAGGTTCGGTCTCGTGGCCGTCGATGGAGAACTCGAGCGCGGTGACGGGATGCCACGCGCTGCGGAGATCGTTCAGAACGATGCGAAGCAAACCTGCCAGAATGCTCTGCTCGATTTCCGTGATTTCGCGGGTGACGCTGGCGCTAGATTTTCCCGACCCGCCCAGTAGCATCTCCAGAATCGGAAATACGAGAGACGGGTTGATCTCCAGCACCGCGCTGCCGTCGATCGGTCTCATTCCTAGCGTGACTATGCTGGTGGGGGAAGGAAGACAGCCGGCGAACTCGACGAAGGAGAGTTGCTCTACCCCGACCAGGTTTACGGCCACATAGGCGCGCAGGTAGGCGGAAAGGCTCGAGGCCAGGCTGCGCGCGAAATTTTCGTGCAGCAGATGGATCGCCCTTAACTGGTCCTTGGCGATGCGGTCCGGACGGCGGAAGTCGTAGCTCGGCACCTTCTTCGACACGTCTCCTTCGATGGCGCCGTATTTGAGGGGGTTATCGAGATCGGGAGAAAGTAGCCGGTCCGCGACCATATGGACCTGATCGGCGGCTGCGGGCGCCTGCTTTAGAGTGCACTGATGGACTCACTTCCGGTCCAGTAGCTTGGCCCCAATCGCGCCGCCGAAGGCCGGCAGCGAAGTAAGAATCAGGAAGGCGCCCAACAGTCCGAACACGATCCCCGTAGGACTCCGCACCTCGTCCATAATCCGGTTCACATCCATCCCCGGGCGCGCCGAAGCGTTAAGCTGATCCCGCATGGCGTCGAGCGCGGACGAGAGCGCCTTGGGATCCGACAACACTGTCGCCGCGACTAAAACCGCCATAATGACGAAGACGAAGAGCCCGCAAATCCAGCCAAGATGCGCGCCGTGCAGCACCGACAGCTTCTGGCCGGTGCGGCGGCGGTACAGAAACACGCAAAAAAAGCCCGCCACCACCAACCAAAGCAAAGAGACCGCCGGCGCCAACTGGCCGGAAACCATCGACATCGCCAAAGACGACGCGCCGCCCAGCAAGGCGATGCGGACCGCAAGCCCGTTGTTGAGGCCGATAGGCGGGAATCGTGGCGCTTGCGGAAGCGGTGGCGGCGCGGTTTCCGCTTCTTCCCTCAGTAAAGGTTCATCGCGCTGCGGCTTGCCGCATTTGTGGCAGAACCGTGCGTCTTCTGGCAATTTCGCGCCGCATGTGCAGTACTCGGGCACGATTTCAGTTTGCCACGGACAGTCGTCAGTTGCCAGTTGTCAGTTTTTAGTCGTTAGGCGCCAGTCGCTAGTCGCTAGTTCGCTACTGACTAACGACTAACCACTGACGACTTACGAACTAAAAGCTTTATCCTAAAATCTTGCCTTCGCCCCTTAACCTACTGGTCATCGCCGACCCCAAGGCGCCGTTTCTCAACGCGCTCTCGCGGCTCCCCACGGAAGTAAATGCAATTGTAAGCAGCAGCGAGCCGGAACTAATGAGGCACGCGCCGGAAACGGACGCGATTCTTTACGCCTACCACCAGCCGAGCCTGCTGGGCTCGATTCTTCCGCTCGCGCGGCGCCTGTGCTGGGTTCACTCGCTTTGGACGGGCGTGGAAGGCATCCTCGTCCCCGAACTGCTGGCGCATCCGGCGCCGCTCACGAACGGGCGCGGCGTTTTTAGCGGTCCCCTTGCCGATTGGACGATGGCAGCGATCTTGCACTTTGCTTTCCAGCTGCGCACCGTGATCGCTCAGCAGGAACAGGGCGTTTGGCATTTGGTTCACGGCACGCCTGTGAGCGGGTGCACGCTCGGCATAGTGGGTTTTGGAGCGATCGGAAGCGCCGCGGCCCGACGCGCCAAGGCTTTTGGAATGAAAGTCGCGGCATTGCGGAGAAGGCCGGAACTTTCCACACCCGATGGTCTCGTAGACGCGGCCTATGGGCCGGATTGCCTTCTCGATCTGATGGCGGCCAGCGACTACGTTTTGGCGGCCGCCCCTCTGACGCCGGCGACCAGAGGGCTGATCGGCGAAAAGGCGATTGCCGCTATGAAATCAACCGCGGTGATCGTTAACGTGGGCCGGGGACCTGTAATCGACGAACCAGCGCTCATTCAAGCATTGCAATCGCAGCAGATCAGGGGCGCGGCGCTGGACGTATTCGCGGTCGAGCCGCTGCCCGCTGAGCATCCGTTTTGGAGAATGTCCAATGTACTGCTATCGCCGCACACGGCCGATCGCGTAGAGGGATTTCTCGCTCCCGCTTTCGATAGCTTCTTCGAAAATTTGGAACGGTTCCGGAAAGCTAAGACTCTGCTGAACGTGGTGGACAAACATGCCGGGTATTGAGCAACAAATCGCGAAACAAAAGTTAGACGAAAGAATTCGGTTGGAGGACATTCGTGACGCATCAGAGCGTATCAGGCCGATCGCCAAGCGCACGCCGGTAATCACCTCGCGGGGATTCAACGCCGCTGCCGGCATTCAGGCATTCTTCAAATGCGAGAATTTCCAAACCGGAGGAGCGTTCAAGATCCGGGGCGCCGCTAACTTTCTAGCGCGGCTCACTCAGGAAGAGCTTGCGCGCGGCGTTGTGGCCTATTCTTCCGGGAATCACGCACAGGCCGTCGCGATCGCGGCACGGTCGGCAGGGAGCCCCGCGACGCTAGTGATGCCGCTGGACGCTCCGCGCTCCAAGCTGGAGGCGACGCGGACGCAGGGCGGCAACGTTGTGACTTATGACCGGCTCAATGAAGACCGCGCCGCTATCGCCAAGCGCATCGCGGCCGAAACCGGCGCCACGCTCGTGCCGCCCTTCGACCACCCCTGGATTATCGAAGGGCAGGGCACTGCGGGTCTCGAGCTTCTCGAAGAGATCCCCGATCTCGACGCGATCGTTGTGCCCATCGGGGGTGGCGGGTTGATTGCCGGCTGCTCGATCGCGGCTAGAGGACTCAACCCGAATATTCGGGTGATCGGCGTCGAACCCGTCGCAGCGAACGACACGTTTCTTTCGCTTGCGGCGGGAGAACGGATCGAGATTCCGCCGCCCGAAACCATCGCCGACGGCCTGCGCGTTCCATGCCCAGGGGAAATCACGTTTCCCATCATTCAGCGCCACGTCGAGCGAGTGATTTTGGTTTCAGACGAGGAGATTCGCTCCGCGGTCAGATTTCTGCTTACCCGCGTGAAGATTTTGGTCGAGCCGAGCGGCGCCGCTCCCGCCGCCGCGGCTTTGTTCCACAAACTGCCTCCGGGAATCGGGCGGGCCGGCCTGCTGCTGTCAGGCGGCAATGTGGACTTCGAGCTCAAATTATGAGCGCTGTGGGGCAGCCCCCGGCCCCGCTGGTCGCTCGCGGAGGCGGCCATGGGCCTGCCCCACAGAGCAGCGGAGCCGCAACCAAACGCCGGGCAAAGCCCGGCGGCAGGCTGAAAGCCAGGCCCCACCGAAATCATCGCAGCAGGCAACGATTCTTAGGTGTGTAGTACAGCGCGTCTTCAACTGACGGCGCCTCAGGCTTCGCGGTAGTTCATCAGAATGGCGCCGATCAGGATGAAGCATACGGGCCAGATCCACTGTACGAATCTGCGCACCGAAAGCTGGTCACGCTCCGGACCAACACGAATCTCCAGCCAGCGCGACCAGCCCGCCATCACCGCCAAAATAGCGAGCGGAACATGGCTCAGCTCCACCAGGAACGCTTCCTTGATGTTTCCCAGCGAATGCGAATGAGTCAGTAAAAGCGCGCCGCCGGCCGCGCATACGGCAGGAAAGATCAGGCCCGCTCGCTCCACGCGGATGCGCGAGGTTTGCACGCCCCACTCGAATGCAGCGAAAGCGACGATCAACAGAACAAACAAGCGATGCTGCGCAACTTCGGCGACTTGAAAGCTCTCCCAGAAGCCGCGCGGTCCTAGGGGCCAATTCTCCGAGTCGGCGCGCACTAGCAGAAAAACCGCAAGTCCCAGGAAGGCGAGGGGCCAGTGGCGCGCCCACGCAGCTCGGCGCGCTGTCAGCGATAGAACGCCGATCACTCCCACAATGAGCCCCGCCCAATGGTGATTGTATTCGGACCACGCAATATCCGCCGGCTTTTGGGGCTGAATCTGTTCCCCAGGAACAAAGGATCCAGGCGCGGTGGAGTTGGAGGCGGAAGGAAGCGGGGTTGCGGGCGACAACTCGCTCAAGGAGGGTGTCTCCATGCGGGGCCACCGGGGCGCCATGCGGTCCGCCATTTCCGCCGGCCTTACGCGACCTGCTTGCACGTCGATGGCGGGTGGGCTAGAAGTCAGCGACGCGGCTGCAAGGAGGATTGTCACGCCGATACCGGCTTCCACTTCGGCAAATCTGCGCAAACGCTGAAGGCCGGCTGCAAGGCCGTCGCGGAGCGCTCTGCGATTGAGCGCGCCCAGCAGGACAACCACGCCGGTGAGGAGCGCCTTCGAGAGGACCATGATGCCGTACGCGGTCCCAGTAAGGGCGCCCACGCTGCGGATGTAAATCAGTGACATCGCCACGCCCGCGCTTGCCAAAGCCGCAACCGAGACCAGCGCCATGCGCGAGAATCGCCCAACCGCGGCAGCGTCCGGCTCGCGTCTGAGCGACAGAATCAGGTAGGGCATTCCGCCGATCCAGGCGTCACCCGCCAAGTGATGCGTTAGCGTCAGAGCCACCAGCGCCCAACGGTGCTCCAGCCGCGCCACGGAATGGCTAGTCAGCACGGCTCCGCATAGGATCAGAACGCAGCCTAGGGGACACGCGATCTTGCCCACCCGGGAGAGCGCGAAAACCGCCACGATTACCGCGCCGGCGATCATGAGGGCGCCCGAAATGCAAAACGCCGCGCCCATGACCTCGGCCCATGTCAAGCCGGTCGACGCCATCAGAAGCGCCGAGTTGGCCGCGACATACGCAATCTGCACCCCCGCCAGCAGCGCCGCGGAACAAACCAGGTATCGCGTTAGCCCGCGCGCTGCGTCAGCCTTGGAAGCCGGCGCGATCGCGAAGCGGAAGACCACCCCTCCCACCGTGAGCGCCTCGAAGGCAAGCGTCGCGGCGCGCAGGAGCACCGACAGGAACCCGAAAATGTCTAGTAGTGCCGTCACGCGCTATTGCGCTTGAAAAGGCACTTCCCCGCGCGTGATATGGCCGTCCGCAGCCAGGACTTGCCATCGAAGGATGTACTGGCCAGGAGGCAATCCCTCGGCTTTCGCGGTGAGCGTGTCGGGAGCGGGCTGCTGGTCCACTGTCAGCGGCCGTTCGCGTCCATCCGGACCGAGCAGCGTAACTCTGGATCGCTTGCCGTCGATTCGGGAATTGAAACGGAGCGTAATAGGGACGTTCTTACCGCTCACCACTTGATGGGCGGCGGGCGTGGCACCCATCAGGATCGCGTGGGCCCAGGCCGGCACTGCGCAGAATAGAAGGACCGCGGCGCAGTAATGCGCGAGGCGTTTCATAAACCTATGATGTACTTACAGCGGCCTTCGATGCAATTCTTTCGGGAAATCGCGCGGGCTCCGGTGCTTCCGGGAGCGCGGTTCTTCTACCCTGAAATTGCCGCTAAGTGCAGAACCGGTTTTTAGGAGCCGGCGCGTCTTTCGCCGCATCTTACTCGGGCAGAGGGGGGCGGCCGCCTCGTGGCGCGAAGATTAATTGCCGCCCACCGGAGCTTGGCGGTTCCGGTTGCGCTGCTGTTCTTCAAAAGTAGTTATGCTTAGGTAGCTCTTCGGGTTTTTTTGAGACTATGACCCGTGGTCCACAGAGCGATGAGTCCTTCAGCTTGGTGGTTGAGGCCGCGCCCTACGCCATGGTTATGGTGAACCAGGAGGGAAAAATCCTCCTGGTGAACGCGCAGATTGAAAAGCTATTCGGATACTCGCGGGAGGAGCTTCTGGGCCAGATGATCGAGATCCTGGCGCCGGAGGCGTCGCGCGACCTGCATTCAAGTCTGCGCAGGGATTTCGTTAAAGAACCCCGCGCGATGGGACGCGAGATCCGCGCGCGCCGCAAGGACGGTTCGCAATTTCCCATCGAGATCCACTTGAATCCGATTCAAACCGAAAAGGGAACCTGGGTTCTGAGTTCGATCGCCGACCTCTCGGAACGCAGACGTATCGAGGCCGAGTTGCGGGAAAGCGAAGAACGCTTTCGGAACATGGCGGATACCGCGCCCGTAATGATTTGGATGTCCGGCCCGAATAAACTCTGCACGTTCTTCAACAAGGGTTGGCTGGAATTTACCGGCCGCGCGCTGGAACAGGAA
>Ga0126371_10005230_pt1 | contig 11530 bp, 14 predicted proteins | sample PanSoiMetaPlot_4_FD_110145 | JGI IMG/M metagenome (GOLD analysis project Ga0126371, IMG submission 110145) | Tropical forest soil microbial communities from Panama - MetaG Plot_4 | ecosystem: Environmental > Terrestrial > Soil > Tropical forest > Bulk soil | place: Panama | collected 2016-02-17
CATAGTGTATGCGCTGCATCCGCCCTACAAAGCGATGGGCGCCCGGGTAAGCTATGCCTTCTGGACGCCCATTATTTTCGTTCTCGTGGTCGTCAGCGGCGTCACCATTTTCATCATGCAGCTCTTTCCTTGGCCGGTTCTCGCGGCCATGATCGCCTACGTTGCCGTCGGTGTGGGCGCGGTTACCCTGCGGCGCGTCGACCGGAAGTATGTAGCCGTGCTCCTGCTGAGCTTCATTCTGCCCGCCGGGGCCATCGTGTACGCGGCCGTGAATTCGGCGCTGCCAGCCCTGAGACTATCCGCGGAAAGTCCTGTGGTGCAGGATGCCCTCAATCGCTCCGTATATTGGGCTTCGCTCAAAGGGTTGGGCAGCGGCTTCTTGTTCCTGGTTCTTGTGGTCGCTGCCCTGATCACCGAAGTAATTGACCGCAACTTCGCCCGTGCAGCCATTTGGTGCCTGCTGGCGGCGGCGTTTTCCTGGGTGGGTCTGATGCACTCAACTACCTTGCGTTGGGGCGCTCAGCCTTCCTATGCGCTTGGTTGGCTTTTGGCCGCCGTGATCGTCTACTCGACTCGTTGGTGGCGGGGAGACGCGACCCTGGTGTCTTCCGGTTCCTTGGCGCGGAACGAGTCTCTTAGTTCTCAGGCGAACGTGGTCGCCCGCGACTCCCTCTCAGGCGCCCGTCCAAAAACTCCGGCCTAGGCGCTATGGCAGTGCTCGTCAACAATGCGACCCTGCGCGCCATTATCCTTTTCAGAACCTGCCGCTACACAGCCCGAGATGAAGCGGCAAAAACCTTGCTAGACTACGCTCATCGTGGAGGCGACTCGCTTGGCTAGTCTTCTATTCTTTGGGAGAATGAACTTGCGGACCAACGCAGTTCGCTGGGCGCTCGCACTTCTGGCCATTCTATTCGCGGCCCATGGCGCGTTAGCGCAAAAGGTGACCGTCGAATTCGACCGAGCTACTGACTTCAGCAAATACAAAACCTTTGCCATTCGCGCCGGTGAATTAAACAGCCGGAATGCCGCACTAAATAGCGAGTTGGTGCGCAAACAGATCAACGACGACATCGCCCGCGGCCTCACCGCAAAAGGCCTCACCGAAGTTACCTCCGGCGCCTCCGATCTCAACATACGCTACACTTTTGGTTCGGCCCGCAGAACGCAAGTCGAGGCCTATCCCGCCGGGTGGTACGGGTTGGGTACACGGTACGTGCGTGTCCCTTATGCCGAAGGCACGTTGGTGATTGACTTCCGCGATCCCGGCACACGCTCGCTCGTCTGGAGAGGCATAGCCAGCGAGGACAAGAGCGACCTTTCCAAGATTCAGGGCAAGCTCGACGATATGGTCAAGAAGTCCCTCGAGAAATACCCGCCCAAGGTGAAGTAGGCGCTGCGCGAATAGCTCGCCACTATCGAGTAACGTGCGATTGTGTGGTCGGCGACTGGTTGCCGGATGTCCGAGATACATTCACTGGTTGGACGATGCGGTGTCTTTCTCCAGCTTCTGTTCGTGCTTCTTTTCCTTGGCGCGCTCTTTCTTGCCAGTTTTCTGCCAGCGTTCATCCAGAGATTCCCGTGTGAAAAGAGAAGCCGGCAAGCCTGTGTTGTACTGACACGAATCGAAGAACACCTGGTAGATCTTCATGCCATTGCGGTCGCGCTCTGTTTGAAACGGGGTTTGTATACCGTCGATAGGATGATAGTTAGAATACAAATTGGTCTCTTTGGTGACGGCGCGCGTCGTCGGATTCCGCTGTTCCACATCCAGCCGAATCGGTAAATGGGAGGATCGGTCGATGGCGATGCGTAGCGTGCGATCCTCGGAATCCGTCAATTCGACCCAATCGACTTCGTGCAGATCGATGATGTCGATTCCCGTGTACCGAAAATTCATATCTGGCTCGTGAATCCGGTTGCGCAAAATGTTGCCGATGTCCTTTTTGATCCCTTCCTGGAAGCGGATCAAATCGGCCGTGGGCGCTTCGGCGACTCCGCCGCGGTCCAGAGTCCAACCTTTATCGTTGTTGTACACCTCCACAATATTGCGCTGCGGCAAATTTTCAGTGCGCGACATGTTCGGTGGCTCGACGTAATCCTGGAATTTCTCAAATCCTTCCAACTCGGTGGAATGGCCGAACTGGCTGTAATGCCCAATGCAGGTAATGTCCCGCACGTGCAAAAACGCGTTGCCTCCCATGGCTTCAATGGTCTGCTGCAGCAATTGCTTAGCTTTTGCTGCGCTTTGTTCCGGCATCAGGATTTGGCCATCCTGAGCTGCCGCGAAGGGCAGGCTTGCCAATAGGGGCGCCGCGAGCAGGCAGAGTAGTCGGGCGCAAATGCTTTTCATCCGCACAGTACAGATCCTCCATTCACGTTAATCACTTCGCCCGTTATGAAACTCGCCAGGTCCGAGGCGGCGAACAACACTGGACCCGCGATCTCCTCGGGAGTCGCCACGCGTTTCAAGGGAATTGCGTCGGTCACCCATTTAGCTCCGCTTTTCGTTCTTAAGATCGGTGCAGACATCTCCGTGTCGACCCATCCGGGCGCCACGCAGTTCACCAGAATATTGTGACGGGCCAGCTCGGCCGCCAACCCTTTTACAAAGCTTATGATAGCGCCTTTTGAGGCGGCGTAATGCGAATGGAACGCTTCGCCTCGTTGCCCGGCGGTCGAGCTGAGTGCCACGATCCTTCCTCCGCCCTGTTCGATCATCTGTGGAACCGCGAAGTGAATCACCGCATAGACGCTTTTGAGATTTGCGCGGAGCATATCATCCCATTCGCGCTCAGGGATTTTTTCCACCGGCGCATCCTCGGAATTCCAGATTCCCGCGTTGGCCACCAGAATGTCCAGCCGGCCAAGGCGCTCGCGCGTGAACTCAACCAGCCTCTTGGCGTCGGCCATCCTTCCCAGGTCTGCCTTGAACGATTCGATGCGTGTCCCTTGCTTGCGGGATTCCTGCGCGAGCTGCCTGGCAGCTGCTCGCTGCGTGCGGTAGCTGAAAACTATATCAGCTCCGGCCCGTGCGAATAGCTTCACTGTAGCGGCGCCAATCCCACGGGAGCCTCCGGTGATGAGGGCCGCCTTGCCAGTAAGGGAGATCATTGCCTGTGCGGAAAACCAATCTTCGGCTCACGCCGCTTCGTTTTAGGCCTGTAGTTTGCCTCGGCGCGCTGCGGCAATCAACGTACCGAACAACGCCTGCGCCACCACGTCCTGTTCAACCATCCGCTCGGGATGCCATTGCACCCCCATAACCCAGTTTGCGTCTCCGGTCCACTCCACCGCTTCCACCACCTGGTCTCCGGAACGCGCTACCACGCGCAGACTGCGCCCGGGTTCCAAGACCGATTGGTGGTGCGAGCTGTTCACCTGCAGCTCACTTCCGCCCGCGATTCGTGCCAGCATCGAGTCTCGATCGATTCGAACGGCGTGAAACGTCTCGGGTGCGCCCTGTTGGGTCTCCCATTCATGCTCGATCTCAGTCCCTATCTCGCTCGGAATATCCTGCACCAGAGTGCCGCCCAGGAAAACATTTAGGCTTTGAATACCAAAGCAAATCGCTAAAACCGGCTTTTGATGCGCGAAGGCGTGTTCAAGCAGTGCAAAGTCGGTTTGGTCCCGATACCCGTCGCTGCGGTTGGTTTTCGGATGCCGCGAAGCGTGAAACAACGCAGGATCTACGTCCGTGGGGCTGCCAGAAAGTACCACCCCATCTAAGGATCCTACCAGCTTCTTTAGCTCCTCGCGCGAACGGCCTAGCGATATGATCACCGGTTCGCCGCCAGACGAACGGACAGCGGCTACATACTTTTCGATCTTGGCAAAATCCCCTGTAAGCTCCTCATTACGCGTCCGATACGGTATGCCTACACGCGGCCTGCGGGCGGGCTCCGGAGTCATATGAAAAATGGTACCATTACTCCCCTGAGTGCGGCAAACCGCTCCACTTGACCCTCCAAAACAAAGTCTGGCAACCCGCAATTAGCCAGTTCTGACCATCCCTGCTTTGCTTAACGCGCTGCCACTGCTGAGATTGGAGACCGCCCCCCACACGAAAGCGAATGAATGGAAAGAATTTCAGCGGGGCGCCTGCAACGCAACGATGGAGGTCATGTGCCTTCGTTCTCGCCAGTATCCGCGTAATTCGCCGACGAGGTATAAGGATCCGGTGACGAAAATCGCGTCTTCGGGACTGGCCATCCGAAGTGCCGCTTCCAATGCCGCGAACGGATCCGGTTCGAGAAGACAACGTTTGGCGAAATGGCCGGTTAGTTGGGCGAGAACCGTTGCAGAAACTGCTCTGGGTTGGCGCGGTTCTGTAAGAATAACGGTATCAGCGTTCGGAAATAACCATCCCGCGATTTCGTCCACCGCCTTGTCACGCATGGCCCCATAAACAAGCAAAATCCGCTTTTGCTTGAAATTCTCCGCCCAGAAAGCGAGGAGTTCCCGCGCGCCCGCGGGGTTGTGCGCTCCATCGAGAAACAGGTCGGGGTGCTCGCCGAGCCGCTCGAGACGCCCGGGCCATCGTACATTGGAGAGGCCCGAAGTGATTGACTCCCACGTGACCCGAAGTCCGCGCTCGGCCAAGAGCTGCGCTGCCGTGGCTGCGGCAAGCGCATTGCGAATCTGGAAGCGGCCCCGCAACGAAGGTTGAATCACAACCGGACACTGTGCGCGCATCGAAAATGCCACGGCTCGGTAGCAACCATTCGATCCAGCGACCTGATCCACTCGCCAGCTCTCGTCGACCTCGAACAATTCCGCTCCCGTTTCGCTGCATCGCCGCGCAATCACTTCCCGTGCTTCCGGCCGACCGGCCGAACTGACGATCCGCATTCCCGGTTTGATGATTCCCGCCTTTTCTCCTGCTATTTCCGCGATCGAATGGCCCAGAAAATTCTCGTGATCGAAGTCAATGGACGTGATTACGCCGATCTGCGGCAAAACGATATTGGTAGCGTCGAATCGGCCTCCCATTCCCACTTCATAGATGGCCAAATCCACTTTGTGTTCGGCAAAAGCCAAAAACGCCATGGCCGTGACGCACTCGAAAAAAGTCGGATGGCTCTCGATCTTGCCCGAAGCCATCAACGATTCAGTGGCGCACCGAACACGGCTCCAGGCAGTCGCGAAATCTTCGTCGGAAATATCCTCGCCGGCGACGCGGATTCGCTCGTTGATGCGCTCAAGATGCGGCGAAGTGTAAAGCCCTGGCCGCAGGCCTGCGCTGAGCAGAATGGATTCGAGCATGGCGGCCGTGGAGCCTTTGCCGTTCGTTCCGGCTATGTGGACGCAGGGCACAGCCAGGTGCGGCTTGCCAAGCTCCGCTGCAAGCGCCGCGATATTGAGCAACCCGAACTTTTGCAAACGCGCTTGGCGTGGTGCGCCCAGCTCCCGGCCGAGCTGTAGCAAAGAACGCACGGATTCTTCGTAATTCATGAGGGCTGCAGGAAAAAGTCGAGTGCCCGGCCAATATAGGACTTCATGTCCTTCCGCGCGACCACCGCGTCAAGGAATCCGTGTTCCAGCAGGAATTCGGCGGTCTGGAAACCGTCGGGCAGCTTCTGGCGGATGGTCTGTTCGATCACTCGAGGTCCGGCAAAGCCGATGAGTGCTCCGGGTTCGGCGATATTCAAATCGCCAAGCATGGCGAAACTGGCGGTCACACCTCCGGTTGTTGGATCGGTGAGCACCGAGATGTAAGGCACGTCTGCTTGGTCTAGCCGGGCCAGCGCCGCCGAAACCTTTGCCAGCTGCATCAGGCTTACGGTTCCTTCCATCATGCGCGCGCCACCGGAACACGACACGATAATGAGCGGCCATTTCTCGGCCAACGCCCGCTCGATGGCCCGCGTGGTCTTCTCTCCCACAACCGCACCCATCGAACCCCCGATGAAACCAAACTCCATCGAGCAGCAAATGACCGTGCGACCGTTTAGCTTTCCCTCGGCCGTGATGATCGCGTCCTTCATCCCCAGCTTTTGTTCCGCTTCCTTCAATCGAACCGCGTATTCCTTGGTGTCTACGAAATGCAGTGGGTCGCTTGAGGCCAAATCGCCGTCGTGTTCAATCCACTCCCGGTCGAGCAGCAATTCCAGGCGCCGCCGCGCCCCTAACCGGAAATGCCGGTCGCATTTCGGACAAACCTCCCAATTGGCCTCCAGGTCCTTCTTCCAGATGATTGCTCGGCAGGAGTCGCACTTGGTCCATAGTCCTTCGGTGCGAACGCGGCGCTCGTCCACTGGAGTGGGGTTCTCGATCGGCTTTTTCTCGCGTTTGAACCAGGCCATATCAGTAATCTATTCCGCGCTGCGCCAGAATGCCCTTCGTGTAGGGGTGTTTCACTTCCCGCATTTCCGTCACCAGGTCGGCGGCCTCCACCAGCTTCGGGTGGGCGTTACGCCCGGTGCAGATCACGTGGATGCGCTCGGGCCGTTTGACCAGCGCATTCACGACGGCCTCGGGCTCGAGCATCTTGTAGCTGATCACATAGTTGATTTCGTCGAGCACTACTAAATCGTATTTCTCCGCATAGATTTGCTCGCGGCCGAATTCCCAGGCCTGTTCGCAAAGCCGCACGTCTTCAGGGTCGGTATCCGCGCCGCCCACTTTAATGAAGCCCCGGCCCATGGGACGGATCTCGAACCTGTCCTCGCCCAGCATTTTTGCCGCGTCCAATTCTCCATAGTGCCAGGAACCTTTAATGAACTGCACCATCAGCACTCGCAGACCCTGTCCTACGGCCCGAAAAGCCGTGCCGAGCGCGCAAGTCGTCTTGCCTTTTCCAGGGCCTGTATAAACAATCAAAAATCCCTTTCCTTCCGGCATGCTTCATCCTCGGCCTTCCGCTCTCCATAGTCGCTGCCGCACCGGGAAAGGTCAACGGCCCCTTTGAAGTCGTTTACTGAATGTACTTTTATTTGGGATAGGGGTGGCCCGCGAGAATGGCAAACGCGCGGTAAATTTGCTCCGCCAGCACCACCCGAGCGAATTCATGGGGCATGGTCAATGTTGAGAGCGAGAGCTTGTATTTGGCCGCATCCCGCATCTCTTTCGGGAAGCCGCCGGCATCGCCGCAGAGAAACACTAGCTCCCGCGTGCCGCGATCGCGCAGATCCCCTAGCCACCCTGCGAATTGCTGCGAGGTGAACTGCTTGCCCGCCGCGTCGAGCAGTACGGTTACACCGCTTGGCTCTAACTTCAGCTTGCGAAGCGTCGTTGAATTGGCTTCGCGCGATTCCGTGACTTCGATTTCGCAGTAGTGCCCTATCCGGCCAACGTAATCGTCCACAAGCGCGCGGATTTCGCCCTTTCGAGTCTTGCCCAGCGCGACAATTCTTATTTTCATACGGATTGCCGCCCGCTCATCTCAAACACTGCCGCGCGCATTTCGACCCGCTCGCGGTCAAATCAGGCCGTAGCGTTTGCGCTTTTCAAGCAGGGTCTTCCGGCTGATGCCCAGGATTTCAGCCGCGCGCCCGATTTTGTAACGCGTTTCTTCCAAAGTCCGGCGAACGGCTTCTCGCTCGATTTCTTCAAGCGATCGCAAAGAGCTGGCGCGGTGAAGGTCGCCCGCGGCCGCTAAAATTTGCGGAAACTCCTCGGCAAGTAGCGTGTTCCCGTTGGCAAATATCAGCGCATGTTCGATGGCATTCTTGAGTTCCCGCACGTTGCCGGGCCACGTGTGCGACTCGAGCAGCGTAAGTGCCGAAGCATCCAGTCTTGCCTCCGGCCGGCCGTGGACAGGCCCCAGCCTCGCCACGAAATGTTCAGCTAAGGGGGCGATGTCTGCGCGGCGTTCGCGCAGAGGAGGCACCGAAATCGCCAGCACATTGAGCCGAAAGAAAAGATCTTCACGGAAGCGCCCGGCGGAGACTGCTTTTTGCAGGTCGGTGTTTGTCAGAGCTACAACGCGCGCTTCCATTCGCAAGCTGTCGGACCCGCCCAACCGGTGGAAGGTGTGGTCGTCGAGAACGCGCAGCAGCTTCACTTGAATCGCAGGCGTGAGCGCGGCTATTTCGTCGAGCACCACGCTCCCGCCTTCGGCCATTTCCAGGCGGCCCAGCTTGCGGCTGATGGCGCCGGTGAACGCCCCGCGCTCATGTCCGAAAAGTTCCGATTCAACCAGTTCGGCGGGCAGGCTCCCGCAGTCAATTTTCAGGAACGGCGCGTCGTGCCGCGCGCCGTGGTCGTGGATCCAGCGGGCTAGTTGGTCCTTGCCTGTGCCGGTTTCGCCGGTGATGAGAACGTTTGTCGAGGTGTCAACGAGCCGTTGCGCCGTTTCGAGCACCTGCATGGAGCTGGGATCGCTAGCAATCCACGCCGAGTTCGGTGTATTCATCGAAGCTTCATTGCTGGATCGTATCGTGCCGGGAATCGTCCGGCTCCGGCACAGGCCTTTGCGGCGCAGGGAAGTCGATGCGTTCCGCGTCGCGCCAGAGCCGCTCCAGATCGTAGTATTCGCGCGCCCGTTCGCTGAATATGTGTACGACGAACGATCCGTAATCGAGCAGCACCCACTCCGCATTCGCTTTCCCTTCCCGATGCGAAAGGTGAGTGCCTTGGCGTTCGAGTCGCTCTTCGATCGCCTCGGCTATGGCCTTTATTTGAGGTTGGCTGCGGCCGGAGCACAACAGAAAATACTCGGCGAACGCTCCCGCTCCTTCGAGATTCAACACGGCAATATCGACAGCCTGCTTTTCTTGAGCCGCTTCCACGGCCCATCGGATTTCGGGGCGAAGAGAATTAGACGTCACCGGTACAGAGCCTGTCCTCGAATGTATTCCTCCACGCGCTCCGGTACAAGCCCGCGGACGCTCTTGTGTCCTTCCAGGCGCTCGCGAATTTCGGTGGATGACACGTGGCTCGAAACGGTCGTTAACAAATGAATACAAGTTTTCCGCAGCTTGATGGCTTGTGCATTGGCTCCGTCCCGCTCGCCAGTTTTTCAGGCGGAATCACCAGCCGCAACGCGTCCAGCTTGAACCCTGGACGGCTGGCAATGATGAAATCGCAGCAATCCAACAGAGCCTCATAGTTTTTCCACGTGGGCAGCTCCAGAAACTGGTCGGCGCCGACGATGAAATACAGGTGATCGTCTGGGTGCTGGCGGTGAAAATGACGCACGGTGTCAATCGTGTAGTAGACCTTCGGCGTCGCCCCGTCCATTTCCGCTTCTGCCAGCGAAGGAACGAAGCCGGCATGGCCCGCGCATGCGAGAACCACCATAGCGTAGCGGTGTACGAATGGCGTCAAAAAGACTTTGGCCTTATGCGGCGGCCGGGCCGATGGAATGAAGTAAATGGCATCCAGATGGAACCGGCGTTGCGCGGCCTGTGCGACCGCAATATGCCCTGCGTGAATCGGATCGAACGTTCCACCGAAAAGCGCCACGCTTCGGCGACCCGCTCCGGCTGGGCCTTTTGGGGCGGGGTGGGACGTCAACGATGTTCCCCGTATCGCGTTGCGGAAGAATCCGGCTCCACGGGTGCGCTTCTAGCCGCCTGCTCCGTCGCTTCCGCGCCGTTCGGTACCGTCTTCGGGATCCTATCGAGCGCGTTGGCCATGCCCCTCACCAGCTGCACGATTCCCTCACCTGATGCCGACGAAACGGCATAGAACTCTAATCCGCGCTCCGCGGCAAATTTGCGCAGTTCGTCCAGATGCTCGCGGTTGGTGGTGGCATCGAGCTTGGTGGCCGCAACGATCATCGGTTTTTCCGCCAGCTCCGGGCTGAAGGCCGCCAGCTCTTTTTCGATAATTTCAAAATCGTGGACCGGATCGCGATCGGCATTCGCGTCGCTCGTGTCCACCAGATGAACGATCAGCCGCGTGCGCTCTAAATGTTTCAGGAATCGAATGCCGAGTCCTGCGCCTTCATGCGCGCCTTCGATCAATCCCGGAACATCCGCTGCCACAAACGTCCGGCCGCTTCCCGGCGCGGCGTCCGGATCGGCCGACACTACTCCCAAATGCGGTTCTAGCGTCGTGAAGGGATACGCTGCGATCTTCGGTCTCGCCGCTGAAATGCGTGAGATCAATGTGGATTTCCCGGCATTGGGGAATCCCACCAGCCCCACGTCCGCGAGCAACTTCAGCTCGAGCCGCAAGTGGCGCTCTTCTCCCGGTCTTCCCTCTTCGTGTTCGGTGGGTGCCTGGTGCCATGGCCGGACGAAATGCGGGTTCCCATTGCCGCGCCCACCCCGGCCGCCACGCGCCGCGCGGAAGCGCTCGCCGGCTGCGGTAAAATCGAAGATCTGCTCGCCGGAATCGGCGTCGTAAACTACTGTCCCTATCGGGACGGGCAAGATCGTATCCGCACCGGACCGCCCTTGACATTTCGACCCTTCTCCGTGGCGGCCGCGCTCCGCACGGAATTCGCGGTTGTAGCGGTAGCGCAGCAGCGTGTTGTCGTTCGCGTTCGACTCCAGGTAAACGTCTCCACCGTTGCCGCCGTCCCCGCCTGATGGACCTCCTCGCGGAACGTATTTCTCCCGGCGAAAAGCCATGCAGCCGTTGCCGCCGTCCCCGCCTCGGATCGTGATTTTCGCTTCGTCCGCGAACATGAAAGCGCCGCCACCTGTCACTTGCGAAAAGCATACGCCATTGGCGCGAGGAAAGACAAAAGTACCCCGCGGGCTACACTGGGTGCCGTCGTCTCATCATGCTTGTTGAGGATTCAGTTTGCGGAGGACGCCGCGGATTTCTTCTGTTCCACTACAGCCGAGATTTCTTCAACGGTTAGCACGCTGATGAACCGCCCTCGGCCGCCACGATCCTCGAAGCGCACCACCCCATCGATTAGCGCGAACAGAGAATCGTCCTTGGCCTGGCCCACGTTCTTGCCGGGTTTATAGCGCGTGCCGCGCTGCCGGATCAAAATACTGCCGCCGTTTACCGCCTGCCCGCTGAAGCGCTTCACGCCCAGCCTTTGTCCCTGCGAATCGCGCCCGTTTACGGAGGAACCGCCGCCCTTTTTGTGTGCCATCTCAAAAACCCCTAGGAAAGTTGGATCTCGCCCACTACTACGGCCGTGTACCCTTGCCGGTGCCCGCGTTGAATCTGGTATTGGCCTCCGCGCTTATATTTCAATGTCTTGAGTTTCGGGCCACGCACATGCCCCACGATCTTCCCCGTTACTTTGGCTTTGGCGGCCTGTGCGCCGCCGAGAATCTTCTGTTCGTCGGTGCGGATCGCGATCACGCTGTCGAAAATGACTTCTCCGCCCACTTTTCCCTCGAGCCGCTCTACTTCAATGGTCTGTCCCGGCTCGACACGGTACTGCTTCCCCCCACTTCGAATCACCGCGTACATGCTGCCTCCGTACTGAATTGCCAAACCCTGATTATACGGGTCGCTACCGCCAAAAATCAATAAATCGCCGTGCTCCACGCCGTCTTCGGTCTGAAACTTCGCCACTTGCTCTTTCGCAATCCTGGCCAAACGCTTAAACTAACGCGCCGGAATTTTGTCGAGGGGAGAATTGGCTTTGGCAATCGAGCGAGCGCTCATCAGC
>Ga0126371_10005231_pt1 | contig 11528 bp, 9 predicted proteins | sample PanSoiMetaPlot_4_FD_110145 | JGI IMG/M metagenome (GOLD analysis project Ga0126371, IMG submission 110145) | Tropical forest soil microbial communities from Panama - MetaG Plot_4 | ecosystem: Environmental > Terrestrial > Soil > Tropical forest > Bulk soil | place: Panama | collected 2016-02-17
GAAGATACTGCTCGCCGACGACAGCGTAACCGCCCAGAATATGGGACGGAAGATCCTCGCGGATGCGGGATACGAAGTCATCACGGTCAATAACGGCTCCGCAGCTCTGAAGAAGATCGGGGAGCAGCATCCCGACCTGATCGTACTCGACGTGTATATGCCCGGCTATAGCGGCCTGGAAGTCTGCCAGCGTCTGAAAGAGACAGGGGACACGTCGCGAATTCCCATTCTACTCACAGTTGGAAAACTAGAGCCTTTTAAGCCGGAAGAGGCCCGTCGTGTCCGCGCCGACGGATTTATCGTCAAACCCTTCGAAGCCAGCGAGTTGCTGAGCGCCCTAAGCAAGCTGGAAGACCGGATCGTTCCACGGTCGGAATCGTCGAAGCCGGGTCGATTTGCCCGCGCCACGGCAGCCATTGACGAACCGCGCTATGACCGATCGGTGGCCAATGAGGAAGACTCAGGGTGGAAGAGCCGCATTGTCTTTCCAAAGAAAAAAGAGAAACCCCCCGAGCCGGAAGTCGAAGATCCAGCAATCTACAACCCAGTTAACAAGGATCTGAAGACAGTCATCGAGCACAAGATTGAGGAAGCTCCGGTTCAACCTCCAGCTCACCAGCCGGAACCTCAGAAGGAAGAGCGAGTCCATCTTGGCGCTCTCGGTACTGAAGGCTTACCGAAAGACGTGACTCCTGAGGAGATCGCCGCTCTGGCCGCTGCCGCGGCGCAGGTGAAGGGCACGATCGAGGAGGCCAAGGCCGAAGAAACAGCGGCGGTGCCGGAAACGCCTGTGATGGTGCCTGAGGCAACTGCGGCTTCGCCAGAGAGCAAGACGGATCAGAAGAAGGAAGAAGAGACCCCAGTCGCCGAGCCGGTTGCGTCAGCAGTGGAATCGGCACCCGTACCAGAGCCGGCGGTCACACTCGCGGCGCAACCCAAGTCTGAGAAATCCGAGAAAGAAGCTGAGCCGGAACTCTCGGCAACACCTACGGAAGTCATGGCCGCGATCGCAGGACTGGAGCAATCGTCTGCTTCCGATTCACTCGCGTCTTCACCTGCTTCTGGAAACGGCTCCGGGGTGGCCGCTGGAAAATCTGACGAACCTGTCACGATGGCAGTTGCCGCGGCGGTGAGCGCGAGTGGCCCAAGCCCTCGATGGGCAGCAGTCGCGGTGGCGCTCGCTCCAGAAGAGAGCACAATTTCTCTTGAGCAGGAGATGCAAAGGGCTCAAGCAGCGGTGGCGCCTGTCGAAACAACGACTCTCGAGACTCCGGCCGTTGCTCCCGAGCCCAACCCGGTGCCTGAGCCGGTGGCCGAACCAGCGCCCGAGGCAGCAGCGATCGCAGAACTGTCCAGTTCAGTTCCCGAAGTTGCTTCTGTTACGGCGGAAGTCCCAGCGACACCCGCTCCGGAATCGACGTCGTCGTTTGCGGAAGTCGCGAGCGCGGCCAAAGAAGCCGTAACGGCAGCGATCTCAGAGCTGGCATCCGTGGCGGCATCGTATTTGGCGCCGGAACCCACTCCGTCTGCAGAGGCTGCCGCCCCAGTCCCTGTAGTACCAGTTCCTCAACATCCGGTTTTTGACTCGGCGGCTGCTAGCGAAACAAAGTCCGACGTCTCCTTTATTGCGGAGGCCCCGAAATTTCAGGAAGAGAAACTCGAAGCAAAACCGGAGGAAGCCGAGATCAAGCCGGCAGAGATTGAGGCAAAGTTTGCGGACACCGAGGCCAAGCCTGTGGAAGCAATCGCAGAGCTGACAGAAGAAAAGCCGGTCGAAGAGCAGAAGGAAGTGCCAGAGCCAGTCGCGGAGACCGCCGCGCCAAAAGACGTTGAAGTCTCAGAGGTCCAGGAAAGCACGAGAGAAGCCGTTCCAACGGCCGTTACACCTGAGTCTGTGGATTACACCGCGGGGGGTATGGACGGAATGGCGAAAAAAGAATCCGAGATGACAGCTACGACTGCAGCCGCATGGGCCAACTGGCGCAAGATTCGCGAATCGGGAGGCCCGAAGCTGGGTCAGAGTCTCGACTCCGCGAAGGAGATGAACGAGCCTGAGGACTCAGCCGCAATGGCAGTCGCCGCGGGCGCCGAGGGCAAACCTGAAGACGTCAACACCAATCTTGATTCCGATCCGGAAATTGCGAGCATCGTTGATAGCGTTCTCGCGGATATGCGCCCGAAAATCGTCGAGGAAATCGCGCGCAAACTGGGAAAGAAAAAATAGCTCAGTTACGCGCTCAGTCCCGTTGTGACAAAAGCGGACACCTTTTCGGGAAGTACGGGGCCTCACTTCATTGACAGAGATCGCCTTCGCTGTATTACGGCCCAGCCGGAATTCCCACCACCAAAAGTGCGCCAGGTAAAGAAAGAAGAAAACAAACGACACCAGATGGACTCAATAGACCCGGTACTTCTTGGGGTGCTGTACGATTCTCGCGACCCCGCCTAAAAAGGTGCGCCACTGCGAGTCCGAGAACCATCGAGAACAGTACGCGTATGTGGGAATAGAGATCCATCGAGCGTACGCGAATAGCGTCAGGCCATCGGTGCGTGTTTTCTAGCGAGGCAAGAACGCAAGACTTTCTGTCACAATGCGCTTCCAAATGCTGGGCAACCACTGTCGGTTTTGACGGCATTACGCGGGATTGAGCTGCCTTCTGAAGAGTTTCAGCCAAACCCCGAGTTCTCAAGAAATAGTCGCCGCTCTCGAGGAAGCAACAAATCAGCTAGAAAGCTTGCATGCTCTGCCGGGCCTGTTGAAATGCGGAGTTGCGAACACGGATCACACCGTGGAATGGGCGATGGATATCGGCTATCGCGACCAGTGAAAGGCTGACCAGAAGCGCGAGAGAAAACACCTGGAGCGCTTGTAGCTTTCGATTTTGCGAGCCGAACATGCAGGCTGAAACGATCGTCAGTATTCCGCCTACCAAAAGCACGCACCAAAGCACGTCCGGCAGGCGCGTTGTGCTCTGCAATACGCGGGTGAATCGGTGCTCTGTGAGCACGCTCAGTTCTGACAGGATGTGGTCTTGGGTCGTTTGCTCGGCCTCCGATTTTGGCTGAACGGACGTTGCCGTCTTCCACATCTCGGCCTCGATCTTACTGCTTTGCTTTAACTCCTCGCTCGCAGCCATCTGCTGCCAGTCTCGATTCAAGACTACATCCGCATAGGATCGTGCTGAGTTTTGCAGTTGCGTACGCTGTGGCTCGGAGAACCCTTCGGCAAGATGATAGATGTCGACCACTGCATTGGCCTCAAGACCCACATTCAGGTCCGCTTCGCGATAAGCCGACCAGACAGCGAAGAGCATAAAGCCCAGCATGACCGCGTAGGTCGTGCCTAAGATACTGAGCTGCGAGCCGATGAGTTCGTTGTAGTTGCGGCGCTTGTCCGAGGGCCAGACGCGATCTAGTCCAATCATGAGAAGCAGCGACAGAATCACCGCTCCTGCAATCACGAAGAAATTCTGGCTGACCGTTTCCATCCGATTGGGGAGCGACACAAAACTTCTTATTCGGAGAGCTTAACTACCGTAGAAAAAGCGTTGATGAGACGGTACTGTCAAAAGTGATTGGCGGGAGCCGCGGGATTAGGGGAATACGCCGGCAAACGAGTCCGAGGTACGGTCGGCAATTGGCAAAGTCAGTCCGGGCCGGGCAAAGATTTCAAATTCGCGGTCCTCGTAGACCATTTGCCAGTTGCTTTGCTGAATCACCCGTGCGACGGGCATGATCCTCGGGACAAGGACCAAGTCAGTGGAATATGCGGTCAGAGTTTCCCACCAGCCTGCGTCAGCGTTGTAAAACCGGAACGTACGATCCACCCACTCCTCGGAGTATGCCACCTCATAACGGCTGTCTACGGATACCTTGACCGACGGGTAGAGCTTCCATGACACGTAGGCGCCTGTATGAAAAGGCACCATCAGGTTGCCCACAAAGCCTTGCTCGCGTAAGTACTCAACCGCTCCAACTGGGTAAGCAAATGTAGTACTTGCCTGCGGCACGCGCAGCCGCCAGAATTTCCAGCGAACAGCGTCCGCTAGATAGATGGTTGTAACCAGCAGGCACACGGAGAGCACAAACGCGAAGCGGCGACGAGTAAAAGCTGTGATCCACTCACCTGCGGGGGTCTGCTGAATGTAGGACGGAACGTGGCTGATCCATGCGATTGCGAATAGCGGCATGAGTTTGCAGTGCAGTGTCGCTTCGAACCCGGTGGCAATGACCATCAACAGCCCGGATGCTCGGCGAACTCCGATCTTGACGACCGAGCAGATCGTGATGGCCACAGCTGCAAGAAAGATGCTCGTCCACCAGAGACCGTAAGCCCATACCGGCCGCCACTCCTGGATCTGGGGACGACTCATTGTGAGTGCCCGCGCGATGTACGCGAAATATGCAGTTCCGAATGGATTGATGAACACCTCGATCACGGTCCCCGCAAGCAGGAAGAGCAGATACCGGAACGGTTGGCGATGAATCGCTTGCTCGAGTGTATGCAGCGCTAACAACCCGATGCCGACGACAAATCCCCCATGGATGTTCACCCATACTGGAAAAATGCAGAGCCACGCGATCCACCATCGTCGACCGCCGCGGCGATCTTGCTCGAAAAGCCAGAAGCAGCACGCGGTGAACAGAAACGTGTACACTTGCGCTCGAACAACCGACAGAAATCCAAATTGGCTTAGATAGATTGCGATTGGACAAAGGACGGCCCACACTTGCACATCTGCCCCAAGCGACTCAGCGCATCTCAACGAAACAATCCCGATCAGGGTAGCAATCAAGTACTTAATAATCAGGATGGCGTTGCCGCCGAACCAGTGGGTAAGACCATAGGCGACCAAACCCGCGCCCCACTCATGATGTATGGACGGATACACGGTCGGGGTATAAGCAAAAATGTCGCGCGTAAGGAGATGGCCTGCGCGAAGACTTTCGCGGATGAGTGCCATTTCGTGCCAGATGTCCACATCTACGAGGTTGTAGGCAGTCAGCGACACGAAGAACGACATCAGCGCTGCGTAAGCCGCAAATCTGAGCCAACGCGGGCGGCGGTCTTGTATGCGATCACCGGCCACACGCGCCGGGACATATTGCGGATCTATCGCACGTCCAGCGCAGATATCCTCCATCGTCACTGCCACCTTGTCTTATGCCTCAAGTACTTTAATGCATCCGATGTGAGATATCTTTCCAATTAGAGAATCGACACGATCGCGTCTGCGGCAGGCCACTGCTGCCTTCAAACGCAATCACGCATAGTTGAACAGATGGTGGGTCATCCTTGGTGGGAACGATACCGATCCGACGTGCGATTCGCCAATTTGCGTAACGAGGCTTCGGGGAGAGAGAACTCAGCCAGGCCACACTTCAAGCAGATAACAACTTCACGGCATATCGGCACACTTGCTCTGTCCAAACCTTCCCAGTGGGGGAAATGAATGTTCATTTCGGCGCTAAATCTCCGCTGTTTATCCGAATCGCATCGCTTGCAGGGCACAGCTCCGTCCTCGTACTGACCAGACGTATCTCCAACTGGATTTTTGCTCGATAGCTGAGTCTTAGCCATCGGGCTGTGTCTGTAGACCGGAAGGATTAAGCCGAACACCGTAAAGATTTGGCATGTCAACCGGTCTTGAGCACGACTTTAGAGCCGTGGATTTTACTTGCATTACTCTTATTTCTTCATCATTATGTAAGAAATGGAGAGTATGAGCCACCTTTCCGATTTCGAGCTCATCGTCTTGCTGGTTCTTCTGCGCTTGGGGGATGGCGCCTATGGCGTGCCTATCGCCCAGGAAATGCAGGAGCAAACCAAGCGTGAGGCGAAACTGGGCAGTATTTATGCGTCATTGGAACGTATGGAAAAAAAGGGTCTCGTTGTCTCCGAACTTGGCGAACCGACTAAGGAGCGCGGGGGCAGAGCGAAGCGTTATTTTCACGTTACCAAGCAAGGCATGCGCCAAATCCGCGAAACGCAACGAACGCTGGCGCGATTGTGGAAAGGCGTACCTGAACTGGAAGGAGGGCGTTCGTGACAAAGCCAGAGTCCGTTGAGCCGCCAAAGCTGGCTAAGTGGCTGCTGGAGCGGCTTTCTCCTCAGAATGAGCCCCTGGCAGGCGATCTGATTGAAGCTTTTGGCAGGGGGCGATCGTACGGTTGGTACTGGAGGCAGGTATTTGTGGCTATTCTGATCGCACTGCCCGAGCACGTGCGGAAACATTTGACGCTTTTCTTATATACCGCTACCTGCAGTGCCGTTACATCCATTGCCTGGTACTTCATGTTTCCCAACGCCGCGCATGGCTCAGCATTCCCCAGAATATTTGCAGTGTACGCGAGGGGTTACGGAATCGATTGGCCATGGTCGTTCGTTTACCAAATCGCTTTCGTCACCGCGTTTGAGGCAGCGACCGTCTGGGCGGCAGTGATCACCTGTTTGGCGATCTCGCATCAACTGCGACTACGAAATCTTCTACAAGCATTCCCGGTTGTCGTTGTTGTGCTCGTGATCAGCAATGTGGCCCTACCACTGTTTAGTGGACTGCTAAGCAACCTTCAATGGTTCGGGTGGGTGATTGTTTCAACACCGCCAGCGATTGCTTTCATTCTGGGCAATTGGAAAGCCAAAGGATCCCCCGGCTCCTTGATTAAAGCGAAATCGGTGTAGGTTCATTGCGACCTCCAGCAACGTGGCAGATGCGAGCCAAGGCGAATCGCCCACTTGCATCCACTAGAATCAAACGATGCTGAGTGTTGGGTCAGAAGGTTTGTACGAATGGCTGGTCTCGGATCAACAGTTTGATCTTTTGCGACCGTGCCCGCGGATTGTCCTCGGAAAATACGTTGCTATCACGTCCATTGATAGTGGAGACCTTACGCCTACTGAGAAGGAAGCAGCGGATGGCTGGCAGAGTCGTGGGGATTGCGTACAGCCCTCAGATTCGAAGCGTCGAAGAAATCCCGTCCGCTGGTTGGGATGAATGGTACATCTTCGATAGGCCGGCCGACCTCGGCATAAGTCACCTCGCAGAAAATATCTTTGAAGTGCCACACGAATCGGGCCATGTCAGTATTTTTGTAAACTACGGCTTTGCCTTGCATCCGCCGGAGAGAGCGGAAACAATCGCCTCTTTGTTTTGGCCACAGATTAATCGGATTCGACCAGAGTCCTACGTGGCGGATAACAACTATCTGACCTTCGTGAGCGCGAACAAAGATCTTTTCTCTAATGTTCTCGACGCGATAAAAGCGCTGGGCTAGGGATCGGCACAACTTTCGGCGATGTGGCAAATGCAAGCAGAGAGCGATCGCCCGATCACAGCTTGCGCTGAAGTTTATCGTCGCACGAACTTAAACAATTATCCGGGAAACGAATCCGATACGATGAGAACATGCGAATCGTGAAGATGTTAAGCAAGCCTGCCGCCTGGGCCAGCGGATGGACCAGGTGCGATCCTGTGCTTCAGCGCTGCTGCGGGATATCTGGGCGCAGGAGACCGGCGCCGGGCGATCTTTTGGGTGATACTCGGCGTGGTCGAGGTCGGGGCGATTGTTTTGTAACGATCCGACACCGAACGTCCTATTGAAAAGCCGAACGAATTCTGGAACGTAAAAGATACAAAAGCAGTGAGCCGGCAATGAGGATACCGATGCCGCCGCGCACGAGATCGCCTCTGAACAGATTCACCACATCCCCGACGAGCTGCGCGCAAAGGATCGCGACCGTCAATCGGAATGCCCATAGGCGTTGCATGAACCAGCCCGCGGCCGTTCCTATCAGTATTAGGCCCAACATCCAGAATAGTGGGCCAAGGTAGGTCCCGGCTTCCCGCAGCTGTACATGAGCAGTCTCATTGAGCAACCACAATCTGTCGAGCACCGTTCCCGGCCAGATCAGCATCGTTCCGGCAAGTGCGGCCATGCTACTTCCGAAAACCAGAAATATGCCGATACTTATGATCGTGGGCCGAAAGCCGTCGCCGAGTGGTGAGTTTCGCATAGGCTGACTCTGAGCAGAGTCGGCTCCTGAATCGGCTGTAACAGCTCAGACCAAAGTCACTCGTAATCCTGTTGCGCGAGCAACGACTACAGAGCACTTCCCCTGCTTAGGTGAGTCGGCCTTCGCAGTCTTTGTGATGTGTGCTTCCCGGCTGTCGAGTGCTGGGGCATGCAGGGTTTCGGTTTCGACAGTTCCGCTCGCAGCACGACCGAAGTCTAGTTCCATTTCGAGATCCTTTTCTGCATCCTTGTTCAGAATAATTACCGATGTCTGACCTCCGGACATCTTCGCCGCATAGGCAGTAGCGTTGACTCCGGCAGCCTGCAGCTTCGTCGAGAAGTCTGTTTTCAGGATCGAACCGCCGCTGAACAGACCCGCAAACTTCAATCCGTAGGCAACAGGCTCCAACATATAGTCCGAGCCAAACGTAGCAATCGGTGTGTAGAAAGGATGCGGATGCGTTGCGATCTGCTCGGGAGTTGCGCCGCTCTCTTTCAACAAGTCATCGCCGGGTAGAGAGCCACCAACCGAGTTGGCCACGGATTTGCCGGTACCACCGTGCAGATTGACGCCCGAGTAATTGTTGCTGGCGAGGAGCAACGAGTAATCGGCTGCCCAGAGCGCGGCGGCGAACACGTCGGAGACGCCGGGCTTACCTCCGCGATAGCATGTGTTGCCTTCCGTCATGCGGACGCGTGCACCGACCTTCGTGGCAGCAGCCGTTGCGATGTTCGCCGTGCTTTGTACTCTTGCCATTGTCGCCGGCTTCAGCAGGTTCGGAATGCTGACCTCGGGGTTCGTCGCGGGCCCGCCGAAGTAATAGTGATGAGTAAGGGTTGTAACGCGAGGTGGCGCCTGGATGGAAGCCCACTGATCCGCAATCTGGGTCAACCAGGATACGTTGGCGGCGACATCAGGCATGCCGAACTTTGCGTCTGGCACACGATCTGCAATGGCGCGCGCCAGCGCGAGCCACTCCTCGAGATACGTCTTGGCCGACCAAGTCTTGGGATCGCGCAGATGGCGGTCAAATAGATCCGCCTCGTTGCCGATCTGGAAATACTGCAGGCGGTCATTCAGCGTCTTGGCCACAAAAGCAGCTTCGTCTGCGGCGCGCGCGGGTATGTTTGTGCCCATGCCGATGCCATAAAGGCATGTCCATCCGGTTGCTTGCAGGAACTCCGCCAGATTGCGCACCGCCTCGGCGGTCACTGCGTAGTACTTTGCTTTTGGTTCACCTACTACCTCGCGAACATGAGGATGCTCAGGCTCGGGAGACTCGGGACTGGGCTTCCAGTAAGCGAACTCGCTGGTGTTGCCCCCAAGCCGCAGGACGCCGTTTGACGAGAGCGCCTTGAACTCTCGAACTAGGCCACTGTTCTGAGCCGAGAAGAAACTCGGGTCCACGAGTTGCTGCACCTCATACGAAAGGCCAACAAAATCCAGCGGCATTTGCGGACCAACCGCTTCCGTGGAAATGGCGAGGGCGACCTGTACTTTGCTCTGGCCCTGTGCGCTTAGTCGTGTCGCAGCCAATGTGCAGGCTGCTGTAGCAAGAAATTCCCGTCGCGTAATCATGGGATCTCCCGATTCCTACCTGTGTAGCCTGGTGTGCCCATTTTTGTTGACGTAAGAATACGCCAAGTTGCTTTTACTTCATCGGGGTTTTGGCCCGGAGCGGAGCCAGACGGCGAATCTGCTTGCCATTCGTTCGTCTTGCAGCAACGAACTATCGAAATTTCCAGAGTTCCCCATAAGTTCCGACAGTTGAACGCTTGCTGATTCGCCGATAGGCTGCGAGGGCGGAGTAGCGAGCACCCGGTGGAGGAACATGAACAGGAGCGCCCGAAGTTCAGCGGCAGTCGCACAAACCGCCCGGCATGTCTCGGGCGAGAAGGTCATGGCATTTCCGACTCGTCCTTCACGAGCGGATCTTTATAAGCAGGGTGAGGAGCTGCGAACCAAGTGTCCGCGCAGCTCGCATGCTACATGGAAGCCTGCGAAAGACCGCAGAGATCCCCTCTCGTTAATCAAGGAGTCCGACAAAGGGCGCTTGCCCGATTTGGTTCCCATCCGGCATGGCCGAATGATGAAGTCGCCGTTCACGTTTTATCGAGGTGCTGCTCTCAACATGGCGGCAGACTTGGCGACGACGGCCGCGACTGGACCGCGCGTACAAGCCTGTGGCGACGCCCATCTGCTCAACTTTGGAATCTATGCCACGCCCGAAAGACGGGTCATCTTCGATCTCAACGATCTCGATGAAACGCTTCCGGCTCCGTGGGAGTGGGACGTGAAACGGCTGGCAACAAGTTTTGTGCTCGCCTGCCGCAGTAATGGCCTCAGCGAGAGCGATGCCCACGACGCCGCGCAGACCTGTGCCCGTTCTTACCGCGAGAACATGGCGAATTTCAGCCGGATGCGTGCCCTTGACGTGTGGTACGCCAAGATGGAAGTCGAGGACATGCTGCCGCGGATCAAGGATCCGGAATCGCGCAAACGGTTTCGCAAGCGTCTGGCCAAGGCGCGGCACAACAGCGTCCCAGAACATGATTTTCCGAAACTTGCCGATACCGCCAGTGAGAACGTCACGATCAAAGATAATCCTCCGCTGATCTATCACTGGAAGCAGTTCGGCAAGGATGCGGACAATGCAAATATCCGGACGGCTTTCGCCCGTTATCGCGACACCTTGCCAATAGAACGCAAGGTTCTACTTGACCGCTTCGAAATCAAAGACATGGCCATCAAGGTTGTCGGCGTGGGAAGTGTCGGTACGCTTTGCGCAATCATGCTACTGATGGCGAATGATGACGACCCGTTATTTCTTCAGATCAAAGAAGCAAATGCATCGGTACTGGAATCGTATGCGGGAAAGAGCATTTATCGAAATCACGGGGAGAGGGTAGTGCGAGGGTGTCTTCTGATGCAGTCTGCGAGCGACCTCTTTCTGGGGTGGACCGAAGCCAAACTCGGACGTCAGTTCTACATTCGCCAACTCAAGGACATGAAGACCAAAATCCTAGTCGAACTGTTTGGCCTGACGGAGATGCTTCAGTATGCGGAGCTCTGCGGATTCACATTGGCGCGCGCGCATGCACGCTCGGGCGAGTCAGCACTGATCAGCGGATATCTCGGCCAGGGAGACATCTTCGACAAAGCCATTGCACAATTCTCGGCCGCTTATGCCGACCAGAGTGAACGAGACCACGCAGTACTCATGAAAGCGATCCGTAACGGCGACCTGGAAGTTGCCACCGAACCGGAGTGATTCGAGTTGAAACTCGCGTGGGTGATGGTGGCTCTGGCTTGTTCCTTGCATCTGTTGAACGCGCAAGACCTCAGGCCTCGCGCATACATCATCACGCCTGTCCACTCGAATGCTGCGATTGTTGGCTATAGCTTCAATGATGGCAGCATTTTCTTTGGCAGTATCCTTCCCATCACAGACGCAAGCGGGCAATACCACGTACCTATGTTGAGCTACTATCGCGCGTTGAACTTCTTCCATCGC
>Ga0126371_10005232_pt1 | contig 11528 bp, 5 predicted proteins | sample PanSoiMetaPlot_4_FD_110145 | JGI IMG/M metagenome (GOLD analysis project Ga0126371, IMG submission 110145) | Tropical forest soil microbial communities from Panama - MetaG Plot_4 | ecosystem: Environmental > Terrestrial > Soil > Tropical forest > Bulk soil | place: Panama | collected 2016-02-17
ATCAAAGGAGGCATGCGCGCGTTCTTTCGCCGGAAGATTAGGATCGGGAGAAACGCTAGCGTGGATGCTTAAGCTGGCAATGCGCAGCCGGTCGGCGAATTCGGCGCGCATCCCGCCTGCGACAGTATCTTTGTATCCCTGGACGATCGGATAGGCCGAGATCAATTGGACGTTGCGAACAGGATCGTAGGCGCCCGCTTTCGTGACCAGGTTTTGCGCCAAAGGAGCTTTCGGTGCAGTCACCTTCCAGTTGCGGAGCTCGGGATATTTTTCGAGCGTCGCCTGGCCGAAGTATTTTATGGCGCTGATATCTTCCAGTGGCTGAGCGGGAACGCGCGCGGGTATGAAACCCTGGCCGGTGTACTCGAATGCGATCAGCTTCCCATCAGAGAGTGGAACCGGCCGGAACAGGCCGGTCTCTGCGTTACTGATGGCGTCCATTTTCTTCGATTGAAAATCGTAGCGGAAGAGATTCGATGCGCCGGTGTAATAGGACGAGCCGTAAAGATAACGCCCATCCGGCGAAAAAACAAAATTGCCTGGCGAGTTGTATTCGAAGTCGTATAGCGCCTCGAAAGGCGCTTCTTTCTCGCGCAGTTGCTCGATGCGAAAGCGTACTAACTTCTGCCGCCCGTCCGCGCCGGTGACGGCGCCGGTGAGATAGCGGCCGTCCGGCGAAATGTCGATATCGAAAATGTCAGTGCCATATTCGAATTCGCGGCGCGTCTTGCACTCGCGATACGGCGCGGGTATCTCCACCAGGCTCGAGAGCCCGTTGTCGTGACGAACACCCCAAAGCGAGCCATCGTCGGCATTGAAAGCGAGGTCCCCAGTGCGGAAATCTTTAAGCAGGCGCCGCGCGCGGCGAGTCTCGAGGTCGTAAACGTTCAGATCGCGCCAGTCGTTATTGTCTGTCGTGAAGTACAGCTTCCGCCCCTTAGGATCCCAGGCCAGCGAAGTGACATAATACAGCGCTGGGCCCTTGATGTCCCTCAGTTCTTCGATGCGCCCGCTGTCGAGATGGACTGCCGCGATGCTGGCCATATGCGCGGGATATCGTACACCGGCATAGAGCACGTTGTTCTTGGCGTCATAATAAGCGCGCGAGACGGAACCTAGCGCGCGTTCGGAAAGCCGTTCCGGCTTAGTGATTGGATACTTGCGAATATCGGCCAAATTTGCTTCCTGGAAGCGGCGCTCTTCGGCGATCCATCTTTCCCAGGCCGCCTCCATGCCCATGCCGTAGACCTGCTTAAATCGGGCCCCAAAGTATCGGCTGGTGTTTTCGCCGCGCGTCACCCATTGCATCAGCTTCTCCGGACCGTAGGCGTAGCAGAGCCAGGTCATGAAGCGTGTACCGTAAAGATACGAATTTGCGCCGGTCTGGAAATCAGCCGCGGTTCCCTCCGATTCGAGTCCGACCACGTGATAGATGTAGCTGTCGTCGCGCACCAGCGTCCGGAACACCATCTCGTCGTAGCCCCCCATCGCGCGTCCGAGCCCGCCCGCCATCCAGGTTTCCATGAACGTCGCGATTCCTTCGTGGAACCAACGTGTGGCATAGTGCCGCGGGCTGGTCAGCGAGCTGTAAGCCAAAGACGGCGGATCTTCATCCGTCGGAGCTACCTTGCCGAAGAAAAACGAACGAAAGCGGCGGTCGACGCTGTTGGCCTGGTCCGCCATCACGACATGAGTCGACTCGTGATTCATTATCCAGGTCATGCGCTCGTTAGCCGGAAGAGTTTCGTAGGTGTAGCTAAATGGCGCAATGCCGACATCGATAAAGTTGGAAGGTACGGTCCCGGCGGCGCCGTGGCCATAGTCCCCGAAGTCCTCGATCAGGACGCTGACCCTTTTCGAGGGCGTGAAGTGAAATTGATTGTGCTCGAAATTCAGCGCGTTCTCGTAGGCGCGGATTAGGTGCGTCACCAAATATTCGTGCGCCGGGCTGTAATAGACAACCTCGATGTGCTCGGAAGACTGCATGAAGATCCGCGGGTTCCGGGCCAACAAAACCGGCGCGCAAAAGAGAACGAGTCCCGCCAAGGCGCGCGGGACTCGAAATACTGTGTTCGGTTGTTTCTCGGGCAAGTAGTTCAGTGTAGCGGAAGCCCAACCACGATCAATGGTGCGGTGTGGCCGGTCCGCTGCTGCCCCCGCCGCTGTGCATCATCAAATCCGATGCACTTTGGTGCAGCAGCTCATTGCGGAAGGCCCCTTGCGTCATCAGCTGCGCGAACATTTCGTGTTTCAGCGCGTTCGACAGCGCACCGCCAGCCATCAAGTCGCGAAACGCCTGACGCTGCGCCATATCGCGGAACGCCTTATTGGCCATTAAATCGGAGAACGCTTCCTGCTTCAGAAGTCCGGAATACTGCGACGAGTGAACGTTGTTCGGATCGCACGCAGGACACAAGGCCTGCGTCGCCAGGTCGCTCTTCAGGAATTGCTGGAACAGATCGTTGGTCGCCATTTGGCGAAAGGATGCATTCGCCAGCAGGTCGGCGAACTGCGCTTCGTGTATCAGATTGGCGAACGACTCGTCTTGAATAAGCTGCTGGAAGGCGGGGTCCTTGGCCACCTCTCTGAAGTCGGCGCTCTCCAGGATCGCCGCGGCTGCCACCGGCGCCTCGCCCGGCTTGGCGATATCGGCCGTGGTAGCCTGGCTATCGCGATATACTTTGCGCTGCCCGATGGCGCCCTGCGTCTTATCTTTCGAAACACGCCCACTCGAGAAGTACATCAGTGTGCCGGCCGCGAGAATGCCTGCGCCGATCAGGATCGTAAACCGCCAGTTCCGGAGTGATGCCATCTTTGTCCTTTCCAAAAGGGCGCTTAGGTTCGACGCGCCATCGTATTAGGGTGACACAAAGTCAGGCGAATGTTACGCGCTTCCCAAAAAAGTTTTAACTGTTGTTTAAGGTAGCCGAAAGCACAACGTGTTGCGGCCCCGATCGCGGCGGTATCGGATCGAACCCGCTAATCGTTTGGCCAAGAAAACCCCCAAGCCACCTACAGCGCGCCGATCCAGCTCCTCGGTGAGATCGGGCTCCGGAGCAGTTAACGGGTTGAAAAAGCGACCCTTATCAGTAATTCTAATCGCAAGCGCTCCCGGGCCGTCGATGGCGTAGGCCAGCTCCACATCGCCTTCTCCAGGCTGATAAGCATAGCGCGTGATGTTTACAATCAACTCTTCAAGTACTAGATCTAGCTTGTCCCGTTCTGCGGATGAAAGTCCGGCGCGATCTGCCCCAGCCAAAGCAAACTCTCGCAGCGCCGATAACGATTCGATCCGGGCCGGCAGCGTCAAGCGCTCGTATCGCCGGCTCATGGCAGACCGGCGATGGCTTCGCTGGCGGAATCGTACACCGACAGGACGCCGATCAGTCGTGTCATCTCGAAAACCTGCCGGGGCAATCCTGTTAGCCCGCAGAGGACGAGCGATCCTGAGGCCGCTTTCATCTTCTGGGCGACCGCCAGGAACGATCGCAAGCCCATACTGCTGATGTATTGCAAGCCATCCAGTTCCGCGATCAGATGGCGGGCGCCGTGCGACATCCAATGTTGGCAGGCTTCCTCAAACTCGTGAGCGCTCTCGGCGTCCATTCGACCGTTGACTCTCAGCAGAACGGCCTTATCCAACTGGATGGCTTCGATTTTCATTCACTGGCGTAGCCGTATGCGGCTTCAGTGTCATTATGACAGCCAAAGCCGAGCGGCAACGAGACACGAGTTACACAGCTAGAACCCTGGATTGATTTTCGACCTGAGCGAAAGCCCGGAATGCAACCACCGCGGAAGCAATTTGCCGATTCAAGCAGATTTCGCACTCCAAAGAAACTGCAGAAGGCGCTTTGCGGATCAAGCTTGCCAGTGAGGATCGAATCGCCGTTAACACAGCTAACTTGTGAGGGCCGTCCGGCCACTGCTCGACGATATGCAAGCGATCGTGTTCCGTTTTAAGCCATTGGGAGTACATCGTGCGCTCCTAACCCATGCCCATGCACGCAAAATTCCATTTTGCAAGTGACAATAGGATTGCAGGGAGAGGGTTCAGCTACTTGAGTTTTGCGGCTTTAGTCTCACCTAAAGCAGCGCGGAGCGCCCGCATGCGTTTCCTGCGATTGATCTTTTGCTTACGCTGGCGTCCGTAACGCGATTTATCGCCATTATGGGCTGACATTTTTTCAAGGTAGCACATGTGCCAATTATGTAACGGTCTCATTCTGGTGTACGTTGAATAGGACAAGGCGGGGTTTACATGAAACAAGCTGCTTTCGTGATTGGGCTTCTGAGGAACTCGCGCAAAACGGACCGCCACCCGCTCTGCCCCATCGAGAGTTCCCATCGCGTATCGAGCCGCGGGCTCGCGGCTTTTGCGCTCCTGGCAGTATCCTGGCCAGGGGCGGCACAGGATCAGGTAGTCTTCCGTAGCGACGTCGCGCTGGCTCGAGTGGACGCGCAGGTGGTTGATCTGAACAATCGCGCCATTACTCATTTACGCGCCGAGGATTTCGTTGTTCGCGTGGACGGAAAGCCGGCGACGATCCGGAACTTCGCGAGCGAAGAGATGCCTATCGACGTGCTCTTCCTCCTGGATGTGAGCGCGAGCATGCGGCCACATGTGCAGCGCATCGCCGACGCATCCGGCCAGGCGCTGCAGGTTTTGAACCATGACGACCACATGGGGATCATGGTGTTCGACCGCGATACGCGCGTCAAGCTGCCGTTATCGGGAAACAAGCAAGATGTGCAGCGCGCGTTTGACCGGCTCCTCCGCGACGAACGATTCAACGGGGGCACCGACATAACGCGCGGCATGTTGGACGCAGCCGACTACATCCGGCGCAACGGACGTCAGGAAGCGCGGCGGGCGATCGTGATCCTGACCGACGATCAGACCGAGTTTAATCGCGATGACGAAGCAGTGTCTCGGGCGCTGGCGCGAGCGGACTCCATCATGTGCGCTCTGATCGCGCCGGATGCAATGGCAGGACGCCAATACCCGGGAGGCGGACAACGGCGCGGCGGTTATGGAGGCGGAGGAGGACCACTGGGCGGCATCATCTGGCCGCGCGGTGGCGGAGGATACCCAGGCGGAGGATACCCAGGCGGCGGATATCCAGGTGGGAATCGTGTTAGCCATACGCAATCGGCTGGGACGTCGGAGATCGCGCGCGATTCGGGCGGCGACAGCATGTCGGTGTACGACGCCGGAGCGCTCGAAGACACTCTAATGCGTCTGCGCCAGCGCTACGCTCTGTTCTTCAATCTGCCGGAAGGTGCGAGGCCGGGCGAAGACCGGAATATAGCCGTTGACCTTTCGGCCGATGCCCGCTCACATTATCGAGACGCGGAAGTACGCTACAGACGTGCGTTCCAATCCGGCAGGCATGATCGCGACGATACTCCGACTCTCGTACGGCGGCGACAATCGGACTCCGACTATTCCACTTCATCGCCGCGTTCGTCCTCGTCGAGCAGCGGATCAGACGACTATTCCACGACCACTAAGCGCAAGCGTGGCCCAGTGAATGAGGACGGCTCGCCGATCGCTGGACCGACGCCGGACGGCTCGTCCAGCACGGTCGATTCTAAGCCGGCGCCTCCGAAACAGCAATAAGTGCCGCCCGCGTTGATCAGCTCCTAAAACGCTTGCTGCGGATCGGCCCTGTGAACGTTCCGCATTGAAAATAGGCGTTAAAGCAAGGATAGTTCGTACCCGACTATCTCTTTCCATTCAGCAAGAACTAGCGCACTTCTCAACATCTCATTCACATTGTGTGACTGATTTGTCGTAGAAAATTCACCATCTACAAACCTTTAGTCTTTATTCTTCTCCTCTTAGGATCGACGACACGACGGGTGAAGCGCAACGGCTTAGCCCGATACATTTCCTGTCCGGGGGCTTTCAAATGTCTAAAGTACGCGTTCGTAGTTTATTTCTTGTGATGGCAGTGTTTCTCGCCAACCATCTGCCAACAGCGAGCGCTCAGCAGAGCAGAGGATCCATTGCCGGAATCGTTACCGATTCGGCGAAGGCGATCCTGCAGGGCGCCCGAGTGGAACTCGCGCCTATCGGAAAACAAGCCGTTTCTGACAATCAGGGTGAGTTCTCGATCACGGATCTCCCGTCTGGTTCTTATACGCTAACGATTTCATTTGTCGGTCTGGCTCCGTTCACGAGAGAAATCGCCGTTTCTGGCGGTGAAATCAGCCGAGTGGACGCGACCCTGCAAGTCGCCTCGACTGCGGAGTCAGTCACAGTGTCGGCCGAACGCGTGCATGGCGAGGCCGAAGCGGTAAATCGACAGCGCACCGCCGACAATATTCTTCAGGTGTTGCCGGCAGAGGTGATCGTTAGTCTTCCCAACGCCAATATCGCGGATGCGGTTGGCCGCTTGCCCAGCGTCACCCTGGAGCGAGATGAAGGCGAAGGTAAGTATGTTCAGATCCGCGGCACTGAGCCTCGCTACAGCAATGTCACTATCGACGGGGTCAACGTGCCTTCACCTGAAAGTGGCGTTCGACAGATCAAGCTGGACGTAGTCCCATCCGATTTAGTCGAATCGGTCGAAATCAACAAGACTCTGCAAGCGAATATGGACGGCGATGGGATCGGCGGATCCGTGAATCTGCGAACCAAGACTGCGGGCGAGCAGCCAGCCATCACGTTGTACGGACTGGGCGGATTCACGCCCATCATTGGCGGACGCGGCGCCGACGAGTTCGGCGGGACGATTGGCCAGCGCTTTGGCAGGGATAAACGTCTCGGACTATTGTTCGGGGGAACCTACGACTGGAATGGTCGCGGGATTAACGATGTGGAGCCGGCCTCGACAGTGATTCAATGCGACCCGCACAATTGCGGTAATCCGAGCGCAAATGCACCGTACTTTGGCACCTATAGTGCCGAGGACCTCCGCGAATATCGCTACTATCGGGAGCGCTTCGGTTTCGAGGGCAGCACTGATTACAAAATCAACGATAACTCTAGCATTTATTTGCGCGGGCTTTACTCCCACTTCAACAACTTCGGCGATCGATGGGTGTTCACTCCCAACATCAACAGCTTCACCACTTCGCAATTCCAAGGCGGGCCAGACGGCAACGAAACCATGAACGCCGAGATCCGGCGGCCGATCCAGCAAATCGGAAACCTGGTTGCCGGCGGCCGTCATGTCTGGGCCACGACGCAGCTTTACTGGAGTCTGTCGGTGTCCCGAGCCGCGACAGACAACAACGGCTATTCAACTGCAAATTTCGCGAACAATGACTCCAACGCGCCGATCAACAACGTGCAATACGGCGTCAATCTCAACAACACCAATCGTCCGGTCATCTTTCCGCAGAACGGCGCGAACATTTACGACCCGACACAGTTCTTCCTCCAGGGCCTCGACTATGACACGGGACGGAGCGCACAGCTCAATCTGCAGGCTGATGTGGATTTCGGAAAGAGCTATAACTGGAACGGTCACTTCGGCACGTTCATGATCGGAGCGAAGGTGCGGAACGCGCACAAATATAACGAGCCGAACGACATCTTCTATAACGCCAAGGACCAGCAATCCATTCCGTCGAGCATGTTTCCGCGGACGCTGACCGATTCGAACTACTATGACAAGACTTACAGCCTGGGATATATGATCGATTACAGCGCCCTGAAATCGTTCTTCCTGGGTCATCCGTCGTTGTTTTCTGTCAACACAAAGAACACTTTCTCGCGAAATGTTCCGAATCAGTGGGACTTGATCGAGCGCGTTTCGGCCGGTTACTTGATGAATACGATTTCGTTCAATAAGTTCCGGCTGTATACGGGCCTGCGGTTTGAAGGCACAACCGAAGACAACCGAGGGAACCTGATTTTGAATGGCGTAGTATCACCGTCGTTCAAGGGCGGCAGCTACTTTGACCCGCTTCCCAGCGCGGAGCTGCGCTATGCGACCACGCCCGATTCGGCCATTCGGGTCGCTTATAGCCGAGGCTTGGCGCGGCCGAACTTTGGCGATCTCGCTCCATATCTCAATCTGAATATCGCTGGCGCACGGAACACCTCCTCGGTCGGAAATCCGAACTTGAAGGCGACGCACGCCGACAACCTCGACGTGCTGTTCGAGCAATACCTCAAACCGTTGGGATTGATTCAAGCCGGCTACTTCTACAAATGGATTTCGAATCCAATCGTGAAGATCACGACGAACGGCGTGACCTATCCGGGCATTCCGGAATCATTTATTCAGACCCAGCCCGTGAACATCGGTGACGCGCATGTCCAAGGCTTCGAAATCGCCGTCCAGCAGCGCTTGACCTACCTGCCGAGCGTCCTGTCGGCCTTAGGAATTTCCGCGAATTACAGCTACACCAACTCGCAAGCAAATGGCATCCCAAACCGCTCTGACCATCCTCCGCTGGTGCGGCAAGCTCCCAACACCTGGAACATTAGTCCGACCTTCGACAAAGGCAGAGTATCCGTGCGGGTCGGGCTCGCATTCAACCAAGCCAACATCTTCTCGTACGGCTATACCGACGGCGCACCATTAGGACTCAAGGGCCCGAACGGCGACAACTATCTCTATTCGCACTTCCAGGTTGACGCGCAGGGCAGTGTGCGGCTGGCGAAGGGCTTCACCGCCGTCGTCTACGGTCTCGACCTGAACAACGAAGTCTTCGGGTTCTACAACGGCAGCCCGATCTGGCCGAACCAGCGCGAGTACTACAAGCCAACCATTGGCGGTGGCGTCCGCTGGAACTCCGGCGAGAAGTAAAACTGCCGGCTACTTCGCTGGGCCGTTGCCAGCGAGCAGATCCCAGCGCGCGCCAGCTTTCTCGATGTATTTTGCAAGATCGCTCTGGAGCATAAGGCCTTGCTTGACCAGCGGCTGTGCGGCTGCCTCCACTTTGCGTAGATACTCTTCGCGGCCCGCGTAGCGCTCTTCGATCGACGGCCGTGGATCGCCGGCTTTCTCACGTTCGGCGCGCGTGCGGGCAAACGGGATCATCGAGCCCACCATGTCGAACATCGCGTCCGGAGCGCCGGTGTTCGGATCGCGCAGGTTCCAACCGGTGTAGGTGGCAAGCGGCGCAACCTGGTCCGGCAGCCGGATACCCGAAGTCTCGTTGCCATCGCGATCAGTCTGCGGGATGAGAACTGTGTAACGGCCTTCGATCCTCGGCGGCTCGAGTGAAATGATCCCTTTCGACTTGAAATCCGGGCCGAAGTTCAGACGAAACACCGGCGTCGGCTCGTTGGGCAGCGCGACGCCCGGGATCTTCGGGAAATTCAGCGCGCTCACCTGCACCAGGTTATCTTTCGCCACGCGGGGGATCTGCGACTCGGGCGGCTCTAAGCCCGTCGTGATCCAGTTGTTCATCGCCACCAGCAGCGCGCGCATTACAAAGCGATAGTCGGCCGGATTCGGCAGGTTTTGCGTCACCGTGCGCTCCGGCTTCGCGTTGGCGCCGTGCTGCGTCCCGGCTAGATAGTAGATGCGTGAAGTGGAAACCGGCGCAACGTCCTTCTGGCCGTCGAGACTGGTATGGATCAGCGCAGCCGCTCGGCCCCAGTACTCGAACGATCCGTTGGTGTAAAACATTTTCGGCACGACGTGTGAGGCGGTCGCGCGAGCGAGCATCGAATCGGTCAAGCTGCCGTCCGTCTCCGGCGCGTCGGTGAACGGGAACATGTCGACGGCGTACAAGAGATTTAGCCGCGGCATTCCATCACGCGACGGTTGCGCGAACCGGTAGTTGAAGTTTCCCCGCCCCGCTCCCGCCACGTGCGCCCACACCCCGTCGAACACCTGGCGGCCTTGCTCGTCGGCGTTGAATCCGTCATAGACGTAGTTGCGCAGGAAGCGGCCGCTCTGCGAAGTTCCGAACGCTATGGCGCGCTTCACCTCGCCGTTCTGCTTGATGTAGGAAAGGTAGTCGCGCACCGCGGCCGGCCCGAGCCCCACCACAGCCGGATCCTTGCCGGTGTAGATGACCTCATAAATCCGGCCTGGCTGGAAGCCCGCGGCGTATTCGACATGCGTACCGTCGGCGCTGAAATGCCACTGGTCGCGCGGGATCACGGTGCGCTGCGCGTCGATGTCATCGCGCACGGTCAACGTTCCACCGTTCGTATCGGCCACTGCGTAAGGAACCTGAGTGCGATCGCCCAGCGAAACGGACGTCGCGCGTTTCTCGATCACGATCTGCGATCGCACCGGACCGATGATGCCCTTGATCGCCGGCGCGTACAAATGCATGAGCCCTTCGCGCGGAGGAATATCCCACTCCCATCCGATCCACACCAGCGTGAAGCCGGATGACATCAGCATTGAGTCCGCGCCATTCGCTCCGAGGTCGAACATGCCCTGCATTCCTTTGCCGCCGCGATTGGAAATCTCGAGCAGCGCGGTGCCGTTGGATTTCGCCCGATCTTTTGGCCTCAACACGTAAAGATCGGAGGAAAACTCGACTAGCCCTTTCGCGTTTGTGGGCGCCAGCGCGATGTCGCGGATGATCTGGTTAATGGGGAGCTTCGGATCGACGGCGAAATACACTTTACCGATGACGCGCTCGTAATTCGTATCGGGGACATCGGCGCGGCTGGTTACTTCGACGCGCGTGACGGCGGCGTGCGCGCACACCACAGCGAAACAAATCGGCAGAAGGTTGCGACGTAGCATGGGATTATTCTACATCCCACACTGGGTGAAGTCGTTGACGGAGCCGCTGATCGCGAATCATCTGTTACGCTCAGAATGCAGATATGAAAAGTTACCGTCTTACGGCGTTCGAAAAGCCGCTGGAGCTGAGCAATGGAGCCGCGCCTTCCCCGCAAGGGCGCGAGGTTTTGCTGAAGGTTCTGGGCGTGGGGATCTGTCATAGCGACATACATATCTGGGAGGGCGGCTACGACATCGGGCACGGCAAGAGATACTCGCTTGAAGGAAAGGGAGGCGTTCCGCTGCCATTGACGCTCGGTCACGAAACGGCCGGTATCGCGATCCACGCAGGACCGAATGCCGACGACGTCGCGCTAGGGCAATCGTACCTCGCCTACCCATGGATCGGCTGCGGTCAATGTGCGATTTGCGCCGCAGGAGACGAGCATCTCTGCGGCAAGCCGCGCGCGCTCGGCATTTATCGTGATGGTGGATTCGCTGATCACGTGCTGGTGCCGGACTCGAAGTACCTGCTGCCGCTCGGCGGCCTCGATCCCATAACCACTGCGCCCTACGCGTGCTCCGGGCTGACCGCCTTCAGCGCACTAAAGAAAGCGGGTGACGTCATTCACAGCCAACCCATCGTAGTAATCGGCGCCGGGGGACTCGGCCTGATGAGCATTGGGCTGCTGAAGGCGCTCGGGGGAGTGGGCACAGTGGTAGTAGACATCGATCCGAAGAAGCGGGAGGCAGCGCTCGCCGCGGGCGCGAAGGCGGTAATCGATGGTACCGCGGCCGACGCGGCCAGTCAGATCAGCGGCGCAGCTGGGACTCGTCCCCGGTTCGTCGTCGATTTCGTCGGCAACGAACAAA
>Ga0126371_10005233_pt1 | contig 11528 bp, 8 predicted proteins | sample PanSoiMetaPlot_4_FD_110145 | JGI IMG/M metagenome (GOLD analysis project Ga0126371, IMG submission 110145) | Tropical forest soil microbial communities from Panama - MetaG Plot_4 | ecosystem: Environmental > Terrestrial > Soil > Tropical forest > Bulk soil | place: Panama | collected 2016-02-17
CCACCCGTCGTGAGGTCTCCACTGACGGCACGATGTAGTGCTTTCGCGTCGTGTTGATATCGGCGTGCTGGGCGTGTTCGGCGATATCAGCGAGGTTGACGCCGGCTTGTTGCGCCTCCGTGGTGCCGCCATGCCGCGCAAACATGTTCCAAACCGCACGGGGCACCCCGGCCGCGTCGACGACCTCGCGGAGATCGGAGCCCTGTGCTCTGGCGGCCTGAGTCGCGTGGCGGGAGCATGACAGTAATATTTTGATCTGCCGCAGGCGGGTGGTGCGCATTCGTGTCTGCGCCGTTTCGGCTGCTTCGTGGCGATGCTCCGGTTGGCTTCGGCGCCGGCCCGAGTTGTGTTTGGCGAATTGAGGTAGGGGGCAGAGAAGGCGGTTGGAACTTTTGCCCTCTTGTAGCCCCTTACGGCCTAAAAAACGTTCCAACTCACATTGAAATCATTGAAGAACTGCCGGCCTGTCACGTCGGCGCTGTAACCTATCTGAGCTTCATTTGGCTCCTGCCGCCCGGCGAGGACCCGCGCGGCCGTGGTCACACGGCCTCTCGCCAAAGTGGTGCGGGGGTGCGGTCAAGCGTTGCGACGAGCCGCAGGAGTTCGCCGAGCTTCTTCATCCGCGGGCAGTACAACGACGGAGACTCGATGTGGAGATGTTAGCGTCGGTTGGCTATTCATCTTGCGCGTGGGACCGTTGTCAACCCGAACGGGACCGAGACGACGGGTATCCAGAACAAGTGCAGTCAAGATGTTTGACCTGACCTTCCTCGGCACGTCGGCCAGCGTTCCATTGGCGGAACGCAATCATCCGAGCTTACTCGTCGTGGTTGGCGGCAAGCGCGTGCTCGTCGATTGCGGGGAGGGGACTCAGCGGCAATTGCTTCGGAGCGGCGCCGGATTCCGGCGGCTTGAGCGGCTCTTGCTGACCCATGGCCACTTCGATCACGTGCTTGGTATCCCGGGCCTTCTTTCGACGCTCGGTCTTCTGCAGAGCACGGACGTTATGACCGTCAATGGCGGGCCGCGCACCCTTTATATCGTCGCCGGCATGCTCGCCGGCCTGTGGGGAGAGGCCAGCGCCCCGATCCCACTCAAGCTGGTGCCTGTAATGGAGGACCAGATCATCGATGAGGGTGACTTCGCAATCACATGCTTTCCCGTCCGCCACCGCGATACGGACAGTTTCGGCTTCTCCTTCGAGAGCCCTGCGCGCCGACATCTTCAGCCCGACCGTCTCTCGGCGCTCGGCGTTCCCGATGGCCCGATCCGCAGATTGCTCGCCGAGGGCACGCCAGTGACACTGACCGACGGCACGACGGTCGATCCTGAAGACGTCCTTGGGCCCCCTGAAGGCAGCAAAAAGCTTGTCATCGTGGGCGACACTGAAACCAGTGACGGGCTGGCTGAACACGCTCGAGACGCGGATGCCCTGGTGATTGAGGCGACCTTCCTTGACCGCGACGCCGCCATTGCTCGGGATTATGGCCACCTGACGGCTGCAGAAGCTGCGGCCCTTGCAGCGATGAGCGGCGTGAAACGGCTCCTTCTGACCCACATTTCTGGGAGATACTCGGCAGAAGACATCCTGGCGGAGGCGAAAAAGATATTCCCGATGACCCGTATCGCGGCCGACCTCGACCATATCGTGGTCTGAGCCGTCAGCTCGCTCTCCGCCCGCCGGCATAAGATAAGTCGTGAAGTACCGCGGAAACAGCTCCTCGGCCTCATGTCCCGCGTTGCACGGCGGGTTCGCAGCATGTCGAGTTCCCATTCCCTCGGCCGATTTGTACCCGTGGACTCGGGCAGCCTCCTCGACCGCCTGCCGCCGCTTTGAGAAGGCGCGTTCGACGTCGCGTGGGATCAGGGCGATGCGGCGCTTGTTGCTATCCTGCTCGAGGCGATAGCCCCAGGCGCTCAGCTCGCTGCCCAGTTCGCGTCTACATACGCACGGCGGGCCAATTTGCCCACTAGCTATTTCTGTTCGCCGCAGCACACCGATAGCGCGCTATATCCGATCATTGGTCGGATGGAACGCGCCGCTGGTTTGGTTTATGACGATAGCCCGCAAGCAAGGCTCGACAAGCTCGATGCCGCGCTCGCGCAGACCGCGACGTCGATTGGAGACGCGACGCTCTTCGCCGAGATGCTGTCGCTACCAAACGATTGACGCTATCCCGCACTCGAACTGGCCCCCCAGCAGCGCCGGCAGAGAACACTGGAAGCGCGCATTTTGCAACTGGGCGCGCTTACGCGCTCTAATCCGGTACTGATGATCTTCGAGGATGCACACTCGATTCCTTGATGACGACGATTAAGAGCATTCAGGCGATCCGCAGCCGTTTGCGGCCCGTAGGCGCTGTCGACCCGGCTGTCGTATATGATCCCGATCTTTTGCCATGACACCCCGCCGCGCGCTACGATGGTGCGGCGGCCCAGGGAGTCGCCTCGGGCCTACGACACACTGGAGGCCAGATCGGAAAATCGTGGGCGCGCGTTGGCCGGTCGAGTCAAAGCGTCATTTTGAACGCGCCGGCATTCTCCAGCAGCCGCTAGCGACCGAACGCAGGTCATTCCTGCAACAACCAATCTTTGTGGGAAGGGAAGGGCCGCATGACAGGCCGGCAACCGTTCGCGCTCAAAGGATCGCTAGTCGATGCGATCACCCAGGAGATTATCAATGGAAAGCTGCTCGCCACCGTCGACGAGATGGCGATCGTGCTGGCGCGCACCTCCATGAGCCCGGTCGTCTATGAGGTGCTCGATTTCGCTTGTGGCATCTGCAATGCGGAAGGGGAGCTGGTCGCCCAGACCAATGGCATTACCATTTTCACCGGCACTTTCTCGCGCCAGGTACAGTTCATCCGGCAACGCTTCGGAGCCGATGTGGCGCCCGGAGACACCTTCCTGACCAACGATCCATTCGAGGGCGGCACCCATGCCTGCGACTTCGCGATGATCCGGCCCATCTTTGTGCGGGGCTCGGTGATCGCATACGGCATTGCGGTCGCGCATCTCCTCGACGTGGGGGGCGCCGTCGCCGGCAGCATTCCGCCTGATGCAAGCTCGATCTATCAGGAGGGGCTGCGGCTCTCCGGAATTCGGCTCACACGCAAGGATATGCTGCTCGACGATATCGTGCGCATCATCACGGAGAATGTGCGCTTGCCGCAGCTCACACTTGGCGACATCAACGCCGAACTCGCCGCGGTCAGGATCGCCGAGCGGCGAATTATGGAGACTGTGGCGAAGTATGGAACGGCGGCGCTCGTCGAGACCTTCCGACAGCTCCTGGAAACTAGCGAGGCGCAGGCACGGGCGGTGATCAGCGGACTGCCGGATGGGGATTACGCCGCCGAGGATATCGTCGACGGTGATGGCGTGAGCGGCGATGCAATTCCAGTGAAGGTGGTGGTCCGCATCCGGGGCTCTCTGATCGAGGCGGATTTCACCGGATCGAGCCCGGCGCGCAACGCGCCGATCAACTGCAGCAGGGGCGCGCTCCATTCCGCTGTAAAGACCGTGATGAAAGCGCTCGTGGCGCCTCATGAGCCATCGAACGAGGGATGGTTCCGGCCGCTGAGCGTGACCGCCCCGCCAGGAACGATCTTCACTGCCGAAAAGCCATCGCCGACGGGCTGGTACTATGAGGGAGCGGCGCAGGCCTCCGAGCTCGTATGGAAGGCGCTCGCCCCTCTCGCGCCAGAGCGCTTCACCGCCGGCACCTATATGAGCCTGTGCGCCACCTACATCTCCGGGTCCTGCCAGGAGGGCCTGTTCGTACACATCGAGCCGCAGAACGGCGGCTGGGGCGCTACGCGTGACCGCGATGGGGCGAATGGGTTGATCGCGATCACCGACGGCGACACCTACAACTATTCAATCGAGTTGCTCGAAGCGAAGTTCCCGCTGCTTGTCAGGCGATATGACTACAATGTCGAGGGCGGGGTGGGCGCCGGGAAGCATCGCGGCGGGTTCGGCCTCGTCCGCGAGTACGAAATAGAATCGGACGACGCAGTGCTCTACTGCAGTCTGGGCCGGACAGCGATTCCACCCTGGGGCGTCGATGGCGGCCATCCGGGGAGCCTCAATGGCATCGAGGTGACGCGCGGCGGCGATCGCGTTCGGCTGACCCGCACGCCGCGGTTCGCCCTTTACCGTGGCGACATAGTGCGCATCACAACCGGCGGAGGCGGCGGCTGGGGCGACCCGCTTGGGCGCGATCCGACCGATATCGCGCGTGACATCGCGGAGGGGCTCCTCACGCCACAACAGGCCGCATCCATCTATCGTGTAACGGTCGATGCTGCTGGCAAAGTGGACCCGCCGGCAACCGGCGGTTTTCGCGAGAATGCGCGATGACACGGGTCGCTACCGACGCCGGCGGAACGTTCACCGATCTCGTCGCCTTCAACGAGAAGACGGGCGCGATCTTCGTCGGCAAGGCGCTAACGACGCCGCAGGACCCCTCGATCGGTGTCGTAGATACGATCCGCCAGGCAGAAGAGGCAGGTCTCACGCCGGCGGATATTGTCTTCTTCGTGCATGGCGGGACGACGGTGATCAACGCGATCATCGAACGAAAAGGCGTCCGCACCGCGCTGGTGACGACGCGCGGTTTCCGCGACGTGTTAGCGATCGGTCGCGGCAATCGGCCGGACCTATATAATCTGCATTCCGAGCCGTCGGCACCTTTCGTGCCCCGTCATCTCCGCTTCGAGGCGACCGAGCGGATGGACGCGAAAGGCAGGGTGCGCATTCCCCTCAGCCTCGATGAACTCGACGCGATTGCAGACCGGCTGGCCTATGCCGACGTGGGGGCAGTGGCTGTCGTGTTTCTGCACGCGTACGCCAACCCTGAGCACGAGGTCCTGGCTGCATCGCGCCTGCGCGAGCGGCTCCAACGGGTGCCAGTGATCGCGAGCCACGAGGTGTCGCGCCAGTGGCGCGAGTACGAGCGTTCGAACACTGCCGTGCTTTCGGCTTATGTGCAGCCCATCACCTCGCGCTACCTCGCCAATCTCGGAAGCGCGCTCGTGCGTGAAGGGCTCGACTGCCCTAGCTATTGCATGCAGTCTAACGGGGGCATTGCGGCGTTCAGCGCAACCGAGGCGGCGCCGCTCGTTCTCCTCGAATCGGGACCGGCCGGCGGAGTGGCCGGCGCGGTGCGGATTGGGGAAGCGCTTGGTGAGAAGGACATCCTCTATCTCGACGTCGGGGGGACAACGGCTAAGTGTTCGCTCGTCCGCGAGGGGCGGCCAATGCTCAAGTCGGATTACAAGCTCGAATGGACGCGCCTGAGGCCGGGCTATCCGGTGCAACTGCCGGTAGTTGATATCGTCGAGATCGGCGCGGGCGGCGGGTCCATTGCGCGGATCGATAAGGTCGGGACAGTGCGCGTCGGGCCAGAGAGTGCCGGCGCCGATCCCGGGCCCGCCTGCTATGGCCGTGGCGGAGACAACCCTACGGTAACCGACGCCAAACTCGTGATCGGGGTGATCGACGCAGAGCGGTTCGCCGGCGGCCGTGTGCGGCTTGAGCCGACGCTGTCGGAGAAGGCTCTCGGCCGGATCGCCGATCACCTCGGCGTGCCAATAGTGGGTGCGGCAGCGGCGGTGATCCGTCTCGCCGAGGCGAACATGATCAACGCGCTCAAGCTCGTTACAATTCAACGCGGGCACGACCCGCGCGACCTGACAATGGTGGCAAGTGGCGGGGGCGGTCCCATGCATGCGGCGGTGCTCGGCCGCGAGCTCGGCGTCAAACGGGTGGTGATCCCGCGCTATGCCGGATTGTTCTCGGCCTGGGGTATGCTGGCTGCGCGCCCGCGACTCGACCTCAGCCAAACGCGTTTCTCGCCGCTCGGCACCGACGCCCCGCGGGTCGCCCACGCGATTTTCGCTGAACTAGAGGAGCAGGCCGCGCGCTACTTTGGAGACCCAGGAGGCGCTCGCCTGATCTTCGATAGGAAGATCGAGATGCGCTATGCCGGCCAGGAGCACACGGTTGCCGCGCTCTACGGTCCGGAGATGGCGCGCGCGGAGGAGATGCTCGAGTCCTTCCACGCTGCGCACGAGACGGCCTACACCTTCCGCCTGTCCGATACTAGCGTCGAGATGGTGACGTTTCAGCTCGGTGCGGAACTCGATGCCGACCGCGTCGGCCTTCCCGATCTGGTCGTCGAGACGACGGTAGTACAAGCGCGCGTCGGGCGTCGCGAACTCTATCTTGGCGAAGACGTCGGGGTAACCCGCGCCGACGTGTATGATCGCGACCTGCTTCCGCCGGGAACAGCCCTCGACGGGCCGGTGCTCATCGAGGAGGCGACTGCGACCACACTGGTGCTGCACGAGCAGCGGGTGAGCGTCGACCGGTTCGGACTTCTCTGCATCGAGGAGGCCGGGTGAAGGCGAACGTGATCAGTGCAATCACCCTCAATCGCCTGTCGAAGGTCTACGACTCGGCGGTGGTCTCAGACATCTCGCTTGAAATCGCCCAGGGCTCCTTTGTCACGCTCCTCGGCCCTTCGGGATCAGGCAAGAGCACCATCCTGCAGATGATTGGCGGCTTTGTTGCACCAACGTCTGGACGCATCCTCTTTGGAGCGGACGACGTTACCAGTCTGCCCCCTAACCGCCGGCCGTGCAATACGATTTTCCAGGATCTCGGCCTCTTTCCCCACATGACCGTGGCCGAGAATGTCGCGTACGGATTGAAGGTTCGCGGCGTCACGCCGGAGATGCGGAAGCGTCGCGTCGCCGACATGCTGGCCATCGTGGCCCTCGAGGGACTCGAGGGACGCCGCGTCCACCAGCTCTCTGGTGGACAGCGTCAACGTGTGGCACTTGCTCGGGCCCTGGTTCTTGAGCCGTCCGTCCTTTTGCTTGATGAACCGCTCACCGGGCTTGACGAACGGCTTCGGGAGCAGCTCCGCGACGAGATTCGTCGCCTGCATCGGCGTCTTGGGTCCACGTTCCTCGCCGTGACTCACAACCAGGACGAGGCGCTCTCACTCAGCGATCGTATCGCCGTTCTACGCGCCGGCAAGATTGAGCAAGTTGGTTCGCCGCGCGAATTGTTCGAAGCTCCGGCCAACGCCTTTGTCGCCCGCTTTGTCGGCGTAGATGCAATGATCAAGCCGGATACCGTGGAACGCGGAAGCGAGGTATGGACTGCACTCGTGGCGGGGCGACGCATTCCCTGCGCCCCTCCACTCCGGGGGGCGACCAGCGAGAGCTACCTTGTGGCGCTCCGACCAGAGCGCATTCGCATTACGAGAGCTGGCGAACCAGCCGACATTGGCCCGGTGACCGTGACGGGCACCGCCTACAAGGGCCGCGATATAGAAATCGAGGGAATGCTTTTGGACGGGCAGATTCTGAAATTCTTGATTCCGGCCGACCAGTGCTCGGCGCTGCCCGCAGTAGGCGCCGAAATTGATCTGACCTGGCAACCGCAACGGGCTCTGCTCGTGGCGGAGACCGGTGTGGTCGAACCATGATCGTATCAACCTCCGAGAGGTGGTGTCATGAAAGAGAGAGTGGAATTGGGTAGTTCAACCGCGCTCGCGCTGACGCGCCGTCAATTGCTGCAGCGCACGACGCTCGGCGCCGGCGCGCTCGCCATCGGAGCATTAGGCTTACCGCGGACGTTGCGCGCCGCGCGACAGATCAACTTCTGGGCCTCGGCAACCCTCGACATCGGCAACGACTGGCAAGCCTTCACCAAGGAAACCGGTGTCGACGTTGCCTTTACCGACAATGGCAATGACCCAGGACCCGTCGTCGCGAAGCTTGCCGCTGGCAACGCAAATGACATCTACGATGTCGGCGGCCTCCAGGGTGGCAGCGAAAAAGAGCTCGCAAAGCAGGGTCTCATCGCGCCGTGGGACACGAGTAAGATCCCCAACTACGGAACGATCTGGCAGTGGGCCAAGGACATCCCTTACCTCAGCTACCAGGGCAAGATCTACGGCATTCCCGCGGTCATCAACGCAGACTCGATGATCGCGCTACAGGACAAGGTCGGCAAGGTCGACAGCTACGGGGTCGTTTTCGACCCCAAGCTCAAGGGTAAGGTCGCTATGGAGGACGCGTGGATCAACAGCGCTGTCTTCACGGCGATCTATCTCAAGAATTCGGAAAACGAAAAGATTGCCGAGCCCGGCAACCTGACGCGCGACGAACTCGGCCTCGTTATGGAGTTCCTCATCAAGAAGAAGAAAGATGGACAGTTCCGCACCTTCTGGAACGGCTGGGAGCAGGGCGTCCAGCTCGTCGCCAACCAGGAGGTTTGGGTCATGACCGGCTGGGAACCGATCGTCTACGCCGCCCGCGAGCGCGGGATCAACGCGTATTATGCGGTGCCGAAAGAAGGCTACGAAGGCTGGGCGAACAATACCATCCTGCTCAAGGGAGCGGTAGACCGCGGTCTCTCCGACACCGCGCACGTCTTCGCCAATGGCATGCTCGCGGGCTACTACGGCTGCAAGCTGGGCACCATGCGCGGGTACGTCGTGCCGACCGACAACAACGGCAAATATGCCGGAACGCATCCCGACGCTTTCGATCCGGCAAAGGTCAAGGCCCTCGCCGACCACGTGAAGGACAAGTTTGCCGGCAAGGTCTATTGGCAGAACACGCGACCCGATAATTTTCAGCTCTACGAGGAATGGTGGCAGAAGCTTCGGAACGCCTAGTGCGCCCGCAAACGCTCGCCGGCTGGCTCTGCCGACCGGCACTCGCTCTGTCGCTTCCGGCCATGGCCGTTTTGGTCGGCCTTGGGCTCGCCCCGCTTGCGCTGATCGCCATCTGGAGCTTCTGGAGCTTCGACCCCGCCACTTACTGGATCAAGCCGGAGCTGACGTTTGCTGCCTACCGCGCGCTATTCGAGACCGGACGGTTTCCCGTCTTCGTCCGCACCATCGGACTTGCTGGCGTAACGGCCGTCTTCTGTACAATTCTCGCCTTTCCTGCAGCGGCGGTCATTGGTCTCATGAGTGGACCCCGTCGGGCGGCGATCCTCGTCGTGCTCTTCACAATTCCGTTTTTCACGAGCGCGCTAATCCGCTCCTTTGCCTGGCGGCTGGTGCTCGGGCGAACCGGCATCGTGAACGAGGTGCTGGTGGCGGTCGGGGTTGTCGATCAGCCCATCGAATGGTTGCTCTTCTCCAACTTCGCCGTCGCTATCGGTATGATCGCCGCCTATCTGCCTTTCGCGGTCATGCCGATGGTGCTCGTTCTCGCCCGCATCGAGCTCTCAGTGATCCGCGCGAGTGGGGATCTGGGCGCTGGATTCTGGACCACGCTCCGCCGCATTGTTTTGCCGCTCTCTTTGCCGGGCGTGATCGCCGGCTTCCTCTTTGTCTTCGTCGTCGCCCTCGGCACGTCGACCGAAATCCAGCTCCTTGGCGGCGCGGGCGACTCCAGCATCGCGATCATGATCAATGACGTCATGCGCGTGGTGAACTTTCCTCTCGCTTTCGCCATCGCTACGTCGGTGGTCGTCCTCATGTCCGTGCTCATCCTCCTCGCCAATCGCTGGCTCGGGCTATCGCGCATGTTCGAAGACCTTGGCACATGAACATCAATGCGGCGACACTCGAGGCGTCCACAGGTGCCCGGGCTCTCTTTTTGGGCCTGCTCACGCTAGGGCTGGTGCTGATCTACGCGCCAGCGGTTTATCTGCTGCTTGCTTCATTCAATCCGGGCATGCAGCTCGGTCTCGTGCCGCCGACCGAGTTCAGCCTGAGCTGGTACCGTGCGCTCCTCGGCGACAACAAGCTGCTCTTCGCCCTGACCGAGAGCATCGTCGTCGGGCTCGCGACCGCGATAATTGCGACTCCGATTGGCCTCTCGGCCGCGCTCGCCTTCCGCGTGATGGGAGCGCGTCGCGGAACTTTCTTTCTGTTCATTCTGTTCGTGATGTTCGTGCCGGGGACTATTCAGGGCCTCGGACTATCGGTGATTTTCAAGGAGCTGTCGATTAGGCCGTCTTGGGTCACAGTAGCCGCCGCCCATGTCCTGTGGGCGCTTCCGTTCGCCTTCACCGTTTCGCTCGTCAGCCTCGCAGTGGTACGCCCAAACATGATTGCTGCGGCGCGCGACCTCGGCGCCAGTTACTGGCGCGCCTTCATCGATGTCACGCTGCCACTTGTCCGCGGGGGGGTCATCTCCAGCTTCGTGTTTGCATTCCTGCTCTCGTTCAATGAATACGCGCGAGCATATTATCTGGTCGGACGGCAGAATACACTGCCGCTCACTATGTTCGGAGCGATGAACTCGGGTGCCTCGCCAACCATCTACGCCCTTTCCGGCGCTGTCCTTATCATCTCGTTCGCCCTGGTCGGCGCACTCATGATAGTCGGCTACCGGCATGCCGGGCCGGGTGGCGGATGGAAAAAATCGGCGCCTGCGTCTTGGAAGCTCTTGATGCTCTGGCGTCCAAACGCAAGATCGCCTTTGCTCAAATAAAGAGCATTGCGTATACGCTCACGGGCAGGCACCAAAATCCCGGCGGCGGCGGTGACAACCCCCCCAAGCTAAATTATGTCATCACTGTTAAGATAAGTATGTCCGATATCTGCCCGCTAGCATGGCGTCCGCGTTCATGCGGGCTCCCTGCGGGCGAGCGCCGCCCCTAGAATTGACTTCTTAGCGCCCAACTGCGACCGTTTCATTTGACTCGCGTTTGGACCTGGACCAAGCCTTCACAAGGCGGCGGCGCAAAAGGACCCGTCGGGCTAGCGCTCGACGGGTCTTGCTTTTCGGAGTCTTTGCGACGACGGCGCCTGGTGCTTTGGCATTGAGATCCAGAGTTTCTAATCCAGATTGAAACGACGCCATCACGATTTCGAAGTTCCTCGATGCCGCTTACGCCCCGCACGTGGCCGGCGTCGCGTACTGGAGGTAGGCAAGTCGACCGGAAACGTCCACGCTCTGTAGTGGCTGCAAAAGGTCGATCACGCGGTAGAGCAGTTTGCGTACCTCGTCTGCAGGCTCACTCATGGCAGTAGCTGTGACCGCGCTATGGAGTGTCGCGAGCGGTTGGGCGGGGTCCTGCGTTACTACGGCCGAAACGCCGCATGACTTGGCGACCAAGTCCCGGTCGATGGCCGTGGTGTGACTGGGCAGGAAACGCATGCGTTGTTGATGGCGACAGTGGAGCCGATTTCCAAACAGAGAAGGGTGACGGGTGACAGGTGACCGTGATCAAAGCTCGAAGTGATTGGCTCACTCGTGAGATTAAAATTTTGACGATACGAGGTAGCTGGCAAAAATTGCGAAAATAAAGACCGGGTAAATTCGAAAAACGCGTTTGGTCGCAAAGCGCCAAAAATCAATCGGAGCGATACAGAAGATCGTTCAGCACCGCCAAGTCGCGGCCGGCGAGAGTTGGCGGCGCACCGAATGACTCGGTCTGCTGGCCAAGGCGATTGACCCACGCGGTTGGATAGCCGAACCAGCTTGCGCCGGCCGCATCCCATGCCGCGAAGGCGGCGAACGCGATCTCCCCTTTTTTGAGGCCGA
>Ga0126371_10005234_pt1 | contig 11528 bp, 9 predicted proteins | sample PanSoiMetaPlot_4_FD_110145 | JGI IMG/M metagenome (GOLD analysis project Ga0126371, IMG submission 110145) | Tropical forest soil microbial communities from Panama - MetaG Plot_4 | ecosystem: Environmental > Terrestrial > Soil > Tropical forest > Bulk soil | place: Panama | collected 2016-02-17
AGGAAGCCATTTCCGTTGGAACCTGTTACGCGCTTGAGAAAAAAGATTGGATCGCGCCGATGATTCGCAATATCGGAGCCCTTCTGGTGAAGGGTGTGCCGCCGCGCGACATTTTCATGCAGCACATGGCGAAGTACGATTCGCCTACCAAAGGCAGGGACGGTACGAGCCATTTCGGGGACCTGGACAAGCTGCACATCGTTTCGCCGATTTCCATGCTCGGCGATTTGATTCCGGTGATGACCGGCGTAGCGGTCGGGGGGCGCTACCTCGGACAAAAGATCGTGGCCATGACCTGGATTGGAGACGGGGGCAGCTCGACCGGCGTGTTTCACGAGGGGCTGAATTTCGCGGCCACGCAAAAGGCGCCTTTCGTTTTGATCCTTGAAAACAATCTTTGGGCCTACTCGACGCCGGTCCGCCGGCAGGTGCCGCTCGAGAATCTAGCCGATCGCGCCAAGGCTTATGGAATTCATAGTTATATCGTGAACGGAAACAATGTGGTGGCGGTCTACAACACGGCCCGGGAAGCCGTCGAACGGGCACGCGCCGGGGAAGGACCAATTCTGATCGAGGCCAAGACGTTTCGCCGGCTCGGGCATGCCCAGCATGACCCCGCGGAATACGTTCCGAAAGAGATGCGCGCCCACTGGGAAGCGCGAGATCCCATTGCTCTCTACGAAAGATTTCTAACCGCCGAAAAACTTCTCGACACCCCGGGCAAAAAAGAGATCGACGAGAGACTGGAAACCCTGCTGGCGTCCGAGCGCGAGTTTGCGGAGAACTCTCCGATGCCTCCCGCCGAATTTGCCGAGGGGGGGGTGTACTGCACGGGCGAGGACTGCCACAAGATTCATGCCAGCTGGGAACGGCCCATCGCCGAACTGACGCCACCGAGATCCAGCGTCAAGGCGGTATGGACCATTCCCGGCTTCGGAACCGGCAAAGGCTCAGGTGGCGCGGAAGCTCCCCTTCACTTTGGTGATACTCGAACGGTCATTGAAAAGCCGCCAAACAACGGCCGGCCTCGCAAAACTGCGGCGAAGCCCGCGAGCAAGAGCGCAGTGAAGAAAGCGAAAGCCGCGGTTGCGGGCGCCTCGCGAAAGGCACGGAGGTAGTTATGGCCGGCGGGAACGGGGCCACCACCGATGGGTTCGCGTCCGGCGGAACCGAAATCACCTTCCTTGAAGCCATCCGGCAAGCCATGTTTGAGGAGATGGAGCGCGATCCCACGGTCCTGTTGCTCGGCGAAGACGTCGGCGTTTACGGCGGCGCGTTCAAAACAAGCGAGGGCTTGCTCGAACGGTTTGGCTGGGAGCGCGTGATTGACACGCCGATCAGCGAGAGCGCCATCATCGGCGCGGCATGTGGGATGAGCTATCTTGGGCTCCGTCCGATCTGCGAGATGCAATTCATCGATTTCATCCTTTGCGCGTTCAACCAGATCACCAATTTCGTGGCCAAGGGGCATTATCTGTGGAATGCACCGGCGCCGATCGTGATTCGCGGGCCGTCCGGCGGAGGGGTGCACGGCGGACCGTTCCACTCGGCGAACCCGGAGATGTATTTCGTGCACACGCCGGGACTGAAGGTGATTTATCCATCGACGCCTTACGATGCCAAGGGACTGCTGAAGGCCGCCGTGCGCGATAATAATCCGGTGCTGTTTTTCGAGCATAAGTTTCTCTACCGACGCATCAAGGGCGAGGTTCCCGCGGAGGACTACACGGTCCCCATTGGCAAGTCCGTGCTTCGCCGCGAAGGCCGGCACCTGACGATCTTTTCCTACGCCGCGATGATGCACCCGTCACTGGAGGCCGCCGACGCCCTGGCGAAAGAAGGGATCGAAGCCGAAGTGATCGATTTGCGCACCTTGTTGCCGCTCGATGAAGGGACGATTCTCGGTTCAGTGAAGAAAACCAACAAATGCCTGGTCGTACATGAGGACACCAAGACTGGTGGAATCGCGGGCGAAATTGCTGCGCTTCTTTGTGAGAAGGCGTTCAGCGACTTGGATGGACCGCTCGTGCGAGTCGCGGCATTGGACACGCCGGTGCCTTATGCCCCGACGCTGGAAGAGTATTTTCTGCCCAATGCGAGAAAGGTTTTTGCCGCCGCGAAGGAACTGGCGCGGTATTAAAATTATAGGGAGAAGAGGAGAACGCTCATGGCAGTAGACATCGTGATGCCCCAGATGGGTGAAAGCATTTTCGAAGGAACCATCACCAAGTGGCTCAAGAAGCCCGGTGACAAAGTCGAGCGCGATGAGCCGCTGTTTGAAATCTCAACCGACAAAGTGGACGCGGAAATTCCTTCGCCCTCCGCTGGCATACTCAAGGAAATCAAGGTCGCCGAAGGCCAGACCGTGCCGATCCAGACGGTGGTGGGCGTAATTGACGCGGCGGGTTCGGCGGCTGCCGTCCCTGCGCCCGCACCCGCGACCACCCCGGTCCCAGCAAAAGCGCAAGCACCTGCCCCGGTAAAGGCTCCAGCCGGCTATCCCGCGCCAGCTCCTGAACCAAGACCTGGGCCTGCGCCCGTAACGGCGGCGGTCGCAGTGTCCGCCCCTTCGGCGCCGCACGACGGAGGGCGTATTCATAGTTCGCCGCTAGTCCGCCGCTTGGCCAAAGAACATGGCATTGATCTTTCGACCGTGCAAGGAACGGGCGCAGGAGGGCGCATCAGCAAACAAGACATCGAAGCAGTCATTTCCGCATCGGGAGCGCCTGCAGCCGTCCCTGCGGTCGTTTCGCTCCCCGCCGCGCGGCCCGTTCTAGTGCCCCCGGCCCCGGTGGCTGCTGCTCCCGGAGCGCCCGGCGTGCACGCTCATGTGGCGCTTGAAACCGCCGTGCCGCGCGAGAAGATCTACTTCGGGAATTACGAAGTCCAGTCGATGAGCACCATGAGGCAAAGAATCGCCGAACACATGGTGGCGTCGAAACGCGTTTCCGCGCACGTTTATTCTGTCGATGAAATTGACGTGACCAAAATAGCGGTGCTGCGCGCCAAGTCGAAGGAAGAATTCGAAAGGCGCTACGAGACCAAGCTGACCTTTATGCCGTTTTTTGTGAAGGCCGTGGTGGCGGGTCTCCGTGCGTTTCCGACATTAAATGCTTCGCTCGACGGCACCAACATCGTCATCCACAAGGACATCAACATCGGCATCGCCGTAGCCCTCGATTGGGGCCTGATCGTTCCGGTAGTGAAAAACGCCGACGAAAAGAACCTTCTCGGCATCCAGCGCACGATGAACGACCTCGCCGAGCGCGCGCGCTCGAAAAAGCTGAAGCCTGAGGAAGTCCAGGAGGGCACGTTCTCCATCACCAACCCGGGTGTTTTCGGCGGACTTTTCGGTCTGCCGGTGATCAGCCAGCCCAACGTGGGCATATTGGGCCTCGGGGCCATCGAGAAGCGGCCGGTGGTGGTGGATGACGCGATTGCCATCCGCTCGATGTGCTACGTCACGCTAAGCTACGACCACCGCGTGGTCGATGGCGCCATCGCCCACCAGTTCCTGCACAAGGTCAAAGAGACACTCGAGAACTGGTCGGAGCCGCTGCTCTAGCCGGGCAGCAAGACCTGATTTGTGACTTGGTGACTCGTGGCGGGTAGACCCGAGCGAAATGCTCGCGGATTCGCTCGAGCGCGGCGGGGCCCGGCGTGCGTACTGTCCGGAATTGGGACGAGCGTTCCCGCAAACGGCCAACCGACTTCCGTTCGACGATCGAAATCTTCCATGCAAACAATTAAATGTAAACGGGTTAACGCGATCTATCGCCTGGCGCCCGGACTGCGTCTAATGGTAGAAGCTTTCTAGCGAAGATAGCTCGGCTAACGACTGTGGGGTAAGGGCAATGGTAGCAGAGACTGGCACTGATTGTGATACAAGGGAGCGCCGAATTCTTATTGCCGACGACCAGAAGGACGTGCTGGATGCCTTGCAATTGCTTCTCAAGGGGCGCGGGTATGTCCTTGAAACCGTGAGCACCCCGGCGGACTTGCTCGCGGCCTTGGCGGAACGCCAATTCGATCTTCTCCTTATGGACTTGAACTACGCGCGGGACACCACATCCGGCCGGGAAGGTCTGGATGTGCTTGGTCACTTGAAGGGGATGCCGGACGCCCCGCCGGTGGTAGCCATGACCGGGTGGGCCACCGTGGGACTGGCTGTCGCGACCATGCAGCACGGCGTAAGCGATTTCGTGGAGAAGCCCTGGAGCAACTCGCGGCTTCTGGCGATCCTCGAAAAGCAGATCGCATTGGGCCGGGAGCGCCGCGAATCGCGCCGGCGGGCGAACCAGGAGAAGCAGGCCTGGGAAGAGGCTATCCATCATCTCGAGGAACAGGACCGCGAGATCGCCGAGGCCAAGGCCATTCAGGAAAAGCTTCTTCCCCGCGAGATCCCACAACTGGCGGGGTATGAGATTGCCAGTTCCTGGCAGTCTGCAGGCGCGGTCGGCGGGGATTACTTCGACGTCCTCCCTCTCGGCCGAGATACGCTCGGTCTGTGCATCGCCGACGTTGCCGGGAAGGGCATTCCCGCTGCGCTTCTGATGTCCAACTTGCAGGCGGCCGTGCGCGGGCTTTCTTCGCCGTCCTTGACGCCTGAGGTTCTTTGCGCCCGTCTGAATTCTCTGGTGTGGAGGAACACGCACACCGACCGGTTCGTCACGCTCTTCTATGCACAACTGGATGGTCCCGCCCGGCTGCTGCGCTACGCCAACGCAGGGCACAATGCACCCTTTGTGGTGCACCCGGACGGCACGCACGAGAGGTTGCGGGAAGGTGGCGGAGTTCTCGGCGTTTTCGGAGAGCAAAGCTACGAGCTCGGGAGCGCGCGGTTGTTGCCTGGCGATCGTGTGGTCCTTTTTACCGACGGCGTGACGGAAGCCTCGAACGCCGATGGCGAGGAATTCGGAGAGACGCGGTTGTTGTCTTTGCTTGAGCAGAACCGAGCGCTGCCCGCGCGCGCGATACAAGAGAAAATAATCGATGCGGCCTCCGAATTCAGCGGCGGCCATCGAACCGACGATGCGACCCTTTTGGTTCTCGCCGTTGGCGAATAACCTCAAGGCTGGAGCCCTTGGTTGCCCTTCTTCACTCGGTTTACCGATTCCTCAAGCTCGCGCTTGGTCACCCACTGAGCCCACCGCGCCCACTCGGCGAAGTGTAGCAACCTGCCGGGCGCGATGCCCGCGTCGCGCTGCGTGTCCCACAGTAGGGCGTTGGCCAAGGTTCGCTCCCGTTAATTTCACCTAGACTGGCCGTGGTCGCAGCGCATCCGTTGAGACTCCGCACCGCCGCGCCTGTGCGGCATTCTGCTCGCGCCGGGATCATGCGGCGTCATGCCGACGGTACTTGATTTGGCCGACGCATCAACGGGAATTCCTAACCAAAAACAAACAGTTCTGATCCAAGGAAGGCGTGAAACGGGACCGTCCGCGCTATTCTCAACCCGAAAAAGATAGAACGGCACAAGGGTTCGACAAAAGAGAAAGAGCCGGGAGCACTCCCGGCTCACTCGAAAACGCTCTTCTGGTGTCAGAAAGCCTAGCGTCTCTTCTTCTTGGCCGCCTTCCGAGCGGGCTTCTTGGCCTTCTTATTCGGTTTCGCTTTGGCCTTTTTCTTGGGCGCGGCCTTCTTTTTTGCCGCCGCTTTCTTCGGCGCCGGCCGGGCCGCCGCGGGTCGTGGCGCGGGGGCCTCTTCTTCCGGCTCCTCGCCTACGATCGCGAGCTCCTCCTCCTCGGTTTCGACGATCTCCTGCGTTTCGCCGCCCAGCTCTTCTTCGTCTTCCAGCCGTGACAGCTCGTTGTCGTCCTCGAAATTCTCTTTCTCGAAATCCATTCCGTCCTCCCCTGGGGGAATCTCATAGCCCTGCGGCTTGGCGGGCCAGCACTCTGCTGTTTCGGCCGGAGTTCTCGAAAAAACACCCCGTCCTTGCGCCGTTGTTTGTTATCGCACTCGTTGAAAGTTGTCAAGTAGTCTGCGAGGTTCGGATAAAAAGATCCTTAGGCGAACTCGACCGACGCAATCCGGACACTGGGGGACAACCCGCGCCACTTCGGCAATGAATCTTTAAGTGTATGGAAATAATAGGCTTAAGGTGAATTGCCCGTTGCCGCTGCGCTGCCGGCCTTCGCTGACGCGTGGGCCACGGTCTTCCTCTTCGCGCGAGAGCGCGTCGGTCTCCGGACCGTTTCCGGCGCGACGGCGACAGTGTAGATGCGCAACACCATTCCACGGCTCACCCGGTTGGACCGCAAGCGGTTCCAGCGGCGCACGTCCTCGGAATCCACGTTGAAGCGGTCGGCAATCCCCAGCAGCGTGTCCCCTCGGCGCACGCGGTAGCTCACCAGGAGCCGCTTGGTCTCCGTTGTGAGCTGCTGCGTCGCCGGAATCGTGAGCTTCGTGCCGGGTTCGAGAGTAGCGGTGCGCTCGATATTGTTGGCGTCGGCGATGGCTGCGGCCGCCACGCGGTACTTCTTCGCGACGGAGGCTAGCGTCTCGCCGGGTTCCACGCGGTGGCGGCGCCAGCTGATCCACTTGTCGGGAGGAATCGCGGCGATCTGCGAGGTAAATCTTTCGCCGGTGCCTTGCGGAAGGTGCAACTCGAACGCTGGATCGTCGGGCGAAGCCATGCGCAGCAACGAGGGATTCAGAGCGCGGAGCGTCTCGAGGTCGACGTCAATCGTCTCCGCGACCAGCCGCAGATCGATGGGGCGGCCCGGTTTCACGGCGTCGGTGGGAACCGGCGCTTCGGGATCCGCCTGGATGTTGTAGTGCGCCGCATCCTTGGCGATCAGCGTCAGCGCGATGATAATGGGCACGTAATTTTTCGTTTCGCGGGGCAGGGCCTTCCGCTTGTACAGCTCCCAAAAGTCCGCATACCCCGTGCGCTCGATGGCCTTCTGCACGTTGCCGGGTCCGCAGTTGTACGCCGCCATGGTCAGGTACCAGTCGCCGAAAAGCCCATAAAGATCGCGCAAGTGCTGCGCGGCCGCATGTGTGGCTTTTTCCGGATCCTGGCGCTCATCAATCCACCAAGTATGACGCAGCCCGTACTGCTGCCCGCGATACGCCACGAATTGCCAGATTCCCCTCGCGCCGGCGCGCGAAAGCGCCAGTGGCTGAAAAGCGCTCTCCGCTTGCGCCAGGTAAATCAAATCCTGTGGCAGGCCTTCTTCTTTCAGCACGCGCAGAATCATGTCGCGGTACCGGCCGCTGCGCCGCAAGCCGTTTTCCACGATGTCGCGTCCTTTGGGCGTCTGAAAGAAATTGAGGAACGAGAGGACTTCGTCGTTCACCGTCAGTGGTAGATCGTGGGACACGCTCTTGGCTGCTTCCTCGGCTCGCTCCTTCAGACGAGGGTCGGCCGGCAACGTCACCGCCGCCACTTCGTCGATCGGCGCGGGAACCGCAGCCGCCGCAGTGAAGCCTTCCCCCCCGCGAAACGCCTGTAGCTCGTAGGCATATACCGAATCGACGACATGATGAAACAGCGCACTGAGAGCTGGATCGCCCTCGGGGTCGTAGCCGCTCTCGAGCATCCAGTCCACCGCATCGTCAAAGTCCTTGCGCGCCGCTTCCAGGTGGCCGGCCTTGAAATTCCTCTCGCCGGAAGCGAACTTCTCCTGCACCTTTTCGATCAAGTAGGTTTTTCCATCCGGGAGCGGAGCCAGGAGAGACCTTGGCGGCTGGCGCCGGGGATCTGTCAACGGCAAAGGCGCAAGTGGGAGAGCGGCTTGCTGCGCGCCTTGGGACGCGGAGCGGGGTGATGGGGCGGCAAGGCGAGCAGCGGCGACAGCGGCTCCCGGAACGGGGGCTTGCACCGGCTTTCTGGCGGCGTCCTCGCAGCCTAGGCCGACCGCCGTCACCAGGATTGTGCTTGCCGTCAGGAGCGTCCGCCGCTTCATCCCTATTATGGTAAAGAGCCGGTCGTACCCGGGTCAACGATTCTTCGTGGGCCCGGTGCTGATGGTCTTACTATCCCGGGAGTCCTTGAACGGTCGTTCTTCACCGGCCGCTGCGATAAACTCACCTCCGAGGTGATTTCATGCAAAGTCACTGTCTGCGAGGGAAAAGACCCGCCTGGACCCGCGTCATCCCCCTTTTCCTCACGGTTTTTCTTTGCCTCCCTGCTTATTCCGCGCCGCAAAAGAGGCTTTCTCCGGAGAAGCGTCAAGCCATTGAAAGAGCGGTGGCCGGCTTCATGTCTCGAAACAGCATTCCTGGCCTTTCCGCCGGGGTGGTCCTCGACGGCAAGCCCGACTGGTCGCTGGGGTTCGGTATGGCCGACTTGGAAAATTACTCCCCGGCCACTTCCTCAACGCTCTTTCGTCTTGGGTCCGTTTCCAAACCTATCTCTGCGACGGCGGTGCTCGAGCTTTGGGAGCGCGGCGCGCTGGACCTAGATGCTCCGGTGCAAAAATATTGTCCGGCGTTTCCGCAGAAGGAGTGGCCCATCACGACGCGGGAACTGCTCGGACACCTCGGTGGTATCCGTCACTACAACCCGGATGGTAAAGGCGACATCCCCGAAGATCGCGCCCGGCATTTCGCCAGCATGAAAGAGTCGCTTGAGCTCTTTGCCGGTGATCCGCTGGTAGCCAAGCCTGGCACGAAGTTTCACTATTCGACCTATGGTTACACCCTGGCGGGTTGCGTTCTCGAAGGCGCTGCGTCGGAAAAATTCATGGACTTCCTGCGCAAAAATGTTTTTGAGTCTGCGGGGATGCAACAGACGCGCGACGATGATTTCTTCGCCGTGGTTCCTCACCGCTCGCGCTGGTATCACAAGGATAATGGAGGCGTCGTGCGCAACGCCGGCGTTCTGGACTCCAGCTACAAAATCCCCGGCGGCGGGATTATCTCTAATGCCGATGACATGGCCAACTTTGAGGCGGCCATACTTGCCCACAAGCTCCTCAAGCCCGCCACACGGGACCTCATGTGGACTTCCCTCAAGGCTGCCGATGGAAAAGAAACCGGCTACGGTCTCGGCTGGGGAATCATGGACAAGTTCGGCTTGCACCTTCTGGCACATACCGGGGGCCAGCAGGGCACCAGCACCGCCTTGGCGGTCGTTCCTGCCCGCAACGCCGGCGTAGTGGTGCTGTGCAATCTGGACAGCGTGGATGTGGACCAGCTTGCCATCGAAATCCTGCGCATCGCCCTAGAGGTGCCGGAGAACACGCCCTAGGGCTCAACTGCCGCTACGGCCAGTTCGCATATATGGTGTCCATCGGGCCGCCAGACCAGTATTGGTAGAACGTCCCATCGCACGACTGCACGCAATCGCCGTATTTCCCTTTGAAGTAGCGGCCCCAGTGTGGCCGACTCCCATCGGCATCGCAAAAGTCGTACTCTTCGGAAAGTCCCCACGAGCTGAAGACGCATCCGGATTTCGTCATGATATTCGGATCGGCCGCAAGAGCGGCAATGGCCCGGCCGGCGAACAGCGGTGTCTCGGAAGTGATGTAGTCCGGATTCTTCTTTACGGCGTCCCGCCAGTTCGCCTCGCTGACTCCAAAGTGTTCCAGCATGATCTCTGAGCGCAGGAAGCCGGGCGTTAAGGCGATTGCTGCCACGTTTTTCCTCCGCAGTTCGCGCGCCATGGCAAAGGCTTGCCGGATCACTGTCGTCTTGATCATGTCGAAGAACAGGTTTCCGCGGTAGACGAAGGAATCCCCATCCCCGACTTCCACGATCAGTCCGCTGGGCGCTTCCTTTTTGGCGGCTGATTCGATGAGCAGAGGAGCCGCAAAATGACTGGTGATGATGTGGGTGTGCACGGCGTTGCGAAACATCGCGAACCCGCGGCTCAAGTCCGCCTGCCAGAACGTTTTGCCGAATTCATGCTCCGCGCTTTCAGATATATCGTTGACGAGGGCGTGCAATTCACCTTGCTCGCGCCGGATCCGGGCGATCAGTTTCTCGACGTTCTCCGGTTCCAGGTGGTCGACAACTACCGGGATCCCTTTTCCGCCGCGCGCAATTACCATTTCCGCCGTTTCTTCGATCGTCTCCGGGCGGTTCTTGTAATAGTCGGCAGGCAGGGCTTTCCTTGCTTCCGTGGAGCCGCGCCGCGGCGCTTTGAAGCCGGTGGGGCTGCTTATGCGCGTGCTGCGGCCCGTGCAGTAGACCGTTGCGCCCGCCTCTCCGAGGGCCAGCGCCGTGCCACGTCCCACGCCGCGCGTAGCGCCCGCCACGAGCGCGACGCGGCCCTCGAGATCTGGCGGCCGGTAGGAAGAGTTCTTCAGAGTCATAGCCCCCCCGAGAGGATCAATAATAAACGCTCATTCATTAATGTCAAGTGGAAAATAAACAGGCATTCAGTTATTCTAGCGGCCTGGATTTGTCACCGCATCGTTCCCTGGCGGCAACTCCTACCAGGCTATGTCCCCCCGCCCTCGCGAAACATCGGATGAACAAATTGTGGCTGCGGCGGCCCGCGCCATGCAGCGGTACGGCCCTCGGCAGCTCACACTGGCGCATGTGGCGAAAGAAGTGGGGGTCGTCCCCGCCACGCTGATCCAGCGCTTTGGCACAAAACGAGGCTTGTTGTTGGCGGTATGCAGGACCGCTCCGGCCAGCGTCCCGGCGCAATTCGCCGCCGCGCGGGCAAAATACAAATCGGCGCTGAAGACGGTGGTCGAACTCTATGTGGCCTGCAGCGCCTTTGCTTCGACGCCCGAGTCCGTGGCCAACGGCCTGGCCTACTTACAGAATGACCTGACCGATCCGGAGTTTCGAGCCGTCACGCTCGCGCAGTTCAAGGTGCTTCAGGCGCAAACGCGCAAGCTTCTCGACGAAGCCGTGGCCGCCCGCGAATTGATGGAGTGCGACACGGCCGAGCTTGCCCGGCTGATCCAACAGGTGAATGGCGGGTCCATGCTTAATTGGGCCGTCTTCCGTGAAGGCTCCCTCGCCGCGTGGCTCCGTCGCGACCTCGAAGCCCTCCTCGACCCGTATCGGCGAACGGTGAAAGATTCCGCATCCAAAAACAGCGGCGGGAGGAAGCTCTCCTGAGCAGAGAATTTTTGCGGCTTGTCGGCCGGCCGGTCCCGCTAGCGGCGCAATCTTCATGACCAGAAAAGAAACTATTGGTAGTTCCTCTTCCTCCGTGTTAGTATGTTTCTGCGTTTGTTGCTCTTGTATCGCCTTTGGGTAAGAAAGCGGTCGCAAGGTCACACTTGCGGCCTTTTTTTTTGTGCGGCATCGCTTTGCGGTCGACCGGACAAAGCTTGAAGACGGCCGTGGCTCTGACGAGGGGCGCGGGACTTGGGGCATCAGATAGCTTAAAGTAGTGCTCAGCCGCAACCCGGCTGACAGAAACGAGTAAAAGCAGTGAATAAAGAACAGGGTACTGTGAAGTGGTTCAATGCCAGCAAGGGCTTTGGGTTCATCCAGCGCCAGAGCGGTGAAGACGTTTTCGTCCACTTCTCCGCCATTCTGGCTGATGGCTACAAGACACTGAACGATGGCCAGGCGGTTGAATTCGAAGTGACCAAAGGCCCCAAGGGACTTCA
>Ga0126371_10005235_pt1 | contig 11525 bp, 8 predicted proteins | sample PanSoiMetaPlot_4_FD_110145 | JGI IMG/M metagenome (GOLD analysis project Ga0126371, IMG submission 110145) | Tropical forest soil microbial communities from Panama - MetaG Plot_4 | ecosystem: Environmental > Terrestrial > Soil > Tropical forest > Bulk soil | place: Panama | collected 2016-02-17
CGCCCAACGCCGAGCACTCTACTCCTTAGCAGTCCGGTGGACAAGAGGATTCTTTCGACCGTCATCTCTGAGCAAAAGACAGATGGCGCGCCGCGTGCCATCCATCGGGGAACCGCCAACATCCGCGTTACTGCACGGTGAGGCTCACCGTCGCAGTATTGTTGGCCGGGTTCGGATCAGGCGTATCCGCCGTCACCGTCCCGCTCTCGATGATGGTGCTGCCTCGTATGATTCTGATTCCCGGGGGCAGCATTACAGTCAGACGTACCGTCCACGTGGTGTTCGGCGCCATGCTGCTGTTTTCGTGGCAGACGATTGCCCCGGATCCCCCGTGAGGCGGATGTGTGCACGTGCCCAGCCCCGGCGTTCCAGAAATGCGGATGTAATCGAAGACAAAGGGATACGGAATCTGCGTGTTCAGCACCTCGTGGTCAGCATCGTCTGGACCCAGATTCCATACCGGGAAGGTATACGTGAGCAGCTGACCATTTTGGTATGGTGTCGGCGCCGCACTCACGCGCAGAAAAAGATCGGCTCCCACGCTGAAGGCGGAAATACTCTGATGATTTCCAGTTGTATCTCCGGCACGAACGTAAACCACCCCATTCACAACGGCAGGCGAGGAGTCCACCGCCCCGCCTGTATCAAAGTTCCACAAGTTGGCGCCGGTGCCTGCGTCCAGCGCATATATGTTGTTGTCAGAAGAGCCGACATAAACCACCCCATTCGCTACGGCGGGCGAGGAATCCACATTGCCTCCGGCGGCATAGCTCCACAGTTTGGCGCCGGTGCTGGCGTTCAGCGCATAGACATTGCCGTCTGCGGAGCCGATATAGACCACCCCGTTCGCCACGGCAGGCGAGGAATCCACTACATTTCCGGTGGCATAGCTCCACAGCTTGGCGCCTGTGCTGGCGTTCAATGCAAACACATCGCCGTTCTCCGAGCCAACATATACCACCCCGTTTGCTACTGCGGGCGAGGATTCCACACGGCCTCCTGTGTAATAGCTCCACAGCAGGGTGCCGGCGTTAGCATTCAGCGCATACACTTGGCCGTCTTCGTCGCTAAAATAGACCACCCCATTCGCCACTGCGGGCGAGGATTCCACAGCTTTCGGGCGAGAAAAGCTCCAAAGCAGTGCGCCGGTGCTGGCGTTCAGTGCATACACCGTACCCGAGCTGATATCGAATTCGCCGGACGCGATATAAACCACCCCATTCACTACCACGGGAGAGGAAACCACATTCTGGGCGGTCGAATAGAACCAAAGCACGGCACCGGTGTTGGCGTTCAGTGCATACACGTAAGGGGATACCAACATGGCGCCAGCGGACGCGATATACACCACCCCGTTCGCTACGGCGGGCGAGGATCGCACCGGTGTGCCAATGATAGCGCCCCACAGTTTGGCCCCCGTGCTTGCACTCAGCGCGTATACTGTACCATCGGTTGAGCCGAAATAAATCACCCCATTCACCACTGCGGGTGAGGAACTGAAGCCAGAGCCGCCGGTGTCGGCGCCGATGGGATTCTTCCACTTCAGCTTCAGATTCCCGACATTGTTGACGCCAAGCACCGTTTCATACGGATTCCAGCGCTGCATGTTATCCCGGTGGAACTCGGTCCAGTCCGCGGGAGACGATGTGCTGGTCGTCGCGCTGGCAGCATCGTTGGACGTCTGCGCGTATGCGGACATCATACCTGCGGCTGCGGTCAGCACCAGGCATAGCGGAGCGATTGTAAGCATCAGGCTCACAGTCCTCAAAGAGACGGAACGCTTCCCGTTAACTACACAGAGGGGGGATTTCATAGTAGTTCTCCGGAGATCTTTCAGATTGGCAGGGAGCGGGACGGCGCGTGGGATGGAGGCGTTGGGTTCTGGCCTCCTGAAGAAAATGAGCGAGGCGGCGTCGGCCTTCCGGTTCGGTACGCCCAACGCCCAGCACTCTACTCTGCCCGAGGTCCTGTGGACAAGAAGATTCTTTCGACCGTCATCTGAGCAAAAGACTGGATGACGAACAACTGCGCTATCAGAGATCTGCCAGCGTCCCCGCTTACTGCACTGTGAGGCTCACCGTCGCAGTGTTATTGGCCAGGTTGGGATCAAACGTATCTGACATGGCAGCCGCACTTGCGGTGATGACCGTGCCTGAGGGCGCAGTAACCTTCACTGTCAGACTCACCGTCCATGTTGTGTTTGGTGCCATGCTGCTGTTCTCGTGACAGACGATTTGACCGGTTCCCTCATAGGGTGGATGCGTGCAAGTACCTAGTCCCGGCGTGCCGGAGATGCGGATGTAATCAAAGGTAGTGCCAGGAGGGACTTGCGTGTTCAGCACTTCGAGAGCAGCGTTGTCAGGGCCCCGGTTCCAGACTGGAAAGAGATAGGTGAGCAGGTCTCCCTGATGAATAGTGGTCGTAGAAGGCCATATCCGCAGGAAGAGATCGGCACTGGAAATGAACTCCTGCATGTCGGGGGCAGTAGCGGCAGTACCGGGAAATGTGGTCAGCCCAAGGGCCTCGGACAGAAACCTCAGGGTACTGGGGTGCTGATAAAAAGTATTGGAGACATAACCGCGCTTCACGTCGGGCCCAACGACGATCCACGGCACATTCCCGCCCCCATGGGTGTTGTCCGAGTCCGTCTCGTCAAAGACAATCACGAGCAGGCCTCCATGAGGCGCGTTAAAGTCCGGGCTGAGAACCAATGGATCGATGTTCGTTTTCAGCCATGTATCCACGGCGGCCAGCGCCTCATCACCTGTGCAGTTGGGAATGGCGTCAGGACAATCATGGCCATTGTCGTCGTTGTCAGGAACGATGAATGAATATTGCGGCAGAGTGTGGTTGGCAAGGTCGGCGGAGAACTGCGTAAATGGCACCAGATTCTGCTGCTGGGTCTTGCTGTCCCGCACATCGGAAAAGAACGAGAGGGGATTGTGGTGCTCCGTGTACTCCCCGCTGTCTCCACCGATATAACCGACAGACGGCAGACCTTCGGAATACTCCTTCCAGGTCTTTCCCGCAGCGTTCAGGTGGCGGACAATATTGTCCACGGTCACTGTCTGACTGTAACTATCATCGTTGGTAATGAGCTGGCCGGTGGTGAGCTCGAAATAGTTGCCGATGGAAGGATGCGTATTCGCATAGTAGGAATTCGCATAGGCATACTTGTGGGCCAGTCCGTTCAGATAGGGCATGCTGGCGTTGCCAATCACTTCCGAATAGGAGTGATTTTCCAGCATCACGATGAAGACATGTTGTTCCTGGGTAGCGGTCGAAGACGTCTCGCCCGCGCTCAATTCAGAACCAGCTATCGAATTCGAGCCGACCGTCCCGGCCAGCAACACAAGAAGCACGGCGGCTAACGACCCTTGCCGCAAGGTAATTCTCTGGGGAAGGAGCATGTATATGGCCTCACCTAACAGGCCAAGCTTAATATCGCCCATCTTGCTCGTAACTTTGACGCTCAGTCAAGAGCTACTTTCACATCTGTGGCTTCCGCAACTTCGGGTTGCGCTGTCTTAGACGCTGATGGGTGGAGGATTTCAAAGACCGGCGCCAGGAATTCAATCCGGCTTCGCTTTTTTGCGACTAGCAACATTGCTAAAAACAACCTCAAATATGTCAAGCCATTACATTTATGACGAACCGGCGTTAAAGCAGTGTTAAAGCAGTTTGATTTTGCATGAGATTCGAAGGGCTAAAGCTCCGGTGCTTCTACCAAAACACCATGAGACCTCTTCTAGAAGATTAGGGCGCATAGATACGAGCCGATTCGGCTAAAGGTCAACGCGAAAGCTGTAGCCGTGGCGCTCGAAGCCGAGCGCGTCATAGAAGCGGTGTGCGTCTTCGCGCTTCAGGTTACTTGAAAGCACGAATTTATAGCACCCGGCACAGCGGCATTGCTCGCGCGCGTGCTGCATCATAGCGCGTCCAATGCCGCGGCCCTGATGCGCGGGATCGACCACCACGTCTTCCACCACGCCGGATTTTTTGCCGTGCTTGGCCAGATTGTCCATGATGAGCAACTCGTATGTTCCAACGACAGTGTCGTCGATGAGTGCGACGAAGATGCGATATGAGGGATAACGCTTAAAGACGTGTAGATGCTGGCGCGCTTCGTCGAGGGCGAAGGCGGATTCGTCATTGATCTGAGTGGACGCGTAGAGCTGCAGGATCACTGGAAGGTCATCCTCGACTGCTTCGCGAAAAAGGATGTCGCTCATGGATTGAGGATAGCGCCAGTGAACTATACTTCTGCCGATGACGAAAGAAATTTCACGCCGGAGATTCATTCAGGGTTGCGCTGGTGTAACTGCCGTTTCAGTGCTGCGGGAAACTGCATTTGCGGCTGGCGGCTTGGCGAATGACACGAATCGTCCACAGTTTCATCTGCTGCCTGCTGCGAACTGGATGAACGACCCGAATGGGCCGATTTTCTGGAAGGGCAAGTATCACATGTTCCACCAGTACAATCCGCACGCGGCGGTGTGGGGTGACATGCATTGGGCACATGCTATGAGCGAGGACATGGTGCATTGGCAGCATCTTCCAATTGCGCTGGCTCCTACGAAAGGCGGCCCGGATGCGGATGGATGTTTCAGCGGGAGCGCGGTTGTGTTCAACGGCGTCCCAACTTTTCTTTATACGGGCGTGAAGCACGTGCCGATTATGGAAGCGACAATCAAGGATACGCACAATCCGCTGTGCGAGACGCAGTGCCTGGCGACTTCTTCTGACCCGGAGTTGCGGACGTGGAGGAAGCTGCCGCAACCGGTGCTGCCTGCGCCTCCGCCGGGGATGGAGATTACAGGCTTTCGCGACCCCTGTCCGTGGCGCGATGGCGATGTCTGGTACATGGGGGTCGGTTCCGGTATTCGTAACAATGGCGGTTGCGTATTGCTGTATCGCTCGCATGGTCTGCGGCGCTGGGAGTATCTGCATCCACTCGCCAGCGGTGAATGGAACGGCAAGGCAGGCAGCGATCCGGTGGACAGCGGGGAGATGTGGGAGTGCCCGGATTTCTTTGCGTTGGGCGGCAAGCATGTGCTGCTTTATTCGACCGAGCGCAAGGTTTTCTGGGCAGTGGGCGAGTACGACACCAAGGAACAGCTCTTTCATCCGCAGCAGAAAGGCGAGCTTGATTATGGACCGCGCGCTTACTATGCGCCGAAATCCATGATCGACAAGGATGGCAACCGCATTTTGTGGGGATGGATACCGGAGACGCGCCCCGAGGCTGAGTATTCCCGCGCCGGTTGGGCGGGGCTGATGTCTTTGCCGCGCGTTCTTACAGTGAATGCTGGGCAATTGGAGATGCGCGTTTTGCCGCGCGTCCAGGAATTGCGCAGCGGCGATCCTGTGCGATGGCAGAGCGGCGCGGACCGCGTGGCATGGCCGGTAAAGGGATCGAGTGCGTCACTGGAATTGACGGCGCAGCCGCTGCATGGGCCGGTGCACATTGTGATCGGCACAGAAAAACAGCCTGCCACACACTTCGAACTCGACGCCACACATGGCACGCTGACATTCAACGCGCAGACAGCGGGCCTAAGCTTGCCTCAGGGTGAAATGCGGCTCTTGCTCTATCTCGATGGATCGGTTATCGAAGTAATTGTGAATGACCGGCTCGCCCATACGAGCCGAGTCTATGATCTTCACTCGGAGCACACGACACTGACGATTCTTGACCCCGGCCATGCAGTTGCCGACGCTGCGCTTTGGCAGATGCGGCCTATCTCTTCCAATCGGCTCACAACATAATTTGATACCGCGCACGAAACACTCTTCTTCGCGAAGCGTGGTCTGTATACTGCCGTTTCACTTGTTTTCTGGAGGCACTGTCCACCATGGCTTTGGATCGACGGGCATTTCTGTCTACATGCAGCCGATTCGGCTTGGCATCCACGCTCTTTCCCGGAGCGTTGTACACGCTGGCCGCTCAACAAACGACCAGCCCGGATGCGAAGACGAAGATCACGCCGGAGATGATCGACGCGGCGGCTGCCTTAGCTGGGCTTACGTTCACTGCCGAGCAGAAACAGATGATGATCGACGGGCTGAACGGGGAGCGAAACGCCTACGACGCGATTCGCAAGCTGCATCTGCCGAACAGCATACCTCCAGCGTATGTTTTCGATCCGCTGCCGCCGGGCGCGAAGGTCAGCACGGAAAAGCATGAGCCGCGATACAGCAAAGTGCCTGCGATGGCCACGCTGCCTGCCAATCTTGAAGAACTGGCGTTTGCTTCTGTCGTGGAACTGGGTGACCTGGTGCGACGCAAAAAAGTTTCGTCGACAAATTTGACCGAGATGTATATTGCGCGGATCAAACGCTATGATCCCCTACTGCATTTTGTCGTCACGGTCACAGAAGAGCGCGCACTAGCCAAGGCGAAAGAGGCTGATGCGGAGATTGCGGCAGGAAAATATCGCGGGCCTCTGCATGGACTGCCCTGGGGCGCGAAGGACTTGCTCGCGGTCAAAGGTTATCCAACAACGTGGGGTGCGGGCGGGTTCGAGAAGCAGAGCTTCGACGAAGACGCAACGGTCGTAAAGCGGCTGGATGCTGCTGGGGCTGTCCTTGTAGCTAAAACAACATTGGGCGCGCTGGCGATGGGCGACAAGTGGTTCGGCGGACGCACGCGCAATCCGTGGAACCCGAAGCAGGGGTCAAGCGGATCTTCGGCTGGTTCGGCATCGACGACAGCGGCCGGTTGCGTGGCCTTCGCCATTGGATCAGAGACGCTGGGGTCAATCGCATCACCTTCTACGCGCTGCGGCGCGACAGGATTGCGCCCTACTTTTGGCTTTGTTCCGCGCACCGGCGCGATGGCGTTGAGCTGGACGATGGACAAGCTGGGGCCGATCTGCCGAGCGGTGGAAGACTGCGCGATTGTGCTGCAGGCCATCTACGGCCCCGATGGCGAGGACCTGGCTACACGCGATGCGGCCTTCAATTGGAATGCGGAGTTTGACTGGAAGTCGATGCGGGTGGGTTATCTAAAGAAAGATTTCGAGACGTCGAAAAAGCCGGAGGCATCAGAGGAAAAACCTCCTGATGGCCTGACCGACGAGGAAAAGAAGCGGCGCGAGAAGGAACAACGGGAAGCTGCCGCCTGGCACGAGCGCCGTGTTTATGACTTGAAATATGACATGGCCACTCTGGACAAGCTGCGCGGCATGGGCTTGAATCTGGTTCCGCTGGAGTTGCCCGATCTGCCGTATGGGGCGATGACGCCGCTGCTGGAGGCTGAGGCTGCTGCGGCTTTTGACGAGCTGACAAGAACCGGGCGCGACAAGCTGCTGACCGAGCAAAGCGCGGAGGACTGGCCGAATATCTTTCGCGTGGCGCGATTCTATCCGGCGGTGGAATACATTCAGGCAAACCGGGCGCGCACGCTTGCGATTCGCGATGTGTCAAAGCTGTTCGAGCAAGTGGACGTCATAGTCGCTTCCACCAGCAGCAGGCAGCTTTCCGTCACCAACCTGACCGGGCACCCGGCGATGATTGTGCCAAATGGCCTGCGAGGCAGCGATGCCCCGGTACCTCCGAAAGTAGATACCGGTGAGGATGATTCCATTGGAGGGCCAGGGACGCCGGTGAGCATCACGTTTCTTAGTGGGCATTATCAGGATGCGAAGCTGTGCGCGTTCGCCAAGGCTTATCAGGATGCGACGGGATTTCAGAAACTGCATCCCAAGCTTTGAATCCCGCCCTTGCTGCGCAAGGATAGGTCACCTGTGAGCTTTCAAGAGGTTATCCATTCGGTTGGACCAGAGAAGCTGTTTGTGACGAGCAAGTAGTCACTCTGGAGACTGAATGGACTATCCCAAGAATGCCCCATGGACGGCTGTGAGTCGAGAGCGTCACCGCCTTCCTGTGCTCGGCCATGGAGTTCTTCGCCAGACACGGCATCGGCATACATGCGCTGCTGACTGACAACGGCGCCAGCTACCGCTCTCGACAGTTTCGCCACGCCTGCCAGCAGATGGCCATCCAACACAGCCGCATTAGACCCTACACCCCGAGAACCAACGGTAAGGCCGATTACTGCAACCTGGAACGATCCCTATGGATAGCCTCAACTACATGCTGCCCATCAGCGCTCCGAGCCTGGTACAACCTCTTGATCTTCTACACCCACCCGTTATGCTCGGCCTATGGCTACATGGCTTTCGAGCGGGATGCCGGCGCGACTCGTCACTTCGAAGGTCAGGCTGTTGTTGCGCTTGTCGGCGTCAATTTTCACTTCGTCGCCGTGTAGGATTTCGCCGTCGAGGATCTTCATCGCCAGAGGGTCCTGAATGAGCTTCTGCATCGCACGCTTCAGCGGACGCGCTCCGTACGCGCGGTCATAGCCTTGCGTAAAGAGCATGTGCTTGGCCGCGTCGGTCAGGTTGATCGTGATCTTGCGGTCTGCGAGCAGTTTTTTGAGATCAGCTAGGCGCAGATCGATGATATGCGTGAGCTGATCTTCGCCCAGCGGACGGAAGATGACGATGTCATCGACGCGGTTCAGGAACTCGGGACGGAAGTTCTGGCGCAGCACTTCCATCACCTGCTGGCGCGCCTTCTCAAAGCCGACTTCGCTCGAAATCAAGTCTGCATTGAGGGCCTGCGCGCCAAGATTCGAGGTCATGATGATGACCGTGTTTTTGAAGTCCACGGTGCGGCCTTTCGAGTCGGTCAGCCGGCCGTCGTCGAGCACCTGCAGGAGCACGTTGAAGACATCCGGGTGCGCCTTTTCGATCTCATCGAACAACACGACCGAGTACGGTCGGCGGCGGATGGCTTCTGTCAGTTGACCGCCCTCGTCAAAGCCGATATAGCCCGGAGGCGCACCGATCAAGCGCGCCACGGCGTGCTTCTCCATATATTCGGACATGTCGATGCGAATCATTGCCTGCTCGTCGTCAAAGAGGAATTCTGCGAGCGCACGGGCAGTCTCGGTTTTGCCGACACCGGTCGGTCCGAGGAAGATGAACGAGCCAATCGGGCGTTTGGGGTCACTGAGGCCAGCGCGTGAACGGCGGATGGCGTTGGCGACAATGGACAAGGCCTCGTCCTGGCCGACCACTCGCTCGCGCAGACGCGCTTCCATCTGGACGAGCTTGCGTACTTCGCCTTCCAGCATTTTCGAGACGGGGATACCCGTCCATTTCGAAACGATGCGGGCCACGTCTTCTTCGTCCACTTCTTCTTTCAACATGCGTTGGGCGTTAGCTGCGCCATCCTGTGCGGCGTTGAGCTGCTTCAGCTCGGTTTCGAGCCGGGGCAGGTCACCGTACTGGATCTGCGCTGCGCGTTCGAGGTTGCCGAGGCGGGTCTGCTCTTCGGCTTCAAAGCGCAGAGCTTCGACTTTCTTCTTGAGGTCGGCGAGGCGGGTGATGGCTTCGCGCTCTTTTTGCCAGCGCGCGCGCAGACCGGTGGCCTTCTCGCGCAGGGCGGCCAGTTCGCGATCGACGACTTCAAGCCGCTGCTTCGAGTTCTCGTCACTTTCGCGCTTCAGGGCGGCCTTCTCGATTTCAAGCGAGGTGGCCTGACGCTCGAGCTGGTCTATTTCTGTCGGCACAGACCCGATTTGGATGGCCAGCGAGGCGGCAGCTTCGTCGACGAGATCGATAGCTTTATCGGGCAGGAAGCGGTCGGAGATATAGCGGTGCGAAAGCTCGGCTGCGGCGACGATGGCAGAGTCTTTGATGCGGACGTTGTGATGCGCCTCGTAGCGTTCTTTCAGGCCACGCAGAATCGCTATAGTGTCTTCGACGTTTGGTTCGCCGACGAAGACGATCTGGAAACGACGCTCGAGAGCTGCGTCCTTTTCGATGTACTTGCGGTACTCGTTCAGCGTGGTTGCGCCGATGGCGCGCAGATCGCCGCGCGCGAGTGCCGGCTTGAGCATATTCGAGGCGTCGATGGCGCCTTCAGCCGCGCCTGCGCCGACGAGGGTGTGCAGCTCATCGATGAAGAGAATGATTTGTCCATTCGACTCTTCGATTTCCTTCAAGACGGCCTTCAGACGGTCTTCGAACTCACCACGATACTTTGCGCCAGCGAGCATGGAACCGAGATCAAGCGAGATGACGCGCTTGTTGCGCAGAATCTCGGGCACATCGCCGGAGACGATGCGGCGAGCAAGGCCTTCGACGATGGCGGTCTTGCCGACGCCGGGTTCGCCGATAAGCACCGGGTTGTTCTTGGTGCGGCGCGAGAGCACCTGGATGAGGCGGCGAATCTCTTCGTCGCGGCCTATGACGGGATCTAGTTTGCCGCGACGGGCGAGCTCTGTGAGATCTTTCGCGTATTTTTCGAGAGCCTGGAACTTGGCCTCGGGATTTTGGTCTGTGACGCGCTGCGAGCCGCGAACTGTGCTCAGGCTCTTCAGGATCGCATCATGCGTTGCGCCATAGGAGGCGAGCAGCAACTGTGCTCCATCGTTCTTCTGCTGGGCGAGTGAGAGCAATAAATGTTCAGTCGAGACGTATTCGTCCTTGAAGTTGTCGGCTTCCTTGGATGCCTGGTCGAGGACCTTCTGGAGCGCGGTTGACATGCCAGGCTGGGTGCCTCCGGAAACTTTAGGCAGCTTGCTCAAGGCCTCGGTTGTTTTTGCAATGAGCTGGTCGGTTGCTACTCCGACCTTTTGCAGGACAGGAACGATGATGCTTTCCTTATCCTCAAGCAGCGCAGAAAGCAGATGCAGCGGCAACAGCTCAGGGTTGCCGTGCTCAGTCGCGAGATTGCCCGCGCTTTGAATCGCTTCCTGCGATTTGACAGTGAACTTGTCCCAACGGATTGCCATGTGTTTTCTCAGCTTTCCAATTCTTCGGATGTAGTAAGCGGAAGAAACTGGCCCCTTCAGTCTTGCTCCGGGCGGGGCTGTCCAGGTAATCCGCTTCTCTAACAAAGCGGCGGAGCTTTGCGGCCCCGCCTTTTTTATAAACCTTCATTTCTTTTTCTGCTTCAGCTCTTAGGCCGCTGGCTTGGATTCCGCCTTCGGGGCTTCGATCGGCTTGGCAGGGCCAACGCCGACCTTAATCTGCTTCGGCTTGGCTTCTGCGCGCTTCTGCAGTTCGACCTTCAGGACGCCCGCATCGTAATCGGCCTTCACATTTTCCGTATTGACGGTGTTGGGTACGGTAAAGGCGCGATAGAAACTGCCATAGCGGCGCTCGATGCGATGAAAGTTCTCTTCCTTCTCTTCTTTTTCGAACTTACGCTCGCCGCGGATGGTCAGCGTGTTGTTCTCGACGCGGATGTCGAAGTCGTCCTGCTTCATGCCCGGGACCTCCAGCTTGAGGACAACTTTGTGCTCATCCTCATAGATGTCGACCGGAGGGACGAAGGCGGCTGTCGTCAGTGCGTCCGACTCGCCTTGTCCGCGGGTGAAGTCCTGAAAGAGCGAGTTCATACGGTTTTGCAGAGCAAGTACGTCGCGAAATGGGTCCCAACGAGTTATAGCCATAGATTCCTCCAATTTGCTTCTTAAGAAATATGAGACCGAGGGTATTCGGCCTTAC
>Ga0126371_10005236_pt1 | contig 11525 bp, 13 predicted proteins | sample PanSoiMetaPlot_4_FD_110145 | JGI IMG/M metagenome (GOLD analysis project Ga0126371, IMG submission 110145) | Tropical forest soil microbial communities from Panama - MetaG Plot_4 | ecosystem: Environmental > Terrestrial > Soil > Tropical forest > Bulk soil | place: Panama | collected 2016-02-17
CGAACTTCAAGCTGCACGGCGCATTTCTGGAATCGACGGTTAAATACATTCCCAATTTTCAAGCGGAATACACGGCCTTACTCGGCGTGCAAACTCCCTCCTACATCGCGCTCGCGCATGAGCTCATCCACGCCTTCCATTCACTGAGCGGCGATTTGCGCAAGGCGTATGGTGGAGGCCTTTCTGCAGATAGCGGTTTATTACATGAGGAGGCGCGCACGGTGGGCCTGGGTATCTATGCCAATACCCGCATTTCTGAGAACGCCTTTCGTCGGCGTGCCGGTTTGGCGCTCAGGACTTACTACAGTAACCCCGGCGATACGGATAACTTAACCGGTATCACTGGCTAATCCCGTATCTCCTGCAGCCGTAGGCCCGTATCTGTCGCGATGGTCCAGCCACGTGATTTGTAATCAAGGGGTCGCGGGTTGGATCCCTGCAGCCGGCACCACTTAAATTGGCAGATCAAACCGTGCCTGGTGCGGAGGTGAACTACAGCCGGCCAAGAATTGCCGTCGCGAGAGTTTTGCGCTTTTGGGCGTAGGCGGGCGTCTGTGATTCATCCAGCGGCGAACTAACCGAGACGGCGAAGATCACTGTCCCCTTGCGAACGAACAGTTGGGTCGCAACATCGGCGGCCTGATCTCCGACGCCTGGAACAGCGGTCACTGGCAGGCTGTGCGTCTTGCCATATTCGCCCGGTAGGCGCGCGGCACTCTTCAACTGCTGATCGAAGAACTGCTGCGCATCCGCAGCGCTGGGGCGCTCATAGGCCTGAATCAGGACCGATCTGCTGACATTGGCGGTATGGTAAATGCAGCCATTGAACGTACCCTGGAAGGTCTTGCGGTCCTCGGCTTGCGTGACCTTCGCGCCCGCTGCTGCGGAAGCCTCATCATTCGTCAGCCAACCGCATGGACGCGACATAGCGTTCGCGGAACCGGACATTAAGACCATCGCTGCGATGCAGACCATGCGCTTTGCAATCATGGACACGCTCCACCCTTTCCCTATTTCAACAGTGGTCTAGCTGAGCAAGGCTTTCAAGGCGGGAAACCGGAACCCTGCAGCGTCAAAACAGCTGTCTTTGTCACAGAAAAATCGCAACAAGCGTCATTTGTCATCGGTTCTGATTTTCCGGAAAAAATGGGGAATGATGGCATGAGAAGAGTTTTTCTGCTCGCCCTTGCGGCTGGCGCCCTGGCTACGGGACCGGCCTTTGGCCGCGGCGCTCCGCCGGGCCTGGGCGGCCCTCCGCCGGGAGTCGCAGTAGGCCCGCCCGCCGCCGCTACGGCGCATACTCCACCCGGCCTCAGTATGGGTGCGCCTCCAGGCGTCGCTGCCGGCCGCCCGACCAGCGTTCCGGCAGGACCTCCGTCGAGCGCGGCAACCGATGTGGACGATTCCGCGGCGAGTGCAGCTGCGGCGAGTGCAGCTGCGGCTAGTGACCTGGGCAAGCTGAATGCGGCGCACGCGTCCGACGAGGCGCTTGAGCATGCCAATCCGCACTCGATCGTTGGCGAGCTCGCAACGTACAAGGCAACCATCATCAGTGCGCGAGCTGAAGTGAAAACTTTCACCGCTGACGTGAATGCCGACACAGCCGCTGTGAGTTCAGACACAACGGCGGTCAATGCGGATCAAACGACATTGACCAATCTGGAAAATGCGTCCCCGCCCAATCAGCCCGCAATCCAGGCGGCACAGGCGCAATTGACCGCAGCGCAAACGCAATTGGCCTCGGACCAGGCACATTTGGCCTCAGACCAGGCGAAACTGGCCGCCGCCCAGGCACAAATTGTCGCGGCGCAAAACACGCTCGCGTCGGAAAGCAACAAATCGTTCACAGCGACAGTTCTTGCGCGAGTCAACAGTCTGCTGGGACTTTAAAGAATTCCTTGTACGGACGGACAGAGACAGGACGGCGTGATGTTTGCCGTCCTGTCTGCGCAGCCGGCAGCAGTTTCATGACCTGAACAAGTCGCGTTGGGCCGGGCGGATCAGGTCGCGACCGATTCCCGTAGGTGCATCGATTCTGAAACCCCGGATGATCACGACCGGGATTTTGTCCGCTTTCCCCATCGCGAGTTCGGCCGCCGCCGCAAGTTCATCGGCGCAGGCAATCACGGTCGCATTCAGCAGTTTTCCGTCGCCATCGCGCTGTCCCCGGTAATCGATCAATGCCGGCAGCCCGGAGACACCGAGCGCCACATTCACCAAACCCTCGCGCCAGGCGCGGCCAAACGTGTCGCTGATGATGACTCCCAGCGGGACAGTAAAATTCTCCTCAAGCTTCAGTTGAAGCGCCCGTGCGGACTCATCGGGATTTTCCGGCAGCAGCACGGCGGTATTTTCGGCGGTGTTCGATACGTCCACACCGGCATTGGCGCAGACAAATCCGTGCCGCGTCTCGCAAATAATGATCCCGCGTTCCATGCGCAGGATGCGTTTGGATTCGCGCAGCACCAGTTCAATGATCCGGGGGTCCTTGTTCCATTCCGCGGCCCATTCCGTGGCATGCCGCGACGGAACGATGTCACGGAGATTGACGATTCTGCCTTCCGACTTTGAAACAATCTTTTGCGCGATGACGAAGATATCGCCATGCATGATCCCGTTGGTCTGGTCGCGGAGACAGTTTGCGATCAGTGATGCAATGTCATCGCCCGGTTGAATCGCCGACAGACCTGGCACAGGAATGATCTGGATCATCTGTATAGTTATCCCTGAACGGGACGGGGAAAATAGAGCAGGAGCGGGCGGATGGACGAGAAAGTTGCGATTGTCGGCGGCACTGGTGATCTGGGATTTGCGCTGGCGCTGCGCTGGGCGAAAGCGGGTGTTAGCCTGATCATCGGTTCGCGCGAGGCCACGAAAGCAGAGGAAGCCGCGGCCCGGATTCGCGAACGCATCGCCGGCGCGAATATCTCCGGCGTCTCGAATGCGGATGCCGCGTCGCAGGCCGGTATTGTCATGCTGACCGTGCCATTCGCCGCCCAGGCAGGAACACTGAATGGCATCAAGAAGACATTCACCCGCGGGATTCTGATCGACGCGACCGTTCCGCTGGCCGCCGCGGTGGGCGGGCGCGCGACACGGATTCTTGGCGTGTGGGAAGGATCATGCGCGCAGGCTGCACAGGCGCTGCTGCCGGATGTACGCGTGATTTCCGGCTTTCATAATGTCTCGGCGGAATTGTTGCATGACCTCGACACAGCGCTCGATTCCGACGTGTTCCTTTGCGGCGATGATGCCGAGGCAAAGAAGAAAGTCGCTTCACTTGTGAATCTCATTCCCGGCTTGCGAGCGCTGGATGCGGGCGGCCTCGAGATGTCGCGCATCTGCGAGAGCATGACGGCGCTGCTGATTTCGCTCAATCGCCGTTACAAGACCCGGCACGCCGGTTTTCGGGTCACGGGAATCAAATAACCTTTTCGCGCCGGAAATTGGCGATTTCCGCTTCCGAGTAGCCGATGGAGGCGAGCACCGAATCCGTATCGCCACCGAGCGCGGGCATGGGATCAAGTCGCGGCGGGCTGTCCGAGAGATGCAACGGGCTGGCCATGACCGGAATCCGGCCAACCGGCGAATCGATCTCCTGAATCATCTCGCGCGCCTTCATCTGCGGATGATCCAGCACTTCACCGACTGTGTTTACGCGGCCATAGGGCAAACGGACCTTGTCCAGCCGGGTCATCCATTCGGTGGATGGACGTTCGCGAAATATCGGAGCCAGGATGTCGTCCAATTCCTCGCGGTGGGCGCGGCGTGCCGGCGTGTCCTTGAAACGCGGATCGGTCAGAAGATCGGGCCGCTCGATCACCTGTTTGCAGAAGATTTCCCAGTCGGCCGGGCTTGCGCAAACGACGCCGAAATATTTGCCGTCGCTCGCGAGATAATGTCCGTATGGCGTGATGTATTGATGCCTGAGCCCAAAACGTTTCGGCTCTTCGCCGCGATGCCAGAAATGATGCGGGAAATAGCCGAGCCATGAGGCCGCGGTTTCGAACATCGATACATCGACAATCTGGCCGGCACCGGTCTGTTCGCGCTGATAAAGTGCGGTCAGGATTCCGACCGCCGCATACATGGACGAGATGAGATCTGTGACCGAAACTCCGACGCGCGCCGGCCGGTCTTCGAAGCCTGTCGTCATGATCAACCCGGCCTCGCCCTGGATCAGGGCATCATAGGCTTTGACATCCCGGTAGGGACCGTTCTGGCCGTAGCCAGAGAGCGAGCAATAAATCAGGCGCGGATTGGCGGCGCGCAATTCCTCGGCGTCCAATCCCATGCGCGCGGCCGCGCCGGGTGCGAAATTTTCCAGCACCACATCCATTTTCAACGCCAGCCGCCTGAGGATTTCCTTCGCCTGCGGCTTCTTCACATCGATCGCGAAGCTCTTCTTGTTCGGCCCGATCCAGACAATGCCGGATGACAGTCCGTGGACGGCGGTGTCCCAGCCGCGAATGACATCGCCGGTGCCGGGGCGTTCGAGCTTGATCACCTCTGCGCCCATATCGGCCAGAATCTTCGTCGCGTGCGGCCCCGACAATGACGTTTCCAGCGCGAGCACGCGGACTCCATCAAGCGCGCGGCGAGGGGGCATGGCAGACGTCACTCTTTCACTTCCGGGAAAATGTCGCGATGCGGCGCGTGGGCCTTTTTCCAAACCATGACGCTGCGAACGTAGTCGATCACGACTTTGCCATTCTGCTGAATCCCGCGCGTCCGCACCTTGATGATCCCCCATTGCGGTTTCGATTTCGACTCGCGTTTTTCCAGCACTTCGGATTCAGAATAGAGCGTGTCGCCGGCAAACAGCGGATTGGGCAATTTGATTCCGTCCCAGCCGAGCGCAAACCCGTTCTCACTGACATCGGCGACGCCCATGCCCGCGACGATAGCCAGAGTGAGCGCGCTGTTGATCAGGCACTTACCGAATTCAGTCTTCTTTGCGAATTCGTTGTTGAAGTGAATCTGGTTGGTGTTGTTGGTCAGCAGCGTAAACCAGATATTGTCTGCTTCGGTGATGGTTCGCCCCAAACGGCAGCGATAAACATCACCAACCGCGAAATCTTCGAAGAAGCGGCCTTCCCATCCCGGTTTGGCGGCCATTGGTGTCTCCATTCAGTGCGTGAGCGATTTCGCCAGTTCGATGGTCTGGCGCGCGCGGTCGACAATGGGAAAATCCAGCAATTGCCCGCGAAATGCGATGGCGCCTTCGCCGCGGGCACGTGCGGCATCAAACGCCGCCAGCACTTCCTCGGCATAGGCGATGTCTTCGGCCGATGGCGTGAACGCGGCGTTCGCTTCATCGATCTGGTTTGGGTGAATGATCGAAATGCCGCTCATGCCTAGCCGCCGGGCCTGGCGCGCAAAGCGCTTCAGGCCCTCCGGATCGTTCAGGTCGACCCACACGCCGTCGATCGCCTGAACATGTGCCGCGGCAGCGGCGGTGGCGATTGCGGAACGTGCAAAGATCATGTCGACGGCTTCACCTTCCCGCCGCACCGGGAGGTTCATTTCGCGTGTGAAGTCTTCAGCTCCGAACATCAGTCCGACAATACGCGGCGAACAGGATGCAATCTGGTAGGCATTGAACAGTCCAACCGGCGATTCGATCGCAACCAGCAATTCGAGCGACCCGCCAGGGATTTGGTGGGCGACTTCAGCGCGGCCCAATTCGTCTTCGACAATCCGGATCTGTGCGACGGTGGCGGCCTTGGGAATCACCAGGCCTTCGAGCCCCGGCCGGACCACCTCCCTGATATCGTCGATAAATCGTTCGGATCCGACGGCATTGACGCGGACAAAACGCGCGGGAGTGCGATGGTCCGGGCGGCTATTCAATTGCTGCGCCACCTGATCGAGAGAAGCGCCGATTTGCTCGCGCGCGGCCTGTTTCGCGGAAGGCGCAACTCCGTCCTCGATATCCATCATGATCGCGTCGACATGCAGCGAGAGCGCTTTGTCGATCATCCTCTGCCGGTCGCCGGGGACGAACATCCAGGAACGAAGAAGTTTGCCGCGTGCAGACATGGGAACCTGTCCTAATAGGATTTTGGCATGCCAAGGACATTCTGGCCGATAAAGGCCAGAACCAGGTTGTTGTTGATCGGAGCGGTCATATAAAGCCGCGTTTCGCGAAATTTCCGCTCGACATCATATTCGCGGGCGAAGCCATAGCCGCCATGCGCATCGAGACAGGCATTGGCTGCTTCCCACGCGGCTTCACTCGCGAGCAGCTTGGCCATATTGGCTTCGGCGCCGCATTTTTCGCCGCGGTCGAACTTCGCCGCCGCGGCATCGCGCATCTGCGCCGCCGCTTCGACATGGGCATAGCTGCGCGCGATCGGAAACTGGACGCCCTGGTTGGCGCCAATCGGCTTTCCGAATACCACTCGTTCGCTGGCATATTTGGCGGCGCGTTGGACAAACCAGCGTCCATCCCCGATGGCTTCCGAAGCAACCAGAATGCGTTCTGCATTCCAGCCGTCGATGATGTAGCGAGATCCCTTGCCTTCTTCACCGATCAGGCTTTCAGCGGGGATTTCGACATCCTCGAAGAACAGGATGTTCGTGTGGTGATTGAACATCATGTCAAGCGGCTTGATCTCCAGTTTGCCACCGACCTTGCGCATATCGAGCAAAAAAACCGACAAGCCTTCGGTTTTGTTTTTCAGGTCCTCATAGGGAGTCGTACGCGCGAGCAGCAGCATCAGGTCGGACTGTTTCGCGCGCGAGATAAAAATCTTCTGTCCGTTGACGATATAGCGGTCGTCGCGGCGAACCGCGCGGGTGCTAAGACGCGTGGTCTCCGAACCGGCATCGGGTTCGGTCACCGCAAATGCCTGCAGGCGCAATTCGCCGGTGGCGATCTTCGGCAGGTATTGCCGTTTCTGCGCTTCGCTGCCGTGCCGCAGCAGCGTGCCCATCGTGTACATCTGGGCGTGGCAGGCGAGCCCATTTCCGGGCGAGTGGTTGATCTCTTCGAGGATCAATCCCGCTTCGGTGACGCCGAGCCCGGCGCCGCCATATTCCTCGGGAATCAGGCAGGCGAGATAGCCGCTTCGGGTCAGCGAATCGACGAAACCTTGCGGATAGGCCGATGTGCGGTCGACCTCCCGCCAATAGCTGTCCGGGAATTCCGCGCAGATCTTGCGAATGGCTTCCCGGATCGCCTGGCGGTCTTCCTCGCTCGCGTGCACTATCTATTCCTTAGCTCCGGCCCGCCGGCTCGCGGTTGGGCGGCAGCCAGGAGTCCTCCGCCCGCGGGATCTTCTCGTCCAGATACATCAGCTTGGCCGGGCCTAGTAGAGCATTTGAGATTGGACTCAGTAGAAGGGAAAGTGCCCACCTCGTATCGAAACGACGTGGGCTCTTTGTTTTTACCCCTATTTTGTGCTTCTTTGCGGCCGAAAGTCACCAGCGCCGGCGTTGATTCACTGAAGATACTGTTTGAACCATTCGAGGACCGGTTTCATCGCTTCATCCGTCCTTTTCCCATACACATCGAAGTGGACTCCGCCTTTTAGCGTGAAGAGCTTCTTCGGTTCCTTAGCCTTATTATACAACCTATCGGCATCGTCGGCCTCGAGCTCGTCCTTCTCCGCTTGAACGAACAGAATTGGCGTCGGAGCCACCTTGTCGATAATTTCTTCCGGCTTGTAGTCCAGCCACCCATCAACGGTTGCTAGCGTTGTCTTGTTGCCTTTTTTCTCTTCCACCTGTTCAGCATCCTTTAAGGAAGAGGTCAGTTCAGGAGGCATGATCAGTACCGAATCGGTTCCCTTGTCCAAGAACCCATGGAAGTCTTTGGACTTGCCAGTCAAAACCCTATTAATTCGGTCCTCTTGAACCTTTTGCATGAGAGTTGCCCACTCCTGCTCGGTTCGAAATCTTCGCATTCGCCGCTCGCCATCACCGACCAAGACCATGGAGGCAACCGCTTTTACGCGTCGGTCTCGGGCCGCTATGTACGCTACCTCTCCACCTCCCAAGCTGACGCCTAACAACGCGATCTTGCCAGGGTCCACTTCTGGTCTGGATTGCAAGCAGGAGATGGCGTTACTAGCGTCATAGATCTGTAGGTATGGAATTACCTCGCCGCGGACGCCTTCACTCTCTCCGAATCCTCTGAAATCCATAGTAAGGGACACAAAGCCTGCTGCGGTAAACTCGTCGGCGAACCCAGGAAAGAAAGCGTCCGCCGTGCTCATGAAACCCGGCACAAGCACGACACCAGCAAGATTGCTTCCTTTCTTGGCATTGTCAGGCTTAGAAAGTATTCCGGACAGGTTTAGACCATCGCTATAGTAGTTTATTCTCTCTTTCATTAATCAAAGCTCCTTTCACATTTGCCCTCCGAAACGGCGAGTTGCGACCGCCGCCCCCGACGGGCTGACACGCGAGATTCGCATAACTAGCTAGTCTTTCGCATTCAGCTCGCGGATGCGCTTGACGGTCAGCACGCGTGCGACAAGCAATTGTTCGGCCGCAGCCGCATCGGCAGCAAAATCACACATTCGAAATCCCTCTCATCATTGCGACCTCATGCTTCGACAAGCTCAGCATGAGGATGTGTTCGTTACTCTCCTCATCCTGAGCATGTCGAAGGATGAGGAAAGCAAATCGTTTACGAATTGCCCCACGCGTCCACGAAGCGCCGCGCATCATGGATGACGGGTTCGGACACCGGCACATAGGGCACGACCAAGCGCGTCACGCCCGCTTCGCGGAACGGCTCCAGCCGTTCCTTAATCTCCTGAATCGACGTGCCGGGAATCACCGGCAGTTTGTCGATATAATCGTCTGTCATGTGCTGGGCCGCGGCTTTGAAACCACCGGCCTTGAAGGCTTCCTGAATTCGCATGACTTCGGGCTCGAAGCCCGATGCGATCAGCATGTCCTTATAATGGTCGGCGATATTGTAGAAGGTGAGCACTTGCCGCAGTTTGGAGCGCGCCACGGCACGGTCCGGATTGAGCGAGCAGCGCACCTTGGCGATGATTTCGATGGAATTCGGATCGCGCCCGGCTTCCACTGCGCCCTCGCGCACGCGCCTGGCGATTTCGCGGATCGTCGCCGGCGTTCCCATATTGATGAAGACGCCGTCGGAAATCTTGCCGACGAGTTTGGTCATCTGCGGACCGAGGCCCGCGAGATAGATCGGGAATTGCGGATAAGACGGCTGCCAGGAAAGCTGGAAACGTTTTCCGGTGTTGTAGATCTCGCCTTCATATTCGACGCGTTCACCGGCCGCGGTCTTTTTGACGATATCGATATATTCGCGGGCGCGGCGCAGCGGGCGATCGAACACGCCATTGTGCCAAGCCGCGATGGTCTTGTTCGCCACTCCGAGCCCGAGCAGCAACCGTCCGCCCGATAGATCCTGAATCGTTGCCGACTGAATCCCCAGGCTCACCGCGCTGCGGCCATAAATGTGATAGATCGCGGTGCCGAGTTTCAGTTTCGAAGTGCGCGCGGCAATGGCCGACAGCAGCACCAGCGGATCGGTACTGTTCGATTCGCCTTTCCAGAATGCGCCGAAGCCCGCCTGCTCGATTTCCGGTGACAGGTCGACGATCCCTTTGGCGGGGTAATGGGCGGCGGAATTCAGTTCGATATCATATTGCACGAAAAACCCCCATTCAGATCGCCTGTCCGAGATAAACCGATTTCGGATCGATTTCCTCGCGCAGAATGCGCAGTTCTTCCGCTTTGGGAAGAGGTGTCACGGCGATGGAATCCGGGCGGTGCAGCGGAAAGCCGGTGTTCGCCGCGACTTCGTCGAAACTGATACCGGGATGCAGCGAGATGAGCTGCGCCGTGCGCGTGCCGGCGTCGAATCCAAGAACGGCTTTGTCGGTGATGATGCGATGCGGTCCGCCGCCGCGAAGATCGAGATCCGCGCGGGGTTTGCCGCCCGGAAAACCGGGGCTGGTCAGATGCGAGACCACGTTGGGAAGTTTACGCGCCTCGTGACGCATGATGACGATCACGCGTTTCGCCAGTGAGGCGACATCATTGCCGCCGGCGCTGCCGTTGAAATAGCGAAGCCTGCCGCCCTGCTTCGAAAGCGTGGTGTTGATGTTGCCAAAGCGGTCGACTTCCAGCGCACCGAGAAAGCCGGTATCGACGATCCCGCGGTGCAGATTCATGCCCATCACATCGAGAAAACCGCTCCAGCAGGTGGCGCGGTAAAAGATGCGGGAATCCGCCAAGCCCACCGGAGTATCTTTCGGACGCATATTGGCGACGCCGATTTCCAGCAGGGGCGTCAATTCCGGTGCATGCGTGGATTTCGCGAGAAAACATGCGACCTGCGGCAGACCGATGCCGACCACGACTGTCTCGCCGTTTTCCAGTTCTCTGGCGCCTGCGGTGGCCATGATTTCTGTGGCGCGAATTTCCATGGTCAATAGCCCAGACCAGGTCGCGCCCTCAGCGCCGAGCGATGTTGGAGCGGCGCCGCTTTCTCCAGATAGGCCGGGTGATCCGCCGTGCCGCGAATATAATGGTCGATGTACTCGGTGATTTTTCGCGCGTCCCTCGAGTGCTCGACATAAAGCTTCAGATGTTGCGCGTCGTAGTCGTAACAGCCGAATACCGATGCGGGGTAGGCGCCATAGGGCTGGTGGATCACGGCTTCGACGCGATGGGCCGGTATGATGGTGCGTTCGGGTTCACGCCGGATTTCGTCCGTGGGCACAATTTCCTCCGCGACGACGACGAGGCGGTTGGCCGCTTTGGCCTGTTCCTCATTGTCCCAGCGAGGGCCGAGAATCCGGCAATTTCCTTCCGCATCGGACACCTGCACATGCACGAAGCAGATGTCCGGCACCAGCGCCTTCATGGCGACATAGTTCTCGCCGGTGAAAGGGCAGGTGATACCTTTGACCTGATCGGCGCCGGCGCCATTCTCCAGCCGGTCAAGGATTTCCGACGCGACCAGCGATTTGATCGGAATGAAGCTTAAGCCCAGGGCGCCTGCCAGATAGCGGAAGCAAATCGACAGGCTGCTCCAGTCTTCGAAACTGAGGGACCCGGATTCGCGGGCGCGATTGATGCAGTGGACCGGGCCGAAGCGGTCGAGCGATCCGCCGCCGATGATCAGCCGGCCGACCGCGCCGGCGCCCACCAGCAGGTCGGTGTCGAGACCGGCGACGCCCTGCGAAAGCGTGAGATCGCGCTTTCCCTGCCGGATCAGCTCATGCACGACAGCGATGACGTTGCGGGCAATGGCAAATCCGCCCAGGGCAATATGCGCGCCGTCGGGGACCGTTTTCACGACTTCGGTCACCGTCCTGATCTTGCCGGTCAATGGATATTGGCCCCTAAAGGCGTGCGAGCGAGAGACGAAAAAGCTATTAAAAGCGAACGATCAAGCTGGCAAGCGAAACGCATCCGCAAACCTGCTACACTATGCGTAAACGCCAGGGAGGGACGGATGGCGGACAACCCATTACAGAGACGCGATTTCCTGAAAACCGCGGGTATTGGCACCGCTGCGGCACTGGCCG
>Ga0126371_10005237_pt1 | contig 11525 bp, 8 predicted proteins | sample PanSoiMetaPlot_4_FD_110145 | JGI IMG/M metagenome (GOLD analysis project Ga0126371, IMG submission 110145) | Tropical forest soil microbial communities from Panama - MetaG Plot_4 | ecosystem: Environmental > Terrestrial > Soil > Tropical forest > Bulk soil | place: Panama | collected 2016-02-17
AACGGCCGAAATAGGGCGTCATTGCGAGGCGCGCGCGGCGCGCCGAAGCAATCTCCATCCGCAGATGCATGAGCAGGCGAAGCGAGATTGCTTCGCTTCGCTCGCAATGACGCAAGTGGAGGTGCATGCCTCACGAGACCACCACCCCCATCCTGATCGTCGGCGCCGGGCCGGTCGGCCTCGCGCTCGCGGGCGATCTCGGCTGGCGCGGCGTCGACTGTCTGCTGATCGAGGAGTCGGACGGCTCGATCTACCAGCCGCGCATGGATCTCGTCGGCATCCGCACCATGGAGTTCTGCCGGCGCTGGGGGCTGGTGGGCGCGGTCGAGGCTTCGCCCTATCCGCGCGACCTTCCGCAGGACAACGTGTATGTGACCAGCCTCGCCGGCTGGGAGCTCGGCCGCGAGCGCATGGCCACCCTCGATGCGGCGAAGCCGCCGCCCGAAAGCCCGCAGCGGCGCGAGCGCTGTCCGCAAAACATGTTCGACCCGATCCTGCGCGTTTTCGCATCTGCACAGAAAAGCGTCACGCTGCGCTATCGCACGCGGCTGATCTCGTTCACGCAGGACGCCGCCGGCGTGACCGCCGAGGTCGAGGACGCGTCCGGCCCGCGCGAGCGCATCCGCGCGCAATATCTCGTCGGCTGCGACGGGGGGCGAAGCCTGGTGCGGGAGACGCTCGGCATCGGCATGGTCGGCACCGCGGCGCTGACCTACACCACCAACGTGATCTTCCGTTGCCCCGGCCTCGTCGCGCTGCACGACAAGGGCCGCGCCTACCGCTTCATCATCCTCGGGCCCGCAGGCACGTGGTCGACCATCGTCGCGATCAACGGCACCGACCAGTGGCGCTTCTCGATCATCGGCGGCAACGAGCCGCGCGAGTACTCGACCGGGGAGATCCACGCGCTGATCCGCCGCGCGGTCGGCCGCGACTTCGACTACGAGATCCTCACCGTCATGCCGTGGGTGCGGCGCGAGCTGGTAGCGGAGCGCTACGGCGAGGGCCGCGTGTACATGGCAGGCGATGCCGTGCACATGCTCTCGCCCACCGGCGCGTTCGGCATGAACACCGGCATCCAGGACGCCGTTGACCTCTCGTGGAAGCTCGCCGCCGTGCTGCAGGGTTTTGGCGGCCCGCACCTGCTCGCATCGTACGACGCCGAGCGGCGCCCGATCGGTCACCGGAATGTGCGCGAGGCCGCCGCCAACTTCCGCCGCATGACGTCGCCGCGGCCGGGGCCGCTGATCCTCGATCCGAGCGCGGAGGGCGACGCGTTTCGCCAAAAGCTCGGCGCCGAGTTCAGCGAAATCATGCGGCACGAATGGTTCACCCTCGGCGTCCATCTCGGCTATCGCTACGTCGACTCGCCGATCTGCTGGCCTGATGGCACGGAGCCGCCGCCGGACGAGCCGAACCGCTACGTCCCATCCGCCTGTCCGGGTTGCCGCGCCCCGCACGTGTGGCTGGCTCACGGCCGATCGACCCTCGATCTGTTCGGGAAAACCTTCGCGCTGCTCGGCTTCGGCGCCGAGGCATCGGATGTGGACGCGCTCACGGCCGCCGCCCGCAGGCGCGGCGTGCCGCTGACCTTCACGGCGATCGACCACGCGGAGGCCGCCGCCCTCTACCGACGCAAGCTGGTGCTGGTGCGGCCGGACGGGCACGTCGCCTGGCGCGGCGACCGCGCGCCGGACGATGCGCTCGCCGTGATCGATCGCATTCGCGGGGCGGCGCAGCTATGATGGCGGTCGAAACAAGACACAGGTGAGGACGCCATGACGACCCCCACGCGGCAGGATCTCGCGCAGTCCGGCACGCTCGAGGAGCTGTACGGCAAGCTCGACAAGATCGCGGTGGGTCCGGGCTGGGCCAAGCCGACACCGTCGCTGTGGCCGGCGCCGCGCAAGACCCTGGTGCCGGCGCACTGGACCTACGAGCAGGCGCGCGGCGCGCTGGATGCGGCGGGCCGGCTGATCAACACGGCGCTCGCCGAGCGGCGCAACCTGATCCTGGTCAATCCTGCCGAAGGCAACACCTACGGCACGACGCGCACGCTGGTCGCCGCCTATCAGATGATCATGCCGGGCGAGTGGGCGCGCGCGCATCGGCACACGCCGAACGCGCTGCGCCTCATCCTCGACGCCGAGCCCGGCACCTATACCGAGGTCGATGGCGTCAACATCGCGATGGAGCCGGGCGACGTGTTGCTGACGCCGAACTGGTCGACGCACGGCCACGGCAATCACGGCAAGGCCAACGCCTATTGGCTCGACTTCCTCGACGCGCCGCTGGTGCAACTGCTGGAGCCGATGTTCTTCGAGCCGATGGAGGAGGATGGGCACGACGCGTTCGAGAAGACGAAGGCTGCGGCGACGACGGACTCGCCGTTCGTGTTTACCTTGAAGGATACGCTCAAGCGCCTCGACGCCGCGCCACGCGACCCGACCGGGCCGTTCGGCACGCAGATCGAGCTCGGCGCGCCCGCGCTCGACACCACCGCGCTCTTCATGATGCGGCTCGCGCCGGGCAAGCGCACCGCGACGCATCGCACCACGGCCAACAACATCTTCGCGGTCGTGCGCGGCAGCGGCGCGACCACCATCGAGGGCGAGCGCTTCGAATGGCGGCGCGGCGACGTGATGGCGGCACCGGCCTGGCGGCCGCATTTCCACGAGACGTCCGACGACGCGATCCTGCTGCGCGTCACCGACGAGCCGGTGATGGAGCGGCTCGGCTTCCACCGGGTGGAGGGCGAGGCGTGATGCCTGCATGAGACCGCAGTGGGGCGCCTGTCGCGGCTGAGCCCCGCGTTTGCACGCTTGATGTGCGCGAACTGCTCAGCTTTGCGTCAGCGGAACTTTGGCGCAGGTTTCGGCACCGCCTGCGTTTATCCGCCATCGATTTGAAAACAAAAACAAATATCGGCGCGGCACGCACTGGCATGGGGCTTGAAGACGGCCAGTGGTGTCCATGGATGCCTCGCTCAAGATCGTCATCGTCGACGAGAACCCGATCCGCGCCGCGATCCTGGAGGAGGGGCTGCGCGAGGCGGGCCACGTGAACGTGGTGCGGCTCGACGACACCTCGCATCTGCTCGCCCGCGTCTACGCGATCGATCCCGACGTCATCCTGATCGACCTGGAAAATCCGAGCCGCGACGTGCTGGAGCAGATGTTCCAGGTGAGCCGAGCGGTGCGGCGCCCGGTCGCCATGTTCGTCGACCAGAGCGACGCCGCCTCGATCGAGGCCGCGGTCGACGCCGGCGTCTCGGCCTACATCGTCGACGGGCTGCGCAAGGAGCGGGTGCAGAACATCCTCGACCTCTGCATCTCGCGCTTCAATGCGTTCGCGCGGCTGCAGGACGAACTCGACCGCACGAAGAGTGCGCTCGAGGAGCGCAAGGTGATCGACCGCGCCAAGGGAATCCTGATGTCGGCCAAGAACCTCAGCGAGGACGCCGCCTATGCGCTGCTGCGCAAGACCGCGATGAATGAGAACAAGAAGATCGCCGAGGTCGCGCAGTCGGTGATCACCGCCGCGGAGCTGTTCAAATGAGCGGCGAGAAGCTGCGTATCGGCTTCATCCCGCTCGCCGACGCGGCCGCGCTCATCGTCGCGGTCGACAAGGGTTTTGCCGCCGCCGAAGGCCTCGACGTCGAGCTGGTGCGCGAGGTCTCGTGGGCGAACATCCGCGACAAGCTCAATGTCGGGCTGTTCGACGCCGCGCACCTGATCGCGCCGGTCGCCATCGCGTCGAGCCTCGGGCTCGGGCACATCAAGGTGCCGATCATTGCGCCCATCGTCCTGGGAACGAACGGCAACGGCATCACGGTATCGCCCGCGCTCCTCGTCGCCATGGCGGCCGCCGCCGACGGCGACATCGTCGACCCGGCGGTGTCGGCGCGCGCCTTGGCGCGCGTGGTCGCCGCCCGCAAGGCGAAATCCGAGGAGCCGCTCACCTTTGGCATGACGTTTCCGTTCTCGACCCACAACTATCAACTGCGGTTCTGGATGGCGGCGGGCGGCGTCGATCCGGACGAGGACGTACGTCTGGTGGTGCTGCCGCCGCCCTACATGGTCGAGAGCCTCGCCAACAGGCACGTCGACGGGTTCTGCGTCGGCGCGCCGTGGAATTCGGTCGCGGTCGATTTCGGCGTCGGCTGCATCGCGCAGTTCGGCTGCGATATCGTCGCGCGCGCGGCCGAGAAGATCCTGGCCGTGCGCGGCCGGTGGGCGCAGGACAATCCGGACGTGGTGGCGCGGCTCGTGCGTGCGCATCGACGCGCCGCGGATTTCATCGACGACGCCGCCAACCGCGACGAGGTCGCGGCGCTGCTGGCGACGCCGAGCCGCATCGAGGTCGCGCCCGAGGTGATCCGGCGCACCTTCGAGGGCCGCATCAAGGTGGCGCCCGGCGGGATGACGCGCACGAGCACGCGCTATCTCGTGGTCGGCCGCAACGGCGCCGCGCGTCCCGACCCGGCGCAGGCGGCGTGGCTCTACGCGCAGATGGTGCGCTGGGGCCAGGCGCCGCTGTCGCCTGCGTTGCTCGCCGCCGCCAAGGCGGTGTTTCGCCCCGACCTCTACGACGCCGCGCTTGCGGTGCCGGACGCGAAGCCGGTCGGCGAGCCGACCGATCACATCGGCGCGTTCGCGGGACCGGCATTCGATCCGGACGATGTCGCGGCGCATCTGGCGGCGTGGCAGGTGCGTGGTCGTTGAGCACCAGCCGCCCATTTTTTGCGCTGCACAATAATTTCCCGAATTGAAAGCAGGATGAGCAGAAAAGCCGCTCGGAAACCATTTGTTAGGAATCGGATTCCGGCTTTCAACAAATTGATATGTAAAGCGAAAATCAGAAATTTCGCGATTTGGCACGAAGCTTGAAAAGTCGTTGGCGACGCGGAGCGGCGGATGCCGCACCGCGGGGTCCAACGAAGGGCCGATAGGCAACGACGCCGCTCAGGAGGTGACGCACCAGCGCCTCGACGGGCGGCCTTTTGATTTCGGCCGGACGAACTGCCGGGTCACACGCTTCACGCCAACGGCGAAAGGATCAAATTCGATGAAAGAGGGGCATTCGCGCTGGATTGCGAAATGGAACCCAGAGGATGTGGCGTTCTGGAATACCCAGGGCAAGACCATCGCCCGACGCAACCTCATCTGGTCGATCGTTGCCGAGCATCTCGGTTTCTCGATCTGGCTGATCTGGAGCATCGTGGCGACCAAGCTGCCGCAGGCCGGCTTCCACTACACGACCGACCAGCTCTTCCAGCTCGTGGCGCTGCCCGGGTTGATCGGCTCGCTCATGCGCTTCCCCTACACGTTCGCGGTGACGACGTTCGGCGGCCGCAACTGGACGATCTTCAGTGCCATGGTGCTGTTCATCCCGACAATCTCGCTCGCCTATTTCGTCACGCAGCCCGACACGCCGTTCTGGCTGATGCTGTGCGTGGCGGCGACCGCCGGCCTCGGCGGCGGCAACTTCGCCTCCAGCATGGCCAACATCTCGTTCTTCTATCCGGATCGCATGAAGGGCTGGGCGCTCGGCCTCAACGCGGCGGGCGGCAACATCGGGGTCAGCGGCGTGCAGCTGCTCACCCCGATCCTGCTCGGCGTCGGCCTCATCAACCTCTACCAGGCCGAGCCGGGCCCCGGCGGCATCTACCTGTCGAACGCCGGGCTGATGTGGCTCCTGCCGCTGGTCGTCGCGGTGGTCGGCGCCTTCTTCTTCATGAACAATCTGACCTCGGCGCGCTCGACCTTCAAGGACCAGCTCGCCATCGTCGGGCGCAAGCACACCTGGATCATGTCCTACATCTACATCGGGACGTTCGGATCGTTCATCGGCTACTCCGCGGCGTTTCCGCTGCTGATCAAGACCCAGTTCCCGTCGATCACGGTGGCGATTGCGTTCCTCGGACCGCTCGTCGGCTCGCTGTCGCGGCCGTTCGGCGGCTGGCTCGCCGACAAGATCGGCGGCGCGATCGTGACGTTCTGGAACTTCATCGCCATGGGCGCCGCCACGATCGGCGTCATGTACTTCGTCGACGTCAAGGACTTCACCGGCTTCCTGGCGATGTTCCTGATCCTGTTCGTCACCACCGGCATCGGCAACGGCTCGACCTACCGGATGATCCCGTCGATCTTCCGCGAGGAGAAGTTCAAGGACACGAAGGGCGCCAGTGACGCCGGGCGCGCGCTCGCGCTGAAGGCCGCCAGCATCGAGAGCGCCGCCGCGCTCGGCTTCATCGGCGCGGTCGGCGCCTGCGGCGGCTACCTGATCCCGCGCGGTTTCGGCGCATCGATCGCCGCCACCGGCGGTCCGCACCTCGCGCTCGCCATCTACCTCGCGTTCTACGCGACCTGTCTGGCGCTGACCTGGTGGTTCTACCTGCGCAAGACCTTCATGTCGCCGAGCACCGCGCATCTTGCGGAAGCGCGGGTGTGAGCGCTGTCGAACCCAAGCCCGCATGGCGGCGTCACGCCGCCATGCGGACAGTGAAAGCAGTCAAATGGAAATCGTACGGAGGTTCATCATGACTCCGGCTCAGGTCAAATTGGTGCAGGACAGTTTCGCCAAGGTCATCCTCCAGCAGGTGCGCGCGTGAGCGAACCGCTGGTCATCATCGGTAACGGCATGGCGGCCGCGCGCCTGGTCGACGAGATCGCCAAGCGCGCGCTCGGCCGCTACGCGGTTGCGGTCATCGGCGAGGAGCCGCTGCTCGCCTACAACCGCGTTCTCTTATCCGCACTGCTCGCCGACGAGGTCGCGCCGACCGATGTGGAATTGAAACCCGCGCGATGGTGGCGCGATCGCGGCGTCACGCTGCGCTATGGCTCGCGGGCGACCTCGATCGATGTCGCCGGACGAACCATCGCGCTCGCGAATGGAGAGCGGCTCGCCTTTTCCCAAGCCGTATTTGCGACGGGCTCGCGCCCGATCCGATTGACGACGCCCGGCATGGAGCTGCCCGGCGTGATGACGTTCCGCGACATCTATGACGTCAGCGCAATGCGTGCGCAGGCCGCGCCGGGTTCATCCGTCGTCGTCATCGGCGGCGGGCTGCTGGGTCTCGAAGCTGCCCACGGTCTCGTCAAGGCGGGCGCATGCGTGACGCTGGTACATCTGATGGATCGGCTCATGGAGCGTCAGCTCGACGCGGCCGCCGCCGATATGCTGCGGCGCGCCGTCGAGGCGCGTGGCGTCAAGGTCCTGCTTGAATCCGAAACCGCGCGAGTCATTGGATCGCGGCGCGCCGAGGCTATCGAGCTCAAGGATGGCCGGATACTCCCGGCTGATCTTGTCGTCGTTGCGGTCGGCGTTCGTCCGAATGCGACACCTGCCGCGGATGCCGGCATTGTGGTCAACCGCGGCATCGTCGTGGACGACCATCTCGAAACCAGTGCGGACGGCGTGTTTGCGATCGGTGAGTGCGCCGAGCATCGCGGCATTTGCTACGGATTGGTCCAGCCTGGCTACGAGCAGGCCGATGTGCTCGCGCGCCGGCTGGCCGGCGAGCAGGCGCACTATCCCGGCTCGATCCTCGCGACCAATCTCAAGGTCTCCGGCGTCGATGTTTTCTCCGCCGGCGACTTTCTCGGCAGCCCCGGCACCGAATCGATCGTGCTGCACGACCCCGGCCTCGGCGTCTATCGCAAGCTGGTGATCGCGCAGGACCGCCTGGTCGGCGCGGTGCTGTGCGGCGATAACGCGGATGCCACGTGGTACCTCGACCTGATCCGCAGCGGCCGCCCGATCGGCGCGTTGCGCGACGATCTCGCCTTCGGCCGCGCGCTGGCCGATCGCGCGGCGGCGTGAGGGGCCACTGTCGTGCACGCCCGGGCCCCCGTGCGGCGCACCCATTGCGCAAAAAGCGGGCGGGTGGAATTCGCGCATTTGTGCTGCATTGCAGCACAAACTGTGGGCGGATTGCTGTCGAAAACGGCAAGAATTTCAAGTGATCAAATTATAGGCGAGCATCCCTCCGAGCCTAAGCTCTTGAAATCATTTTTGGTTCAGTCTGCTCAGGGCCTTGGCATGGTCCTTGATAGAGGGGAGATCGCGGCAACCGATCACGGGCGATCGTGCGCCGCCGCCCGCCGATGGGCTTTGACATCAGCAACGCCGCTGCATCGGACCGTTTCGGCGGTCCATGGGAGCGGTTGGCTCGTTTGGCTCGGCGGAGCCGCTCCTCAGCGCAGCGATGACGAGCCGAGGAGCAGGACCATGGACTACGCCAAGCCGGCCGATGTGGTGAGGACGATGATCGACAGCGCGGGCAACAAGCTCGCGCTCGCGCCCCGCGACCTGTTGATCCGCGGCATGCTGTCGGGTGCCCTGCTCGGCGCCGCCACAAGCCTCGCGTTCAGCGGCGCGCTCTCCACCGGCCAGCCGCTGGTCGGCGCGCTGATCTTTCCGGTCGGCCTGGTGATGATCGTGCTGCTCGGCCTCGAGCTCGTCACCGGCAGCTTCGCGCTGTTGCCGCTCGCGCGGCTCGAGCACGGCATCGACACGCGGCACGTCCTCGCCAACTGGGGCTGGGTGTTTCTCGGCAACCTGATCGGCAGCGTGATCTACGGCGGCCTGCTCGCGATCGCGCTCACCAACATGGGCACGCTCGCGCCGACCGGCGTCGCGGCACGCATCGTCGCGATCGCCGAGGCCAAGACCACGGGTTATGCCGTGCTCGGCACCGCCGGCATGGTGACCGTCTTCGTCAAGGCGATCCTGTGCAACTGGCTGGTCTGCCTCGGAGTCGTGATGTCGATGACGACCAACTCCACCATCGGCAAGATCGCTGCGACCTGGATGCCGATCTTCGTGTTCTTCGCGCAAGGGTTCGAGCACACGGTCGTCAACATGTTCATCATCCCGACCGGGATGATGCTCGGCGCCAAGGTGACGGTGGCCGACTGGTGGCTGTGGAATCAGATCCCGGTGACGCTCGGCAACATCGTCGGCGGTTTCGTGTGCACCGGGCTCGCGCTCTATCTCACGCATCGGCCGGCGGAGACGAAGAAGTTCGTGCCGTCTGTCGCCCAGGTGCCGGCGGAATGAAGGCGTGCATGATCGCGGGAGCGACGACGCGATGACGGTCATGACCGGAGCCGGGGGCGAGTTCACCGCCGAGCAGAAGCGCTACCTCGAAGGCTTCGCGTCCGGCCTGACGGCCGGGCGCGCCGCCCGCGGGGCGCCGGCGGTCGCTCCGACCGCAGCGACCTCAGTCGCGGCCGAGCCGACCGGCCCCGACGCGGCAGCGCTCAAGGCGCAGGATCGCGCGCTCGCGGAGGGCAAGAAGCTCGCCGACCAGGAGAAGTTCAAGCGCGAGGCGCACCCGTTCGACGGCTACGAGCGCCTCAAGGCGCAGGCGGCCGGCAACGAGGCGCCCAAGCCGGCGGACAATTTCCGTTGGCGGTTCTACGGCCTGTTCTACGTGGCGCCGGCGCAGAGCTCCTACATGTGCCGGCTGCGGCTGCCCAACGGCATCCTCAAGCATTGGCAATTCGCCGGCCTCGCCGATCTCGCCGAGCGCTTCGGCGGCGGCTACGCGCACGTCACCACGCGCGCCAACCTGCAGATCCGCGAGATCGAGCCGAAGAACGCGATCGCCATGGTTGAGGCGATCCAGGACCTCGGTCTTTGCTCGCGCGGCTCCGGCGCTGACAACATCCGCAACGTCACCGGCACGCCCACGGCGGGCATCGATCCGCGCGAGCTGATCGACACGCGGCCGTACGCGCGCGAATGGCATTTCCACATCCTCAACGATCGTGGCCTCTACGGCCTGCCGCGCAAGTTCAACGTCGCGTTCGACGGCGCCGGCACCATTCCGGTGCTGGAGGACACCAATGACATCGGCTTCCAGGCGGTCGAGGTGGCGGACGGTTTCGGCGCGGAGCCTGGCATCTGGTTCCGCCTGATGCTCGGCGGCATCACCGGCCACCGCGATTTCGCCCGCGAGACCGGCGTGATCGTGAAACCTGCCGAGGCCACGCAGGTCGCCGACGCGGTCGTGCGCGTCTTCATCGATCACGGCAACCGCACCGACCGCACCAAGGCGCGGCTCAAATACGTGCTCGACGCGCTCGGCATGGAAAAATCTCTCGCGCTCATCGAGGAGAAGCTCGGCCGCAAGCTCGTGCGCGTGCCGGCGGCGGCGCTGAAGCCGCGGCCGGCGTACGATCGCAGCGCCCACATCGGCGTGCATTCGCAGAAGCAGGCCGGCCTCAACTGGATCGGCGTGGTCCTGCCGGTCGGCAGGCTCACCGGCGAGCAGATGCGCGGGATCGCCAAGATTGCCGCCGATCTCGGCGACGGGGATATCCGCCTCACTGTCTGGCAGAACCTGCTCCTGTCCGGCGTGCCCGACGACAAGGTCGCACTCGCGGTCGCTGCAATCGAGACGCTCGGCCTCTCCGCCAAGGCGACCTCGATCCGCGCCGGCCTCGTTGCCTGCACCGGCAATGTCGGCTGCAAGTTCGCAGCCTCCGACACCAAGCGCCACGCCGAGGACATCGCGCGCTGGTGCGAGGCGCGCATCGAGCTCGACGGGCCGGTCAACATCCACCTCACCGGCTGCCACCATTCCTGCGCCCAGCACCACGTCGGCGACATCGGGCTCCTGGCCTGCAAGGTCCAGGCATCGGAGGAGGGCGACACCGTCGAGGGCTATCACGTGCTGGTCGGCGGCGGCTTCGGCGTCGACGCCGCGCTCGCCCGCGACATCTATCGCGATGTCAGGGCCGAGGACGTGCCGGGGATGGTGGAGCGCATGCTGCGCGGTTATCTCGCGCATCGCACCGGTCCCGACGAGTCGTTCTTCGCCTTCGCCCGCCGCCACGACGTCGAGGCGCTCAAGTCCATGTTCGCGGAGGCCGCATGAGCAAGAACCAGCCGCCGCCCATCCTCGCCTTGCTGCCCGAGAGCGCGCCGTTCACCGTCGAGCAGCGCGCCTGGCTCAACGGCTTCTTCGCCGGCTATCTCGGCCTCGACAACGGCGGCATCACGGCGCTCTCGCCCGAGGAGAGCGCCAGGCTGATGTCCGGCGTCGCGCCCGTCGCCAAAGGTCCGCTCGACGACGGCGACGATGGCGAGGCGCCCTGGCACGACCAGACCATGCCGCTCGCCGATCGCATGAAGCTCGCCGAAGGGCGGCCGTTGCGTCGGCGCATGATGGCCGCCATGGGCCAGCAGGACTGCGGCCAGTGCGGCTACACCTGTGAGGACTACTCCAACGCGCTCGTCCTCAAGAGCGAGGAGCGGCTGAACCTGTGCGTGCCCGGCGGCAAGGACACGCTGCGCATGCTCAAGAAGCTCGGCGAAGAGCTGGCGGCGGTCTCGGCGCCCGCGACGGTCCCGGCGGAGGCGCGCGCGAATGACCCGGAGCCGGCGCCTGCTCCGGCGGCGCGGAGCACGGCGGGCTACTCGCGCGACAATCCGGTCGAAGCGACTTTCCGCAAGCGCACCCGCCTCAACAAGCCCGGCTCCAACAAGGAGACCTGGCACATCGACATCGATCT
>Ga0126371_10005238_pt1 | contig 11524 bp, 11 predicted proteins | sample PanSoiMetaPlot_4_FD_110145 | JGI IMG/M metagenome (GOLD analysis project Ga0126371, IMG submission 110145) | Tropical forest soil microbial communities from Panama - MetaG Plot_4 | ecosystem: Environmental > Terrestrial > Soil > Tropical forest > Bulk soil | place: Panama | collected 2016-02-17
CCGGATACTTGATGTACCAGAGCGAGCCCTTGGTCTCGCGGCTTTCGACTTCGAGATCGGACACCGCGGTGTGCAGCTTCGGGTCCCAGTTGACCAGCCGCTTATCGCGGTAAATCAGGCCTTCGCGGTGGAGACTGACGAAAACCTTGCGCACCGCGGCGCTCAAGCCCTCGTCCATGGTGAAGCGTTCGCGGCTCCAGTCGGGTGACGCGCCGAGCGAACGCAGCTGGCGCGTGATGGTACCGCCGCTTTCCGCCTTCCATTGCCAGACGCGTTCGATGAATTTCGCGCGGCCGAGCACGCGGCGGTCGGTCTTTTCCGCCGCCAGATTGCGCTCCACCACCATCTGGGTCGCGATGCCGGCATGATCGGTGCCCGGCTGCCACAGCACGTCGCGGCCGCGCATGCGTTCGAACCGCGTCAGGATGTCCTGCAGCGTGTGATTGAGCGCATGGCCCATGTGCAGGCTGCCGGTGACGTTCGGCGGCGGCATGGCGATGCAGAACGGCCGCTTCGCCGATTTGGGGTCGCAGGCGAAGGCGCCGGATTTCTCCCAGGCGGCGTAAATGACCGGTTCGATCGCGCCGGGATTGAAGGTCTTGTCGAGCATCGCGCCGTTTTAGGCGGCCAAACCGATTACGGCAAGGCGCGCGTCGCGTCCGTTGGCCGTCGGGTGGCGTCAGCCGGCGCCGGCTTCGCGCGCCAGCCGCGCGATTTCCTCGCGCACGATGCGCTCGATAAGCGGCGGCAGGTTGGTATCGAGCCACGCCTTGAGCAGCGGCTTCAGCAGCTCGCGCGTCGCGTCTTCGAGCGCTCGATCGCCCGACATGGCCGAGCCGCGCGACGTCTCGCGCGTCAACGCCGACAGCGCCGCGATCGACGCAGCGGCCGTGTCGGCCGAGATGACGCTGTCGGACGCGGGCTCCGGCGCCGGTTTGGCGACCGTGAGTTCCGGTTCCGGCGTCGCCTTCGCCGCCGGCTCATAGGGCGCGACCGCAATCGGCGGCGGCTCGCGTGTCTCGGCACGCGGCGCCATCCGTGTCGCAAGCGACACGACCGAGCCGTCGGCTTCGACGCGGTCCGTCAATTCGAGAATGTCCTGTTCCGCGGCAGCACTCGGCGCACCACCGTCCTTGGTGTCTTCGGCGATGATGCGCCGGATCGAGGCGAGGATTTCCTCCATCGAGGGCTCGTCCTGGCGCCGGATATCCGACATGGCAACCTCCACCAACCACACACCGCCAACGCGGCCGCACCCACATATAGTAGGGAAAGACCCCAGGAATTGCTAGGTATGCGTTCCGGCCTGGGGATAACTCGCCGGAAGCGCCGGGCCTATTTGTCCGGGCCGAACCCCAGCCACTTCGACCGCACCGCCTCGTAATAACGGTTCACGTCGTAAAGGTTCACCGCCAGCTTGAGATCGGCGGCGGTCACGCGGCCGATCTGATTGGCGAGGTTGAATTCGGCGACGGCGAGATCATGCTGCGCGCGCACCAGATTGGTACGGTCGGCAAACAACTCTTGTTCGGCGTTGAGCACGTCGATCAGCGTGCGCAGACCGGACCGCTGTTGCGCCTGGAGTCCCTCATAGGCGACGGTGTCGGCCTTGATCGCCGCTTGCTGCGAGACGACGGTGGCGCGCTGCGCGCTGATCGTTTCCCAGGCGGCCGTGGCACCCTCGACCGCAAAACGCCGCGCATCGTCGGTCAAGCCTTCGCTCTGCCCGACCTTCTGTTTGGCCTGGCGCGATTGCGAATAGATCATCCCGGCTTCGTACAGCGGCACGCTGACCTGCGCCTGCACCGTGCCGAAGGTGGTTTCGTGGCCTTGGAACTGAACCGGGTCGTCGGTGCGGTTGGCTTCGCCGACGAGATTGACGCTCGGCAGCAGCTGCGCCTCGGTCGCGGCGACCTGATCGCGCGCCGCATCCTCGCTGAATAGCGCCGAGACGACGTTCGGATTCTTGAGCGCCGCCATGCTGAGCGCCACGTCGCGCGTCGCGGGAATTTGCGGCCGCAAAGTCGGCGGCACTAAATTCTCGGGCGCGTGGCCGACGAAGCGCGCGTAGTTGGCGCGGTCGGATTGCAGCGTGCCTTCGTCCTGCTGCCGCTGCGCATGCGCCGCCTGAAGCCGCGCTTCGGCCTGGGCAACGTCGGTGCGCGTCACCAGACCGGAATGGAATTGCGCCTGGGTCTGGTCGAGCGTTTCTTGCAGTACTTTCTCGTTGTTTTGGTCGAGATCGACCACCGACTGATCGCGCAGCACGTCGAGATAGGCCGAAATCACGCTGAACAACACGTTGCCTTCGACCGCGATCAAATGCGCCCGCTCGGAGCGGACCGTGTCTTCGGCCGCCGCCGTCTTGGCGACTGTCTGACCGCCTTGATAAACCGGCTGGATCAACTCGAATTGGACCGAGCGGGGCGTGTTGTAGCCCTCGGGTATCTGCTGACTGGTGGCCGGCGTGTTCTCGAACTGCTGTTTGCCGACGGCGCCGTTGAATTGCAGCGTCGGCCGCCAGCCGGACAGCGCTTGGTTCACGCCTTCGTCGATCGCACGCAGATTGGCGCGTTCGGCGAGCAATTGCGGATTGGTGTTGTACGCGTCGGCGAGCGCCTCCGGCAGGGTCTCCGCCCGCGCCGACAGCGCGCTCAACGTCAGCACCGGCAGCAACGCGAGGATGGCGCCGCGTCGCATCGCCGCGCGCTCAGAACGCAAAGCTGGGTGTCGGCTGATAGCCCGGAATATAGGGCGTGCCGGCATCGAAAACCGGGCGGCGCGACAACACGCCGTCGATCGACGTCATCACTTCCGCCTCACCCATTTGCTGACCCGGCTTGCGGATGACCCCGACAAGCCGGCCGCCTTCGACCAATTGCTTGCGCAAGACCTCGGGTACCGCGACCGCGGCACCGGCCAGAACGATCACGCCATAGGGCGCGCCGGGTCCATGGCCGCGTTCGAGCACGCCTTGCACGACCTGCACGTTGACGCAGCCGAGTTCAGACAGCTTCTGACGCGCGGCGGTTGCCGCGGCGGAATCGGATTCCAGCATGGTCACCTGGCCGGCGAGCCGCGCGACGATGGCGGCGGCGTAACCGCTCGGGTCGCCGATCACCAACACGCGGTCCGTCGGCGCGATTTGCGCGAATTGCAGCAACCGGGCCAGCGCCCGCGGCTCGATCAGCCAGCGGCCGCCGCCGAGCGGCAGGTCTTCGTCGATACAGGCGACGCCACGCAGCGCCTCGGGCACGAAGCATTCGCGCGGCACCTCGCCGAATGCGTCGAGCAATCGACTGTCGGTGACGGCATTGGTGCGCAACTGGCCTTCGACCATAGCCAGGCGCGCGCTATGGAAATCGAATTGAGTCATGGGATGGATGAAAATCAGCCGCTAATGGTCTTGATCATCCAATTTTAGCGGCAGTGCGGCGGCACGACAATCGCAGAGTCGTCTCGGCATTGCGCCAGAAGGGCGGAAACGCCTATATCTCTGGCCTCCACGCGCCGGCCGGATGGCAGAGTGGTTATGCAGAGGACTGCAAATCCTCGTACAGCGGTTCGATTCCGCTTCCGGCCTCCACGCGGTTCCGGTTTGGACTCGTTAACCGGGCGCTGTATATGATGCGGCCTTATTCGGGGGTAGCTCAGCGGTAGAGCAACGGACTGTTAATCCGTCGGTCGTCGGTTCGATCCCGACCCCCCGAGCCACTTTCAAGCCATGAGGTCGAGCGGTTCGCGCGCTCGACCTCGGGCCTAGCGCTTCACCTCCGGATCTTCGCCGCGGCTGCGACGCCGACCCGCGCGCTCCGCCTTCTTCAACGACTTGCGTTCGGCACCGCCGAGCGCGCTCTCGGCCTCGCGCGCTTTTTGCTCGACCGGACCCTTCTGGGCAAAAGCCTGCTGCTCGCGGTTGAATTCGCGTGCCGCCGTGCGATTGCCTTCACCTTCATTCGCCTGCTGGCTTGGCGCGGCGGTGCGCTCGCGCCGCTCGGCCTCAAGCCAGTGATCGAGATCCCGGCCGGTCGGCCGGCCCTCTTTTTCCCATAAATCGTAAGCCCATTCCCTGATTCGCTTTTTGTCGCCCATGACGCGCTCCGTTAGCCGCGGGACAGCATTCCTCTCCCACAGATAACTTTTGCAGCAATTTTTAGTTGCGGCGTCGGTGACGCGTCAGCGTCGCGCCGGCAGCAGTTGCTTGATGCGCGCCGACAGACCATGACGGAAACGCTCGCGGCGCACGACGTTGTCGCTTTCGACCCAGTTGAGCTGCACCACGCGGCGGGGGCCGCTGGTCGGATGATGGCCATGCCAGGAATGCGGCGTCACCAGGAATGCCAGCAACGTACCGGCAGCGGGCGGCACTTCGGCGACCATGTCGTCGAGGCTCGTATTGGAGCGCAACAACCGCAGTCGTCCGCCCGGTGCTTCCCAGGCCTCGTTCATATAGACCAGCACGGTGATGATCTTGGTCGTGCTGTCGGTGTGGATACGCCCGTCCTTCGCCTGGGCCTGGCCACGCACGGTCACCATCGTCGGCCGTCCGGCGAGATCGACATCAAATTTGCGCGCGAACGCGTCACGCATCGCGGGCCCTTCGATTTCGGCAAGGAAGTCGCGGAAGGCCGAGCCATAGGTCACATCGGCGACGGGAAAGCTGCCCGGCCGTTCGAGCTTCGGATAATCGGCGGACAACGCGCCGCGCACCGCCGCCGGCACGAAACCGGGAACGATCAAGTAGGGAAACGGATCGGCCTCGAGCTTGGTGCGTTCGAACGCAGCGAGATCGATGAAACGAAGCCGCTCCTTCGTGTCCGTCGCGGTCATGGATCGATCATACCGACGTGCTTGAACCGGCACCAGATATGGTTGGAACCGACACACGGCCAGACCGTTGCCTTGCGATGAGAACTCGCTTGGTCAAAACGTTCGCGGGCGTTGCCACGGTGCTTGCCCTGGCTGCCGCGAGCAGCGGCGCGTTGGCGCAAAGCGCGAACAAGCCGCCCGACATGACGCCGCCCGACAAATACGGGCCGCCCGTCACCGGCGTCAATCCGCCGCAGGGACAGACGCAACCGCCGCCGGACAGCGATAGCGGCTCGCTCAGCAATCGCCTGTCCGGTTCGGGCGGCGTGGTGACCCCGCCGCCAACCGGCGACAAAGGAGTCCTTCCGCCGCCGGATGCGGGCCCCAATGCGATGCCGGTGATTCCGCCGCACGCGCCAAACGGCAACGGCGATACACAGCCGAAATAACGGTGAACGCGGACAGCGCCGCTCGACGGGCAACGTCCGGCCTCTTAGAGTACGCGACCATGAAAAAATCCGCCCGCGTCCGCGTCCTGCGCAAGAAGCGCGTCTATCAGGGGCATTTCCGGATCGATCTTTTTACATTCCGCCACGCCCTCTATCGCGGCGGCATGACGCCGGCGGTCACGCGCGAAGTGTTCGAGCGCGGCAACACCGTCGGCATTCTGCTCTACGACCCAAAGCGCGACGCCGTCGTGTTGGTCGAGCAATTTCGCCTTCCCGCGCATCTCGCCGGATTTCCGGCGTGGCAGACCGAGATCGTCGCCGGCATCATCGATCGCCGGCGCGAAAGCCCGCGCGCCGTCGCCGTACGCGAGGCCTTCGAAGAAGCCGGCATCAAGCTGACCGAAGCGCCCTTCCGGGCACAACGCTATATGACGACGCCAGGCGGCTCGACCGAGACGTTCCATCTGTTCTGCGCCCGCGTCGATACGCGCGGCGTCGGCGGCCTGCACGGTCTGCCGGACGAACACGAGGATATTCGGGTGACGGTGAAAAGCTTCCGCACGGCGATGCAGATGGCGTCCACCGGCCGCATCCAGAACGGCCCGACCCTGCTTGCGCTTTATTGGCTCGCGGTCAACCGAACGCGCTTGCGCCGGAACTGGCCGCGAAGCTGATTTGGACGAACGGGGTTAAGCCGCCGAACGCGGCTTGTTCGTTTCGTCGCGCTGTTCTTCGGCGCGCACCGGGACGAGTTCCGCCGTGCCGCGATAGTGACCCGAGCGGAAGAAGCGCGCAGCCAAAAACACGACCAGCACCGGGATGACCCAGGCGAGGCCGATGGCGTTGAAGGCGTTACCGTGATCGAGGATCCAGTGCCACATAATGCTCAAACCCTCCCCCGATGGAAGTTTCTAGGCACCGACGCTGAGGACTATCCCCCCAAAACTCCTTACGGCCGCCAGGGCGTTCCGATGATCGGAATTCCGTTCTGATCGATCGGTGCGCCTGCGCCATTCCGCGGCGTATTCGGGCCGTAGGTCGGCGTCGGCGGTTTGCTGGCACATGCAACCAACAACACCACCGCGATCGCCAAGGCTAGAACCCCCGCCGATCGCGTAAACACGGCCGTAGAATGCGAGGAGCCGGGGTTGATTGCAAGAGGCGAGTCACTATAGTCACCGCTTCCACAGCCCCGGCCCTCCGCACATGCTCAGTCCCGCCATCCGCAACGGCTTCATCGAAACCATCGGCAACACGCCGATGATCCGCCTGCGCAAGGCATCGGAGATGACGGGCTGCGAAATCCTTGGCAAGGCGGAATTCCTCAATCCCGGCGGCTCGGTGAAGGACCGCGCGGCGCTTTATATCGTCAAGGACGCCGAGACCCGCGGCCTCCTGAAAACCGGCGGCACCATCGTCGAAGGCACGGCCGGCAATACCGGCATCGGCCTCGCGCTCGTCGGCAACGCGCTTGGCTATAAGAGCGTCATCGTCATGCCCGAGACGCAAAGCCAGGAAAAGAAGGACATGCTGCAGCTCTGCGGCGCGGATTTGCGGCTGGTGCCGGCGGTGCCCTACACCAATCCGATGAACTATGTGCGCTATTCCGAGACGCTGGCGAAAGAGGTCGCGGCGCAATCGCCGCGCGGTGCGATCTGGGCGAACCAGTTCGACAACGTCGCCAACCGGCGCGCGCACATCGAGACGACCGGACCGGAAATCTGGGAGCAGACCCAGGGCAAATGCGACGCCTTCATCTGCTCGGTCGGGACCGGCGGCACGCTCGCCGGCGTCGGCATCGCGCTCAAGGAATTCAACCGCAAGGTGAAGATCTATCTCGCCGATCCGATGGGCTCGGCGATCTATTCCTGGTACGCGAAGCACGAGCTCAAGGCCGAGGGCACCTCGATCACCGAAGGCATCGGCCAGGGCCGCATCACCAAGAACCTCGAAGGCGCACCGCTCGACGGCTGGTTTCAGGTGACCGACGAGGAGATGCTGCCGGTGCTGTTCGATTTGGTCACCGACGAAGGGCTGATCCTGGGGGGATCGACCGGCATCAACATCGTCGGCGCGATCAAGGTGGCGAAGGAACTGGGACCCGGCCACACGATCGTCACCATCCTTGCCGACTACGGCACGCGGTATCAGTCGAAGCTGTTCAATCCCAAGTTCCTGCGCGAAAAGAAGCTGCCGCTGCCGAGCTGGATTCCGGACGCCTAAGGTGGCCGCCGCTTACGGCCATCCCGAAGCGCTGGTCGAGACCGCTTGGCTTGCGGCGCATCTGAACGACAGCAACCTTCGCATTCTCGACGGCAGCTTCACCCTGCCCAACGTGTATCCGAGCGGACCGGAGCTTTACGCCCGCCAGCACATTCCCGGCGCGGTGTTCTTCGATATCGAGGAAATCCGCGATACCGCCAATCCCCTGCCCCACATGCTGCCGGACGAAAAGAATTTCGCCGCGGCGATGCGCAAGCTCGGCGTCGGCAGCGAGCACAAGATCGTCGTCTACGATGCGTTCGGCTTGACTTCGGCGCCGCGCGTCTGGTGGACGTTGCGCGTCTTCGGCCACAAGGACGTTGCCGTCCTCAACGGCGGCCTGCCGAAATGGATGGCCGAAGGCCGTGCTGTCACCGCCGACGTTCCGAAATTCGCGCCGGCGACATTCAACGCCAAACTCGACAAGAGCCGCGTGCGCGACAAGGCGCAGATGCTGGCGAACCTCAAATCGAAGCGCGAACAGGTGATCGACGCGCGCAGCGCCGGACGATTTACCGGCGAGGCGCCGGAGCCGCGCGCCGGCCTGCGCGGCGGTCACATCCCTGGGAGTCTTTCTCTCCCTTCGGATCAGTTGGTCGATAAAACGACGCGGATGGTCCTGCCCGCCGATGCCTTGGCCGCCAAGTTCCGTGCGGCCGGCCTCGATCCCGCGCAGCCGACAGCAACGAGTTGCGGCTCCGGCGTCACCGCCTCAGCGCTGGCCTTCGGCATGGTTCTGCTCGGCTGGCCGGAGCCCGCGGTCTACGACGGTTCGTGGTCGGAATGGGGTCTGCCCGGCGACACGCCGGTCGAGACCGGCGCGCGCTGAACGGCGCTTACCACAGCCAGCTGGTGACGTTGTCGTAAGGCGCGGCACGGCCGACGAATTTCAGGCCCTTGACGCAGCGGACGATGAACCAGATCAGCGTCAGGAACAGAATCAATCCACCGATCAGGACATGCAGCGTGATGAAGCCGATCACGCAATAGAGCAAACCGATCCAGAAGGTGCGGATCTGAAACCGGTGATGCGTCCGCACCCAGTCGGGCCCGTCGTTACGATAGACATAGGCGACGATCACGCCGATCAGATGCGTGACCTGAATAATCAGGCCGACAAGATAGAGAATGTAGACGATGGTGGCGGTGCGGCCTTGCGCCGGATCGCGGCCGGCAACGATCGCCTGATTCATCGAACCCCCTCGGCGGCGGGCGCCGCACCGCTCAAGCGTTACGCGCCCGGCGGCCGGCGTTCAAGCGGCTTGGCGCTAAACGCCTTCCGGTTCCGGCGCGCCCGAAGCGGCTTCGGCCGCTTTGGAATGGTCGGCCGCGACGAGCATATAAACCGCCGGCACGACGAACAGCGTGAACAGCGTGCCGATGGCGATGCCCGACGCGATCACCAGGCCCATCTGAAAGCGCGAGACCGCGCCGGCGCCCGACGCGAAGATCAGTGGCGCCACGCCGAGCACCATCGCCGCGGTGGTCATCAAGATCGGCCGCAGCCGGATACCGGCTGCCTCTTCGATCGCTTCGCGCTTCGACTTTCCCTGTCGCTGCAGCACGTTGGCGAAGTCGACGATCAAGATGCCGTGCTTGCTGATCAGGCCCATCAGCGTGACGAGGCCCACCTCGGTGTAGATGTTGAGCGTCGCACCGCCAACGCCGGTGCTGATGAAGATCAAGGCGCCGGCGATCGACATCGGCACCGAGACCAGGATGATGAACGGATCGCGGAAGCTTTCGAACAACGCCGCCAACGCCAGGAAGATGATGATCAGCGCGAAGCCGAAGGTGACGACGAACCCGCCGGTTTCCTGAATGTATTGCCGCGACGTGCCCGCATAGTCGATGGAGTAACCGGGCGGCAGCGTGCGGTTGGCGAGATTCTTGAGCGCGGTGAGCGCGTCGCCCATGGCGACGCCGGGCAAGGCAACGCCCTGGATCGTCGCGCTGTTCAATTGCTGGAAGTGGTTGATCGATTCGGGGATCGCTTCGGTTTCGATACGCGCGATGGTCGACAGCGGCACGACGGAACCGTCCGACGCCTTGACGTAATAGTGCAGCAGTTGATCGGGATTGAGGCGCGATACCTGCGCGACCTGCGGGATCACCTTATACGAACGGCCTTGCATATCGAAATAATTGACGTAGCCGCCGCCGAGCATCGACGACATTGCCGCACCGACGTCGCTCATCTTCAGGCCCAGGCCCGCGGCCTTGTCGCGGTCGATGACGATGGTCGACTGCGGCAGGTCAACCCGGAGATCGGTGTCGAGAAACATGAACAGACCGGTCTTCAGCGCCTCGTGCAGGAAATCCTGCGACACGGTATTGAGCCGGCCGAACGGTTCCGTGGTTTGAATGACAAACTGAACCGGCAAGCCGAAGCTGCCGGGCAAAGGCGGCGGCTGGAACGCGACCGCGTTGATGCCGGCGATGTGACTGAGCTGTTGCTGCACCACCGGCTGCAACTCGTTCGAGGTGCGCGAGCGCTCGTCCCAGGGCGTCAGCACCATGCCGGCAATCGATTGGCCGGGCGTGTCGAGCTGGAAGACGTGCGCCGTTTCTGGATGCGACGCGAAAGTCGAATACACCTGACGCGAATAGAGCAGCTTTTGATCCAAGGTCGCGTCGGCCGCCGGCCGCGATGATTCGATGACAACGCCCTGATCCTCGACCGGCGCCAATTCGGTTTTCGCGCCCGTGTACAGGAAATAGATGCTGCCGAGCACGATGACCGCGAGCGTCGCCGTCACCGGCAGGAAATTGAGGCTGCCGTGCAGCCGCCGCTCATAGGCGCCGCGCAGCCGCGTGAAATTGCGGTCGATGAATTCGGTGAAGCGCGCCTGCCAGCCATGACCGAGTTCCGCCGGCGGCTTCAGCAACCGCGACGTCATCATCGGCGACAGCGTCAGCGCGACGATTGCCGAAACCGTCACCGCGCCGACGAGCGTGAAGGCGAATTCGGTGAACAGCGCACCGGTCAAACCGCCCTGGAAGCCGATCGGGATATAGACCGCGACCAGCACGGCGGTCATGGCGATAATCGGGCCGCCCAGTTCGCGCGCGGCACGGATCGCCGCCGCCATCGGCTTCATGCCCTCTTCCAGATGCCGATTGACGTTTTCGACCACGATGATGGCGTCGTCGACGACGAGACCGATGGCAAGCACCAGCGCCAGCAGCGTCAGCAGATTGATCGAGAAACCGAACACCTGCATCATCGTGAAGGTGCCGATCAGCGACAACGGGATCGCGATGGTCGGGATCACCACCGAACGCACCGAACCGAGGAACAGGAACACCACGGCGGTGACGATCAGCAGCGCTTCGACCAGCGTGTGAACGACTTCGCTGATCGCGCTATTCACGAACTTGGTCGAATCGTAAACGATCGTGCCTTCCAAGCCCTGCGGCAGTCGCGCCTGGATGTCCGGGAAGACTTCGCGGATGCCTTTGGTGACGTCGAGCAGGTTGGCAGACGGCGCGACCTGGATGCCGATATAGACGGCGCGTTGGCCATCGAAGCCGACCTGTGAATCGTAATCGTCGGCGCCGAGCGTGACGTTGGCGATGTCCTTGAGCCGGACGATCGAGTTGCCGGAATGCTTGATCACCAGATTCTTGAACTCGTCGACGCTGTGCAGGTTGGTCGAGGCGCTGAGATTCACCTGGACCATCTGGCCCTTGGTGTTGCCGATGCCCGAGATGTAGTCGTTCTGCGTCAGCGCCTGCGATACGTCGGCGCCGGTGAGGCCGTAGGCCGCAAGCTTCGCCGGGTCGAGCCAGGCGCGCAGCGCGAAGGTGCGACCGCCGAGGATCTCGGCCGTCTGCACGCCGGACACCGCCTGGAGTTTGGGCTGCACGACGCGCACCAGATAATCGGTGATCTGGTTCGGCGCCAGCACCTTGCTCTTGAAGCCCAGGTACATCGCGTCGAAAGTCTGGCCGATCTTGATGGTCACGACCGGTTGCTGCGCGCCGGGCGGCAATTGATTGAG
>Ga0126371_10005239_pt1 | contig 11522 bp, 12 predicted proteins | sample PanSoiMetaPlot_4_FD_110145 | JGI IMG/M metagenome (GOLD analysis project Ga0126371, IMG submission 110145) | Tropical forest soil microbial communities from Panama - MetaG Plot_4 | ecosystem: Environmental > Terrestrial > Soil > Tropical forest > Bulk soil | place: Panama | collected 2016-02-17
ACCGCCATTGACCGCAATGTAAAACGTAGGCGTCTGACATAGACGGCCTACAAATTTTCGTGATTACGGCGACGGCAACGAAACAGAGTTGCAGTGCAGCGGATTAGATGGTTGAGTCGCAACCTGCGACTCTGAAAATCTGAATGGGCTCACTTAAAAAAAGACGGAAAGCAAAAATTGCCAAGCACAAGCGCCGCAAGCGCATGAGGGCGCATCGGCACAAGAAGCGGCTGCGGTACAAGGTGTAAATCGCGGTTCACCAATCGGGTCATCCCGAACGAAGTGAGGGACCACATCTATTAAGTTTCTGTCACACTGGTTATTTGGTGTGATCGATCACCCTGTGAAAGGCGCCTGACTGTGCTGGGGACGACATTTCGCACTCGTTTGCGAACGGCGACCCTGAAAGTTACAATCATGTAAGATGAGGGAGCGCACAAAGTGCGGAGTTTGCGCCTGCCGGGGAATTATTTTCGCGTTCATTTTTCTCGCAGTGGCGAATGCGCTTGCCGACCGGACCACAAGAACTTCGCCGGGAAAAATTCCCCGTTCAAACCAAGCAAAACAGGCCAGCCATCAGAATGATTCGCTCAATCTCAAGCCTGCTGCCGATCTTGGCTTGCACGTGGCCGGCGCGCACAAAGCGGATGCGCTCACGAATTTTGTGGAGGGAATGGCGTTTGAAGAAAATGGCGAGATGGATCGCGCGCTGGAGGCCTATCGCAAGGTGCTCAACGTCGATCCCGGCCAGTCGCAACTGGCCGCGCGCGTGGCCGGTTTGCTGATACAACAGGAGGATTTTCCACAGGCAATCGACGTTCTGAAAGACGCGATCAAGGCAAATCCGAATGATGCCGAGCCTTATCAGCAACTCGCTTTCATCTATCTCAAGTATCTGAAGCGAACGGATCAGGCGATAGACTATGCCAACCGCGCGATTGCTCTGGATCCCAAAGACGCGGAAGGTTACCAGCGACTGGTCGAAATCGAAGTTGCAGCCGGCCAAGAGAAAAAAGCGCTCGAAGTTCTGGATCGGGCCGCAAAAGTTCACAGTAACGATCCCGCTTTCTGGATGCGGCTCGGAAAGATGTACATGGCGATTCTGTTCAAGTCTGACTCACAGCCGAAGCCGGATGAATTGAAGAGGACCAACGAGATTTTTAAAAAAGCGACCGAACACGCCGGAGACGATCCCGCGATCCTAAAGGAAATAGCAGATTATTACGCGGCATCCGAGCAACTGAAGGAAGCAATCCCGCTTTATCTGCGTGTTCTCGAACTACAACCGGACGACGCCAATGCGCGCGAGAAACTGGCGACTGGTTTTATTCTGACGAACCAACGTGACAAAGCAGCGGAGATGCTCGAGCAAATCATCAAAGAGCATCCTGAAAAATATCAATCCTACGATTTACTGGCACAGGTGCTGGATGATGAAGCGCGATCACTGCAGCGAGCAAACCGCCCCGAAGAAGCAAAGGCGAAGTTTGCAGAAGTAGCCGCGAATTATGAGCAAAGCCTGTTGATCAATCCGAATCATCCCAGCACCTATTTGCATCTGGCGGAACTCCTTCTGGGACCGTTGAGGGACGCAGATCGCACGGTGAAACTCTTGGCCGAAGCCCGGCGCCGATTCCCAGGCGCGCCGGAGATTGTTTACTATCTGGCAATCGCGCAGCGTGAAGCGAAGCAAAGCCAGCAGGCCGTGGCTACTTTTGAGGAAGCGCTACACGAAGCGCAACTCGATGAAGATGACGAGGTGATAAACGCGAAGTTTTACTTCAACTACGGAGCAGCGGCCGAGCAAGCCGGTCTCTACGAAAAAGCGGGTGATTTGCTTCGAAAGTCAATTGCGCTCGATCCGGCGAATTCGGCAGAGGCCTACAACTACATTGGTTACATGTGGGCGGATCACAATATGAACCTGGATGAAGCTGAAGCCATGATCAGGCGCGCCCTCGAGAGCGAACCGAACAACGCCTCCTATCTCGACAGCCTTGGTTGGGTGGAATTTCGAAAGGGCAAATTCGATCAGGCTTTGACCGACCTGCTTCGCGCCGCGAAAGCCGTGGACCACGACGATCCGGTCGTGTTTGAACACATTGGCGACACTTACCTGAAATTGAACCGCGTGCCGGAAGCACTGGACGCCTGGCAAAAAGCGCTGGCGCTCGATCCAAAAAACAAAACGCTCGCGGACAAGATCGAGGGCACCAAGAAAACAATCGGAAAGGATTTGCCGGAAAAAACGAATCCGACGTAGTGATTAGGACGAACGCCGAACATCGAACATCCAACGCTCAACGTTCCATGAGAAGGCTTAGCGAACATTGGATGTTGGATGTTGGGCGTTGGGCGTTGGGCGTTTAAATGTAATATGACGGAATATCCGACGCCCTGGCAGCGCAAGATGATGTGGGCGGCGCTCACTGCCTGTTTTGTGCTCCTTCTCGTTGTTGTCCTCGCTGCAGTGATTTACGCCGGAGCAAATATCATCAGTTTCCTTCAACCAATCCTGATCCCGGTAGCCATCGCCGTGATCCTCATGTATCTGCTCGACCCGCTGGTGACGAAAATGTCTCGCGGGACGCTCAGTCGAACCAAGGCCGTGGCTCTTGTTTTCGCAATTGGCTTCTTCGCTTTGGGAGGACTAGGTGCGTGGCTTGTCCCCACTATCTCGATCCAGAGCGCGAATTTTGCCAGACAAGTTCCTGCCTACACGGACCGAGCGCGGGATTACATGGTCGACCTTATCTATCGATTCGACAAAACATTCGGGTTACTAGGCGGACCGCACGGGAAATCTGCATCGACAAGCTTAACGAACTGGCTCATTGGCCCGGCTGGATCTTCTTCTCCCCGTGCACAACAGACAGCATCTCCGGCTGCATCGCCAGAAGCTACCGCGCCTGCGACCGAAATCATTGCCCCAAGCACGCCGAAACTGACCATTGCCGAACGCCAGCGCATCCAAACTTACGTAGAAAAACAAATACCGAAGTTGGAGCAAGCGTTTCCGATCGTCCTGGAAAAGTTCTGGGACATTCTGAAGAGAAGCATCGGAGGATTTCTTGGCATCACAGGTTTCCTGCTCAGTCTCATCCTGGTGCCGATTTATTTGTTTTTCTTGCTGAACGAAAAGCCGCGGATCCAACAGCGATGGAAAGAATACCTGCCGCTGCGTGCATCGCCGTTCAGAGATGAAGTGGCGGAGGTATTGTCGGAAATCAATCGTTACGTCACTGCGTACTTTCGCGGCCAGTTACTTGTCTGTCTGGTGGACGGCATTCTAATCGGCGTTGCGCTCACAATTCTCGGTTTGAACTTTGCGCCAGTGATCGGCGCCATGGTGGTCGTCCTGACGATGATACCCTATATCGGTATCATCATCTGCTGGATACCAGCTGTGTTGATCGCCGCCTTTCAATGGGGCGACTGGACGCATCCCATCATTGTGACGCTCATTTTCATCGTCATACAAAATCTCGAGGGCATATTCTACGCTCCGCGAATCGTCGGGAATTAGGTCGGTTTGCATCCAATGACGGTGATCGTATCGATCTTTGCCTGGGGTCTAATCATTGGCGGGGTAATCGGTCCCCTGCTTGCGGTGCCGCTCACGGCGACACTGAAGGTTCTACTGGCACGCTACGTCTGGGGGCGGCGCTTAAGAGAGCAGACCATCGAACAGACCGACGCGGCTCTTGCATTACAAGAACCCGAGATAGCAACGCATCCATAGCGCAAAACATCGTGCGCAGAAGGACAAGCGGAACCAATGGGCGTGAAGACAGGACACGAAATCGCGGGACGAATCAAAGACGCCGGACGCGGAAGAGACCGCCAGTCATTGCTCAATTCAAGGTCGTTTTTCCAACGCGGAATCTGGCCAGGCCGCTTGACTGTTATGGTTCCCGCATTGGTAATCGCCTTTTTGCTTGGCGCGCTTTTTGTCAGTTACGGCTCAAAATTATACGAAGACTGGCGGCAGAATCGTTTGTTGCACCAGGCCGCTGCATTGCTGCAGGAGGGAAAGTTCAGCGAAGCATCGCAGGCGGCGCAAGAACTCCTGAGACGACATCCGGATTCTCTACCAGCTCTCTACATTTTGGCAGAGGCAGCAGAGAAACAAAATCTCGAAGAGGCCGTGTGGCGGCGCGAACAAATAGCGCGACTGCTCCCGAAAGACGCTGACAATCAGCTCAATCTCGCTTCCGCGGCGTTGCGTTTTGGAAAGCTCGACTTGGCGCGAGAAGCGCTCGATCGGATCGCGACAACCGATCGAGACAAGGCCGCCTTTCACGTCGTCGCAGGTTGGTTGGCTCGCGCGGAAGGCAATCTTGCCGAGCAAGAGCAAGAGTTCGCGGCCGCGGAAAAAAAAGAGCCCGGCAATGATCTTTATCAGTTCAATCTCGCCGCACTGCGAATTCACTCCGGTGATGCGGTGAAAAGCGCGCAAGCACGCAATACTCTCCAGCGACTAAGCAAGGTGGTCCCTTACCGAACAGGTGCGCTGCGAGCGTTGCTTAATGATGCCGTAGCACGCAATGATCTCGGCGCGGCGGACAACGTTGCGCAACAACTCCAGATGTCGCCCGAGGTCACATTTGGCGATTATCTTCTCTGCCTGAATTTTTATCGGAAGCTCGACGAGAAAAAGTTTCAGCTGCTACTGCAAAAGGTGAAACCGTTAGCGGCGGTCAATTCGTCCGATCTGGCATCGCTAATGGAGTGGATGAACCAAAACGGGCTGGCAGCAGATGTTGTTAAGTGGATCGACAAGTTGCCGGCCGTCCAGCTGAGCTCTCCGCCGACGTCCATTGCAGTCGCGGACGCATATTCGACAGTAAAGAATTGGTCGCGATTGAAACGCTGGACGCGCTCTGGGATGTGGGGCGACTCCGAATATCTGCGTCTCGCATATCAGGCAATTGCGGCTCGTCAATCGCAGTCTCGCAGCGATGGAGCTACTAATACGGAATTCGAAGCGCCGTGGCGCTCCGCGGAACAATTAACAAATGGGCAGCCGGAACATGAATTGGTGCTCGCGCGTCTGGCCTCGAAATGGGAACTCGACAAAGAGTCCGAGGAACTTTGGCAGCGCGTCGCGGAAAATCCTCCGATGCGCCGCGAAGCGCTTGAGGCGCTTCGCCGGCTTTATCGCGCAAAGAATGAAACAGGGAAGCTTTACGATGTTCTTCAGCGCCTTCATGAGACCTCTCCCAACGAGGCGCCGATCACAGCGGACCTCGCCCGCCTCGGCCTCGTCCTTGAGCAAAATACAGAACGCTCCTATCAACTGGCCAGGGAGGCGTACGATCGCGCCCCCAAGGAAGTAAATTGCGCTGTCACGTACGCGTTTTCCCTTTATCGTCTCGGCAGAAACCCCGAGGGTCTGGCCATTATACAAAATTTGCCGCCAGGTCAGTTACACGATCAACATGCAGCCGTCTATGCCGCGCTGTTGTTAGCTGAAGCGAGTCAACTCGATGGCGCACAGGAGTACATCGCGGCAGCCGAAGATGGAAGGATTTACCCGGAAGAGAAGAAACTGCTCGATGAAGCGAAAACCAAACTCGCCGCCGCTTCTGCAATTCCGTCGCCAGGGATTTCATCCAGCCCGGTGGCCTTGAGCCCGACGCCCACCGCTTCACAGCGCTGAAGCGTTATCGCGCAGACAGCTCCCTCGTCGTTGCCACGCGCCACGCTTCCACGTCGCTGCGACTCCTCGTCGGCGAAATGCAGCGGACAGCTTTAAGTGCGTCAAAATTAACTTCCCGAAACGGCACATTGATTGAGCACGCTAATTCGCGCCGAGCCGCCGGCGGCATTTCTTTGTAGAGTAGACTCAAGTGTGGCTTGAGCTCGTACTGGGACGAATCTTGCGCAGCGTTGCGAATCATTTCATTGAGTTGCCGCAGCTCTGCATTCAGCGCGAATTGTACAAAAAGTGTTTTAATGAACTCGCTGGAGTGACCGATCTCAAGCGCTTTGAGCTTGATTAGTTTGCAAGCGTGCCGGGCTTGTAAGATCGGACTATCAACGGCATCTGCGCGCTTCGATCCGACATGAACGGTCACGTGCGGCTCGAAAGGAGGCGCGTCGTATCGGCGCGCGAGATCGTTGATCATTCTCTGAAAAAAACTGCGAGCCGGCTCCGCTGGAATGAGCCAGTAAGCAATGACGGCTCGTCTGGACACAAACGCGTTAACTCCACTTTTGCAGTTCGACGATGTTGCCTTCGGGATCTCGGGCATAGACAACACGAAGAACGCCGACGCCGGCTACTTCTGTCGTAGCAACCCTCCCGACGGCACCGCCACCAGCCGTAATTACCGCCTGCAATGCCTGGTCCACGTCGTCAACCGCAAATGCAATGTGAGCCAACCCGCACTGGTTCGCGACTGGCATGCCGTGTTCAACGAGTTTGTCGTAGCTGAAAATCTCGAGGGTCGGGCCATCTTCACTATAGCCCGGCAGGCGCAAATGAACGCCGGTAAGATGCGCATTCGGGACAGCGTTCACGTTGTCGAGCCAAGCGCCGGACATATCACGCTCGGGACCCTTGGGCTTGCATCCGAATACGTCCGTATAGAAGCGAACCAGTCGTTTCCAATCTCTGGCAATAAGATTTGTATGAACGTATTTCGCTCGGATTGGCATTGTCTCGTCCTTTGGTAAAGTTTTTCAGATACTAACTCCTAATCTTATTCATGCCGACGAATGTTCTGGGAACAGAATTGAAATGTTGTTGCCGCAACCCGCTGACGGGATTCTACCGCGACGGCTTTTGTCGAACAGGTCCTGAAGATGTCGGCCAGCACACCGTTTGCGTTAAAGTCACACAGGAGTTTCTGGATTTTTCCGTGCTCGATGGAAACGACCTCGTTACACCGCACCCGAAATGGGGTTTTCCGGGCCTGAAGCCAGGCGACAAATGGTGCGTGTGCGTCACGCGCTGGAAAGACGCGGTAGATCATAACCGCGCCGCCCCGGTGGATCTCGAAGCCACCCACGCGTCCGCGCTCGAATTCGTCACGCTGGAGCAGCTTAAGGCGCACGCGTTGAAATAGACCAGCGCACACACGGTTGAATCCCAGTGAATTTACCGCCACGCTAGGAACAAATTGAAGCTTCCGTTTAGTCTTTTCCTAGCGCTGCGGTATTTGAAACCGAAGCGGACTTTTCTGTCGATCATCACGCTGATTTCGGTCCTCGGCGTCATGCTCGGCGTGACCGTGTTGATTCTTGTGATTTCGGTAATGACCGGCTTCGATCGCGAGCTGCGCCAGAAAGTGATCGATTTCGATGCGCATATTCTCGTGAGCTCCGAAGACGTTTTGCGAGATTGGCGAACTCTCAAGACAAAGATCGACAATACGCCGGGCGTCGTCGCGACTGCACCATACATTCAAGGACCGGTGATCGTGGAGTTCCAAAGTCGGCGGCTCGCACCGTTGATTCGCGGGATCGATCCCGCGCAGGAAGAGAAAGTGATCCCGCTGCAAAAATTCATCAAATACGGCAAGCTCGATCTGGAAGGCGAATCAACCGTGCTCGGGATTGAGCTCGCGCGAAAACTCGGAGTCAGCGTCGGCGACAAGGTTACTGTCTATTCGCCCGGCAATGTTGGTCAGATGCTCGATACCATTAAGAGATTGGAGAACGCCAAAGGCGAAGAAGAGAAAAAAGCGATCGATGAATTGCGCGACGTGATTCTCCCGAAAGAACTGACTGTCACCGGTATTTTTGAGACTGGTCATTACCTGCACGATTCTGAGTTTCTTCTTGTGCCAGTTTTCGTGGGGCAGGAGTTATATGGTCTGGGTGACGCGTTGCACGGCATCACCGTCAAGACCGACAACCCCTACGGCGCTGAACGGCTGAAACAGGAAATCGAAAAATTCCTAGAACCACCGCAGTACGCGCAGACATGGATCGACATGAACCGCCAGTACTTTGAAGCGGTTCGGCTTGAACGTACCGTGATGTTTTTCCTTTTGTTCTTCATTGTCATCGTCGCAGCCTTTGGGATCATGAGCACGTTGATTACCGTGACCGTGCAGAAGCGACGTGAAATCGGAATCATGAAAGCGCTCGGAGCGAACATCGCACAAATCATCTGGGTTTTTCTTGGCCAGGGGACGATAGTTGGTTTCTTTGGAACTATTACGGGCCTGGGGCTTGGAATGACGCTGATCCGTTACCGCAACGAATTCAGTCACTGGCTCGCATCGACATTGCACATCGAGATTTTCCCGCGCGAAGTCTATCAATTTTCGTCCATTCCGGCGGAGATCATCCCGCGAGACGTCGCCATCATTTGCATCAGCGCGTTCTTCATCTGTTCGTTTGCCGCACTGATCCCCGCCTACTTTGCTGCACGCCTCGATGCAGTCAAAGCGCTGCGCTACGAGTGAGTTTGTCCCTTATTCGTGCTTATGCCTCTTGCTCGTAATCGATTCCAAGAAAATCTCCAGCGCACGAGACGTGAAATTGTATCCTTCGGGCCACTCGCTCTGGCGCGGGCCGGCTACATTTAGAATCTCGATCTCATGATCGCGGACAAAATCGACGATCAATTTCGCAGCGTCTTGTGCGGAAACCTGTAATGCGTCAATCAATTCGTGTGGCCGTCGTTGCTCGACACAGAAGTGGACGGTTTGCTCAGTGCCTCCGCTCAGTTTGCTTGGGTAAATGACGACTGTCCCATCTGAATCCTTTACGTTCTGCAACGTCCGCTCAGTGGACCCGCCAAATTCCAACTCCTGAAGTGGATATCGATCCGAAATCGTCCCGAATTCATCGAGGCGTCCAGCGGGACACCACCCGCCACACCCGATTCCGTGCGTGAGCGCGACATCGAGTGCCGCCCGATCCACGCCTGTCTGTCCGCCCGAAATAATTTTCAAAGATTCCACTGTAACGGCGGTCTATCCCGCCGAAACGTCCCATCAAGGGACTCAGTCGCCAGTCGGCACGATATCCGCACGCTCTACCAGCAGGATCACCGTTCGTTCAGGCGCACGTGGGCGATGGCGCACGCCTTTGGGCACGACGAAGCCTTGCCGTGGCGCGAGATCGACAACACGATCTTCCAGATCGATCAGGAACCGCCCGTCCAAAACGAAGAAGAATTCATCAATGTCCTTGTGCTCGTGCCAGTGATATTCGCCCTGCACCACCGCCATCCTGACGACGGAGTCGTTCACTTTGCAAAGCGTTTGGTTGTACCATTTGTCCGTGCAAGCATCTGCCAGCTTCTGCACATCGATCAATTCAAGCGGACCGTGCAGGATGTTGAGGTAGGTTTTGTATGGGAAGTTTTGCGGCGATTTATTCGAATCCATACGTCAATGTGAATACAAAACACGCTCGAGCAAAAGGGTCGCGTACAGACTCACCGAAGCATTCTCATCATCTGTCATTCCAAGCGAAGTCGACGAATCTCCGGACTATCCCCGGGTAGCAGAGAGACCAAGAGATGTCTCGATTACGCTCGACATGCCAAGAATTCATTCTTCGCCATCGAAGTAATCGGTTTCCTGGCCTTTTAACACGACGCGATCCGCCGCGGATGACTTATTTACTTTCCACTTTCTACTGTCGGGATAGTAACACGATTCGCCAACAGGATTATCTGCAATGATGTAGTAAGTGAGATCCTCCTCCCCAGAATTAATGATCTGATGCGGTTCGTCCGGCCCGAAGATGAAAGCATCGCCAGCCACGACCTCAGTTCTGCCGCCTGTATGGCGAACACTGCCTTTTCCGGAAACGACCAGATACAGCTCCCATTGGGCTGAGTGCGCGTGATACGGGAAATTGCATTTTCCAGGAGGCACACGACTCCATTCCAAATCGAACGGATGACGCTTGGACAAGTCGAGCGATTTCGGTTCGCGCCCAAGGGCTTCAGAAATCCCTTTGAATGATACGGCGTACTTTCCGCCAGGCGACTGCCACGGCTCTTCTTTGATCTCGTTAATGTTTACTTTGCGCATTTGTAAATCTGTAGCGACGGTCTGTGACCGCCGACCCATCGGCTCGGCGTCTGGCACAGACGCCCTACAATTGGGAGATCATTCTTCACCATCGTAGTAATCAGTCTCCATTCCCTTCACGATCAGTTCTTCCACCGCATCCGTTGTTACCGCCCATTTGCCGCTGTCTCGATAGTAACAGGAATCACCCGTTGCGCCGCCGCTGCGCGGATTATCGGCAATCACATAGTAAACGAAATCTTCATCGCCGGCGTTGGTAAGTTGGTGCGCTTCGCCCGGCTGAAAGAAAAGCGCATCGCCCGGTCCAACTTCGGTTGTCCCATCCTTGTCGCGGACGCTGCCCCGACCCGAAACTACGAGGTAAAGCTCCGATTCGGCCGCGTGCGCGTGGTATGGACAAAGCGACTTGCCTTTCGGGATCCGCACCAGCGCAAGATCAAACGGATGCCGCTTTGAGAGATCCAGCGACTCCGGCTCGCGACCGAGCGCAATCGAGATGTTCTTCGAGACGCGTCCAAACTTTCCCTTTGGCGATTTCCGCTCCTGTTCCGGAATGTCCTTCACATTCACTTTGCGCATACGAAAACAAATTATCACTATTGTGATGTCGTGACCTAACGCGAGGCGGCTCGCTTCCTCCTGGCAATTGCAACAACGGCTATCCCTGCCCAAATGAGGTTCACAAAAGTGGAGGGATAGGATCCATAAAAAATCGTGTTTGCCGCCAACAGAATACTCCCGCTGATATTAAGGAGTTGGTACGTAGCCGAGTCTCCTTCCAATTTCCTATGGGAAACCATTGCATAAGCGATCAGGAGAGCAGTCGCCCCCACCCATCCGACCGCATCAAACCATACCTGGTTGTTCATGTTCTAAATCTTCGTTCGACATTACATCATAGCTTTGATTTCTTTGGCAGCTTTTGCTTCAATTTTTCGACCGACTCAAAGAGATCGCCCATTTTTTCCACGCGGGCGAGAACTTGGTCGGAGCGGAACTTCAAAAGCTCTGCCGTTTTCTTTTTGAGACAGTTTTCGACTTCGTTCCAAGAGACCGGCGTAGAGACAGCCGGTTCTTCCCTCGCGCGAAGGGAATAAACGCAAATGGTGGTTTTGTGTTCATCGTTCTGGCTCCAATCGACGAACACTTTGCCTTTGCGCACCGCCTTGGACATGTTTGAGGTCACAAGATCCGCGTGTTCGTGTTCGAGTTGTTGGGCAAGTGCGTGCGACAAACTCTTCGTTCGGTCGTATGTGACTGCTGTGTTCAGCGGCACGTAAATTTGCAGCCCTTTCGAGCCGCTCGTTTTCGCGAACGATTTCAGTTTCATTAGGCCTAACAAATCGCGAAGCCACAAGCCTACCTGACAGCACTGCACGATGTCAGCCGGCGCGCCGGGATCGAGATCGAATACCATCATCGTCGGACGTTCGACGTTGTTTTTGCGCGACAGCGATGTGTGCAATTCGAGATCAGCGAGGTTGGCGGCCCAGACAAGCGTAGGCAGATCGTTAGCGA
>Ga0126371_10005240_pt1 | contig 11520 bp, 7 predicted proteins | sample PanSoiMetaPlot_4_FD_110145 | JGI IMG/M metagenome (GOLD analysis project Ga0126371, IMG submission 110145) | Tropical forest soil microbial communities from Panama - MetaG Plot_4 | ecosystem: Environmental > Terrestrial > Soil > Tropical forest > Bulk soil | place: Panama | collected 2016-02-17
ACGTCGGAGCGAACGCGCAGGTCGTCGAATCTGCCGTGACAATTCCTTTGGAACAACAGATCAACGGCGTCGAGGGCATGCACTACATCACTTCGACCAGCTCGAACGACGGCACTAGTAACATCAACGTGACCTTCCGCACGGACTATGACCTGAACATTGCTGCAGTGGACGTGCAGAATCGCGTGGCTACCGCTCAGGGCCGGTTGCCGCAGGAGATAAAGGACACCGGCATTACGATTACCAAGGCGAATCCGAACTTCGTCTTCGCCGCAGGTTTCTTTTCCCCAGATAACAGTCTCACGAACCAGTACATCTCCAACTATATTGACGTGTATGTAAAAGACGCGCTGAAGCGTATTCCGGGTGTTGGCGATGTGATCATCTTCGGAGAGCGCAAATATGCCATGCGCATCTGGCTCGACCCGAGCAAACTCGCCGCCCGGCAACTAACCGCGGCCGACGTGGTGTCGGCGCTGCAAGAGCAAAACGTCGAGATACCGGCCGGACAGTTAGGGCGTCCGCCGTCCGATCGGAAACAGGACTTTCAGATCACGCTGCGTGTCGTGGGTAGACTGTCAGAGCCGAAGGAATTCGAAAGCATCATCTTGAAGAATACGCCGAACGGCATCGTGCAGTTACGGGATGTAGGCAGGGCTGAAATTGGCGCTGAAAGTTATGACACGAACCTGACGTACAGTGGCCATGATGCGATCGGCATCGGCGTGCAGCAGCTTTCGAACGCGAATGCACTGGATGTCGACAAGGCAGCGAAAGCGGCACTGATCGAGCTTTCTAAGTCTTTTCCGCCAGGCATGAAGTATGTGATCGCCTTCGATACCACCACGGTGGTGGGCGATTCGGTGAAAGAAGTCGTGACCACGCTGGAAGAAGCGATCATTATCGTCATCGCGGTGATCTTCTTCTTTCTCTTGGACTGGCGAGCCACCATCATTCCGGCGGTGACAATTCCAGTGTCGCTGATCGGCACCTTTGCTTTCATCAAGATTTTCGGTTTCTCGATCAATTCACTCACTCTTTTCGGGATAACGTTGGCTACGGGGCTGGTAGTGGACGACGCAATCGTAGTGATTGAAAATGCCCAGCGGCACATCAACGAGGACAAGACCGACTCGCACCAGGCCACCTCGGCAGCCATGAAGGAAGTGACCAGCGCGGTGGTGGCAACGTCACTGGTTCTGATTTCGGTATTTGTGCCTGTGTCTTTCTTTCCCGGCACGACCGGCATTCTTTACAAGCAGTTTTCGCTGACGATCGCGTTCTCGATCGCCATATCGCTGTTCAACGCACTTACACTTTCTCCCGCGCTCGCGGCTATCCTGCTGCGAGGTGAAGAAGACCGATATTCGATGTTCGACTGGACGGGCATCGGATGGCTCTCGAACGGTTATAAGAGATTCGCACGTGGCGTCGACCGCGCCATTCACGGACTCGGAACTGCCTACGGGAAGGCCATCTGCAATGTGTTGAGCTATCGCTACATGATGATTGTGCTGTTCCTGGCCGGCCTGGCTGCCACCGGATTTATGTACAACCACGTGCCCACCGGATTGGTACCGCAAGAAGATCAGAATTACTTCATCGTGGTGGTCCAGGCGCCGCAGGGAGCGTCGCTTTCCTACACCACGGCTATTTCCACACAAGTGGAAAAGGTGCTGCTGGCCGATCCGGATGTGTTCGGGACGTTCGCCGTGCCTGGTTTTTCGCTCTCCGGAGGAAGTTCGTCGAACTATGGTTTGGTGTTTGCGCCTTTGAAGCCGATCTCGGAGCGTGAGGGCAAAGGCCATTCGGCCAGCGAGATCGTGACGCGGGTAAGTCCCAAACTTTTTGGTATCCCGGGAGCATTAGTAGTGGCCTTTGAACCACCGGCGATCAACGGAATCGGAAGTTTCGGCGGGTTTCAATTTGAATTGCAGGACTTGGGGCGGAATACGCTACAAGATCTCGACTCGATAGCGCACAAGATCGTAGCGGCCAGCCGTCAGCGAAAGGACCTACAAGGACTCTTTACGAGCTTCACGGCCAATGATCCCCAGCAATTGGTGCAGATCGATCGGGAGAAGGCCAAGGCCATGGCTGTGCCAATCAGTCAGGTGACACAGGCGCTGGGAGTCTATATGGGCTCGGAGTACGTGAACGATTTCGACTTCAACAACCGTTCCTACCGCGTGTATGTGCAGGCGGATCAGCCGTTCCGGATGAACATGGGGGATTTGAGGGAGTATTACGTGCGTTCGGACACCAATGGTCTCGTGCCGCTCGGAAATATCGTCACGCTGGAGGAAACATCCGGGCCGCAGGTGATTAATCACTACAACCTGTTCCGTTCGGCGGAAATCGATGGAACCGCGGCGCCCGGATATAGTTCGAGCGAAGGGCTGAAAGCCATGGAGGATCTGGCCAACCAGAATATGCTACAGGGCATGTCCTTTAGCTGGACAGGGCTGGCGCTGGAAGAAGTGGAAGCCAGCGGCAAGTCCATTATGATTTTCGGGCTTGGGCTGCTTGTTGTCTATCTGACGCTTTCCGCGCAGTACGAGAGTTTCGCGCTGCCCTTCATCATTCTCCTGGCCGTCCCAATGGCTGTGCTGGGGGCCCTTTTGTTCATTTCCATGCGCGGTCTTGTGGACGACATTTACGTGCAGATTGGCTTAGTACTGCTGATCGGCCTTTCGGCGAAGAATTCGATTCTAATCGTGGAATTCGCAGAGCAGCTCATCGGGCGCGGGCGAACGATAGTCAACGCGGCGATTGAGGCGGCGGAATTGCGCCTGCGCCCTATTCTAATGACTTCGTTTGCGTTCATCCTCGGTGTTTTGCCCCTCTATTTCGCCACTGGCGCCGGCAAGCTAGGCCGCCACTCGGTAGGTACCGCGATTGTCGGCGGGATGTTGTTCTCGACCATCCTGAATCTGTTTTTTATTCCTGTGCTGTACGTGATCCTGAAGTCGCTTCTTGTTTCCCTTGCCACCAAGAAACAGCAGCACGAAGCAAGTCCCGTGGCCGAAGTGTCGTAAGGTTTTTTTGACCTGAGTCTGTTCGGCATGGCATCCGTTCGGCACCGCAGGGCAAACTCTGGCAACTCGGACGCTCCCCATCTGCGTCTTCCATGTTACGGACGGCAGTGTGGCGCTGGGATCGGAGGGCGTGCGTTACGTTTTCGATCGTTTCAACGTTCCTTCGGTGCAAGGGCTGGTGGATGGGGAGGCGTGTCAGTCGGCGAGCCCGGCGGCGACCAGGACGAAGGAATACCGCCTGAAAACATCGTTGTTCGATTTCCTTAGACTCAGCAGCCAGTCGCAACGAAGAAGTCGACTCCCCAAAAGAAGGCTAGATCATGTTGTTCGGGAGCCGGCTGGTGTCGGGCCGAGCACGCGTGCGATTTTCACGGTGACGACAAAATAGGGTGCGGCGCTATCATCGTGCTGTGGTCACCGCGCGCCTCTACTGTCCTTTCTATTCGGAATTCACATCAGCAACCCGCGCGTCTACGTATTGGGGGCCGGTGAAGACGGTCGGAAAGATCACGGGGTATGTCAGGCGATCCGGTTACGCGTGGAATACGCAACACACCGCGCAGTACACGGTTACGGGATACCACCCGACGATGTGTTCCAATCCGGTAACCAGCTCATTGGCTTTGAGGATTGGAGAGGCGCAAAAATTTCCGACCGTGAATTCGGCCGTCCCCGTCATTTATGATCGGCGCGATCCATCAAAGGCGATGATCGATCGCTGTGGAATTTCATTCCCTGGGTACCAATCACGGCAATCGGCTTCCTTATATCTTTGAACGCGGACGGGTATTGGCCCAACAACCAGGCTGAAGCTGATGGACAGCCCCAGGCAGGACAATGTTGTGGCTGTTTGCGACTGGTCTATTGGTTTCAGTGGGTCATGTCACAGTCTGCCGGGGTCGGCCTGAGATGAGCATGCTTGAAGGGCTCCAGTCCTATACCAGACAGCGACCGCGCACTGTCGCGGCGCTTGTTTTCGGCAGCTTGACCATGGTTGTGATCCATCTTGCTTGGGCACCCGGTGCAAGATTGAACGGTTTCATGCCAGCGCTGACCATCGCAGCTGGAATTGCCCAAGCCTTGGCGGCCGCGATTACCGGTCCACGGTTGGTAGACCGCACGCGTACGGATACATCCCTGCAGGCTGCGATGATTGGGGCTGGTACCTTACTATTGGCCATAGCTCTGTTCTCACCGGTGTTCGTGCTTTTTCTATATGCGACAGGCGTCCATTCACCAGGCATTTTGTCCTACCTAGTCCTCACGGTTTTAACCGGCATGTTTTCTTTCCTCGCTGGAGGTTGGACGCTCCTCCTGATCTCGGTGGCCATCGCGTGGGGACTCAATCGAATAGCTACTCTCCGTCTTCGCGCCTAACGGAGTCGTAGGGTCGTAACCGGCTATGACGCGACGTGCCCCTGAAACCGCCGCCGTATAAACTCCTCCTACTGTGGTCGACCGTCCACGAGATGATACGAACTTCATGGACTTCTTTTGGTTTCTTTATGAGATGACCGGAAATAATCGGGCCATGACTTCGGTTGGCCCAGCCTCGCCATCGATTTCAAGAATGCCGTCTTTAGGGACAAGGTTTTTCTTCCAGCCACCCTTCAAATGCAAGAATTGAATCCGAGCGTCTACCAAATCGTAAGCGTCTAGTTTTGACCGCCTTGAAAATGGGCTCCGAAATCTGCTGTCGGCTGATGGGCGGGTTTATTTCGTCGGTGATGATGTCCTAATTAGACCCGGCAACAACCGGAGAACTTCACGCCGACCCGGTGCGGAAGTTTTGCCATATGGGTGTCAGCAAAAGCCGCGATCACCAGCGGGTTGCAGATCGTGTCAACGCACCTCCGTACGACGTACCCCGGCAAGCAGCGATGAAGAAACCGAATCAAGACCAGTTCGAAAAGACCGCATCCACAACGAACCCATCGTGGATGCGCATGGGCGAGAGCAGCAATCTCTGGGTTAGTATTATCTCATGCTTCTGAATCGAGGCTCCTCGCCGCGTCCTCCGGAAATAGTGCCCATACATCCTTTCTGCCTCGCGCTGCTTTGCTCCTTCTCTGTCTACTTTATCCCCATCTTCGGACCCCATGCCGCCTTCTTCCTTTGGGAATCGCTGGCCCAGCGATTCCGTGACTTCGGCCGGAATCCGGCGTGGGCGTTCACCGAGCTCGGGGTGGCGCTAGTGTTGCAGGCGATCGCACTGGGCATGTTTTATTGGTTCTGGCGCCGGCGCAGCGTCCTGCGCCTGGCGGTGCTCGGGGTCTGCGCGGTGACAGCGCTCATCGAAGCGCAAAACCTCTTCTTTGCCCGTATTCCCGCGATGTTCATGATCGAGCAGGAAACCGCACAGGAGAAGGTGGGAGCATGGCCGGAAGCCTGCCATGTCACGGACGGCCAACTGATCACGGTCCGCACGCCGCGCTACCTGCCCAAAGATGGCTGGAACGAAGTCTGGCTGCAGGATTCCCAATCTCGCTACTCCGTACTGCGCATGCCAAACTGCCAACGGACGCCGGCGCAGTGGCCGCAACCGACCGTCCGTCCCGGCGGCGGCGTGGATTTCATGATCAGCGTGAACCAGGTCGTTCCCGGCGGCCTCGCGCTGGTCCAGCGTCATGAGACGGCCATCAACAAGGACATTTGGATGCTGGCCAACATCCCCGCTGGAACACTGGAGCCGCTGCCTGTAGCGCAGACCACCCAGAGTGTCCAGCCCTACCTTTCCGACGATGGCTCGCACACCGGATGGGTCGTGGTCATTCCCGGCTCTGGTCCCCCGGTGTTGGAAAAGCTGCATATTCTCCCGGTCACCGGCAGCGCGGACGAGCGCGTGCTGGACCTGACGCCCTTTGGACCCAACACTTACGAAGTGGTGGACATGGATGGCAAGTCCGGCAGCGCACTGCTGTGGGTCTCGCAGCCCTTGCCGGGCCACTTGCTGGCGGTCGGTCCGGACGGCAAGGAGCGTCCTTCGCCGACGATACCTTCGCAGATCAAACCGCAATCGCACACCATGCTCTTGCTGGAGCACGGGGTGGTGGCTTGGGACGCTTACAAAGAGGAAGAGAACTACACCGTTGGTTGGGCCCTAGCCACCGGGACTGGCTCGCACAAGATACCCAAGGGAAGCTCGCCGGCGGCGGTAGCCATAGATCCGGAGGGACGCTACGTCGCCATCAGCACCACCACCAGCTTGAACATTGGCAACACCAAGGACACCGTCGTTGTTGTGCGCACTTCTGACGGGCAGGAAGTTTTCCGCCGCTACTTGCCGGCTTACAATCGCACCAGCGTTGCCTTCCTGGGCCATGAGTACTTCGCGTACTCGGACTACGGGACCACGTCCGTACTCAAGATTGAATGATTGTGTGATTTGTTGATTCCCCATTGCTAGCCCAAATGCACCTCGGTGTTTTTTACCCAGGGGTCTCGAAATCTATGTGGAGGCTCATCGGAACCGTACCCAAAGGTGTTGTTGCGCAATACGCGTCTCGCGATCGAGGTCGACATCGGGTCTTGGTGTGTTCAGCTCCGCAGGTAACAAAATTACGTTTTGTTACCTCTAAAAGGTGCTGGACATGCCCGAGATACCCTGGGAAGCTTTAGTATGAGTCGTTACTTGGCAACTCAAGGTTCGTTTCGGCCCCCAGCCTCCCGCCCTGCATCTCGCTCACTTCAGAATGTGGCGGATGCCATCTCTACCCACGGTTGCAGATTTGTTAGAAGGGCGAGCACGCAAATGAGTGCGGCGATGGCGCCCTTTCGCCAGGCGGCGGGTGGAGAACCTTCGAGGCGCTTGAACGCACGATTAAAAGCAGCGTCTGAATCGTAGCCTACTTGCGCGGCCACTTCGGCTATGCTCGACGAAGCATCCCTTAGCATTTGCTTTGCAAGCTGGATTCGCCAGCCCACCAGATACCGCATCGGTGATTGGCCAACCAATTCAGCAAAGCGCCCAGCCAGGGCAGATCGGGAAACACCGGCATCGCGTGCTAGCTGCGAAACAGTCCAGTTCCGCTCGGGATGGGCATGCATCTGACGCAGAGCCTTTCCAACATGTGCGTCATTCAACCCCGCAAGCCATTCACCCTGTCCGGTGGGAAGTTGCTGCATATACTGTCGAAGAATTTCGACGAACATCAGCTCAGCGAGTCGACCCAACATGGCCGCGTTTCCGGGACGCGCGGTCTTCGCTTCGTTCACTGTAAACTTCAGTGTCGTACTGAGCCAGGTGCTGGAGCTTTGCGGAACTCTGGCAGGCCGAACACCGTCGTGGTCGATGGCCTCGACGGCTTGGTAGTCGTCGCCACTGCGTACCAATAAGATTGCAGGAAGCGCGCCGATCAGCGGATTGAACCGTTGATCGCAATTCAAGTATCCGCAGATGAAGTGCGATTTTTCTCCGCCTCCGCCAAAGGACACTTTTGGTATTTCGTCCGGCAAGCCCGATGAGAACACTGAACTGAGGGGAGTCGGTTTTGCGCCGTCGGGACTACACATTACGTGTCGATCGCCGTGGGGGAAAATAATCACGTCGCCAGCCTGCATTTTCACGTATGGAAAATCCTTGCATCCTACAGTACAGCCTCCACTCGTGAGGATATGAAATAGAACCAAGCATTCGGCCTTTGGGATGACGACCGAAGCAAGTAGATCCGGATTGGGGGATTCGAGTGCCCAAGGCGAGGAGAATTCCGCCGTAAAGAAAACAGCGCCCGACATGCGTACAACGCGCAAGACATCCGAGAGTACGTCCATGTGTGCCTCCGGAGTCCGTTGGACTCGATACTCAAGACCAAAAAAAATCGCCGCGAAGCGCGAATTTGCCTTCGCCAGGGCCTAACCGTCCGCCCAAAGGCTCTGATTCACCCTGAAAAAGTTTGGGTCCGTACCTGTTCGCTACAGCACGGTCAAACGCACTCGCTGTAAGGGGTTTTTGGGAGATGCCGAATGGAGGGTCTTATGTCCGGAGTATGGAGTACAACAGGAAGAGATCGCGTGAAATGCAGAAAACTCTTGTTCGCCGCTGAACGTCCGAAAACTTCGCATTCGGTATACAGGAACCTGGAGCCTTAGCCGGGACCGGAATGGCTGTAACAATCGCTACCTCACCCGAACCCGCGAGGCACGACTGAGTCGTGAAGTCGTTGGAGGTATTATCGGACAGGCTGACCAACTCCGGAAACTCGCTATATACCAGTGAAGAAAGAAGGACTGCCATTACAAAAGTCGTGGCCAACTTGGTCCGAAGGCAAAACATCGCAGAGCAATCTCCGTACAGCGAAAGTCACATGACCTTCCGGTTTAAAATTCTTCTTCCAACTCTTATCATTTTGGGGTTGCAGCGTCAAATTTCCCCTTTTTGAAGGAAGCCAATGCGTCGAAGTCTTCCCGCCTCCCAATAAACGCCGGAATCGAATGTGGGTTTCAATTGCTGCAACGTATTTCTGCCATTTGGTTCGGAAACAGCTTGTCTACACAGGAGAGCACGGAGAACAACTCAGGTGGCGAGGTCTACTTCCGCGGGCGTTCTTATGAAATTGCATTCGCGTTTGCGGAGCTAGAGGCTCCCTGCTGGCGACTGGTCCTTTCGTCGAGAAAGCCCGGGGGCGAGCGGCCTTGTAATCTTGGGAGACCCTTCTGCGTGTCAGACGATCTCCTCTAAGCGCCTACTTCACCGATTGAGATCTCCGACGGTTGAATGTTTTGATTCACCCGGAAAAAGTTCTTGGGGTCGTACTTCTTCTTGATTTCGGCCAGACGCTTATAGTTGTCTCGATAAGTTGCTTGAACGCGGTCCTGCCCCTCTTCCATCATGAAGTTTACGTATGCACCACCCGCTGAGAATGGATGCAAGGCGTCCCAATAGTTCTTGCACCATGCGGTGATTTTCTGGGCGTTGGCCGGTTCGGGGTCCACACCCACGATTACTTCGACGAAGAGAGCCTCGCGAAAACTGTATGCCGTATCTGCCTTCCCGATGCGCTGCGGCGCTCCGTTGACCGGATAAAGATGCATCGTGGAGTGCATGGTCGGTAGTTTCGACCCATGCTCGACGTGCCGGGCGATGGCTTCATCGCTCAATTCCGTGAAGTTGTCAGCTCGCCAATACCATTGCAAACCGGGAACGTACAAGCCATCAAATAGGCTCTGCACCGCCGGAAATGGCGCCGGTCCGATTTGGTCGAGAAGTGGGTGGCCTACCGAACGCATCGACTTGGTGAATTCTTCAGTCTGTTCGGCTGTGCCGGTGCAGCACCAAATGATGCCGCACACCTTCTTGAGGTGGAGGTGCGCCGGGAACATAGGAGCGGGTGGGACAACAAGAAAAGCAAAGAAGCCGCTCACGTGCTCAGGAGCTTTCTGGATGAAGTCACGATAGGTATGAAGGACAGTTGCGGCCTCTTCAAGCGGCCAGAACGTCGGGCCGAATTGGACCATGCTGACCGGATGGAGTCGGAACTCGAAGGAAGTGACTACGCCGAAGTTTCCACCCCCGCCACGTACGGCCCAGAACAAGTCCGGATTCTCTTTATTGCTCGCGGTTACAAAACTCCCATCGGCCAAAACCATGTCCACAGAGAGCAGATTGTCGATCGTCAGGCCATATCTGCGGGTGAGATAGCCGATTCCTCCGCCTAGGGTGAGGCCAGCCACTCCGGTGGTAGAAATGAATCCAGACGGTGTGGCCATGCCGAATGCGTGGGTGGCATGATCTACGTCGCCCCAAACGCACCCTCCTTCGACGCGGACAGTCTTGTCCGCCGGATTCACGCGAATGCCCTTCATGCGCGAAAGATCGATCACGAGGCCGTCGTCGCAGATCCCGAGGCCTGCACCGTTATGACCGCCACCCCGAATTGCGGTCAACATCTTATTCTCCGCACCAAACCGCACCGCCGCGATAACGTCGGCAACGTCCACGCACCGCGCAATGAGACGTGGGCGTTTGTCGATCATTCCGTTGTAGACCTTTCGTGCGGACTCGTAGGCGCCGTCAGTAGGCTGAATAAGCTCACCCCGAAACGAACTCCTCAGCTGATCTATAGATTGAGCGCACATCGTTCCTCCTGGTTGCGCCAACGTTAACGGAATTAGCTACAAGCCCGGCCCGTGTAAGAGGGATCGTTTGGTAACATGCCTGGGCTCTTTCGATCCGATTCATCTTTGTGCATTTCAGCAAGCATCGTGCCGTCGAATTTCGTGACTTTGACGACTTGAGCCTGCCCGCGCACAAGAGGCGGAACAACGAGGCGTGCTTCGGACTCGTTGTCAGCCTCAATTACGGCCCACCCGGTATGCACCCCATTCTTACAGCCCCAATCGAAATTCGATAAGTATCCCTGAGCGTTAATTTCTTCGACTAGGGCCAGGCAGTTCTCCGCTGTGTGTCGTGTCTCGATCAAGTAGCGTTCCATGGGTGGTCCTCCTCGTATGAAACAGCCTTACAGAAAGAGCGCCAGTATTCCTGTACCCATCAGCGAGATGGCCCACATCAGATCGAGGTTCCACCAAGCCTTACGCAGCAGAGCCAGACCAAGCTTGCGGTGGACGATCCAGGCAACAATAGTCGTTACTGCTAGGTAGGCTAAGCTATGAACGCTCACAACGAGCATCCCCGTCCACCACGGTGCAGTTGTCATGTGGTGGCTTGCATGAACTTCCGAGGCTGCGGCCTGAGCGGATACGCCGGGCAAGAATGGCAGTACCATCAACCCGACCCCGTGTGCAGACGCCATGAGAAATGACCACAGCGTTAGATCGCCGAATCCGACCTGCATCCCTACCCATCGAGGATGCCGATGACGCACGAGGCGCAGCAGACCGAATCCTACGAGGGCGAGGGCCACCACAGTCCGGACGGTTGACGGCGGCAGGATTGTTTCCGCTACCATTGCGGCCAGCACGACGGCTCCTACCGCCGCCGCGTGCCCGGTTGCCAACGGAGGCAATGCGCGCAGCACTCCGAGCGAGCTCCCCTGCTGCATACCCAGTGCCACGGCGAAAAGCCAGCCCATTCCCGGATTGATGCCGTGAAACGCCCCCAAAAACAGCATTGCGTTCCATTTCATGCTTGGCGCTCTCCATTAAGCGAAGCAGTACGAGTCCGAAGAAGCGTCGCCACCTTCCAATCGCACTTGGTGTGAGCGCAACCCGTCAAATTCCAGAAAGAATCGCGGGTCCAAAGCCATCCCGCCGTTGGGATTGACGTCCATCTTCACCATCCAGCTCCGTATTCCGTCGGGATAGATCTGCTCGTCCCAGGGCGTGTAAAGCGAATTGGTGAAGTACACACGCCGTCCGTCGCGGCTTATTTCGACCATCTGCGGGCCACCGTTGAGCGCCTCGTTCGATTTGCTCGGGTGGGACGCGCGGCCCACTATGCCACCCAACCGCACCGAGCCGGTCTTCTTAGGCTGAAGCGGGTCACTAACGTCATATTGAATGAATTCGCCTGTCCCCCAGCACG
>Ga0126371_10005241_pt1 | contig 11518 bp, 9 predicted proteins | sample PanSoiMetaPlot_4_FD_110145 | JGI IMG/M metagenome (GOLD analysis project Ga0126371, IMG submission 110145) | Tropical forest soil microbial communities from Panama - MetaG Plot_4 | ecosystem: Environmental > Terrestrial > Soil > Tropical forest > Bulk soil | place: Panama | collected 2016-02-17
CCGGAGTTGCCCGCCAGCGTCCCCCTGACTCCCGCGCTGCTCTATGGTATTCCCAACGCCATGCCGTCGCTCCATGTTGCCACCGCCCTGCTTATATTCTTCCTGGCGCGACCGTCGAGATGGCTGCGATGGATTACCGGGGTCTATCTGGTGATGACTGTCCTGGCGGTCTTTGCCACCGGAGAACACTACATGGTTGACGCCGTGGTCGCGATTCCGTATTCGCTGATAGTCATGGCGTTTTGTTCCACCACGGGGGAGCGCAAACCGGTGATCCTGGTTGGCGCCGGGATGTTGACGGCCTGGCTGCTGGTGCTTCGATACGGAGCGGAGAATTTCTGGATTTCGTGGGGCCTCGTTGCCACCACCCTTGCCATTGGGATTCTGACGGAACGCCGGTTCGCGAAGGCCCTTGCGGAGCCTCTTCCATCCACGCTAGCGGTCGCCTAGACTTTCGCCTCAAGCGCCAGATCGACCACTTCATTCATCGTTTTCACAAAGTGCATCTTGATGTCGCCGATCTGTTCGCTCTTGAGGTCTTCGCGCACGTTCACTTCGTTTTCGAAGGGAAGAATCAATTCGCGCACGCCGCTGCGCTTGGCTGCCAGCACCTTTTCTTTGATACCGCCGACCGGCAACACCTGGCCGGTCAAAGTGATTTCTCCAGTCATGGCGAGATGGCTGTGGAGCAATCGATTGGTGAGCATCGAAAGCAAGGCGGAGGCCATAGTGATGCCGGCCGACGGACCGTCTTTGGGGATAGCGCCCGCTGGCACGTGGATGTGGATATCGCTGGTTTTGAAGATCTCCGGATCGACGGCGTATTGGGCGGCATTGGCCCGAACCCACGTCAGCGCCGCCTGCACCGACTCCTGCATCACGGGGCCGAGCTGGCCGGTCATGATCAGACCTTTGCTGCCACCCGGCATGCGTCCGGCTTCGATGAACAGGATGTCGCCTCCCACCGGCGTCCAGGCAAGGCCGACCGCGACTCCGGCGCGGCGAGTCCTCTCGGCGATTTCGGTATCCGGCCGGAAACGCGGCGCGCCGAGATCCTTTTCGACCAATTCAGCCGTCACCGTCATTTTCCCGGGCTGACCCTCGGCGATGCGACGGGCCTGCTTGCGGCAGATGGTGCCGATCTCGCGCTCCAGACTGCGCACGCCCGCTTCGCGCGTATAGCGGCGGATCAGGAAACGAACCGACTCATCGCTGAATTCAATGCCGTGTTCGGCATTGAGCCCGTTCTCCGTGGTCTGCCGCGGGATCAGGTAGCGAAACGCGATGATCACCTTTTCGTGCTCGGTGTAGCCTTCGAGATTGATCACTTCCATGCGGTCGCGCAGCGCGTCGGGAACCGGATCGAGCACGTTGGCGGTGGTGATGAACAGCACACGCGACAGATCGAACTGCAGATCGAGGTAGTTATCGCGGAAGGTCGAGTTCTGCTCGGGGTCGAGCACTTCCAGCAGTGCTGATGCTGGATCGCCGCGAAAATCGCGGCCAAGCTTGTCGACTTCGTCCAGCATGAAAACCGGGTCGTTGGTTCCGGCGCGCCGCAGCGCCTGAATGATCTGCCCGGGCAGTGCTCCGATATAGGTGCGGCGGTGGCCGCGAATCTCGGCTTCGTCGTGCATGCCGCCCATGGAGATGCGCGCGAATTTCCGGCCCAGGGCGCGCGCGATCGATTTGCCGAGCGACGTCTTCCCGACCCCCGGCGGGCCCACAAAGCAGAGAATCGGCCCCTTCAGCACGGGACGCAATTGCAGCACAGCGAGGTAGTCGAGGATGCGGTCTTTGACTTTTTCCAGGTCGTAATGATCCTGATTCAGAATTTCGGCGGCCCGTTTGACATCCACCTGCGAGCCCGAAGAGATGCTCCAGGGCAAAGCCGCAATCCATTCCAAGTACGTGCGCGAAACACCGTATTCCGGCGACGCAGCCGGAATGCGTCCCAGCCGGTTCAGCTCGCGTGTCGCTTCCGTTTTGACATCCTCGGGTAGTCCTGCCGCCTCGAGCTTCTCCCGCAGTTCCTCGATATCGCGGTTCGTATCGTCCCCTTCGCCGAGTTCCTTCTGAATGGCCTTCAACTGTTCGCGCAAATAAAACTCGCGCTGGCTTTGCGAGAGCTGTCCCTGGACCTGAGACTGGATGCGTCCACGCAGCTCGAGCATTTCCAATTCCCGGGCCAGGTGGCGGTGCACCATCTCCAGGCGAGTGCGCGCGCCGGGCTCCTCGAGCAGTTTCTGGCGATCCTGGGGGCTCAAGGAGGGCATTGTGCCAGCGACCCAGTCCGCGAGGCGGCCGGCTTCGGCGATATGTTCGGCGGTAGTGGCGAGGTCGTCCGACAGATTTGGTGAGGCTGCCACAATCTGCTGGAACAGGCTCACCACGTTCTGGCGCAACGCCTCGAGTTCCGGCGTGGATTCCGGTTCGACGTCGGGAACCCGCTCCACCCGGGCCTTGAGGAATGGCTCTCGCGCGGTAAACTCGGTGGTCCGGATGCGCGAGACACCTTCGCAAAATAGCAGCAGGTTTTCCTTGGGAACGCGAATGGCTTTATGCAGAACACAAACGGTTCCGACCTGGTACAGATCCTCCGGAGCCGGAACATCCACGCGCGGATCGAGTTGCGAAACCACGGCGAGCGTGCGGTTCTCGCCGAGCGACTGTACCAGCGCTACGGAGGCGGGGCGGCCCACCGTGATGGGCGCCAGCGCGCCGGGAAACACTACCGTGTCGCGCACGGTAAGGATCGGCACTTCTTCCGGGGTTGAAGGTTCTGCTTCAGCCGGGGATTTGACTTCCGGTTCTTCGACAGCCATGCGCTACCCACAGTGTAACGTGTGCGTGCGCGGCAGACCTTCTCTAGGCGCCTTTGCGATAGCAGCCCAACACACGCAAATAGTCGGCCAGCTCTCCGAGGTGCTTCAGAGCATTTTGGGCTTGGGGCGAATCCACACGGCCGACGAAGTCCAGGTAGAACAGATATTCCCACGGTTTACCGCGCAACGGCCGGGACTCTATCTTAATGAGGCTGAGATCGCGAAGGGCGAACGTGGCCAACGCACGAAATAAAGAGCCTGGAACATTGCGGATGGTGAAGACTAGCGACGTCTTCCATTGCGCCTCGGGAACGCCTGCCGGGGGCGGGAGCCGATATTGATTCGGCTTTCGGAGGAGGAAGAACCGCGTAAAATTTTGGCGATCGTCCTCAATGGATTTCCTTAGTATCTTTGCCTGATAAATCTCTGCAGCAACCTGCGAAGCGATCCCGCCAGCGTCCATAAGTCTTTTTTCTACAATCATTTTCACGCTGCCGGCGGTATCGTAGAACGGAATGCGCTCGATTTGCGGGTTCTCCGTGAAGAAATCCTGACACTGATTCAGAGCGACTGGATGCGAAAACACCCGACGGATTTCTGAGAATTTTACCGGCCTATTTACGATCAAATTATGCATAATGCGTACGCTGGTTTCCGCCGCGATCGGCAGTTCGAACCGCTGGAGATGATCGTAATTCTCGTGCACCGAACCAGCCAGCGTGTTTTCAATCGGGATGACAGCTCCGGTAGCGCGCCCGCCCTTGAGGCTGCGGAAAACATCTTCGAATCTCGTGCATGGCAAGACCTGAATACTCGGTCCCAGCAATCTGCGTGACGCTTCTTCGCTGAAGGCGCCACGCTCCCCCTGGAAGGCGATACGTTCACGCCGCTTTGGCTTTTGGCTCACTTTACACCGTCCCAGCGCAGCGCGTTCGAACTTGGCAGGCCCAGCAGGTCGAGGACGCGATCCACGCTGTGATCCACAATATCGCTAATCGTTTGAGGCTTATGGTAAAAGCCTGGGATCGGAGGCGCGATGATCGCGCCCATTTCCGCGAGCGCCGTCATCGTTCGCAGGTGGCCCAGATGAAACGGGCTTTCGCGGACCATCAGAATCAGCTTGCGCCTCTCTTTCAAGGTCACATCGGCCGCACGCACCAAAAGGTTGGAACTGATTCCGTAAGCGATCGCGGACATCGTGTGGATGGAGCAGGGCGCGATAACCATGGCGTCGGTCGGGAACGAGCCGCTAGCCAGGCGGCACGAAATGTCCTCGATAGAATATGAGAAATCAGCTAGCTTTTTGAGTTCGGCCACCGGCGTGCCGGTCTCAAGAAACAGGGTCTTTTCCCCCGACCTCGATAGAATTAAGTGGATTTTGGCTCGCTGTTCACGCAATTGCTCAAGCAACCGGACGCCGTAAATGGCGCCGCTCGCTCCGGACATTCCGACCACAATCGTCACACTGTTTTCCCTCCCTGAAAGGGAGACATGTTCCGTTTTCGGAACAAAATGACCTCATTTCGCTTGATACGGGCTAAAGGCGGCCGGTATAATTTCCCTACGCCTCTGGGCCGCGCACACCAGCGAGGATCATAGCATGGACCACACGGGGGAAAAGCTCAGAAAAATACGCGAGCGGCTGAAGCTGACCTACCGCGATGTGGAACAGGCCAGTCAACAACTGGCCCTCCGCCGAGGCAGCGGAGAATTCCTGATCCCGCTAAGCCGCTTGGCCGACATCGAAAACAACGGCAAGGTTCCCAGCCTATTTCGGCTCTACACGTTGTGTGTTGTGTATCGCTTGGATTTTCAGGAGGTTCTGCACTGGTACGGAGTCCCGCTGGAACATCTGGGCGGCGATGCGTTGCACGTGGGGCTGGCGGAGACCCATCCGCTGCCGAATAAGACTATCGGGGTAGTCACTGTCCCGAACCCGCCGCGAGCAGAAATCGATCTGAGTAAAACTACGTTCCTGAGTCACCTGATTCGCCAGTGGGGCAAGGTACCGCTGAGTTTTCTGAATGGGATAGACCTAAAGCAGCACCGGTACGGTTTGGTCGGGCTGGAGGACTGGTCGATGTTTCCAATTCTCCGGCCGGGATCGCTGGTGCTGATCGACGATGGTCGAAGAAAAATTGCGCGTGGCGGTTGGACGAACGAGTTTGAGCGACCGATTTATTTTCTGGAACACCGTGACGGGTTCTCCTGCGGCTGGTGCACGCTCGAGGGCGATCAGTTGCTGGTGCAGCCCCACCCGGCTTCCGAAAAGCAACCATCGCTGTTCTTGTTTCCAAACGACATTGACGTGGTCGGACAAATCACCGGGGTAGCGATGTTGCTGGAGCCCGCCAAACGAAGGCCCCCGCGCCAGTCCGCTACCCAAATTAAGCAGACATCGTAGGTCCATACCGGCTAATGGAATTACCCATCAGGTTCTAGCACGGTCAGGCCCGTGTGTTCCGATTCCGGAAAATTTTCCGAAGGATTTCCCCTTACTATCGTACGATCAGCTACAGTACTTAACTGAAGTTAACAGACTTCGGTTAGTAGAAAGGTGGAGATCCCCATGAGAAGGTTGTTCCTGCTAGCGGTAATGGTTCTAGCGGTCTTTGCCACTGCAAAAACCAACGGGAGCAAGGTGGACGGTCCAATTCCCGACTGCAATCCCTGCCCGTTCGTACGCTAAAGGCATTGCGGAATGCTTGCGGCGCTCGATGTTAGAATCACCTAGCTGGTGGTAATGCAGGCGAGCGCCGCGATTATTCGACTACTTGAATTCCTGGTCCTCGCCGCGTGCCTGCTCACAAGTATAAAGCTAACGTATAACGGACTTTACAGCCGGTATAGGGCGCTCTTCGCATATCTCATTTTCCGCTTTTTCTATACCGGTGCGTTGCTATTCGCGTTCCAGAGCACACAATCCACCTCGTACCTGTGGTTCTTCATTCTCACTGAGCCGGCGATTTGGATTTTCTATGTCCTGATTGTGATCGAACTCTACTCATTGGTACTCGAGAGGCATCGCGGTCTGTATACGCTAGGACGTTGGGTCCTCTATGGGGGCCTCTCGCTTTCGTTGCTGATATCTGGTTTGTCCTTGTTGCCGGAGCTAAGCGGAGGCACGTCCCAGCAGTCCCGGGTGATCTCGTATTACGTGGCAATTGAGCGGGGTGTAGACTTTAGCCTGTTGATTTTCCTGCTCTTGATTTTATTGTGGTTGACTCGGTATCCGGTCCCGCTCAGTCGAAACGTTTTGGTGCATAGCGTGGCGTATACCTTTCTGTTCCTGAGTAACACGGCAGGGCTGCTGGTGCGCGTGATGTTTGGGTTCACCCTGGCCGTCCCCCTCAACACTCTGTTCCTCGGCATAGGAGCCGTGTGTATTTTGATCTGGTTGATCTTTTTGACACCCAGAGGCGAGGAGGTCCGGGTCAACCTCCCAAGCTTCGGTCCGGAACACGAGAAGCGGGTTTTGAGCCAACTGGAAGCCTTAAATAAAACCTTGCTCAAGGTATCGCGGGAATAAGGGAATTCCCCGACCCTAAATAGTACCTAAGCTATCCAGATTGCGTTGATTAAGGGCAATTGACGGCCTATGATTTTCATAGGTTTCAATGGCTGTAATCAATTTGGTATTGGCGGTTTTCCTGCTGTTGGTTGCGAGTATTGTGCTGGGGTTGGTATGGCTCCGGCGCGAGATCGCCTCCTCCAACGCCCGCCTCCCGATCACCGCCGACTGGATCAATGAACTGTCGGCAGACCGGTATTTGCCGATGCTGCGCCTGCTGCAGAGCGACGAACTGACGTTCCTGAAGTCACAACCAGGATTCACGGCGAGCGAGGCGACACGGTTCCGTGTTGAGCGTGCAAGAGTCTTTCGCGGTTATTTGCGCTGCCTCCATGCCGATTTCCGCCTTATCTCGATGGCACTACGTGTATTCATGGTGCAGTCGCGCGACGACCGGCCGGATCTGGCGCGCGTGCTCATCCGCCGGCGTTGCGTCTATACGGTAGCAGCCGCCCTGGTCCATCTGCGGCTGTTTCTGTACGAACTGGGCGTGTGCAGCGTGGATGCGACGAGTCTGATGCGGACCTTTGAGGCGCTGCGCCTGGAATTGCACGGCCTGCTTCCGAAAAGAGCCGCGGCGTAAGCCTCGCCCGGTGTCAGAGCCGCTTCAACATCTCTTTGGCTTCTTTCAAACGGGGAAACTGCTTTTCCGCTTGACGGAATTCGCGGGTGTGGACACGTCGGCGCGCGCCGTTGTGATCAACCGGATAACGCAGATGCAACATCTCGTGAAAGACGACGTATTCGAGAGCGAGTTGCGGCGTTTCGGGCCGGTCGAAAATGCGGCTGATGATGATGGCGTTATGGGAAGGATCGAAGTGGCCGAGCATGCCCCGGGAGGCATGGCGACTCCATCCGAGCTCGGGACGGCCGAGCAAACCGTTAAAGAATTGCCGGTTGAGGCACTCAAAAATCTCTTCCAGATTCCGATGGGCGCCCTGCGGTCCAGAGAGGAATTTGCGGCCGCGAATCTGGCGCACCAGATGCATCTGGCGCCGGACATCGCGGCGGTTCAAATAGAGCCGGTAGCGATGAGCATACATGCGCGGGACCTGCCTGCGATACAGTTTGCCTAACAGGATGTAGGCTAAAGCCTCGGTGACCGGAGCTGGAGCGCCCTCCAGGAGATCGGAAATGCGCACGTGAAGCTTACCCGCTTCGAGACGGATGAAGCTGTCGGCATTGGCAAAGCGGCAGAACTCGACGTGCAGATCGGGTAGGGGGGTCCGGGGTTTCAACGCGCGAAAGACGCGCGCATAGATTTGCGCAGGGGTCTCAAAAAACAGCGAAGCCTGAAGTCCCTCCGGGGGATGCGTCGCGGGCGAATCGGACATGCTTTCCCCAGATTAGCGCGGATGAGTTACCCTGTTGTCTTAACGAAGGGTGATCCGACTTGCCTAGAGCGAAAATCAGCGCCCTCGGTTGCTACGTGCCACCGCGCGTCCTCACCAACCACGACCTGGAAAAAATGGTGGAGACTAACGATCAATGGATCGTGGAGCGAACCGGGATTCGGGAACGCCACATAGCCGACGCGGGCGTGGCCACGTCAGACATGGCGATCGAGGCGGCCCGTTGCGCGCTCGCGCAGCGCGGAGTGGCTGCCACCGAAGTCAACGCGATTATCGTTTGCACGGTAACTCCCGACATGTTCTTTCCCTCGACGGCCTGCCTGGTGCAGAACGCGCTGGGCGCAAAGGGCGCCTGGGGCTTCGATCTGGTCGCGGCGTGTTCGGGTTTCGTCTATGGTTTGACCACCGGAGCGCACTTAGTAGCGGCGGGAACGCACCGTAAAGTGTTGGTGATTGGTTCCGATACCATGAGCCGGATCATTGATTATCAGGATCGCGCCACCTGCGTGCTGTTCGGCGACGCGGCGGGAGCGGTGCTGCTCGAACCGGCCGGAGACGGAGACGATGGCGCCGGTTTTCTGGATTTTCTCGGCGAAGTGGACGGCTCCGGCGGCGATTATCTCAAGATGCCGGCGGGCGGGAGCCGATTACCTTCCTCGCACGAAACGGTCGACCAGCGGCTTCATTATGTCCACCAGGACGGTGGACAGGTGTTCAAGTACGCGGTGCGCAAGATGTATGAGTCGTGTAACGAACTCCTGCAACGCAACGGGCTGAGCGGAAGAGATGTGAAACTGCTGGTGCCGCATCAGGCAAATCGCCGGATTATCACCGCAGCCGCGGAGCGCCTGGGGCTTCCGGCGGAGAAGGTGATGATCAACATCGACCGGTACGGCAACACGACCGCGGCCACGATCCCGCTGGCCACGCGCGACGCCATTCAACAAGGCCGCCTCAAGCGCGGGGACCTGGTGGTGTTCGCGGCAGTCGGGGCCGGGTATACCGTGGGCGCGAGCCTGTGGCGCTGGGCGTACTGAGACAGGGTCCAGCGGTCAGGGGCCGGGGGCCGGCCGAGTACGGTGGCAGCAAGCATTTGCGCCAAACGTGCCTTAGAATGCGGCGTGGTAACACTCCTCGATTGCGACATTCCTCGCAACGTCACAAATAAATCCTTTTGCTGGAATCAACTGGGTAGTTTGCGCGCTGGCGCGACGGATCGCTCGCCGGGGGGCCGCGTGTCCGTAGAGCAACATGCTGAGGACGCTTTGACGCGGAGAGGTCTTGGTCTACCAAAGGAGTAAGCGGTTATGACCAGTCTTAGAGGCTTTCAGGCGTTTTGGGCGGCACTGAGACGCGGCGCTGCCAGCACCGCAACCAGGCTCTCCTGGCTCAGCGCGCGCGTGATCGGCCGCTGGGAATGGCAGCCGCCCGCCTGGCTTCCATGGGCGGGACACCGCGTGGCTCAAGGCTGCAGGTATCGGGCAGCGGACATCCGCCGCGCGACAGCGACGGTTCTCGTCTTGGCCGCCACGGCCGGTGGCTGGCTCTGGTACAACCACCGGCCGGTGCCGCACTACGTCAGTTACATGGTTACAGCTCCGGGGCTGACGGAATATAACGAGAGAGGAATCTCTTCGATCCAGCCGCTGATTGTGAAATTCAGCGAGTCCGCCGCACCGCTCGAACAAGTAGAGAAACCGGTCGCCGCGGGGATTGACATTTCCCCGAAGCTGCCTGGGGCATGGCTATGGGCAAATGACAAAGAACTTCGGTTCGCACCCAAGGATGATTGGCCGATCGACAAGGAGTTTACTGTCACATTTGGAAGGAAGGGATTCTTCGGGCGGGAGGTGCGGGTGGAAAACTACCGATTTGATTTTCGCAGCCAGCCGTTCGTCGCGAAGATTTCGCAGAGCCAGTTCTACCAAGATCCCCGCGATCCCAACCTGAAGAAGCTGGTGGCGACGGTTCAGTTCAGCCATCCCGTGGATGCCAGCCTGTTCGAGCAGAGAGTCTCTCTCGTGCTGCCAAAGGACGCGCAGTACCTGGGACTGCAGTCCGATGGCCGCAGCTACACGGTGGTGTACGACAAGTTCAAGCTGGCGGCGTATATTCATTCGGCGGCCCTGGCGATGCCGAGAGACGATACCTCGATGACTCTGCGTGTCGAGCTCGGCGTGCGGGCGGCGCGCGGCGGCAACGAAACCAAGGACCGGCTGCAGGCCGAAGTCGTGATTCCCGGACGCGCCAGCCTGCGCTTCTCCGGGCTGCGCATGACCCTGGTAGACAATGCGCGCTATGAGCCGGAGCAGATTTTGATGATGAACAGCTCTTCGCCAGTGGCCGAGAAGGCGTTGGCTGGAAAAGTGACCGCGTACCTGTTGCCTGTCCGTCATCCGAAGCAGCCGAGGGAAAACCCGAATCCGTATCCCTGGAACAACGAGAGCCAGATTGGCAAAGATATTCTCGCGCTCTCGCAGGCCGTGCCGCTGACCTATGTTTCTTCCGAACAGGGCGGGGACACCACACACGGGTTCAAATTTCAGGCTCCGGTGGGCCGGTACATCTATGTTCTGGTGCCGGATGGTGTGGAAGGAATCGGGGGATATCTTTCCGGCAAGCCGTATGCAGGCACATGTCAAGTGCAGCCGTACCGGCAGGCATTGACTTTTCTGGGCAAGGGCGCGCTGCTGTCGTTGTCGGGAGACAAGAAGGTCGGATTCCTGGTGCGAGACGTAGATCACGTGGAGTTGGAAATCGGGCGCGTGCTGCCGAATCAGCTGCAGCACATCGCACCGCTGATGTGGGAGTTCAGCCGGCCGAGCATGTATCCATGGCTGGCCGACCAAGTGGTCGAGCGTTTTATCGAGGTGCGCGATTATGGCGCTAAGCAACCGGGGAAACCAATCTATGACAACATCGACCTGACCCGGTACCTGCAGAGCAAGACGCAAACGAATCATGGCCTGTTTCTGTTGCGGGTGCGCTCGGTGATTCCGGCCCGGCGAAGCAGGGCGGCGCAGCACAATGACGAAGCCGAGGAGGAGTCCGGATCTGAAGGTGAAGGGATTCCGGAACCGGAGAACCAGGGGACAGGGATTCAGGACAGCCGGCTGATCCTCATCACCGATCTCGGATTCATCGTGAAGCAGGCCAAGGACGGCACACGGGACGTCTTCGTGCAGTCGATGCACACCGGCTTGCCGGTGGATGGCGCACGCATCGAAGCCCTTGGACGCAACGGGCAAGCGCTGCTGGTGGCCACGACGGAGAATGGCGGCCGCGCCCGCCTTCCAAAGTTCGGCTCATGGAGGCGCGAGAAGGCCCCATTGATGATCGTGGCCGAGAAGGATTCGGATTTCTCCTTTATGCCGCTCCAGACGCAAGGCCGGAATCTGGATCTTTCCCGCTTCGATACGGGTGGGGTTGAGAACGCGCGGTCAGCGCAACAGGTAAACGCCTATCTGTTCTCCGATCGAGGAATCTACCGGCCTGGTGAAACCACTCATCTCGGCCTGATCGCGCGGACAGCGGATTGGAAGGGTTCGCTCGAGGGACTGCCGATCGAAGTGGAGATCACGGACTCGCGCGGCACCGTCGTGAGCCGGAATCCGCTCAAGCTTTCGGCCGCGGCTTTTGAAGAAATCGCGTTTACCAGCCAGGGGAGTGCACCCACTGGCACCTATGAATCCAGCGCATACCTGGTGAAGGACGAGAAGACGCGGGAAGTGCTCGGGAGCACCTCGTTTAAAGTGCAGGAGTTCGAACCG
>Ga0126371_10005242_pt1 | contig 11517 bp, 11 predicted proteins | sample PanSoiMetaPlot_4_FD_110145 | JGI IMG/M metagenome (GOLD analysis project Ga0126371, IMG submission 110145) | Tropical forest soil microbial communities from Panama - MetaG Plot_4 | ecosystem: Environmental > Terrestrial > Soil > Tropical forest > Bulk soil | place: Panama | collected 2016-02-17
CGAACTCGAACTGCAACAGGGCACGCCCCGCGCCGTCTTCACGCTTGCCAATGCGCTTGCTGGCGAAGCGCCCCTGCGTGTCGAGTTGCGCAGCAAGGCGGTGCGCGGTTACGCCTTGGCCGAACGCGCCGAACCGCGCGAAGCGTCGGCGACGCGTAGATTCGGCGCGGTCGACCTCCGTCGCGGCATGGCGGCTGAGGACGCGCTCGCCGTCATCCTGCGGCGGTGTCTCGCGCATCTGCTGGCGAACGAACCGGCGGCGCTCGCCGGCAAGGAAGAAGGCGTCCACCAGATGCGGGTTGCGCTCCGGCGGTTGCGCGTCGCGCTCGCCTTGTTCCGGTCGATGCTGCCGGAAACGGAACACAATTGGGTCAGCGGCGAAGTCAAATGGCTGGCAGCCGCGCTCGGCCGCGCGCGCAACTGGGACATCGTCGGCGGACTCGTTCGGCGGGTGCGCGACAGCATGACCGACGATCGCGATCTCGTCGCACTCGCGCACGCCGTCGAGCGCGAACGCCGCCGCGGTTACGATGCGCTGTGTGGCGTGCTGGGCACCCGGCGTTATACGCAATTCACGCTCGGCCTGATGGGATGGATCGAGACGCGCGCCTGGCGGCGGCCGGGCGCGCTGGAGACGTCGATCCTGCAGGTTTCGGTGGTCGGCAAGCTCGCCGACCAGGTTCTCGAGCGGCGCTACCGCCAGGCGCGCAACCGCGCGCGCAATTTCGACCGGCTCGGCACCGTCGGCCGGCACCGCCTGCGCATCGCACTCAAGAAAATTCGTTACGCCGCCGATTCATTCGCGTCGATCTACGCGCGCAAAGCGGTCCGCTACTATATCAAGCACCTGGAAACGCTTCAGGACGGTCTCGGATTGCTCAACGACATCGCGTCGTCGGAAAAACTGCTGCGAAATTTGATTCAGCGACGGCCGTCGCAGGCCTTGATCCGCGGCGATGCGCTGGTGCGCGGCTGGTGCGCCCATGTCGCGCTGGAGTGCGAGCCGGCGCTGCAAAAAGGGCTCAAACGGCTGAAGAAAGCCGAACCCTTCTGGCGCCGACCGGCGAAAGGGTGACGCGGCGGCTGTTCAGCCGCCAAGCCAATCCCGCACTGGCAGCGTGGCAGCGATCGCCGCCAGAATGCCCAGCATGAGGAATGTCACGTTGCCGTCGGCAGCCGCAAAGCGGAGACACATCGCGGACAGCAACGCCTCGCCCACAAAAATCGCCAAATCGGTGACGAATTCGCGGAATACGACATCGCCCTCGATGTCCTCGTCGGACCTGTGCCGGAACAAACTGTGCCGCGCCCACTGCCAGCCGATTCTCATTTCGCCGACTTTCATTGCAGAGCGCTCGTTGCGCTGGCGTGCCACATCTGTACCGCAAGGACCCGGAGGGCAAGCTTGTGGCCCCGCTCGCGCGCTTCCTTGCTCAGCGGCGGCGCCGGCGTGCCGGCTACGGAGTGCATCAACGGCAACGGCTCCACGTTCCATGGCGCCAGATGCCGCATCCGTTGGCGGGCGATTTTGATATCATCGACGGGCGGAACCGGTAACGCGATGTCCTGCGGCACTGCCCGCAAGCGCACGCGCGAACGACGTAGGACCGTGTTCATGACCAGCCTTCCCTTCTGCGCAGTAATTGACGCCGAAGTTCAGAGAGTCTGCGCTGTCCGAATCGTGAATGCCGGAACATCCGGCAGTCGTACTTCCATGTGAACGCGGCGGGCGCCCCGCCATAACTCGATGCCGTGGTAATGCGGCCGATGCTCCAGCATGTCGCGGGCCGTCTCGACGGCATCCTGCTCTTCCCGGCATTCGATCAGCTCGTCGGAGCCGATCGAACCGGTCGAATCGAGGAAATAGCACCGGTACTGAACCAAGTTCGCCATCGCAAGCCCCCTCGCTGCTACGTCAGCCGGGGAGACGGTCCCGGCGCCGGGAGACGAAGGCACGGGCGTCAGCATTGGTTTGGATCGACGATCCAGACGGACGGGTTTTCCCCCGGCCGACCAGGAGAGTTGTTGCTTGTACGCCTCCGGGTCCGCTCAAACTGTGCAGTGCGGCGACGCCGGCGTCAATTCAGCCCCTCCCTGAGGCACCCAACGGAATCTACTGAGAGCGAGAGGCCCGGATGGTGCAGGAACGAGCCAAAAGCGGCCTATTTCTCGGGTGAAACCAAGCCGTGGCGAATCGCGTATCGCACCAGACCGGCGACGTCGTGAATGTCCAGCCGTTCCATCAGGCTAGCCCGATGTGACTCGATCGTCTTGACGCTGGCCTCGAGCATCTGCGCGATTTGCTTGGATGATTTGCCTTCGGCAATAAGTTGCAGGATTTCACGCTGCCGCGGTGTCAAAAGGTCGAGCGAGTTGGTCTGACCCTCCGCGCGATTAAGGTAAACGTCGATCACATGTTTCGAAATAGCCGGGCTGAGGAAGATTTCGCCCCGCGCCACCGCTTCGAGCGCCATTTCGAGCTCGCGCGGCGCCGAGCCCTTGAGGACATAGCCCGAAGCCCCGGCACGGAGGGCTTGGAGAACGTGGCTCTCGTCCGCATGCATCGACAACATGACGACACGCACCTGGGGGTGGTCTTTGACCAGGCGGCGCGTTGCCTCAAGCCCATTAAGACCGGGCATCGCGATATCCATCAGGACCACATTGGGGTGCAGCTTGGCGACATGTTCGAGCGCTTCGCGCCCGTCGCCGGCTTCGCCGACGACCTCGATGCCCGGGAATTCGCCGATCAGCGATTTGAGGCTAGCCCGAATGAGCAGATGGTCGTCGCACAGTAATATGCGGATCGGGTTCATCGTCGCGCGCCAACCTCCCCGCTGCCGTTCGCCGTGCTGGCGACGGCCATCGCAGTATGCACAAGTGACATCCGGTTCACTGTCGGGCAAGACTAATTATGCATCTCGCCCATAGCAGCGGCGGGACACAGGCCCGGTCCGGAAACGTGGGCCAGAGCGCCCCTAATTGGTCTGCAAACCAACGACTTAGATGCGGGTTTTCCTGCTACCAATTCAGGTTTTCCCCGATGAACCGGCGCCGTTACAGAGCCTAAACTCCCGCTCGATTGGCCGGCCCATGATGTCGAGGGTGATTGCCTAACATCACCCGGATAGGCCAGGAACCACGACCTATCTGCCGGATAACATCAAGGCGCGGAGCCATGACGCGCCGACACGTGGCGTCGTACTGCGATTTGATTACAGCGGCTGAGCCTTGCGGGATTATTTTGAAGTGCAGGTTCAGCACGAAAAGAACGTGTGAGAAATGCTAAGGGCAGTATCTGCGAACGATGACAGATAACGCCGAGTGGCTCTCGCTGATCACCGCCACCGTACCGGTGGCGCTCTATACGGCCGACGCGGATGCCCGGCTCGTCGGGCCGCGCGTTGTTAGCGAAGCTATGGCGCAGTCGCTCGGCTATCGTCCGGCGGACTTTGTCGACGATCCGGGTCTGTGGATGTCGCGCATTCATCCGGCTGATTTGCCGGGGCTTCTCGCGTGCGTCGACGCTATCGTCACCTCTGGCTCGTTCGCCGCCGATTACCGGTGGCTTGCCGCCGACGGCAGCGAGCGGGTTTTCGCCGAACAAGCTGTCCTGGTCGGAGATCAACGCGGACGTCCGTCGCGCGTGCAAGGGATCGCGCTCGATATCACTGAACGCGCGTCGATGCGGCGCCAATTCGGCCAGGCGCAGCGCATGGCGGCGGTCGGTCGCATCACCAGCACCGTCGCTCACGAGCTCAACAATCTGTTGACCGTGATCATGTGGAATCTCGATTTGATGACACGCTCGCTCGACGGCACCAGCAAGGATTTCGATCGTGCCCATATCGCGTTGAGCGCCGCGCTGAACGGAACCAGTCTGCTGACGCAGCTCATGGGATTCGCGCGGACCGATCGGGTCGCGTCACATGTGATCGAGGTCGGTGGCATTCTGACGCGCGCGACGCAGGTGCTGCGCTTCGTCCTCGGCGCCGACATCGCGGTCGAAACCAAGGCCGCCGCCGGATTGTGGCCGGTTGAAACCAGCCCCGACCAGCTTGAGCTGGCGTTGGTCAATCTCGCCATTCATGCGCGGCAAGAGATGCCGGAAGGCGGTCGCTTGGTGATCGAAGCCAGCAACGTGCCGGCGCGCGGACATGCGGGATATGAAAACAGTGTCGGCCGCGATGCGGTCGCGATCGCTGTCAGTGGCGCGGCATCGGGACCGGTCAGCACACTGCCGCCGGAAGGCGGCCGCAATGAGACGTTGGCGATGGTGCGCAGCGTCATCGAGGCGTCAGGTGGTCGTTTGGTGCTTGGCGGACCCGACGGCACACCGCCGACCCGACTGCTGCTGCCGCGTGCGATAACCGCCGGCAGCCTTGCGACGCCGCCAGCCGATCGCGCGGAAGAGAGCAAGGCGCGCGCCGCCTGCACAGTTCTGGTCGTCGAGGACGATCCCGACGTGCGCAACATCACCGTGACGCGCCTCGGCGAGCTCGGCCACCACGTCCTCGAAGCCGAGAACGCAAAGGCCGCGCTCGATATCCTCGGCCGTGGCAACGCCATCGATCTGCTGTTCACCGACATCGCGATGCCCGGCGGCATGAATGGGCTCGAATTGGCGCGCCGAGCGCTCCAGCTGCGGCCCGGAATCCGGGTGCTGTTCGTGTCCGGATACACCTCGTCAGCCAACACCGAAGGCAGTACGCCCGGCGAGTTCCTGCAGAAACCGTATCGCCAGGAGGATTTGGGCCGCGCGCTGCACCGCGTGCTGCGCCGCGGCACGATTGCCGCGGCCTGATTCATCGGCAGCAGCGCAGCGTCTGCCGCGTCGACACGATCGTTGGTCGGTTTGAGCCGTTCCTTGCTCTGTGGTCTACTGGCGACGGCAATGCCAAACAACCGACACAGCCGGCAAACGGCACCCGAGACGGCGTCAGACGCGCTTTGCGTGCTCGTCGTCGAAGACGACGAACTTGTCCGCGAAGCGACCGTCGGCAATGTCATGGATTTAGGCCATCGCGTGCTCGAAGCCGCCGACGCCGATGCCGCTCTGCAGATGCTGGACGGCGGCGCCGTCATCGACGTGCTGTTCACCGACCTGCGATTGCCCGGAAAGGACGGCGAGCAGCTCGCGCGCGAGGCGCGCCAGCGGCGGCCGGGCCTCAAAGTGATCTTCACCAGCGGTGGGCCGGCACCAAACGAGCGGCTTGTGGCGATGAGCGCCGCGATCTGGCTCGGCAAGCCTTACAAGTGGGCGGATCTAAAGCGCGTTTTCGAGCAATTGGGCGAACGGCGCGAATAAACTTTCGCGCTGTTGGTGTCGCATCTGCGGGACCGCATGCTTGGTGCCTCGACCGCGATGCGACACACAAAAATCACCGCTTATCACAGCGGCCTCCGTTAGGCTTCCGATGACGTTGCTTGGCGAAACCGCAAGCGCGCCCAATTTTCGGGCAAGGAACCGAAAATGCGTCCTGTTCGGCATGCGGCAACGGCGGCGGCATTTCTCGCGGGTTGGATCATTTTCGCCGACGGCGGCAGTGTCCACGGCGCGATTCAAGCTGAGGCCGAAAACGCGGCTTCGAGTGGTGCACCGTCCGCGGTGCTGACCAAAGACAAGGCCCAGGCCATTCTGGGCAAACCGGTCACCAGCGCCAAGGACGAGAACATGGGCCGCATTGTCGATATTGTCGTCGACAAAGCCGGCGTGACGCGGGCTGCGATCATCGATTTCGGCGGATTTCTGGGTGTCGGCCGCCGCCAAATCGCCGTCGACTGGAGTGCGCTGCATTTCGCGCCGACGGGCCAAACCGAACGCATCACGCTCGACCTGACGCGCGACCAGCTCAAATCCGCGCCGCAATACGAGAAAGGCAAACCGGTGGTGGTGCTGGGCGCATCGGGCAAGACTCAACCGCTGTCGAGCGGCGAATACCCATTGGACCAGTAACCGTGGATGCCGCGAGGTGCACGCCTACGAGAAATCCGGATCGGAGGTTCGCGTTCGACCCGTCCCCGCGCCATCGCGACGCAGCTTGCGTGGCCTCGACGGCTTCAATTTCTTCATCGCCAACATCCAAACCGGCTTCGGGCCGTTCATCGCCGTCTATCTGACGGCGCAGGCCTGGACCCAGGTCGATATCGGCCTCGTCCTGACGATCAGCGGGATTGTCGCCCTGGTCTTTCAAGTGCCGGGCGGAATCCTGATCGACGCCGCGAAGCATAAACGCACTTTGGGAGCCATCGCCGCGGCGGCAATCGCGGCCAGTGCGCTCATGCTCGCCGCGTGGCCGATCTTTCCGCTCGTCCTCGGCGCCGAAATGCTGCATGGCCTGGCCAGTTGCCTGATGGGGCCGGCAATCGCGGCCATCAGCCTGGGTCTGGTCGCGCCGCGCGAAATCGGCGAGCGGCTGGGCCGGAATGCGCGCTACGCGTCGGCGGGAAACGGGATCGCCGCGGTGCTGATGGGCGCATGCGGCCGGCTGGTATCCGATCGCGCGGTGTTCGTGCTCACCGCGATTCTCGCCATTCCCGCCTTGATTGCGTTGTTCCGCATCCGGTCGCAGGAAATCGATCCAGAACGCGCGCGCGGCGGCCGTCCCGGCGCGGGCGAAAAGCGCACGCCGTTGCACGGCATCGCCAACAATCGTCCGCTGCTCGTCTTCGGCGCCGGACTGACGCTGTTCAGCCTCGCCAACACGCCGATGTTGCCGCTGATCGGCGGCATCGTGACCATGCACTCAAGCCAGTGGGCGACGGTGCTCATCGCCGCGTGCATCGTGGTGCCGCAAATCTTCGTCGCCCTGCTTTCGCCGTGGATCGGGCGGCAGTCCGAGATCTGGGGACGGCGGTCGCTGTTAATTCTCGGATTTGCCGCCTTGCCGATCCGCGGCATCCTGTTCGCCGTGCTGGCCAGTCCCTATCTGCTAGTCGCGGTGCAGATTCTTGACGGAATATCGGCGGCCGTCTTGGGCGTGATGCTGCCGCTGGTCGTCGCCGATGTCACCCGCGGCACCGGCCGCTACAATGCCGCGCTGGGCGCGGTCGGCACCGCTGCCGCGATCGGCGCCGCGCTGAGCACGACCTTGGCCGGCTACGTGAACGACCGGATGGGCAGCACGGTCGCGTTTCTCAGCCTCGCCGGCGTGGCCCTGCTTGGGGTCGGCTTGCTGCTGTTGTTCATGCCCGAAACCCGCCCCACGGAACGTTGACGACCGATGACGGACATCAATTCGAAGGCACCGCCGAGGGCCACCGCCGAGACCGACGATTTTTACATCAGCGCCGCGACATCGGGCGCCGAGCGGCGCCCGCCGCGGGCGCTGAAGCACGGCGATACGTTTGCCGTGTTCGACGACAACGGCGACATGGCCGGCAGCGCGTTGGGACCGGCCGGCCTCTATTACCGTGACACGCGACACCTTTCGCATTTTGCGTTGTCGATTGATGGCGAGCATCCGCTCCTGCTGAGCTCGACGATGCACGACGACAACGCCGTACTTTCGGTGGACCTCGCCAATCCCGATCTGCATCGCGCCGGCCGCCTGACGCTGCCGCGCGATACGATTCATATCCGGCGGACGACATTCCTATGGCGGGGCGCCTGCTATCTACGGCTTGCCGTTCACAATTTCGACCGTCAGCCGCACAGCTTCCGCCTCGCGTTCGAATTCAACGCCGATTTCCGCGATCTTTTCGAAATCCGCGGCAGCGTCCGCAATCGCCGTGGCACAACCGCGATCAGCCGACCGGACGCATCAACCGCGATGATGCGTTATTTCGGTCTCGACGGCGTCGAGCGGACGACGCGGCTCGACTTCGCGCCGGCACCCGATGCGCTCGCCGACGCCGCGGCAGAATTCGAGGTGACGCTCACTCCGGGCGAAAGAAGGAGCATCTTCCTGACCATTCGCTGTGACGCCGACGCCCCCGCGCGCCGGAACGTCTTCTTTGCGGCGATCCGGGCGGCGCGCCGCGATCTCCGGGCGGCGACGGCGCGGGCGGCGGTGATCGACGGCTCGAACGCCGTGCTCAATCGCGTTATGTGCCGATCGGTCGCCGACCTCTATATGTTGCTGACCGATACGCCGGAAGGTGCCTACCCCTACGCCGGAATTCCGTGGTTCAGCACGGTGTTCGGCCGTGACGGAATCATCACCGCGCTTGAGCTGCTGTGGTTCGATCCGACCATCGCCAAGGGCGTATTGCGCTTTCTCGCCGCGACGCAGGCCCGGCACGTCGATCGCGAGCACGCCGCTCAACCGGGCAAAATCCTGCACGAAATGCGTCAGGGCGAGATGGCGCGCCTCGGCGAGGTTCCGTTCGGCCGCTATTACGGAACAGTCGACGCCACGCCTTTGTTCGTGCTCTTGGCCGGGCGCTATTTCGCGCGCACCGGCGACCGCGAAACGATCAAGGCGCTGTGGCCACACATCGACGCGGCCCTTCGCTGGATCGACGGCGACGGCGACCCGGACGGCGACGGTTTCGTCGAGTACGTCGCGACCCCCGGCAAGGGATTGGTCAATCAAGGATGGAAGGACTCGGCAGACGCCATATCGCATGCCGACGGCACTTTGGCGAGCGGTGCCATCGCCCTGTGCGAGGTCCAAGCCTATGTTTACGCCGCCAAGCGCGCCGCGGCGGCGATCTGTCGGAGTCTCGACATACCTGCCCGCGCGACGGAGCTCGAAGACGCCGCTCAGGCATTGCGGCAGCGCTTCGACGCCGCGTTCTGGTGCGAAGAGCTCGGCACCTTCGCTTTGGCGCTCGACGGCGACAAGCGCCCCTGTCGCGTCGTGAGCTCCAACGCCGGGCACGCGCTGTTCGCCGGCATCGCCAAGCCGGCGCGCGCGGTGCGAGTGGCCGCAACCCTGTTGGGCCGCGATTCCTATTCAGGCTGGGGCGTTCGCACGCTTGCCGCTTCCGCGCGGCGCTACAATCCGATGTCGTATCACAATGGCTCAGTCTGGCCGCACGACAACGCCATTATCGCGTTGGGCTTGGCGCGTTATGGCCTCAAACGCGAGGCGTCGCTGTTATTTGACGCCCTGTTTGCCGCCATTCAGCATATGGACCTGCTGCGGCCGCCCGAATTGTTCTGCGGGTTTGCGCGACGGCACGCGGTGGGACCGACACGCTATCCGGTTGCCTGTTCGCCGCAAGCCTGGGCAAGCGCGGCACCGATCGCGTTGATCGAAGCGTGCCTTGGCCTCCGCTGCGACAGCGGGCGGAGCGAGATTCGTTTCGAAAACCCGATTTTGCCGCCGGACGTCGATGAACTCCGTTTGCGTCACGTACGTATCGGCGATGGCGAGGTCGATGTTCTCTTGCGCCGGCACGCGAGCGACGTCGCCGTCAACGTTCTCCGTCGTCGAGGCGACATCCGCGTCATTGTCGTAAGCTGAGGCGCAGCGCCGCAATTCGGACGGTTCGCCAGCCGATCCCCGCGACCGCTTTCCAAGCAGCGCGCATTGCGTTACACAAAGCTATGCCCATCGGGCAAGGGGGCGCCGACAGAAGCAGCCCCGGCGAGGGAGCGACCGAACGTGGCGGAGATCATTCTCGAAGCGCGCGGTCTGTCCAAGGAATTCCTTGGCTTTTCCGCCGTGCGCGACGTTTCGTTGAAGGTCAACCGCAACTCCATCCACGCGCTGATCGGACCCAACGGCGCCGGTAAGACGACCGTCTTCAATCTGCTGACCAAGTTCCTCGAACCGACATCCGGCACGATCGCGTTCATGGGACGCGACATCACGCGCGCCAAGGCCGCCGACGTCGCTCGGCTGGGAATGGTGCGGTCGTTCCAGATTTCGGCGGTGTTTCCGCACATGACCGTGCGCGAGAACGTACGGGTTGCGCTGCAACGCCCGCTCGGCACGTCGTATCGGTTCTGGCAGCCGATTGAATCGCTTGCCGATCTCGATGGCCGCGCCGACGCCGTGCTGGCTCTGGTTGGATTGCGGGATCAGGGCGACCTGTTGGCGGCCGAACTGCCCTATGGCGGCAAGCGCGCACTCGAGATTGCGACGACGCTGGCGCTCGAGCCGGCGCTGCTGCTGCTCGATGAGCCGATGGCCGGCCTGAGCCTGGAGGACATCAAACGCATCTCGGCGTTGGTGCGCGAAGTCGCGAAGACGCGCACCGTTCTCATGGTCGAGCACAATCTGTCGGTGGTTGCCGATCTCTCGGACGTCATCACCGTGCTGACGCGGGGCCGCGTCCTGGCCGAAGGGCCTTACCGCAAGATCGCCAACGACGCCGACGTGCGCGAGGCTTATCTCGGAACCGGTCATGCGTAGCGCCGCAGCCGCCGGTCCGCTGCTCGAGGTTCACGGGCTCGAGGCCTGGTACGGCGAATCACATGTTCTGCACGGCATCGACTTCGCGGTGGCCGCCGGCGAGGTCGCAACCTTGCTCGGCCGCAACGGTGCCGGCAAAACCACGACGCTCAAATCGATCATGGGCATCCTGTCCGAGCGCCGCGGCACGGTCACCTTCACCGGGCGCGCCATCATCGATCTTCCGGCCTATCGCATTGCGCGGCTCGGCGTCGCCTATTGTCCGGAGGACCGCGGCATCTTCGCCAGCCTCACGGTCGAAGAGAATCTCATGCTGCCGCCCGTGATCGCGCCGGGCGGCATGCCCGTCGACGAACTCTACGAACTCTTTCCGAATTTGCTCGAACGGCGCACGAGCCAAGGCACCAAGCTGTCGGGCGGCGAACAGCAGATGCTGGCGATCGCCCGCATCCTGCGGACCGGCGCGCGCCTGTTACTGCTCGACGAGCCCACCGAGGGTTTGGCGCCGGTGATCGTACAGCAGATCGGCGCGGTCATCGGTCGACTCAAAGAGGCCGGTTTCACCATCCTGCTGGTCGAGCAAAACTTCCGCTTTGCCGCGACCGTCGCCGACCGCCACTATGTGGTCGAGCATGGCCGGATCGTCGACATGATTCCGAACGAACGGTTGGAGGCCGAGACCAACAAGCTGCACGAATATCTCGGCGTATGAAACGCATCAGGGGAGAGGAAACATGAAACGCAGATCGCTTGTGGCCGCGGGATTTGCTGCGGTGTTGGCGTTCGGCGCGGCGGCTCCCGCCGCCTGGGCGGCGAACGACAAGGTGGTCATCGGTGTGATGAACGACATGTCGTCGGTCTATTCCTACCTCGGCGGCATGGGTTCGGTTGCGGCGGCGAAGATGGCCGTGCAGGATTTCGGCGGCAAGGTCCTCGGCAAACCGATCGAGGTGATTTACGCCGATCATCAGAACAAACCCGACGTCGGCGCCGCGATTGCGCAAAAATGGTTCGACCAGGATGGCGTCGATGCGATCGTCGATCTGCCGACCTCGTCGGTGGCCATCGCCGTGCAGCAAGTGGCGAAAGAGCGCGGCAAGGTCACGCTGATCTCGAACGGCGGCTCGTCCGAGCTGACGGGCAAGTACTGCTCGCCGACCGGCGTGCATTGGACCTACGACACCTATGCACTGGCGCACGTCACCGGCAA
>Ga0126371_10005243_pt1 | contig 11516 bp, 8 predicted proteins | sample PanSoiMetaPlot_4_FD_110145 | JGI IMG/M metagenome (GOLD analysis project Ga0126371, IMG submission 110145) | Tropical forest soil microbial communities from Panama - MetaG Plot_4 | ecosystem: Environmental > Terrestrial > Soil > Tropical forest > Bulk soil | place: Panama | collected 2016-02-17
CGCACCCACTCCCAGGACCGCGGACGGAAAGCCGGACCTGTCCGGACTGTGGACGCTGGTGGGCGGCGGCGGGGACGGAATCAAAAAACAGTTGAAGCCGTCGGAGATTCAGCCATGGGCCGAAAAGCTCGCTAAGGAACGCGAGGAGAACCTGGGCTCCGACAGTCCGGGCGTGCAGTGCCTCCCCAGTGGCTTCATTGGCTTCGGTCTAGTGAAGATCGTGCAGACGCCCGGCCTGATCCTGATGCTCACGGAAGACCTCAGCTATCGTCAAATCTTCACGGATGGACGAGATTTGCCCAAGGATCCCAATCCGGCGTGGATGGGCTACTCGGTCGGACATTGGGAAGGCGACACCCTGGTCGTGGAAAGCACTGGCTATAACGACCACACTCCAATTGATGCCGGCTATCCGCACACCGAGCAAATGCGCATGACGGAGCGATACCGGCGGACAGACTTCGGGCATTTGAGCGCCGACGTGACCATCAGCGATCCCGCGATCTACGCGAAGCCGATCCGGAGCAAATTAGATGGCCTATTCACGGCGGACACGGACCTGATCGAATACGTTTGCGCCGAAAATGAGAAAGACCGGGCCCACCTTGTGGGTCATAAGTCGGACACCAAACGATCGGTCAAGGTCCCCGCCGAGCTGCTTTCCAAGTACGTGGGAACATACATGTTCCGGACTAAGGACCTTGGTTTTCCAGGTCCTGAGTTCATTCCTGTCAATATTGCGCTGGAGAACGGCGCGCTCGAGGTGGCCGTTGCGGGCCTGGGCAAGCAGTCGCTGACGGCCCTTTCCGAAACGCGTTTCACCGACGAAGCTATCGGCGTTTTCGAGTTTCGCAGCAACGACCAGGGCGAGGTGACTCACATGGTCGTCGAAGCGCCGGGAGGAGAGTTCACAGCAACCAGGCGGCAGCCGCCAGTCCTACGAGTCACGTTGTTCGATCGCACAGGAAATGCCGTGACCCAATTGGGCGAACCGCGCGTCGATGCCCAGCCGGCGCTTTCCCCGGATGGGACCAGAGTGGCTGCCGTCAAAAAGGCTCCGGACGGCGACGGGCAAATCTGGGTCTATAACGTCAGCACTGGACAAAGCACGCGAATCACAGAGAACGGTCCGGCGCGGTCGTCACCTGTCTGGTCGCCCGACGGAACGGAAATCGCCTACGTGACGAATAGCGCCGTTTACCGAAAGGCTTCCGACGGATCGGGCGCCGAGACGCTGATCTATAGTCATCCACCGGGCGCAGGGGTGTTCCTCACCAGTTGGTCGCCGGATGGACGGCTCTGCCTTTGGTCGGGAGATTCGTTGTTTATCGTGCCCGTTCGAGGGGAAGGCAAACCCTTTAGCCTTGACCAGGCTCGCGGCGGAAGCCTGTCTCCGGATGGGCGCTATCTGGCCTACAGTTCCAATGCCTCCGGTGAATGGGCCGTTTACATCAAGGATCTCCAAAGCGACGCGGCGCCCACTCGCGTTTCGCAGGAGCCCGCTGCCGGCGGCGTCTTCTGGCGCAAGGACGGTAAGGAACTGTTCTACCTATCGATAGCAGCCGGGCAAGCGGTAGTGGCCGCGAAAGTCGAGTTTTCTCCGGCTTTGGCGATCAACTCCACAACGCGGCTCTTTCCCGTTTCAGGCATACCTGGGCCGAACCAGCTCAGCAATGTCGCCGCGAGCGATGGCCAGCATTTCGTCTTCCAAGTGTTGAGCCCAAATTCCGGCGCCCGCCAGTAGATCTCCGACATCTTATGGAAAAGACTATGACGGCTAAACTAACTGTTCCTCTGCTTGGGGCGGCCGCTCTGCTCTCCGCGGCTGACAAGATCACCTTTACCGAAAACATCGCGCCGATCGTCTACCAGAACTGCGCCACTTGCCATCGCCCCGGCGAAGCCGCGCCCTTCTCGCTGATCACGTACGAAGACGTCAAGAAGCGCGCCGCTCTGATCGCCACGGTCACGCAGATGCGATATATGCCCCCCTGGCATGCGGCGCACGGATTCGGCGAGTTCGCGGACGAGCGCAAGCTTACCGATGCGCAGATCGCCACGATCGCCGGGTGGGTCCGTCAGGGAATGCCTGAAGGCGACCCCGCCAAAGCGCCCAAGCTTCCACAATTCACCGAAGGCTGGCGCTTGGGAAAGCCGGATTTGATTTTGGAGATGCCAGCCGCCTTCGAGCTGCCGGCCAGCGGCCCGGATGTCTTCCGCAATTTCGCCATTCCGCTCAACCTCAAAGAGGATAAATGGATCCGCGCGATTGAATTTCGTCCCAGCGCGCGCAAGGCGGCGCACCATGCGCTCTTCGCTTATGTCGCTGCGGGCTCCACCTCGCGCCTTGATGGCGTGGACGGAAAACCAGGCTTCGGCGGGATGGGAACCGTGGGAGTCACGCCAGGGCAGAGCAATGCCGGTGGCTTGGGAGGATGGGCCGTCGGCGCAACTCCCGTTTTCCTGCCGGAAGGATTGGCGATGGCGCTTCCAAAGGGATCGGATTTCCTGCTCCAGATGCATTTCCATCTCACCGGCAAGCCGGAAATTGAAAAGTCTCTCGTCGGGCTCTACTTCGCCGATAAAGCGCCGGAGAGAAGATTGATGGGCGTCGGCGCACCGGGTTTATTCGGCGTGGGCGCGGGAATTGATATTCCGGCGGGCGAGAATTTCACGATTCAAGATTCGTTCATGTTGCCCGTCGATGTGATAGCGCACTCCGCGGTGGCGCACGCGCACTATCTGGCGAAGGACATGAAGGCAACCGCAACTCTTCCCGATGGCTCGTCCAAGCCCCTTATCTGGATTCCCGATTGGGATTTTAACTGGCAGGAAACCTACAACTACAAAGAGCCTTTCCTTTTGCCCAAGGGATCGAAGATCGACGTCAGCATCCAATACGACAACTCGCCCGGCAACCCACGGAATCCCAGTAATCCCCCGAAACGGGCGCAGTTCGGCGAGGAATCCTTCGACGAAATGGGCATGGTCGCCGTAATGGTCACGGCGGTGCGGGCGGAAGACGAACCCATTTTGCAGAAGGCGCTCACCGATCAGGCTCAGGCAGCGATCCAGAAAGGTCTTGCCGATGGAACCGTCAAGCGCTATCTGGCGAAGCAGCAGCTTCGCCGGCCGGTCGCGCCAGCGCCGCGCACGCAAATCACACTGTTCGATCGTCAGGGCAAAGTTCAGGGCGCTGTCGGCGAGCCTGGCGTTTACAACCATGCGGCATTGTCGCCGGACGGAGCTCGCGTGGCGGTCATCAAGACCGTCCAGGCCACGACGGACGTCTGGGTTTATGACATCGCCAGCGGCAAAGGAACGCAGGTCACCAACGGTCCCGTGGCGCATGTTTCGCCGGTCTGGTCGCCGGACGGCAAACAGATCGCGTATGTCTCCATCTTCTCCGCGGAAGGCTACAGCGCTATTTACCGCAAGAACGCGGACGGGTCCGGCGGCGAAGAACTCATCTACAAACATCCGGGCGCGGCCATGGCGGTCACGGATTGGTCTAAGCAAGGGTTGCTGTGCTTCTGGGCCGGCGACGCCATGTATGCGCTCGCGATCGACGGCGATCGCCAACCGGTCGCGCTTGTCGCTGAAAAATTCAGCGCCCGCTCGGGTCGATTCTCCCCTGATGGCCGATACATTGCCTATAGCTCCAATGAATCCGGGCGCTTCGAGGTGTACATTGCGCCCTTGCGCGGCTCATCGATCGCGGGAAAGCCCGTCCAGGTCTCCAAGGACGGCGCGCTCGGCGGAACGTTCTGGAGGGAGGACGGAAAGGAGCTTTACTTTTTGACGATCACCGGATTCGCGCCGGGTCCGCAGATGGTTGTTTCGGTGGAGACGAACTCGGAGTTGCAGGTTAGCGCTCCACGGGTATTGTTCCGCGTGGGCGGCATGCGAGATCCGGGCCAGCTCAGCAGCGTGGCTACGTCCGACGGTGAGCGGTTCGTTTATCCTCAAGTCGTGCGCTAAACACATTGGGCGGACAATCCCGCCAACGTCGTTTCGTTTTTGCGCGCTACGCGTAGGCTGTTGATTCCGCAGGTCTCGACACGAGTGTCGAGACGGCATGGCACGAGTGCCTGCGCCACAACGAAGGCCCAAGTCGTGGCGCAAGCACTCGTGTTTGCCGCGCCAACGCCTGGCGGGACAAACGCCTTTTGAGAACCCGCACGCGCTACTCGGCGCTGCCGTGGGACAACGACACGATTCTCACAGCCACTTCGTCTCCGCCCGATTTGGGTTTCGGCTGCGGAACTTCGTAGCCCGTCTCGCCGTATCCGACCTGGATTTTTGTCAAGGCGCACTCGTTTCCATGGCAACGGAATTCCAACTGAGGACGGTCGTTGCGGCCGCTACTGCTGACAACCCCGATTGCGACCATGGTCTTGTGACCCGATTCGCGGTCCTCGAACACCCAAAGGTCCGGATGTGCGCGGATCACGGCATAACCGCCCGCCGGGAGCACGGTCCTGGAGCTGATTTTGAACTCGAAAGGAACGTTGGCGATGAGGGCGTTCTGCGCCGACGCGGTTGCGGAGGCTGCGATCAAAGCAGCCGCCGCGGTGATCAGATTAAGTCTGATGTTGCTCATTTCTTTTTCCTCCGATGTTCCGGATTCAGTGATCCGGTACGCCACGGGAATTGCAATTGCCACGCCGCAGGGCCTCACGCGCGTATTCCCTTTGTTTGCCGCGACGAACCGGCCTCATGGGGGTTGAATGCAAACCGGACGGTTTCCGCGCCTAACCGAACCGTTACAGTAGTACATGCTCGTTTTCGGGGTCCTGCTGGTTCTGCTGGCGGGCGCGCTGGTCTATTCGGCCTTAACCATCTTCGCGGCGAGCCATTACTGCGCCGCGCGCCCGGCTCCACTCGCTTCGCCGCATCAGGCGATTAGTATTTTGAAGCCGCTCGCCGGACTCGATCTGGATCTCGAATCCAATCTCCGGACCTTCTTCCAACAGGAGTACGCCGATTTTGAGATCCTCTTCGCCGTTCGCTCGCCCGGCGATCCCGCCGCCCGCGTCGTGGAAAAACTCCAGCGCGAATATCCGCATGTATGCGCCCGATTGTTGATTACCGGCGAGCCTCCCTACGCCAACGCCAAGGTTTATAGCCTGTCCCGGATGCTGGCCGAAGCGGCCCACGATCTGTTGGTGATGAGCGATAGTGACGTGCGGGTGGGACCGGATTTACTGAAAGTAGTTGCCGCGGAGTTTCAGAATCCCGCCATGGGCATCGCCACCTGCCCGTACCGCGCCGTCGCGGGTCCGAGTTTCTGGTCTCGGCTGGAGGCAACCGGCATGAACACGGATTTTCTCGCCGGGATCCTGGTGGCGCGCATCGTCGAAGGGATGCGCTTTGCCGTCGGCCCCACTATCGTTGCGCGGCGGCGCGTTCTCGAGGCCATCGGCGGCTTCGACCGCCTCAAGGATTTTCTTGCCGAGGATTTCGCCATGGGACGATTCGCCGCTGAAGCGGGCCATGGCGTCATTCTCTCCTCCTACATCATCGAGCACCACATCGGCAGCTCGGATTTCCGGCACAACGCCGCCCACCGCCTGCGCTGGACGCGCAGCACCCGCCGGTCCCGCCCCCTCGGCTATCTCGGCCAGATTTTCACTATGCCCGTGCCGTTGGCCGCTCTGGCCGCCGCCGACAATCCGTCATGGTGGCCGATCGTGCCCGCGGCTGTCGCCATCCGCGCCGCCGCCGCGTATGCCGTCGCGAGAGGAGTTCTTGGCATCCAGGTGAATTGGGGCCTGCTTATCGTGGAAGATATTGCAGGCTTCTGCTTCTGGATCGCCGGTTTTTTTGGAAGGACGATCACCTGGCGCGGACGCCGGTACCGCCTCCGCCCGGATGGCCGCTTCGAACTCCTGACGCGTTAGTCGGGCGGCAATCCTGCCCGCAGCCAGCGTTCAGCCGGCAGACCCGCTAGAAAGCGGGTCAGCAGCCAGGATTGGCCGCCCACATGGCATTAAAACATTTCAATTGGGTCCTGTTTCACTAAGAATTCATCGTCCCCACATGGCGCCTTAACTGATTCCTGGCATAGTTCTGGCAGAAAGCCGGAGCGGATGAAATTGTTCTGCCGCTGCGCCAGTGTCCGTTACATCGGAGTAAAGGGGTTCCATGCGCTCTCACATTCAGTTCGAATGGACGCCCTCCCCGCCGGGGGAGCGTTTCCGCACCGGCGTGTCGCTACACAGCCACACCCTGCATTCCCGGGAAAGCTTCGATTTCATCCGGCGGGCCGGTCTGCGCACCCCCATCATCGCCGCCGTCATCCGCTCCTTCGAAAGCCGCTATTACCGCCGGCATGGGAAACATTTCGAACTGGAGCGCGCCTGGTGGACCCCACCGCTGAGTCCTCCCGAGGTCAGAGGGCAAGAGCTTTCGCAGCTCGAGCAACTCGGGTTTCGCGGCTTGGTTGCGATTACGGACCATGACGATATCCAGGCGCCAAATGAGTTGCGATCCGCCGGCCAAAGCGTACCTTTGGCTTTGGAATGGAGCGTGCCGTTCGGTCCGGCGTTGTTTCACTTAGGCGTCTACAATCTCGCCCCGCACCGTGCGCCCGAGCTTTTTAAGGGCATGCAAGAGTTCCGGCGCCGCCCCGCGCTTAGCCGGCTCACCGAGCTTCTTGCCGATCTCGCCCGCAACCCGGCGGGGCTCGTGGTTTTGAATCATCCCTTCTGGGATGAAACAGGCATTGGAAACGCGCGTCATGAGGAAGCCGTTCGGATTTTCGCGCGCATGTTCCGTCCTTATATCCACGCTGTCGAATTGAACGGGCTGCGCCCACCCGGCGAAAACGACCGTGTCCGTTCTTTTGCGGCCTCACTGGATGCGACCCTCATTTCCGGGGGCGACCGCCACGGCGTCGAGCCGAACGCCGTGTTGAACATCACGAATGCGGCGGACTTCAGCGAGTTCGCTCAGGAAATTCGCGAGGGCTGGAGCCGTCTTTTGTTCCTCAACCGTTATCGCCATCCCCACAGTCTCCGGCTGGCGCGCAATACCATCGACATGCTCCGCACTTACAACGCCCACGTGTGCGGCTGGCGCGCGTGGACCGACCGCGCGTTTTATTGCGATGAGAGCGGCGTCGTCAAATCTCTGGCCGCGATCCTGACGCCCAACGCGCGCGCGAACAAGGCCCGCGCCCAGGCCCCGGTTGCAGGCTAAGTCTCCGCCCCCCCACAATGAAGACATGCGCACCGCGTTGCTGTTGCTCGTTTTGCTGCTTCGCCCCCTGGCTGCTCAGGGCACCCCTTCCGACGACCGTATCTTCGACGAAGTCCGGCGGAGACTGGCGTTGGATGTGGATGTTAACGGCGGAGGCCTCGATGTCGTAGTCAAGAACGGGACCGTGGTCCTGCGCGGCCGCGTTCACTCCAACAAAGCCAAGGGCAAGGCTGAAAAGATCGCGAAGAAAGTCAAGGGCGTGGTTAGCGTCGATAACCAGCTCAAGCTCTTCGGATCGGACTAGGTCTCCGATCGCATTCTTATTCTCTATTGTTTAGCCTGCGCGGGCTCTCAGCGCCGCTTGGGATGTGGAAGGCGGCCTGGGAAGGAGGCCCCGCAAGCCGAGGGCCCGCCCCACAACCCAAAAAACCTTTTCTCCAGGTCACGATACGAGACGGCCGCGCGCCTGCGTCTCACTGCGGTATATTAGCGGTATATTATTGCTCTGACTTTCGCCTAACGGCGGAACTTTTTGCCAGCCTCTACTCGCGGCGCCATCCTATAACAGCGCCGCCGGAGATGACGGTATGACTATAAGACGGACCCTCATTATTCCGCTGGTCTTTTGCTCTATTCTGACGCCTGTTGTTGCCGCCTCGCGCGTGCTTCTGGTTGATGGACCTTCGCCCGGCGGAGAAGACTCGGCTGCGGGCTCGAGCCTCGTCAAGTCGATCCTCGAGTCCACCGGCTTATTCCAGGTCGAATCCGTCACTAGCTCCGGCGCGTCGCAGCCGCGGTTCGACAAATATAAGCTCGTCATTCTGAACTTCGGCGGCGATGGATGGCCGATCGCCACACTCACGGCGCTGGACAAATGGCTTCAGAACGGTGGCGGAATGGTCGCTCTGCCGGGAGTCGGCGGCGCCTTCCCCGATTCGAGCGCCTTCAACCTCATGCTCGGCCTCACAGCCGCGAATAATCGCGACCGCCAGGCGGGCCCGTTCTGGTTTTACAAAGACGGCAACGTCGCCTATGACAGCACCACCGACGGCCCAGCGGGCAAAATCATTCATGTCGCCCAGCCTTTTCCAATCACGATCCGCGACACCGAGCACCCCGTGACCAAAGGGCTTCCCCTCGTCTGGATGCACGTTCCCGATGACTTGGCCGGCCATCTTCGGGGGCCGGGGAAGAATATGACGCTGCTCGCAACCGCCTTCTCGGATGCCAAAAATGGAGGAACCGGACTCGACGAGCCGCAACTGATCGCCGTGGCCTATGGAAAAGGCCGGGTCTTTCGCGCCATTCTTGGCCGCACGCCGGAGTCCCTGGATTGCGCCGGCTGGCAGACCATGCTTCAGCGCGGCGCCGAGTGGGCAGCCACTGGAAGAGTCACGCAAAAGCTCCCGCCCGATTTTCCCACCGAGGAAAAGGAATCGCGCCGCGCAGGCCGCACAGCGCCGTCCGCGGCCCTCACGCCAGGAAGTAGCGGCTTACGCCCCTGAAGGCAGCGCGTTACTTCTGCGTATCGATGCCTGGCCGCTGCACTTCGTACGGCGCGCCTTCATTGCCCGCCGACGATCCCAGAAACAACTTCTGCCCGTTCGGAAGAGTGAGGTCGCGGCCGTTGGCGCGGTGCGTTCCGTCCTTGGCTTGGTAGCCCTCGATGACGATTTTGTCGCCCCGCTTCAGCGTATCCCGGGTGATGCCTCGGCGCAGCAGAATGTTGGGGCTGCCCGCCTCGATCGCCCAGTTTTCCACCGTTCCATCGTCCCGCTTCACGTCCACATGAATCCAACTATGTGGATTAATCAACTCCACCTTGGTCACCGTCGCGTCCGTGAAATGGAGCGGCTTCTTGTCGTCAAACTCGGCCGCGAACGCATGGTGCGCCTGAACCGGCAACGCCGGCAAAAGCGCGGCTGCCAATGTGAGCGCTGTTCGCATCATAAATAGACCTCCAAAATCCTCATTTCTCGGGCGGGTTTCCGGACACGTATCGCTCATAGACCTCTTCGCCCGCTGGAATCTTGCGCGTGATGTCCACGTTCATAGTCTTGCCTTCCCAGTGTTTCACCAGTTGCTGTTTGCGCAGATGCCCGTACATGGTCTCTTCCACCATCTCCACGCATCGGAAATCGGTGAGCTGCGCCTCCGGCTCCAGCCGCCGATAGATCGGCATACGGATCTTCCAAGGCCGAGTGAACACCTGCGGGTCCTCGATCGTGGCTTCGTAGCGGAACGCATCGTGGCCCATTAAAGTCAAGCGCTCAGTAACATGCAGCGCGTCGCTATGGAAATTGCCGGCCCGGTCGAACCACGTCGCATCCGTGAAATTCGAGACGTCGGTTACCAGCGTGTCCCCCTCCCAATGGCCCACCGAGTAGCCCATGTAGGCGACGTTCGGGTAGGGATCCATCTTGGTCATATGAATTGTGCGCTGGGCGTTGGCGAATTCGTAGACCATCTGGATCTGGCTGCCGCTTTGGATGATCTGGAACGGGTGCGGCATGTACATGGCGCGCGGAATCCCCGGCTGAAAGCACTTGATTTCCGGATCGCGGTCGATCCAATGCTCCAGGTTTTCTTTCTTCCTCGCCGCGGCCCACGGCTGGTAGGGAATCTCGTCGCCTTCCACCACGCCCTGCCCTCCCGGAACCCAGCCCAGCGAACCCAAGGCGAGCACGGGCGCCGCGGGCACTACGGATCCTGGAGTCAGCCCTTGTTGCGCCACTATGGGGCGCGCCTGGTGATTCTGAAGATCCCAATTGGCCGCGTTATTCGCTTCCCAAATGCCGTTGAAGTCGGGCTTGCCGGCGACGCGGGGCAAAACCTCGGGGCTCGCCGCCGATAGAGGAGCCGAGCCCGGCGTGACCAACCAGAAGACGGCGGCGGCCGCCGCAGCCGCCGATGCGGCGATCACGCTGCCCTTGCTTATAGACCCCATCGAGCCAAAACCTCCTCGCCCATCCACGGGAACAGTACAACTTATAGCACAGCTCGTTTTTCCGGGGTCCCAACCAGTCGCCCTGGACTCCCTCGAACAGAAACTGACCGGATGGCTAAGCCCGGTTCGATTTCGCGATTATCGAGCGGGGAGGGAAAGTCCCGGCCTGGAATGAGCGCACACTTGAGCGAAGCTTCGATCGAGCGCGCGAACGAACTCATCGATATCCGCGCGAGTGATGTTGAGCGGTGGCGAAATGCGGATCACGTTGCCGTAAAGGCCGCCCTTGCCGATCAGAAGGCGGTTTTCGCGTGCGGCCTCCATCAGACGCGCGGCTGCCTCGGCCGCGGGCGTCTTCGAATCGCGATCCTGGACAAGTTCGAGCGCCTGCATCAATCCCATGCCCCGAACGTCTCCGATCAGAGGATATTTCTCTTTTAGGCCTTTCAAGTTCTCGCGTAAATAGGCGCCGGCCTCGGAGGCGTTGGCGGCGAGGTTTTCTTCTTCGATCAGATCGATGACCGCCTTGGCCGCAGTAGTGGGTATGGGTCCGCCGCCGAAGGTGGAAATCGTCAGCTTTTTGATTCCATCCGCCACTTCCGGCCGCGCCGCGGTCAGTCCGATGGGAAGGCCATTCGCCATGCCCTTAGCGCTAGTAATGATGTCGGGCGGAACGCCCCACTGTTCGATACCCCACCATTTGTTCCCCGTGCGTCCCCACCCCGTTTGCACTTCGTCGCTGATGAAAACGCCTCCATGCTCGCGCACAATGCCTGCAACGATCGGGAAATATTCCTTCGGTGGAGTGATGAAACCGCCTAAGCCCTGAATCGGCTCCGCAATCATTCCGGCGATGCGGCCCGTTGTAGTGGTGCGGATCAATTCTTTCACGTCCTTGGCGCAGCGGATTTCGCAGCTCGGATATTCGAGGCCGAACGGACAGCGGTAGCAATAAGCGTTGTGAGCGAAAACTACGCCGGGTTGCGGAGGGCCGAGCTTCCAAGACTCCTGCCCGCTGAGCGCCATGGCGAGCGAAGAACGGCCGTGATAGGAATGGCGCAGCGCGACGATTTCAGTTGAGCCGGTATAGCAGCGCGCGGCCAGAACGGCCGTTTCATTGGCTTCCGTGCCGCTGCATGTGAAAAACGACTTCCAGCCCCGGCCGGGGGCGATCTCAGACACTTTCCGCGCCAGGGCAGCCTGCGGCTCCGTGGGAAACACCGTCGAGACATGCTGCAATTTGTCCACTTGCTGATGCACCGTGCGATTCACTTTATCGTTGCAATGGCCCACGCTGACCGTGAGGATGCCGCCGAAAAAATCGAGGTATTGATTGCCGTCGGCGTCCCATACGAATTGATTTTTC
>Ga0126371_10005244_pt1 | contig 11516 bp, 7 predicted proteins | sample PanSoiMetaPlot_4_FD_110145 | JGI IMG/M metagenome (GOLD analysis project Ga0126371, IMG submission 110145) | Tropical forest soil microbial communities from Panama - MetaG Plot_4 | ecosystem: Environmental > Terrestrial > Soil > Tropical forest > Bulk soil | place: Panama | collected 2016-02-17
TACTCAACCAACTCCGACACCCGGCATCGGAGCGCCTTCGCCAACTCGTTCGGATGATTTTCTTGCGTAGATGGCGGCAAGCATGCGTCTCTCCTCTTGTGTGGTGGCTGACTGGCAGTGATCATGCTGTCCTCCTACTGCTAAGTTGTCATTTTCAGCGGTTCACAGTTATGCCTGCTCTTCTTCCGACAGTCTTCCTAAGTGCGATTGGCACCACATTTCCTGCACCAATGTCCCCTGAGGATGCGCATACCAGGTGCCCGCCATACATATTTGTGTTTACTGCACTTTCAAGTGAGATACTGTTCTGACGATGTATAGTGCGTGGAGAGACATTTGCCGCCATGAGAAGCAGCTAGCTGGCGCATTTCTTCGATCGTGTGTTTCCGTTGACGCTCCACACGACGAGCGATTGCACATTTCGGACGCCAATGCCCTTGCTGGACATTCGTCGGCGACATCCAAAACGAGTGATGGTTTGCACACTGAAACTTTAATTTAGAATTGCTACCCAGATAGGTCTTTGACAAACACCGGCCACCTTTCATACTTGCCATCTCCTGCACGGTTTGCATTCGGCGATACAAAAACACATCTTCTATATTGACCAGCGCTTTCTTTGCACCGAGAGGAATCCTCACGCCCAAACGTTGGCATGCCCTGAGGATATAGTCCTTTATCCGATCGACCGGTATCTGAAAAGGCACTTCAATGAGCCTGATGCCACGAGCGCGGCAGAGGGCGCGCTTCCGCTGATCGTCAGCCTGTCGGCGAGAGAGCGAATGTTGATTCCGCTGGAAATAGGGAACGGATTTGAAGTGCTGCTGCCCGTGATACTCAAACGCGAGCTTCCAGCGAGCACAGTATCCATCTAAGTGCATACGATGTCCGTGCGAATTGAGGAGCCATTGGGGTTTCTTCGACGGGAACCTATCCCGAAATAGTTGCTCGAAATGCAATCTCACGAGTCGCTCCCCGAAAGTGCCTGCGCACTGTGGGCACCAGCCACCTTGCTGAATGCTTCCCGGCACAGATAACCAACGATGACCTTCAGCGCATTCCCATGTGTATTCTGTGCGGCTATTGATATAGTGCCGAGAGATGAATTTCCCGCCTCGCAAGGCCGCAAGGGCCTTCATGTCGGCGCTGTCCTTCGGTGGTGTTCTGGAACAGCGTGCGCACCATTGTCCCCGCAGGAGATGCTTGGGAGTTAGGGAGAACTGATGTCCCCGTTTGCATTGCCCTTGTAGGTGGGAGAGGTTATTCAGATACACCCCCGACAGACATTTCCCACCCTTAGCTGTCGCGAGATTCTGCATTTCTTTACTGGTGTGCGTCCTGCGCATGAGCACTTAGAGATGTGAGCGTTTCGAGATTGGTTTTCTTCTAAGTTGCCACCTGTGCCATGGCCTCTATTTGCCAGCAGGTCCCAGGCGTCCTTGAACTGTTCCGCACTGGCGCGCTTCCGGTAGAAGAAGTACCACTCACCCTCGCGAACCAGATGTTCGGCCACATACGCACCGGGGACGATGTAGAAGTCCGCGCGCTGACCCACCGGGTTCAGATTCACGAACACGTAGAACATCGCCAGGGGCATCGCGTCGTGCTTCCCCATGATCCAAAAGCCGTGCGTCCCCCCAAGCTGGCGGGGCTTGTTGGCCTTGACCTGGAGACTGATCGTCTGCCCGGAGGGAGTCATGGCCAGCAGGTCCACGCCCCGGGCATTGCGGGAGGTCATGGCCACGGTGTAAGAGCGCTGCGACAGCTCGGCAGCCACATAATGGACGGCGGCCATACCTGTGAGCTGCTGGCCAGTCGGGGACTTCCTGCTCGGCTGTGTGGGGCGCGCCTGTGCCATCCTGCTCCCTCAGTCCACCAGCTCGCCCACCGTGCACCTGAGCACCTTGGCAAGCCGCCGCAGCGTGTCCAGCGTCGGATTGGTCACCGCACCATTCTCCAGCCTGGCCAGGGAGGGTTGCTTCATCTTCAATTTCTTGGCCAGCTCGATCTGAGTGAGGCCCTGGCCAGGCGAATCTGTTTCAGCTTCATGGAGAACGTCTTGTGTGGCATTATAGCGTGCATGTTATAGGCGAGTAAAGCGCCTCGCTACCGATGATTGACGGTCAGAAAGTCGTTGGCAAATTCCTTGACCAGCTCTTCGACTTCGGGAGTAAGAGAATCTCCTAAGTTGGTTGTGCCTACACTCCCTATGATGCCCCGAGCGCCCCATGTGATTGCATGTGTCCTTTCCTGAGGGCGATGTGCTAAGAACACGCCTTGCGAGAGCACAGCGGTTACACAATAGGAATAGAGGCCTATTGGGTTCTTGGACGTGGACACTTTCACAGATAGGTAAGGGCTAGCAGGCGAATCGAGCATTTCTTTCTGAGTGAGGACCCGAATGCCGCTGGAGCGAAGGATGAGTTCGGCAGCTGTCTGAATCCTCTCCGGCGACAATCCATCTGCTTGTGCGCCTGGATTAATCTTTTCGATGAGCAGATTGACTCCTGGAAGTCCACGCAATGTCTCGCGCTCAAGGTCACCTGCTGCTTGCGCAGGGTCTAGGTCGAGGCTAGTCAGGAACAGCATCGCGATGACGACGTACTGCATAGGACCTCCGTTAGTGGTCGACCGCAAATCGGGCAGGATGCTACCATAATAGGCGTACGTACGCTGCCTGAACGGTCATCGGGGGTCGTCGTGGGCTTAGCGTCGTTCATCGGGGTCTGCGGTTAGGCGGGGGCGGCTCCGTCGAACTGAGGGCGACGACAGAGCCGACTCGGACCGCGGGCACCATGACGCACCCAAAAGTCCTTGATTCGCCAGAGCGGTTATGCGATACGTAAAAAACCGCAGGAATTAACATGCCAGCCGAAGAGCATCATCGTTACACATCGAGCCCCTCGCAGACTGATCCCCCCGCTGCTTCCTTGTAATTGCGCTGAATCGTCCGCCGTCTTTTGGAGCCCTTTCGCCTCGGAACGGTGAGGACGGCGGTGGTCTTTCTTATCAGCCTTACAAGGATGCCCATCATGAATAGCTTGCTACCAGCCTGGATGGAGGAGCTCGAAGATCTGAAGAAGCTGGTTGCGCGTTGTCCTCATTGTGGCTCCCTTGAACCTCAACATATGGCACGCGCCAGCACCTTCATCGTAACTGTCATCGAAAGGTGCCGGCAGCGGAGACCGCAGGCGCGTACGCAAGTTGAACTGGACGCGTTGCGCGCCGAAGAGGAGGGTCTTCGGGACGCTCTTTTCGATAGAAACCATACGCACCAGTATCGGGATAGTCCGCCCGGTGTGTTCGAGCGGTATGCGATAAGTCTCCATTATGGGCGAGCCATGATTCGCTGGGCATGCGTGGGTGTACATCAGACAACCAGCTCCAATAGGACACAGGTTTGATCCGGGATTCATCTAGGAGTACCATCGGGACCGGTCGCGCTTCTCTCATCTCGCGCCGTCGCTCTCTTCGTGAGATAAATGATGTACGCCCTCCCCAGATCGACCGACGCTAAAACCAAAGACCCCCTTACGATTCAGCTCGGAATACACAGCGATGAGATGAATTGTCATCTTCAAAATCCGGAGGTGACACATGGGCGAATGTAACAAGCTGTGCATCGCTCTGGTTTTCATGTGCTTGCTGCTTGGCTGCGAGGTGCTCTTGGAGGGTACGCCGGTGTCGCAGCGGATCCAGTGCACGGGACGCGACGGGCAGATCCTCTACACCGGCTCGTACAACGAGGAAAGCTGGAACGGATACGTCGTTCGGGTGGATAACTTGACGCGTGCCTTCTATCCCAAGGGCATGTGCCACAAGGTGCCGGCATGAGCGATCGCAACCAGGGGTGCGTCAGCAGAAGATACTGGCGTGGATCGGGCTCGTCATCGGACTCACCGTCTACACCATGGTGATGGTCAATGTCGTCCTCCCGCGATTCACATGAATGACCTTCCCATCCAGCGACCTCAGTAGTTAGTTCAGGCATAAAGCCAGTATATGTGACACCATTGATTGTTAAATTGTCCGTGTTCTGTCCGTGAACCCTACGCAAACGCCCGCCATGCTGCCAAACGAGTTGAGACGACAAAAAGCGTTGAGACGAGAACAAGCACAGAACAAGCACAATTCGGGGATGTGCACAGAACGGTGGGAGTGTAACTGCTTGATTTGGTGGTGAGCCGCCTGGGACTCGAACCCAGGGCCCTCGCCTTAAAAGGGCTAATCGATCTTTTACGATTGGGCGCGACGGAGAGGGAAGAAAAGCGACAATCGGCAGATCAGCAGCCGCTATTCCCGTCAACCGACAGCGACTAAGTGTGATCTAGAAATATCTCCGACCGTGACCAAAACCGTGACACCCCGACCTGCGGTTTACGAAATTTAGGAAATCCAACCTCAGACAACCTTTGCCCACAAGAAACTACAAACCAGGCTGATGTCGAAGTGGATACAGATGGGTCTGGTTTGTCCTGTCCGGTAGCAGCGTGGTAGCAGATCAGAATAACAGATCTAAAGCACGCTGATTAATCGCTTGCGACTTAGGCCTTCGGTTTCTCGGGACAGTTTGCTCCACCCGAAACTACACAGAGCCGATGAACGGTCAATTCTGACCACCAGTCGAACGCATTTTTCACATCCGCCCAGTTATTAATGCCCTTCGTCAATTTAGGTGATCGTCCTAGGGACTAGTAAAATCGCGAGATCCTGTTAGTTTTGACAGTTGTCCTGGTTTCAAGAAATGACTTAGAATTGCCCGGTATAACTACTCAGGCAGTTAACGCTGATGACGTTTCAGTGTGTGGGCTTAGCTATCCCTCGCGCCACCTGACCCTTCGTAGCGCGACCGATTCCTAGTCTCCGCCGCTCCAACGCCGTCGTCTCTTAAGAGTCTAAGCATCGACAAGCATCGTTTCACAGATGGATCCCAGAGAAGCCACATGACCACAAGCCTACCGGAGAATCTGTAGGAATGAGGCCAATGAAATGGAAGCATCCGCCTTATTCGGCTCTAGTTGGGAAGGCGATGTAGACATATTGTGGCAAGACGCCGATCGCGCCTTCTGCAGACTGAAGGGCAACGATGCTCAGGAAAATATTCACGCCTTCGTACCCACCCTCTCCGACGCCGAACATCCGACGCTCGAGAGCATCAATCGCCTCACACACGAATACGACCTTAAGGACTCCCTCGACTCTGCGTGGGCATTAAGGCCGGTAGAGCTCGTGCGCGAGCGCGGGCGGATGATGCTGGTTGTACAGTACGCGGGAGGTGAACCCCTCGATCGTCTTATCGGTCAGCCCATGGAGATCGGGCAATTTCTACGACTCGGGGTAGCTCTATCTGCCGCACTGAGCCAGCTTCATGAACGGGGGCTGATTCATAAGGACATCAAGCCGGCCAATGTTCTAGTTAATCCCGTGAGTGGGCAAGTCCGCCTCATGGGCTTTGGGATCGCTTCGCGCCTTTCGCGTGAGCGCCAGGCGCCCGCCCCTCCCGAGTTAATCGCGGGAACACTTCCCTACATGGCCCCCGAACAAACCGGGCGAATGAATCGCTCGATCGATTCGCGAAGCGATCTGTATGCTCTCGGCGTGACGCTTTACGAGTTGGTGACCGGGGCTCTTCCATTCACGGCATCCGATCCGATGGAATGGGTGCATTGTCATATCGCGCGACAGCCGGTGTCGCCAAGCAAGCGGTTGAAAGGTGTTCCGGGCGCGGTTTCGGCAATCATCATGAAGTTGCTTGCCAAAACTGCAGAGGAGCGATACCAGACAGCGGCCGGTGCTGCGAGCGATCTTCGGCGCTGCCTTACTGAATGGGAAACGCAGCATCGCATCGACGAATTCCCGCTTGGCGAACAGGACACGCCAGACAGACTGCTGATTCCAGAGAAATTGTATGGGCGAGAGTTGGAAAACGCCGCCCTACTTGCCGCCTTCGACCGTGTCGTAGCCGGCGGCAGGCCGGAGCTGATTCTCGTTTCCGGCTACTCCGGTATCGGCAAGTCCTCTGTTGTTAATGAACTCCATAAACCGCTTGTTCCGCCGCGGGGCCTTTTCGCATCAGGCAAATTTGATCAGTACAAGCGCGACATCCCGTATGCCACGTTGGCGCAGGCCTTTCAGAGTCTTGTCCGGCCGCTTCTGAGTAAGAGCGAGGCAGAGCTGGACAGGTGGCGGGATGCCATTCGTGAGGCATTAGGTCCGAACGGACGCCTCATCGTGGACCTGGTTCCCGAACTGAAGCTTATCCTGGGAGAACAGCCACCCGTCCCTGAACTTCCAGTGCAAGACGCGCAACGCCGCTTCCAACTGGTGTTCCGGCGATTCATCAGCGTATTCGCACGGCCGGAACATCCGCTCGCCCTGTTCCTGGACGATTTGCAATGGCTCGACGCGGCAACGCTCGATTTCCTGCAGGACTTGCTAACTCAGGTGGATGTGCGACATTTGCTGTTGATCGGAGCCTATCGCGACAACGAAGTCGATTCCGCCCATCCACTGATGCGCAAGCTCGAAGCGATCCGCAAAGCTGGAGCGATAGTGCAGGACATCGTACTTGCGCCCCTCACCCATGACGATTTGGGACAGCTGATCGCCGATTCCGTTCACTGCGAACTGGACCGAGCCGCTCCCTTGGCGCAACTGATCCACGAGAAGACCACTGGCAATCCGTTTTTCACCATCCAGTTTATTTCTGCGCTTGCCGAGGAGGGATTAATGACCTTCGATCATGGCGCCGCGCAATGGTCTTGGGACCTGAATCGCATTCACGCCAAGGGTTACACCGATAATGTCGTGGACCTCATGGTGGGGAAGCTGAACCGTCTGCCCGTCGAGACCCAGAACGCATTACAGCAGCTCGCCTGCCTGGGCATCAGCGCGGAGTTCGCGCTACTGACGATGGTTTACCAGGACTCGAAGGATGAAATGCACCGCAAGCTTTGGGAAGCGGTTCGCACGGGCCTTATCTTCCGCTCGGAAGATGCCTATAAGTTTCTGCACGACCGTGTCCAGGAAGCCGCCTATTCGTTGATCCCAGAAGAATTACGCGCTGAGGCCCATCTCCGGATCGGAAGGTTGCTCGCAACCGAAATTCCGCCAGACAAGCTGGAGGAAAAAATCTTCGAAATCGTCAATCAGCTCAACCGCGGTGCAACCTTGATCACCTCGCGAGACGAACGTGAGCGGTTGGCTGAGCTCAACCTGATTGCAGGCGAGCGCGCCAAGGTATCTACAGCGTACGCCTCAGCCCTCAAGTATTTCGTTACTGGCGCAGGACTGCTGGGGGAGGACTGCTGGGAGCGCCGGCATGAGATTGCCTTCCGTTTGGAATTGGGCCGGGCCGAATGCGAGTTCCTGACTGGCCAGTCGGCGGCCGCGGAGGAGCGCTTGGCTGGGCTTTCAGCCCGGGCCGCAAACACGGTCGAATTAGCGACGGTCGCGTGCTTGCGGGTGGATGTGTACACGACCCTCGATCAGAGCGCCCGCGCGGTGGACGTCTGTCTCGATTACCTCCGGCATTTGGGCGTCGAATGGTCGGCGCATCCGACCGCAGAGGAAGTGGAACGGGAATACGGGCGGATCTGGTCGCATCTGGGGAACCATGCGATCGAGCAGCTCACCGAGCTGCCCTTGATGAGCGACCCGGGATCCCTTGCGACCCTGGGGGTTATCACCAAGGTATTGCCGACTATCAGGCATACGGATGCGAACCTTCTTTCCCTGGCCATCTGTAAGGCCGTTAATCTCAGCCTCGACGTCGGCAACGCCGACAGCTCGTGTGTGGCCTACGTATGGCTCGGCGTGGTCGCCGGAGCGCGTTTCGGTAACTACAAGGCCGGATTTCGATTCGGCCAGCTTGGCTATGAACTGGTCGAACGGCGCGGGCTGAGACCCTTCCAGGTCAGGACCTATCTAATCTTCGGAAGTAATGTGATGCCCTGGACAAAGCATGTCCGGGTTGGCCACGAACTGTTGCGTCGCGCTTACGAAATCGCGAACAAGATCGGCGACCTCACGTTCGCCGCGTACAGTTGCGCCTGCCTGAACACAATCCTGCTCGCGGCGGGCGATCGGCTGGTTGAGGTGCAACGCGAAACCGAGCATGGCCTCGCGTTTGCAAAGAAAGCCGGCTTTGGTCACGCCATTGACCAAATGACCGCGCAACTCGGGCTTATCCGGAACCTCTGTGGTTCGACGTCAAAATTCGGCTCCTTTGATGATGGGCAGTTTGATGAATTGTGGTTCGAGCGCCATTTGTCCAGTAACCCCAGCTTGGCGCTGCCCGAGTGCTGGTATTGGACTCGAAAGCTGCAGGCACGCTTCTTTGCCGGCGACTACGCGGGCGCCCTCGAGGCCTCATCGAGGGCGCAACGGCTGCTGTGGACATCGTGGTCGTTGTTCGAAACGGCAGAGTATCACTTCTACGGTGCCCTCGCCCACGCGGCATCCTGGGATTCTGCATCTCCCGACCAGAATCAGCAGCATGTCGAGGCTCTAGCCGCGCATCATCGACAGCTCGAGATATGGGCAGAGAATTGTCCGGAGAATTTCGAGGACCGCGCCGTGCTGGTGGGCGCCGAGATCGCCCGGATTGAAGGCCGCGACCTCGACGCGATGCGCCTCTATGAAAAGGCGATCCGCTCCGCGCACGTGAACGGCTTCATCCATAATGAGGCGGTTGCCTACGAGGTTGCCGCGCGCTTTTATGCGGCACGAGGGTTCGACAACTTCGCGGATGCGTATTTGCGCGAAGCCCGTTACTGCTATCTCCGTTGGGGAGCCGATGGCAAGGTAAACCAACTCGACCGGTTGTATCCTTACCTTAAGAAAGAAGAGCCCCCTCCCGGCCCCACGAGCACAATCGTCGCAGCGGTCGAAGTTCTGGATCTAGCCACCGTGATTAAAGTCTCGCAAGCTGTATCGGGCGAGATGGTTCTGGAAAAGCTGATCGATCGAGTTATGTGCTCTGCAATTGAGCAGGCGGGTGCCGAGCGAGGTCTCCTGATTGTCCCGCGTGGAGATGAACTGGAAGTACAGGCCGAAGCCACCATTAGTGGAAACGATGTCACCGTGCATCTGCGAGACGCCACCGCCCCCACAGCCGTACTGCCGGAGTCGCTCGTGCGTTATGTCATGCGCACTCAAGAGAGCGTGATTCTCGATGATGCATCGTCAGGGAACCCGTTTTCTAGTGATGGCAATATCGTCCAGCATCGGGCCCGTTCCATTCTGTGTTTACCGTTAATTAACCAGGCCAAACTTTCCGGCGTTCTGTATCTTGAAAACAATCTGGCCCCTAACGTTTTCACTCCTGACCGGATCACGGTGTTGAAGGTGCTTGCGTCGCAAGCCGCGATCTCCCTGGAGAATACACGACTTTACCACGATCTCAAAGTGCGCGAAGCGGCCCTGCAAGGGGCCTTCGAAGAGATCAAGGCCCTAAAGGATCAGCTCGATAAAGAAAATCTGGCGCTGCGGGACGAAGTCGACCGCGCCTCGATGTTTGAGGAAATTGTCGGTACCTCAACAGCACTGCAGAGCGTGCTTTCCCGGATTGCCAAAGTCGCTCCGACCGACTCCACCGTTTTCATCACTGGAGAGACTGGCACAGGCAAGGAACTTATTGCCCGCGCAGTTCACAAACGGTCCCAGAGATCTGAACGCGCCTTCGTCAGCGTGAACTGTGCCGCGCTCGCGCCATCGCTGATCCATTCGGAATTATTCGGCCACGAGAAGGGAGCCTTCACAGGAGCCACGCAGCGTCGGCTTGGCCGGTTCGAGTTGGCCCACGGCGGAACGATTTTCCTGGATGAGGTGGGCGAGCTTCCGCCGGATACCCAAGTCACGCTCTTGAGAGTGCTACAGGAACGCGAATTCGAGCGAATCGGGGGAATGCGACCCATCCACGTCGACGTCCGCGTCATTGCTGCTACGAATCGTGATTTGAAGGCCGCTGTAGAAAGTGGGACATTCCGCTCTGACCTCTTCTATCGCCTAAATGTATTTCCCATCGATGTCCCACCCCTCCGACAGCGTAAGGAAGACATTTTGCTACTGGTCGAATACTTCGTGAAGCGTTACGCCAGCCGGGCAGGGAAGAATATCCGGTCGATCGACAAAAGGACGCTCGAACTCCTGCAGTCTTATGAATGGCCGGGCAATATCCGTGAGTTGCAGAACATAATTGAGAGGTCCGTGATTGTAAGCTCCGGCGATGTTTTCTCGGTCGATGAATCCTGGCTCTCCGTACAATCCTCTCAAGCGGCATCTCGGGTCCAAGCGTCCCAGCCTTTCAACGACGAGCCGCCTAGTGAACGGGAAATCATCGAGGCCGCGCTAGCCGTGAGCAGAGGCCGGGTGGCCGGGCCGTCAGGGGCGGCGGCCAAGCTGGGAATTCCGCCATCGACTCTTGACTCCAGGATCAAAGCGCTGAAGATTAACAAGAGCAAATTCAAATTCTCGCTAAGCGCCTAAAAACGGAACCATGTGTTGAAAGAGACAACAGTCTCCAACATGAGGGGGCTTTAGAAATATGTCCTCTACAGACTGTTTAGGCCTTTGCCCGGAGGCGGCGCAACAGTTCTTCGCGGACAGCGGGTGGGACAGGCTCTTGCGGCAGCCGCCCTAGACTATGGATTGTTTGCTTCAACTGTTTGAGATAGATCCGGCAGCCAAGGCACATGCCCAGGTGCAGGTGAAACCGGACTCGAGTCCAGAGCGACATCGACCCCTCAAGATAGTCCGTCACCCTCTCGACGAACTCCTTGCAGGTTAGTCGGCCGGCCAACTGGTCGAGCACGTAGACCTTGATCTCTTTCCGAGTCATTCCGGTCGGATCCCTCCGGTCATATACTGATCAAGCGCTCGGCGCACCCTCGACCTCGCTCGGTGCAGCAGCACGCGTTGGTTCGCCTCGCTGATGCCCATCGTATCGCACACGTCCTTTGAGCTCAAGCCTTCCACGTCGCGCATAATCAACACCTGTTGGAGGTTGGCGGGGAGTTGGGCGATCGCTTGCTGCAAATAGGCAGCACATTCCTTCGACAAGAGGCTTTTTTCGGGGGTCTCCTCATCCCATGGCTGCGGATTCGCATTCCAGTAATCTGCCCAGTAGCCCGTGCTGCGGAACTGCGATGGATCGACGGCTGGCTCGTCGTTCTCATCATTCAAGTCCAGAGGCGAGATCGAAACGTGGCGGCTTTCGCGTACCCCTCGGCTCTTGGCCTTGTTGGCAAGGATCTTAAAGATCCAGGTCTTCAAGGACGATCGACCTTCGAACTGATCGATGCCTTCGAGCACTGCCAGCCAGGTTTCTTGCACCACTTCTTCGGCAACCGAGTGATCAGATACATGTGCCAGCGCGAGACGGATCAAGGATCCATGATAGCGATCCAGCAAGGACGTGAATGCCGCCTCGTCCCTGTTCCGCAATCGCTCGCTGAGGGGCCCTTCAGCCATCCGTGCGCCTGCGGAGCGCACGGGCTCCTGCTTGACCTCAGACA
>Ga0126371_10005245_pt1 | contig 11515 bp, 8 predicted proteins | sample PanSoiMetaPlot_4_FD_110145 | JGI IMG/M metagenome (GOLD analysis project Ga0126371, IMG submission 110145) | Tropical forest soil microbial communities from Panama - MetaG Plot_4 | ecosystem: Environmental > Terrestrial > Soil > Tropical forest > Bulk soil | place: Panama | collected 2016-02-17
CCACACGTAAGGAGTGTCCACAGCAGAAATGAAATCAACGGCATTGGCATGCGTAACATCGACGATGTATTCGTTAGCTCCGATCCCATCGAACCCAGGCACCTCATAGTTCGGCAGATCGGTACCGTGCACGGCGAGACCCCAACCCGAATGCGCAAATCCAACAACGGCTCCTTGTTCTTTTGCCCAGCGGAGAATCGGCAGGTCCCAAGTCGGCCAGTCCGTTAAACGCTTGGTCCCAGGGTAGTCCTGGTCTTTCAGATTCAACAGAACGAGATGTCCGGCATGACTCGACGGAAAGCCAGAGACCTCAAGGTCGTAATGCATGAGTTGCCGCTTCGTAGATAAGGGATGATCATGCCCGGAGAAGAACTGCTTTTGGTAGTAATAATCCGGCCCCCAGGTCAATACCGAGCTTACGTTTATGCGCTCGCCGCGAACCTGGCGCATCATGTCGTCCGGCAATACTCCCTCAGCCGGATTTTGGTAGTGGCGGCAACCGGCGGCGTGAATGTGGTGGTCTCCCGAATACCAGCCGGACGTCGCCGGATCGATCCACCGTTCGAGTCGGAATTCAATCTCTGCTGGCCCTTTCGAGTCCACTGTGAAGTTCTTCTCCTCCGTAAGGTACTCGGGACCTCCCGTGTATGTAACTGTGTACTGTCCTTCCGGAAGCGGTAGGTTCTCACCATCGGACCGGTAAACCTGTGGCTGGAAGAAGAAGTCTGGAGCAAGGCGCTTTGCAGGATTCGGGTAAAGACGTCCCTGAGCGTCGCGAACGATGAATGAAGCTGTGCCCGGTTCTCCGTTTTCGTCGCGCACACGAAAGGTTACGCGACGTGCCGGACGGGCCGTGAACAGAACCGTCATGTCATTGCGAAAGCCGATATCTTGCGTTCCCTGTCCCACATTGAAGCTAATGATCGCGGACCGCTGCCCGGGATCGCGACTGTAAATCGTGAGGATCTGATATTCAACCGCCAGCCCCGAGAGGCGTTGAAGCATTGGAGGTTTTTGATATAGAGAAACGCTGACATAGGGAGATGTCGGCAACGGATAGAGCGAAATGTCGCTCCAGCGCTCGGAAGCCTGTTTCGGTGTAAGCTCCATCGCCGGTTCGGGAGAGCCGGTCGATTGTATGTAGACGTCTCCGGAGTTTGGACTTTCAACTTTGAGTTGCGCGGTTACGCCAGCCTCATTAATCACTTTGACCAGGAAAAGCCTGGTCCCAGCCTCCACCAATTCTGGTTTTGCTGGGCCCTGTTCTACTTTCACACGGCTTTCCGGATTGATCTGAACTAGCGCCAAAACGTGGGGATCGAGGACACTCTGCAGGCCTTTGACCGCTTCATTCTCATCCGCATCGGCGATGGCTCCGTCAATACGGGCGAGTTCGTCCTTGGAGAGCGGCTGACCGAGATACGACAGAGCCGTTTCCAGTTGGCGGACCTGCTGCGCTAACGGTTGCAAGGGAACTGCGGCACTCGGAAGCTGGACTTGTTGTGTGTTGGCGATTACTGCTATAGCGGCAACAAAGCTGCAAGTGGCGCTAATTCGACTCATTTCTGCGTGGCTCGGACGAAGTTTTGATCAATTCGAGAGTTGATAACGAATTGGGACCGTCCGTCTTTCCGAGAGGCTATCGAACTCGGGGAATATATCATGCAACATTGCGATCCATAAAATGGCTGTTTGTTGAGACAGATATCCGGGAGTACTGACGACTCCGACCTCCCAACCTCCAATTAACTCGTCGTGGGCGAGTGGCGCGTTAGTCCTCTCGTGCCCATTTTTATAGCACCAATGCAGTTGAGCCCGATGGCTTGTGCTGTTGGCCGATAATCCGGAAAAGAACAGGTCGATGGGCTACATCAATTCTTGAACGAAAGAACGAGTTACGTCAGGCGCGATCCGACATTCACCATGCACGAGTGGACCCGACTCAAGAACTGGCTCAGCTGCGTGCAATGCAGGTAGATCGGTGCGCTCAAAGAATTTTCCAATTGGAATCTCATCACCCCAAAGCAACGACTTTTCCATGGCCGCCACCCAGTCACGAGGATCATAAGCGGCGTCGTCTTCCAGCTTTTTCACGCGCGGCCGAAACCACTGATAGGTGTTGTCATGGTTATACGTCACGCACGGGCTGAAAACATCAAGGAAGGAAAATCCTTTGTGCTGGATTCCTTGCTTGATCAGTTCGGTAAGGTGCTTCTGTTCGGCGCTGAATCCGCGAGCAATGAATGTTGCTCCCGCAGCCAGCGCCATGGAGATGGGATTCACCGGCGCCTCAATGTTGCCGAAGGGCATGCTCTTCGTCTTCATCCCTACGCGGCTGGTGGGCGATGTCTGCCCAGTCGTAAGGCCGTAGATTTGGTTATCCATGACGATGTAGAGCAAGTCGACATTGCGGCGCATGGTGTGCATGAAGTGGTTACCGCCGATGCCAAAGCCGTCTCCGTCGCCGCCCGTGACCAGCACTGTCAGATCATGGTTCGCCAGCTTCACGCCCGTAGCCACCGCAAGCGCACGGCCATGCAGCGTATGCATGCCATACGTATTGATGAAGCCTGGAAAGTTGGACGAACAGCCGATGCCGCTGATGGTGACCACGTTGTGGTTCGGAATCTGAAGCTCCACCAGAGCTTTCTCAACTGCGGCGAGCACGCCAAAGTCGCCACATCCCGGACACCAGTCGGGTTCAACCTTGCCTTTCAGATCGGCCATTGTCACTTGCCACTGGGGCGATAGGGCGGTCGCCATGTGTTTTTCTCCTAGAGTGGAATTTCATCCAGTCAATTTCGTTATTACGATGGGTTCAGACTAAGACCTCATGCTCCGGAACCGAGAGCTTGGATTTGCCGGCTAGCTGCTCTTTTACCGCATTGACGATGTGATGGGGCATAAAGGGCTCTCCATCGTACTTTCGGATGTGGCCGTCAGGTACGAAACTGGTCTCACTGCGCAGGTAGCGAGCAAACTGTCCGCTGTAATTGTTTTCGACGATGATCGTATGGCGGGCGTTTTTGAGAATGTTAACGATCGCGTCGCCGTGTAATGGGACCAGCCAGCGAATTTGCAGTTGATTCGCCGGAATGCCTTGCTCGGTCAAGATCTCACACGCCTCCTCGATGACTCCCTTTGTCGATCCCCAGCCGATCAGAGTGACGTCGGCATCGGCTGGTCCCCCCAATTCCGGGGGCGGAACTGCGGCGGCGATACCGGCAACCTTGCGCATGCGCTTCTCCATCATGGCCCGGCGTTTCGTAGGATTGGTGAATTCGTCGCTAATCAAGACGCCATCTTCGTCGTGCTCGTCGCTGGCGGCAGTGTGGGTATGACCAGCGACACCGGGAATGGCCCGTGGCGAGACCCCACTCATGGTGATCTTGTAGCGTTTGTAGCCGCCGTTGCCGTTGGCCTCTGGAGCAGTGATCAGTTCTCCGCGATCGATCACCGGCGCGAAGTCCAAGTCCTTGGGATCGACGCTCAGCCTTCCCTCGGAGAGCAGCAGGTCACTGAGTACGATGCCCGGGCATTGGAAGCGATCGGCGATGTTGAAAATCTCGGCGATGATTTTGAAGCTGTCTGCAATGTCAAGTGGACATGCAATCACGCGAGGATAGTCGCCAAAAGCTGCACCGAGCATCTGCCAGAGATCACCTTGCTCAGTTTTTGTAGGGACACCGGTCGAAGGCCCCGCTCTCTGGCAATCAATTACGACCACCGGAGTCTCCATCATGGCCGAGAGCCCTAAGCCTTCACTCATGAGGGCAAAGCCTCCGCCGGAAGTCGCGCACATCGAGCGAGCGCCGGCGTGGGCAGCACCTATCGCCATGTTTACGACTCCGATTTCGTCTTCCACCTGGCGTACCATGATGCCGGCCTTGCGCGCGTGCGCAGCCATCCAGTGGAGAACTCCCGTAGAAGGGCTCATGGGGTAGGCACAATAGAACTTCACTCCTGCAGCCGCGCCGCCCATCGCCATGGCGATGTTCCCACTCATAACGGCGTAACGGTTCTCGGTCATGGGCAGGGGCCGCGGGAACGGCTTGAAATTCGCGGATGCATATTCGTAGCCTGCGCGTGCAATCCCAACGTTTTCCGCGACCACCGCATCGCCCTTCTTTTTGAACTGTTCGGTGAGCACCTCCTCCAATGCCTTGAACCCGACGCCCGCCATGCTTAGTGCAGCCCCGACTGCCAGCGTGTTCTGCGCCACCTTATTGCGTGTGATGTCCGCGAGCTTGGACACCGGCAGTGGGCAGAGCTGAACTCCATCAACAGCAGCGCCGGGCTTGATCGTTTCGGCGTTGTAGACACACGCCGCACCCTCCGTGAGCAGCCCCAGGTGACGGTCGACCGAGTCCTGATTCAGCGGAATCAATAAGTCGATTCTGTCGCCCATATTGGTGACCTTCTCAGGCCCGGTTCGGATGGTCAGAAACGTGTGACCGCCACGAATGATGGACTGGTAGGCGTTATAAGCATTCAGATGCAGCCCACGGCGACTAAAGATCTTTGCGAAAATGTCGCCCGGTGTTGCTACACCCTGTCCCGCTGCGCCTCCAATGGCAATGGCGAAGGTCTGCTTCATGACGATCTCCTAGCCGGGATACGTTCCCGTGATATAGCCTTCCAGTTGCTGAATTGTTTCCGCCTGACCGGTGATGATCCACTTCACCAGATCGCCGATCGAGACCACCCCAAGGACGGTGTCACCTTGCAAAACCGGGAGATGACGAAAACGATGCTCGGTCATGATGGTCATGCATTCATCCACGGTGTACTGGGGACCTACAAAGACGACAGGCGCCGTCATAATCTCGCTGACAGTGGTCTCTCTCGAGGAGTGCCCCCTCAGAATTACTTTGCGGGCATAGTCACGCTCGGACACGATGCCAACAAGGCGGCCCCCGGAAATTACAAGCAGGGCCCCAACGCCGTAATTTGCCATCATCTCGATTGCGTCAAACACGGATTGATCTGGCTCGATCGATAGAACTCGATTCTCATCCTTGCATTTCAGCAGCGAGTCGATTGTGTCGGTAAGTTTCATTGGAGTCCTAGTTCTTAGACAGGTCTTGGCACACTCCGACGCTGAGGCAGAAAACTAGAGCGAAAGCGCCTGGAAGAAGAAGTCTGGCGCCCGTGCATGTCGGAATGAGGCGCTTCGCAACGATTGCCATAGCATCTCCTCGATGCTAACTGGCTCGTTCACTTGTGGCACGATTCCTCTTGCGGATCGTGTGGACAGGGGGCCACGTCATGATCCTCGAAAACCGTGCTCAACCCCACGGCGGCTTGGGTCGGAATGAGCCGCCTCTTGCGAGGACCCCTGGTGCGGACATTTTGCTCCTAAACCAACCTATCAGGCAAGCTTTTCGCCCACAGCTTTTTTTGGGGCTATCATCGTCTGTCAGGGTAGTACCTAGCAGCTATGGCAATTGTTTGAACTCGGAATTATCTACCCACCTCAGCGTAGGTCGAGCGGCGCAGGAACTCTCCCTGTCCCGGGCGTCCAACGAACTTTTCCTGGTCGACCACGATTCTGCCTCGGGAAAAGACCACTTCTGGCATTCCAGTAACCTGAATCCCCTCGAACATCGAGTAATCCACCCGCATGTGATGCGTTTTGGCGCTGATCGTGTGCTTACGCTTGGGGTCGAAAATCACAAGGTCAGCGTCGCTTCCAACGGCAACGGTTCCTTTGCGCGGATAGAGTCCAAATAGCTTTGCGGGGGTGGTTGAAACCAGTTCCACAAAGCGATTAGCGCTGAATCGGCCACTAGCGACTCCGCCGGAATAGATCAAGCTCATTCGATGTTCGATGCCGGGTCCTCCATTGGGAATTTTCGTGAAATCATCGCGGCCCAATTCCTTCTGCTCTTTAAAACAGAACGGACAGTGATCGGTGGAAACCACCTGAAGGTGATCCCGTTTCAAGCCATTCCATAGTTTCTCCTGGTGCCATTTTTCGCGTAGTGGCGGTGTAAAGACGTACTTCGCGCCTTCAAATCCGGGTGCGTCAAAGCTCTCAATTGAGAGGTAGAGGTATTGAGGGCAGGTCTCCGCATAAACCGGGAGCCCGCGATCGCGAGCTTCACGGACCTTTTCGAGCGCATCATTGCAACTCAAGTGAACGATGTAGATGGGGGCTCCGGCCATTTCTGCAAGTGCGATGGCTCGTGCTGTAGCCTCTGCCTCAGCGGTCGTGGGGCGGGTCAGAGCGTGATATTTCGGTGCCTTCTTTCCTTCCGCGAGCGCCTGCTGCACGATGACATCGATCGCGCTTCCGTTTTCTGCATGCATGCAGATAAGACCGCCATTCTTCGACGTTCTCTGGAGCGCTTTGAAGATGCTGCCATCGTCGAGCATGAAAACCCCGGGATAGGCCATGAATAGCTTGAAGCTTGTAACTCCTTCATGAACGAGATCATTCATTTCCGAGAGCTGCCCGCCTGAAATGTCGGTGACGATGCAGTGAAATGCGTAATCACAGACCGCTTTGTTAGACGCTTTCCCCATCCAGGTATCGAAAGCCTGGCGCAACGGCTGGCCTTTGTATTGAATTGCGAAGTCGATCAGCGTAGTCGTGCCACCGAAGGCAGCGGCTCGAGTACCCGTCTCAAAATCGTCTGCACTGGTTGTGCCCCCAAACGGCATGTCGAGATGCGTGTGCACGTCGATTCCCCCGGGGAGCACAAGTTTCCCGGATGCATCAAACAAGTGAGAAACGTTCTGAGTGGGTAGGCTTTTTCCGATCGCAGAGATCTTTCCATCGCTGATGGCCACATCTGCCACAAAGGTATCTGTGGCGGTCACAACGGAACCGTTTCGAATGATCGTGTCGAAGCTCATCCAGTCCTCCGCGGCGGCATCGGAAATTATGCTACACTGCCGCCCTTTAGTTCTTCAGAAAGCACGTCCCGCAGCGTTTCCGCTGAAAGGTACCAGCCATGCAATTCGGCATCACTCTCAAACCTGATATTTCGATAGAACGCATCGTAGGACTCAGCCGACAAGCGGAGAAAGCCGGCTTTGAGTATGGCTGGATCTTCGATTCTCACGTCTTGTGGATGGAGCCATATCCGCTCCTTACTTTGATGGCAGCGAATACAAAGCACATGCGACTGGGAACCTGCGTTACCAATCCCGCCACGCGCGATTTAACGGTGACGGCAAGTCTCTTCGCGACCCTCAACTTGATCTCCGGTGGACGCATGGAACTTGGAATCGGCCGCGGCGACAGCTCGCGGCGGGTGATGGGCAAGAAGCCCGTGACCTGGTCGCAGCTGGAAGTTGCCGTCAAGGAGTTTCGCGATCTGACCTCTGGAAAAGAAGTCGAGCACGACGGTCAGCCGACGCGTCTCACCTGGGCGAAAGGTCCTCCGAGGATCTGGATTGCCGGATACGGTCCCAAGGTGCTGCATATGGCCGGTCGCGTTGCCGATGGCATCATTCTCCAGTTTGCCGATCCGGCATTGATCGACTGGTGCATGGGCTTTGTGAGGGACGGCGCTCGCGCCGCAGGACGTGACATCAGTCAAATTGAAGTCATGGCAGCCGCGCCCGTATGGGTATCAGACGACTTGAGTGTCGCGCGCGAACGCGTACGGTGGTTTCCTGCGTTGGTCTCAAACCACGTGATGGATCTCATACGGCAGTACAAGCCTGAGGATCTTCCTCCGGCCTTGACCTCATATGTGCGGGAGCGTGGCAACTATGATTATCAGCACCATTGCGAAGTGGAAAGCGACAATGCCAACTTCGTCTCGGACGAGGTCGTCGATCGGTTCTGTTTGGTCGGCCCGGCGAAGGCGCACCAGGAAAAATTGCGCGATCTGGCCAACGTCGGTGTCACGCAATTCAACATCTATCTGATGTGTGGCGATGAGGAGGACACTTTGAACGTCTATGAGAAAGACGTTCTCCCGAAGTTCATCACGGCGCACAAAACGTAGACGCAACCTTCAGCTGGCTTCCTGTGGGGAAAACACAATCTGCTGAAAGCGCATCAATGCATAGTAAGCTACAAACGAGACTGCGAAACTGACAAACCAGGAGTAGTCGTACAACACCCGAATCGAGGGGAGTTCCAAGCCCGCAAGTGCCGTACCTGCTCCTAGTGCCAATGAACAAATCGCACGCCAGTTGAATCCCCGCGAATACTCGTAGAGCCCGCCCCTTAGATACAAGTCGTCCACTCGGAGGACTCTTCGTCGGATCAGGAAGTAATCGCAAATCATGATCCCTGCCACCGGCCCCAGGAAGGCAGCGTAGCCTCCGAGCCAACCAAGAATAAACGTTTTGTAGTTGGCAAGCAGCTTCCACGGCATCATCGCGATACCCATGAAACAAGTGATCACGCCGCCGGTCCGAAAACTGATCCGTCGCGGCCACAGATTCGAGAAGTCGTTGGCCGGAGAAACCACATTAGCCCCAATATTGACGTTGAGCGTCGCCAAAAGAATAGCAACGAGTGAGACTACGATGGCGATCGGAGAATGAAAACGGCTGAGCAGTTGAACGGGATCCCAAATCGCCGTCCCATAGATGACCACAGTCGCCGAGGTCACCACGATTCCCACAAAAGCGTATAGCGTCATGGTGGTGGGCAGCGCTAATGCTTGCCCAATTGCCTGTTCGCGCTGGTTCCGGGCGAACCGCGTAAAGTCAGGGATATTTAGAGATACTGTCGCCCAGAAGCCCACAGTACCGTTCAAGGCGGGAATCAGAAATTTGAGGAAATCGGAAAAGCTTGTGAAACTCGACGGCGCTGAGAGCATTGGGCCGAAGCCGCCTGCCGCGCGGTAAGCCCAACCCAAAAGAAGCAGTCCCACGCCGAGCAGGATTGGAGCGCTGATCCCCTGCAGTATCCGGATGTACTCAATGCCCTTTAGGACAACGACGAGATTGATCAACCAAAAAATGAAGAAACAAATGGCGGAGCCATACGGGAAGTCTTTCCATCCCGGAACGAGTGTCGCCAGCAAAGTGCTGATAGCTTCGCCACCAATCCATGTCTGAATTCCAAACCACCCACATGCAACCACCGCTCGTAGAACCGCTGCAACGTTTGCACCCAGTACTCCGAACGATGCGCGAGCCAGAACCGGAAAAGGGATCCCGTACTTCGCTCCTGGATACGAATTCAGCAGCATCGGCGCCAACACGATTACATTTCCCACAAAGATCGTGGCAATCGCCTGTTTCCAGTTCATCCCGCCCTGAATCAAACTCGCGGCGAGCATGTAGGTGAGGATGTTCACCGACATCGAGATCCAAAGAGCAGCGAAGTTGTAGGTTCCCCAATGCCGTTGTTGTGCAGTGGTGGGAGCGAGATCGGGGTTGTAGAATGGACTCGATTCGATTCGAGCTTGAATCTCCGCTGTCGTCATGTTTTTGCTTTTAGCGAAGCCTTGGGACCACGGCCAGTTGAATGTATCAATCCGCCGCGGCCGCTGTGGTGCTCTGCGTTGTGAGTGGCCCGTAGCTTTCTGGACGGCGGTCGCGGAAAAACTGCCATACTTTGCGCACTTCAGAGATCATGTCGAGGTCCAAGTCCGCAACGACGACTTCGTCCTTATCGCGGCTGGCCTGAGCGATGATCTTGCCGCGCGGATTGCAGAAATAGCTCTTGCCATAAAACTCGCCGATGCTCCACGGCTTTTCGGTTCCAACGCGATTAATCGCGCCGACAAAATAACCATTCGCAACCGCGTGAGCAGGTTGTTCAAGTTCCCACAAGTACTCGGACAATCCGGCTACCGTAGCCGATGGGTTGAAGACAATCTCAGCCCCATTCAACCCCAGGATTCTGGCGCCTTCAGGGAAATGCCGGTCATAACAGATATACACACCCACGCGCGCATACTTGGTCTCAAAGACCGGATAGCCAAGGTCTCCGGGCGTGAAGTAAAACTTTTCCCAGAATCCGGGATGGCAGTGCGGAATGTGGTGCTTGCGGTATTTGCCCAGATAGCGGCCGTCGGCGTCGATGACTGCCGCCGTGTTGAAGTACACACCGGGCATGTGCTCTTCGTAAATCGGAACAACCATCACCATTTTGTGCTTCGCCGCAACCTTCTGCATGAGTCGAACCGTCGGCCCTTCGGGAACAGATTCGGTCAACTCGTACCAGCGTTCATTCTGCTCTGCGCAGAAATACGGACCATAGAAAAGTTCCTGCAGGCACAGGATCTGCGTTTTCTTGCGAGCAGCTTGTTCGATCAGCTTAAGGTGCTTGTCGACCATCGCCTTCCGGATCTGCGCGAGAGGGCGGTCGGTGTTGAGCGCGTTTGTGGCTTGAATCAAGGCGCAGCGGACATTGCGAGGCATAAGTCCTCCAACTCAACCGTCGAGGAACGAACTATAGCAGAAAGATAGTACGCACTTACACGCGACGCATGTTGGGCACATTTACTTGAAAAACGCGTGTGCCCCTACATAAGCGATAGCGCCAATGAGCGACTAGCGAAGAGCCCGAGTGCGGGGCGAACAGGTTTCAGGAGTTGCCGACAACACGTCTCGCAGTACCGATCGGCCCCATCGTGGCCGAGTCTCCAGTTTGCCCCTCACCCGAATTGCGAATCCGTCCTCTTCGCGAAGGTTTGAAGCAGAAGATTATCCCAAAGCGTCCGAGCGGTGTTTCGTTCAGGCTCCCTCCGTTCCCAACCTCAACTCCGGCAGAGAGCATCTGGATTGGGCACTGGTGACTGCGTTACACTGCGAGACAACCCCGGGGCGCCCTGATCCTTCACGGAAAGTCTTCCAAAAGGAGAATTTGAGTATGCCCTTAATGCCGGACCCAACTTTTTACCCCTCACCACGCATGGCAATGCAGGCACCGCCAGAGCGCCTTGCTTATGTAGCGCTACTCAATGTGGGACAAAATGGACAGCGCGACGCCATGGGAGTCATTGATCTTGATCCGACGTCCTCCGCGTATGGACGGCTTGTCGGCCAGATGGATTTTCCCCGCGGTGACAATGAGCTGCACCATTTCGGTTGGAACGCTTGCAGCGCGTGTCTGTGTCCGCAAGCCCCACATGCGCACATGGAACGCCGCTACCTGATCGTGCCCGGTATCGGATCTTCAAGGATTCATATCCTCGATGTGAAGGAAAACCCCAAGCAGCCGAAAATCGTCAAGACGATCGAACCCGAAGAGTTCATTAAGAAGACGGGGTACACTTCGCCTCACACCATTCATTGCGGCCCTGACGGCATTTATGGAAGCGCTCTCGGATCCGCCAACGGAGATGGACCTGGCGGCATTTTCTTGATGGATGCGAACACCTTTGAGTTGCGCGGGCAATGGGAGCAAAGTCGCGGTCCGCAGCAACTTGCTTATGACTTTTGGTGGCATCTGGGGCACGACACGATGGTGACCTCCGAATGGGGAACGCCGAACATGGTGAAAAACGGCCTGATCCCGGAATTGCTGCTGGGCGGCAAATACGGCCGCAAAATACATATCTGGAACCTGGACAAGCGCAGCCATACGCAGGAA
>Ga0126371_10005246_pt1 | contig 11511 bp, 20 predicted proteins | sample PanSoiMetaPlot_4_FD_110145 | JGI IMG/M metagenome (GOLD analysis project Ga0126371, IMG submission 110145) | Tropical forest soil microbial communities from Panama - MetaG Plot_4 | ecosystem: Environmental > Terrestrial > Soil > Tropical forest > Bulk soil | place: Panama | collected 2016-02-17
CCAGGTCGGCCAGGTCGCCGCGGACCTTGGGCCGGGCCGGCAGGCGTCCAGCGCGGACCTCGGCGCCGCAGCGCTCCAGGCCGGCGCGCAGCCGGATGAGGTCGACGCCGCCGCGCTGCTGCGCGCCATCCAGCAGATGCAAGCCAGGATCACGCAGCTTGAGCAGGAGAAGCGCGCCGAGAACGCCCCCGCGGTGGTGACGTACGGGCAGGCCCTGGCCGACCACGTCAAGGCCAAGGTTGACGCGCACCCGCACCTCGCGGCCGACCTCGACAATCCGATCGGTGTCGGCAGCGACCTGGCCGGCCGGGTGCTCGAGGCAGCGCAGGAAGCCGAGCAGAACCCCGACGCCGTCAAGGCACGGGTGACCGAGCTCGAGCAGTGGGTATCCGCGCACGCCCGCAAGTTCCCTCACATCGATTGGGGTTACGTGGTGGAGCTCGCCGGCGAGACAGCAGCCGCAGCCGCCAAGCTCGCCGCGTAACGTCTACTGGATCCAACAGATAGACGAGTTTCGATCACGCCCGGGAGGGGGTGACTCATGCCGCTAGACGCGATGATTAACGGCAACGGGGGGCGCATGCTCAAGGTCGCCGTGTCCGCTGAGCTCGTCTATCAACTCGTCGGCGCCAACATGAGCAGCCCCCAGACCGCGGAGCTCAACGCCGCCGCACGCGCCCCCACCATCGCCAAGTGGGTCAACCTGACCAACCTCGAGGCGGCCGGGTGGATAGCGTTGCTGTGCATGCTCGATGGCACGCTATGGCCCCTGATGGGAGGGGGCATCGCAGCCGTGGGCATGTTTTTTAAGTACCAGCACGCGATTAAATCGGGGCTGAAGTCAGAGGCGCCGGGTACGGAGAACTATGCAGCCTGACGATTCCAAGCGTGACAGCCTGCCCTCTGCCGCTGTTGATACCGCGGTGCGCGAGCTCGCCAGCATGGCGGTTATCGCGCTGGTGTCGTTCGCGCTGCTGCACCACGACACGGTCTACCGGCTCTATCAGCGCTTGTCCGAACGCCGGGTCACACCTGAGCAGGCGTACGCGAACCGTGCCGTCGCTGAGCTCCGCGCGCAGATATCCGCCTACGAGCACGGGGAGCAGTGATGCTGCCCGCGGGCATGATCCTCGGATGGTTCGCCTATGCCGTGAGCTCATACGGGTGGGTGCTCATGCGCGGGTGGGATATCCCGTTTCACTCGTGGGTGTCTCCGCTCAACCCCTATCAGTGGCCGGCCGGGGGCCCCGGTCCCATCCCTGACAGCCAGTTGTTCCCGGGTGGCCTCATCACAGCACCGGGCAAGCACCCGTTTAAGCCGGCCGACCCCAATTTCTGGAAGGGCGTTGCCAACGCCGCGGACCCGTTCGCCAAGGGATAGCCGATGGCCAGCCCGTGCACCGGCAACACCGGCACCCCCGGCACCAAGTACACGTATGCGGAGCTCGAGGGGCTGTGGATCAAAGCGGGGGGCAGCAAGGGCACGGCGCCGATAGCGGCCGCAATTGCCCTGGCCGAATCCGGGGGATGCTCCGGGGACCAGAACCCCACCGACAACGGTGGCACCCAAACCTCGTGGGGGCTGTGGCAACTGTCGGACGGCACCCATAACCAGCCCGTGCCCAACGTCCTCGACCCTGCCGTTAACGCACGCGCCGCGGTCGAGAAGTACAAGGCTAACGGGTGGTCCCCGTGGGGCACCTACGATTCCGGGGCATACAAGGCTTACATGTCGGGGGGCACGACACCCAACCTCAACGTGCCGGGCACCACCGGCACCATGCAGCAGGCTAAGACCACCGCGAACATTGAGCCATACTCCGCGGACTCGTGCCTGTTCGGTTTCCCGGGCATCTCCGTTCCGGTCCTCGGCAACGTCGGCCAATTCTGCCTGCTGCCCAAGCACACCGCTAGGGCATGGATAGGCGCCGGCCTCATGCTGGCAGGCGCCACGATCGCCATACCGGCCATAGTCCTTGTCGTCGTGGACGTAGGGCTACGCGCGGCCGGGGCGATGGGCCCGGTAACCAGCCGGGCCGGGCGGGCAGTGTCGTTCGTCAACCCCGCGGCCGGCGCCACCCTGACCGCGGCCGGGTCCGCAGCCACCCGCGGCCGGCGCCCCCCGAGCTCGAGGACCAGGACCACGTCGCCGGCGCCTAGCGAGTCTGTGACGGTCGAGGAACGCACCCCCATATCCGGTGAGATGGGCGGCACACGGCGCACGGTACGCACCGTCAGGGGCCCGGGGGCAGCGCAGCCTGCCCGGGGGCGGCACGCCCGCCCTGAGAGCTCCTAGAGGGCGCCGTGGCCTACGACAGGCGCGACCGCATCGGGCACTGGGTGCGGAAAGAACAGCAGGCGCAGCGGCCATGCACGCATGCCTGCTGCCGCGGTTACCGGGAACACCCCCGCAACTATCCCGTGATCCTGCCCGATCGGACGCTACGCCGGGCCCGTGATGAGGACTTGCAGCAGCATTTTACGAAAGTGTCTGCCGACCCATCCCCCAAAGCACGCCGCGCAGAGCTCCAGATCTTGCATGAGATGGAACGCCGCGACCGGGCCGAGCAGCAGCGCGAGGAACGCGCCAGGCGCCGCGACACAGCCGCGCAGGCGCGCACCGCGGGCAGGGCAGCGCGGCGCATGGAACGCGAATCAGAGACCGAACGGATACGGCTCGAGGCGGAAGCAGCGACACAGGGGTATCTGGTCAACCCCCGCGGCCGGGCCCGCGGCATAGCCGATGCGGAGATACTTACCGGCCGGGTGGCAGTGTTCGAACGGTACGCCACCGATGAGGCACGCGATTACTTCACAGCCCACCCGCGGCCGACAGCAGCCTACTTCCGGGGGGAAGACACGCGGTTTACAGAGCGCGCGTCAGAGCCGGTCCGCCGGCGCCGCGGGGTCACTGTCGCCCGCAAGACCCGGGCCCTCGGCTGGTCTAAGCCTGCCTAGCGGCCGGCAAGTCTCGTCGCACTGCCACGGCGCATGACTCGCCCTGTGGACTAGGTCCGCCATCATCGCCCCGGCCACCACAAGCAGCACAGCGTCGTAAGCGTCCATAAGTTGATCTTAGGCGCCGTCGTGATGACCATAGGGCCCGCCTGCCTGCCCCGGCCGATGGTGATGGTGTGCCACTCCGGTAGCTCGTCTAGGGCCTGGCCGAGCTCGCGCCAGTCCCATCCCATTTCTTCCGCGATGCTCTTAACCATCGCCCCTGACTGAGGGTAGAGAACCGCGCGCCTGGCCTGCCGTGTCGCATGCTTAGACACCCACGCCGGCGCCTGGAACGTCGTCACCACAGACGTTTTATCGCGCCGGGCGGTTATCAGCATGCGCTCGATCATGTCGCCCAGCTTCATCATCCGCTGTGAGGACAGCAGTTCGAACTCATCGACATACAGCGTCCACCCGCCAGAGTGCCGGCTATAGGTGATGGCCTCACGCATCAACGCGCGTAGCGCTTCGTCCTCGTCATCGGTTCGGGCGCCCCCGCCAACGATCACCCGCGCGTCCTGCCCGTCGTCTATGCGCCGTTGTATCTCGCGCCAGGTCTTTTGATCCTCGCCCACCATGGATCGCCAACCGTGCCGGGGGAGCTCTTTAACGCGCACGAACCCGGACGCGGTTAGCGTCTCATCCTCGCCCTTGGGGTCCAGCGCGAGCACGTATTTACGGCACGCAGTGAGGAACCCGACGGCATGCGTGGTCTTGGCGCAGCCGGTAGGGCCGATGACTGCCATGTGATGCCCGGGGGCAAGCGGGGGCCCTAGCTTGACCTCATCACCCCATGCGTTCAGCGTGGCGCGCAACTGGCCGCGCAGCCACGCTAGATAGTCCTCCCATGACAGCCACACGGCCACGCTCGAGGCGTCCCGCTCAAGGGGCATGGTCACGCGGGGGCCCCGGCCATTTCGCCGTCAGGGTCGCTAACCTCCGCTTGGGGAAAGATCATGCCGATAAGCCGGGCCACCTCGGCGCGTGTCGCTTCGTCGGCCTCGATCCGTTCGGCTGCTTCCGCGACCTTGTCGCCCCCGATCTTGACCCACATCGTCAGCGCTTCCTCGAGCATGGGCAGCAGCAGCGCCAGGCGTATCTGCCGCTGCGGTTCCGGTAGCCCTTGGGCCCGTTCGATCGCCAGCACGATAACGGGGGGGCCGGCCAGCGCAAAGACTGTTTCGCCGGCATCCTGCGCACGCGCCCCGATTTGTAGCACCTTATCGGCCGCGGTACCGCGGGCCTTGTCCTCGAGGATGAGCCCGGCCACGGGCGCCTGTAGCTGCAACGTCCGCGCGGTCGGCGCCGACACGAGAGCCGCGAACCGGGCCGCTGTTGACCACCCGCGCGTGATGAGCCTATCGACGGGCACCCGCGGCCGGGCCTTGGCCTTGCTCCTGCCCTTGCTCGAGCTCGTGGCCTTCCGGACCCGGTCAGACCATGACTGCCGGGACTGCTTGACGCGCACCCGCGGCCGGGCCTCCTGCGGCGTGTCGTGCCGTACCGTGTCGCCGTCCTCATCGGCCCTGGCCCGGTCCTCGAGGCTGCCCGCGGCCGGGCCCGGCACATGCCCGGTAATAACGTCGTCGCCGTCATCGGGCCCGTTCCACGTGTCGTCGCCGGCGCCGGGTGTCTCGCCGCGCTGTATCTTCTCGTAAGCCTCGTGGTGGTGGGCGCCGAGTTTCCCCCGCGCGGTAACCGCAATGCCGTGCTCGCGCAGCACAGCCCTAACATCAGCGTCACTCGCCATGGCTAAGAGACCTCCACAAGGTTTAGCGGGCACTTGTGGATAAGCCCCCGCTGGGACAGTTCCGTCATCTGGTTTGTCAAGTCCTCCACCGCGGCGCCGAGCTTGGCAGCAGCCGCGAGGAACCCCAGCGAGAAAGCGTTGTGCATGTCTGCCTGCCGGGCCTGTAGCGCCTCGGTAAGCTCACGCGCGGCCGGGGGGAACGCGCACGCCGGGCACAGCCCCGCCTGCCTGCGGCCGATCGAATAGAAATGAGACTCACACAGAGGCATCGGCTGCCCGCGGTGCCCGCCCTCGCACAGATACCCGTACTCGAGCTCACTGCCGGGCGCCACCCGCGCGCCGTACCTGCCACCCGTGCAAACCATCCGGAACCTGCCCACGGCCGGCGCCTGGCAATGCCACTTGATCCGGCCGACCTGGCCCTCTGGGAACATGCCGCCTAGCAGCCTGATAGACGACTCGGCACCGTACGGGTCGCACCGCGCGGTAAGCAGCCCCGTATTGGCGCCCATCATATGCCTAGCTCTCTGGTCACCTGCGCGGCATGTTCCCCGAGCTCCGCGACCATGGCTGAGATCCGTTCTACCTGCGCTTCGAGTGTGGCCACCCGGTCGGCAAACGTGGAAGGTGATTTCTCTGCCATCCGGACCTTCTCATCGTCGTAATCGCGTGCCATCACTCACCCCATCCGAGCATGCGGGTACGCCGCGGTACGGGGGGCGCCGGGGGCTGCTCTGACAGCCTGGCCACTTGTGTCCGCAAGTCCTCCCGTTCGGCCTTGTCCTTGTCGGCTGCTGCCTGCTCTGCCGCGACACGGTCACGGCGCTCGAGCTCCGCGCGCACCGCGGTCTGCACGTCGGTAGGCCGGTCTAGCCGGTCCTCTGTCCGCTGCTGCGCTTCACCCCTGCTACCGGGCAGCAGCCGGTCAACCGCGGCCTTGATCTGGTCAACCGCGGACTCGAGCCTGTCTAGCCGAGTATCAGTGTCGCCGGCGCCGTCGCTGTGCTCGTGGTCCTGGTCCTCGGCGCCGTCCGCGGCCGGGCCCGTGTCATTGGCTGTTGTCATGTCATCCCTTCCCCATGCGCTTGGCGGCAGTGCGGGCCCCGAGCATCCCCCCGCGCTGGTAAGCCTCGAGCACCGGCCGCATGGCCACGAACACCCGCCACATTTCGTCTACCTGGCGGGCCATCCGGTGCACCGTTGCGAGTATTTCGCTATCCGGCCCGTGAGTTTCCGGGGTTACCTCGTTAGTCCCCTGTTCCGTCATGGGCTTATCGTAGCCCCAGGTACGGGGGTAGTCTTGCGGCATGACGACCAGCACTGAAACTACCGCCGCGGGCCCCGAGCTCAACGGGCAGGCGCCGGCCGATGACACCCCCGGCCAGGCGCCGGCGACCGCTAGCGAGCGTGTCATGGGCGTAATCGGAATCGCGTTCGCGGTCGGGCTGCTTCTCATCGGCCTGGACCTGGCCACCGGGGGCGCAATCTCACGGCTGTTCGGTGCGAGCGATGACAGCACCGGGGGTTGATGAGATAGCGCAACGCATGCGCGCTGATGGTCTCGGCGCCGGCGTTGCCGCGACACTGGAGGTGTCGCTAGGCCGTGTCGTTGCCGCGCTCGACAGGCAGGAGCGGCGGCATGCCAGGCTTAACCAATTGCTGCACCTTGAGCCGATCGTTGCTTCGCTGGCAGCGTCGGGGACTATTGACCAGCCGGACATGTACGGGCCCCGGGACGGGTACTGGTGGGACTTGCGGTCTGTCGTCGCGTCGGGATGGTCCGCGGGCACCGTGACCATGTACGTCAATGACAAAAACTCTGCGGTGCAGGCGCAATGGTCCGTGCCGGGGGAGAACGACTGGTCAGGGCAGAAGTGGCTAGCCCCCCGCGATCGTCTTATCTTCGTCGCCGCGGGCATCACCGGCAGCGTGCAGATTCAGGGATGGGCGATTGCTGTCTCTCAGCAGGTTCTAGCCGAATACCTGCTCTGACATGACGTTTACCCCGTTCGGCCAGGTCACATCGGCCGGTCAGCAGGCCTACCAGTTCACCCCCGAGACGTACGGCGCGGTCGGCAACGGGAAGATCGCCACCGACATAACATCGGTTGCCACGTCCAAGACCTACACGTCGCCCACCGTCGCAGCCAACGCCACCGCGGGCCAGTGGATACTGATCAACGGCGCCAACGGCAACCCGGGCGTGCCCGTGATAGACACGATAGCCAGCGTCAACCCCGGGGCTAATCAGTTCACACTGACGACCCAGGCAGCCGGTTCGTCGGTGTCGAACTGCCAGGGCGTGTTCGGCACCGATGACTCTGCCGCGTTCACTGCCGCGCTCAACGCCGCGCAAGCCTACGCCCTGGCCGGCAACTACATGTGCCAGCTCATCCTAGGCAGCAAGATTTACATTCACGCTGGCCTGACACAGTCCAACATCGGGGGCGTGACCTACAACGCGCAACTGCCCGTGCCCTACCCGGCCGCTAACGGGCAGACACGCAAACTCCTATTCCAGATCAAGGGCGCCGGCTACCGGCCGGGGGTGCAGTACTGGGAGTCACTTGAACCCAACATGGCGGGCAGCGCCATCATGTCGATGCGCACAGCCCCGGCCACCCCTGACGCCACGTTCGGGATTCAGTCAGTCATCGGCGGCATAACCTCGGGCACCTTCACCGGAGGATTCCAGAACACGCATCTCGACGTTGAAAACTGCTCCGTATGGTGCGGCGCCTACACCAACATCAAGGGCATAGACGCAACCCTCATCTCAGGGATGCACCTCGACGGGTACGAGTCCAACATCTTTGCCCCGGCCAACAACCTGGCAGGCGCGAGCTCCGCGCACCCCTACCTAGCGGACCTGCCCGCGCAAGCCCTGTTCCAGAACTCCAAGGGCATCGGCATCGTATGGCCCAACACCGCCAACAACGACGCTCTCACCTTCGGGGACATCGCGGTCGAGGGTTACGAAGTGGGCATGGACAACTGCCAGGATCACCTAACCGGACTCCGCTATGCCGGCCTTTACTGCGACGTGCTCATGCGCGCCAACCCGGCCACCAGCCACGAGCTCGCCATACAGTCGGTGTCCGCTGAGGTGTACAACGGTGGCCTCCGTATCGTCGGGGGCGCATCGATGCGTCTTAACCTCGGGTGGGACGCTGAGGGGGCAGCACCCGCCTACGACCTCAACGACGGCGGGAACATCTGCACCGGGCAGATACGGTGGACAGCCACCGACCGGGCGCAACCCCTGATTACCGGGGGCGCGAAAGTGCTGGTGCTTAATGAGACGTTCGGCCCCGGGCATATCGCGTCACCCCCGGCCGTGCCCGCCTCGACCGTCACCGCTACCCTGGTTTACCGGCCGTGCGCAGTCACTATCCATACCGGCGTTGGTGTAACCGTGTCAGCTATCACGGTTGACGGCACCGCGGAAGGCATCACTCTAGCCGCGAGCTCCTCAGCGCAAGTGAGAGTGCCCAGCGGAAAGACGATCGCTCTTACCTATGCGGGTGGTACGCCCACATGGGATTGGTGGGCAGATTGACCGCGCGGCGCCCCCGCGGGCTGCACCCCTACGCCGCGTCGCTGCCGGCCAGAGGCGCCCAGGTTCTCCGCATCCCCCGCGTGCCTGTCGAGGCGTACACCCGGCACCTAACCGGGCTGCTGCTGACCGGGGGCCAGGCGCAAGGCATCATACCGGCATCGGGGAACCTGACACTGTCGGTCGGGCCGCAGGGGCTAGGCAACGTCTGGTATCCGGTGCAAGTGACTCTGTCGACCACGACGGGACTGTTCGACGGGTCAACCGTTAACGTGTACCTCGGCGCCCAGGGCGTGCCCGTGACGCTCGTCGGAACACAGTTCGGGGGCAACGGCACGATCGCCCTGGCCATCCCCCCGATGACACCCGGCCAAGTCCTCATCACCTCATGGACGGGCGCCAAGACAGGTGACACAGCCGCGCTGAACATACTCGGCACCATGGATGCGCTCTCAGCCTAGGCACGTATGCAATCCGCATACACGCGCGTATGCTTGGGGTCATGGGGAGAGTGCAGCATAAAACGAGTACCGCGCGGATCTATGAGGCAGACCGCGACCACATACGCCAGCTCCAAGACGCATTCGAGAAGCAGGACGGGCAGCGTCCGACCGAGCAGCAGGTTATACGGTGGGCTATCCGCGCGCTCGAGGACAAGCGCGAAGCCGAGCAGGGGCCGCAGCCGTGATCGGCCGGCGCCTGCTGTTGAAAGGGGCCGCAGCGATGACAGGTGACGGACTCGTACGGCCGATGAACGCCCCCGGCGCCCCTGATCCGGTGCCCGGCATCCAGCCCGGCGCCCGCGGTGTCGTCGTCGCGTCCCGGGTGCTTATCCTCGGCGCCAACGGGGCACTGTTCGCCTACGACGTAAACCAGCCCACGGCAGGCGAGCTCGTCGCCTCGATCACCGGGCAGCAGCAGCTAGACGGAAACCCGACCCCCGGCAACCTCGCCCTAGCGGGAATCACAGCGTACGTTCACCGGATCATCGCACCCGCGGGGTTCTACGCCGGCAACCTCGAGGGGTTCGGATTGCAGGTTTACCAGGCAGCATCCGAGGCGGGCCCGTGGACCGCGATCGCCGCAGTGGACTACACCATCAACCAGGGCGCTACCGGGCCCGTAACCGGCGTGCGGTTGGTCAACCTGATAAGCGGCGCAGAGATCGTCCTGAGCACCGCAACGACGTTTCTACAGGGGACCGCGGTAGCACAGTTCTCTGGATGTGAAGCGGTAGCGTCCGATCCGTCGAATGGGCTGCCGGAACAGTGGCACACGCTAGCCCTGGCAGCAGGCTGGACCCAAGCGGTAGGGTTCCCCATCCAGTACCGGCTAAATGCGTTCGGCAACGTGGAATGGTGCGGCGTGGCAACACACGCTGCGTTCGGCGTGACGACACAGCTAAGCAATGCCGCGCTGCCCACGGCCTATTGGCCCAACGTAAGTCAGGACGTAGCACCCGGGGTCGTTGACGCGAGCGACACCCGCACGGGGATAAACGTCAGCTCAGCAGACGGAATCGTGCGCTGCCGCGCTAACGGCGCCGCCACCACCACAAGCGACCCGCAGGGGTCATATCCGCTATTCGTCAACACAAGTTGACCAGTTAGAAAGGGCAGGGACGGGAGCAATGGACAACGACCAGGACACCACCAGCGGACGGCCGGCGTGGGTGAGCACGGGCCCCGAAGCGCATCACGCGCTGCGCCTCGAGACGGCCGAGCTCGTGTTGCAGTGCCTACGCGAAAAGCACCTCGAGGCGTTCTCCGCTGCACTGTCGGAGGTGATGACAGGCACCGCGGTAAGCATCAAGCGCACCCGTAGCAACGGGAAGGGGTGAGCAATGGGGCTGCGGATATTCCGGCACATCTCGCTACCGCGGCCGGATTCGATGCGCGGACGGTGGCCGACAGCCGTTCACATGGAGCTCTACGACGTGCGCATCTGCCCGCACTGCGGACACCTCGTGTCAGGCAGGCACGGGCAGCACGCCGCGCAGCGATACCACGACGAACTAGACGAGGCAATCGACGGCGCCCCCGAGCTCCGCGAGCAGGGCGGGTATGTGCTGCCCGATCAGATGCCGGCAGCGATGACAGGCGCGCGGCCGAGCGACGACGAGGACCAGGACGTGAGGTAATGGGCATATTCGGTCATAGCTGCAATAGCTGGAAGAACTACGGCGCAGCAGCAGGCGGCACACAGCAGCAGGTATGCAAGCACGGCACTATCCGCACTATCCGCGTTAAGGCCGGCCTGTTTCACTCGCATTCATACCCGGTAGGGCGCCGCGGTAGCACTGTCGAATGTGCGTGCGGACACCAAAAGCGGGTGGGGTAAGTGTCCGGGTGGGTCATGCTAGGGCTACTTCTACTGGCCCTAGCATGGCTCGCCTGGCGGATCATACGGCGCCGATACCAGAACTTCCGGATACGCCGGCATAAGCACGACGTAGCATGGCGCGAATACCTCAACAGCAGGAGGGGGCGCCCCCGATGGTAGACAAGCCCCGTTCACCGTGTAGGCAGGCCGATGAGCCGTCGCCTCAGCCTGGCACCCGCAGCGGTATTCCGATGGCACATGCATCCACAGACAAGGGGTGGCGTGATCTTAATCAGGCCGCCTCCGCACCGGCCATGGCGACCTTCCCCGCACACCGTGCTAGGCCGGCTGGCGGCTGGATATGTCGTCCTGGGATCAGCGCCTACGCTTATTAGCGTAGCATGGCGCGAGTACCTTAACAGCAGGAGGGGGCGCCCCCGATGGTAGACAAGCCCGGCATTGAATCGACGTTCGGGTACAACGTCGGGCTGCTGCCAGAGGACTTGGACCGGGAACCGTGGCCAGAGCGCACCGTACGCAGCGTACGCAGCGACTACACGCACCCTAACGGGATGCCCGAACCGATCGCCTACCACCCGCACGCCGCAGCCAAGGCACGCGAGCTCGAGGTTAACGACACGCTCGAGCAGATACGAAACGAGGTACTACGGCGCATGACTGACGACCCTATGGCGTTTCCCGACCCGATCAGCGGCCGACAGTGCACGCTCGAGGTGGCGCCCGAGGTGGGCGTTAGGCACCCGGGATGCGACAGGCTAGCCGATCTAAGCGCACACCTGGATGCGTTCTACTGCCCGCGATGCCGCATGAACGGGAGGATTAGCGGCGCGTGGGCACTCGATATGATGCGTAATGCGCGCAA
>Ga0126371_10005247_pt1 | contig 11510 bp, 11 predicted proteins | sample PanSoiMetaPlot_4_FD_110145 | JGI IMG/M metagenome (GOLD analysis project Ga0126371, IMG submission 110145) | Tropical forest soil microbial communities from Panama - MetaG Plot_4 | ecosystem: Environmental > Terrestrial > Soil > Tropical forest > Bulk soil | place: Panama | collected 2016-02-17
ACGTACGTCCCAGTGTAATTCGGAGACCCGCTCGGGCACGGCGTGATGCTTCCCGCAAAGATGTCGGTCAGCGATGAGGTGTGGCTGTATGAATATGACCCGTCGTGGATCGACGCACCGTTGCCGGCAAGCGCGTACACAGCCGCGATGATCGGCGTGGAAACGCTGGTTCCGCCGAAGACGAGCCAGCCCGGATCGCCACCGAATGTCGTGTACACGGCAACGCCCGTATTAGGATCACCGACTGCAGAGACGTCGTTGTTGATGCGCATCGTGCACACCCCGGGGTTGTTGACAACCGTCGGCACGTTGCTCTGCCACGACGGTTGGGCGATGTACCGGCTACACAGCGCTCCCGAATCGAGCCACGCCGTTTCAGTCTGTGTAGCTTTGCCAGCGTTTGAGAGAGTTGTTCCGCCGACGGCAGTTACGAGCGTGGATGCGGTCGGATAGCCACCCGGATATCCGCTATCCCCGCTCGCGAACGTGATCGGCACGCCGGGATGGTTGAAGTTGACGTCATCGTTTTGTTCGCCGGGGTATTCTGCACCATTCCAGCTGTTTGAGATCTCTGTAGCTGCGCATTTCTGCGCCGCAGAGTTCTCAGCGACGTAAAGATCGCCCGCACCGTTCTGCCCGTTCGCCTCAACGAGCACGATGTGGCAATTCGGGCAGACGGCCGACACCATGTCGAGATCGAGCGCCTCCTCCTCTTCCCAGCATCCTTGCGGACTGCTGCAAGGGCTCGGGTCGGTGCTCGGCAGTGGACTCGTCGCGCCATCCTGGTTGACTTTCAAAAAGCAGCCGTTGGCCGTTGTGCACGGAGGCAACGAGAAAGTGGTTCGATAGAATGCGAGATCCGATTCCGCGTTTGGATCATCAAACGCGTCGACAATAGCAACCGTTTGGAATGTTCCATTCGCCTGCGACGGCAGGTTGTACGCGGCTTGAAGATCCGCCGGCCCGTAACCCGGTGGATTCACAGGCGGCGACAACGCTAGATCGGTGCGTTTCCAGGCCATGCAGCGCATTTGGCCTGGACCCGCATACCCGCACACGCGTCGAGCTGGTCCTGGTCCAATTTTTGTGGTGATCGCAGCCGGTTTGCTCGGGCGCGGCGCGACCCACGCAGCCGTTGCATGCATCAGATGTGCGAGCAAGCAGCTGACGGGCTTGGGCGTCGGAGTCGGCGTCGGTGCTTGAATAGCCGGGCCGCCGCCAGTCGTACCACCGCCCCCGCCGCCGGCGCATCCAAAAGCAACCAGCGTCGCGCCCGCGAGCAACAGCGTGACAATGAATCGAATCGCAGTATTCGGTTGGTGCATTCCGATAACCGGCCTACTTAGAAACCGCCTATCCCATTTGGCGTACCGTTTCCTGTCGGGCCATCATACCCGTGAGCCGCGTTGCAAATTATCGTGCTCCCGCACGGTCCGTTCGCACCCGCCGTGACGTCGTTTAGTGCGCCTGTGTGCGAATATGAGTACGAGCCATAGGTGATGCTGGATCCATTACCAGCCAAAGCGTAGACACCTGCGATAATAGGAGTAGCTGCACTAGTACCTCCGAAAACTCGCCACCCGCCATTCCCGCTGTCATACACTGCGACTCCCGTGCCAGGATCCGCGACTGCTGCTACATCGTTTGCAAACCGGCCGCTGCACACCGCAGTAATCGCCCCTACCGATGATTGCCAAACTGGTTGCGGCTCGAACGCGCTGCACGCACTGCCGGTTCCCGACTTAGGACCACCGAGAGCGGTGCCCCATACGGTTTCGCTCTGGCTCGGAGTGCCAGGGTTTACCAGCGTCGTGCCACCGACCGCAGTGACGTACTGCGACGTTGCGGGGTATCCGCCCGGCCAACCGTCATCGCCGCTTGCAAACGTCATCATCACCCCTGGATGGTGGAAATACGTTAAATCGAACGTGGTTTCGCTCGAGAACTCACCGCCGCTCCAACTATTAGAGATCTCATTGGCCGCGCATGTTGTGGCCGCAGTATTCTCAGCGGTGCCCAAATCGGTGAAGGAATTCGAATTCGCCTCGATCAGCACGATCTTGCATAGCGGGCAGATCGCCGAAACCATGTCAAGATCGAGCGATATCTCGCCTTCCCAATTCAGATTTTGCACCGGATATCCGCCGGTTGTGCCGGTTTGATTTACCTTCATGAAGCAGCCGCCAGCACTAGTGCACGCCGGGAGGCCAAAAGTCGAGCGATACGTCGCAAGGTCCGCTTCAGCCGTTGGATCATCGTATGCGTCGACGATCGCGACTATCTGACTGGCGCCGTCGCTCCCAGAAGCTGCGGTCAAACTGTAAGCTGCTTGGAGCGTTGACGGTCCGTACCCGCTTGGCGTGTTTGGAGAAATATCCGTGCGCACCAAGGACATGCAGCTGGCGTAGCCTCGTCCGTAGGCTGGACAGACTCGAGCGGACGGACCACGGCCGATCTGTCGAGGCGTAATTCCAGCTGGCCGATGGATCATCCAATGCATGCGCTCAAGGACATGCGCCAAGCCGGCTGCCTTGAGCGTTGAACAACTCACGCTGCCGGTGGGCGACGCAGTCGGCGTCGGTGTTGGCGTAGGCGAAGCGGTCGGCTTCGGCGTCGGCGTGGGGGTGGCAGTCGGCGTCGGCGTGGGCGTGGGTGTGCCAGTCGGTTTTGGTGTCGGCGTCGGTGTAGGGGTGGGCGTTCCGGTTGCTTTTGGCGTTGGCGTTGGCGTTGCGGTCGGATTCGGCGTGGGTGTCGGGGTGCCGTGCGGGGTTGGCACGGGCGTTGCAGTCGCCTGGGGTGCTTGTACGACACCCGGATTTGCGCCGCCGCCGCCACCTGAGCAAGAAGCGACGAGCACCGCGAATGCAATTGCAGACGCGATAGAGATGCCGGCTCCCACGGTTGCTCGTCTAGTTGGCATCCGACAGGCCTCGGTTGATGTGCGCCATTGCCACTATGGGACCATCGGCGGACGTTGTTCTGTTCCCTGAGCGCGTAACCGTGTGACCGGAATCACATGCCTGGAAATGACGCCTCGATAACACGACCGGGTCGTCGATTATGCGCTAGAATGGGGCAAACATAAAACAAAGCCGATGACTAGAACAGACATGGGCACGCAGAACCGGACCTGGCCACGTCGCGTCGCAGCAGTGCTGACGCTCGTGATCCTCTCTGCGCTGCTCCCCGAAGTCGGCTCCGGCAACACGCCGGTCTCCGGTTTCTTCAGCCCGCAGTCGTTCTTTTTCCTGACGATCATCGGATACGGCATTCCGATATTGCTCATCCGAGAGCTCGCCGTGCGCCGCAACCTGGGCACGGCCGGCATCGTCGTCGCCGGCTTTGCGTACGCGTTCTATAATGAAGGCCTGTGGGCAAAGACGATGGTGCTCACGTCGAACACGCCGATCACCTCGTACAACGACTACGGCGTCATTCTCGGCATCGCGGTGCCATGGGCGCTATTCATCGCGATCTGGCATGCGCTCGCGTCGGTACTCTTCCCGATCATTTTCGTCAACATGGTGTTTCCGAACGAGCGCGACAAACCGTGGTTCGATCCGCGCCTGGCATGGGTCGCGGCGATCGGCTTGCTGGCCTTTGCCGGTTTCGTGTTTATGCAGCCGTACAAGCAGGCGGGCACTCCGATCCAACTCGGGATCTTCGAAGGTCTGATCGTCGTCGGCATTGTCGTTGCGTCGCGAATGCGCCGGCCCGACAAGCCGGTCGCCGATTCCACGACGTGGCTTGCGATTGTGCTTGGGCTGTCGACGGTGATCCCGTTCTTGGCCCTAAGCGCGATCGCAAACGCGAAGGTATGGGTGCCGCTGTTCTTCGTGGCGTGGTGGGCGGTCGTCGCAAGCTACAGCGCAATCGTGAGGCGGAGCAGTTGGCAGAACGGCCCCAACCTGATGCTCTTCGGGCTAGGCTTTTACATCCAGACCGTCTTCTTTGCGACGCTCGTGCGCGTGGGCACGGTCGACAACGCCCTGGAAACGCTGCTCACTGGTGGGATCCTCGGACTCGCGCTCGCGAGCGCTGCTGTTGTCCTCCAGGTGCGCTCCGCGCGGCAGGCTGCTGAGGAGCCCGAGCCGGTGCGTCCCCGCGTGTGGAAGGCGATCGAAGAGCCGGCTGAGCCAGCTCCAGCCTTTACGATGTTGCGCGCTAGGCAGGCATCCGAACAGCCCGCGCAGTCGTATCCTCGGGTGTGACGGAGCGTGTTTACCGGCATCCGCTAGTCGTTCGGATCACCCACTGGCTCGTCGCCCTCGCGATCCTCGTGCTCACGATGAGCGGATTGCAGATCTTCATGGCGCACCCAGCGCTGTATGCGTCCGACGCGTCTCGCTTTCACTCGCCGGTTTTTTCTATCTTCAGCGATGTCGACGCATCGGGGCAGCCAGTCGGCAAGGTGCAGATTGGTCGCGCCGTGTTCACGACCACCGGGCTTTTCGGTTGGACCTCGGATGGCATGGGCGGTCAGGCATCGCGCGCGTTTCCCGCGTGGTCTACGATTCCCGCATATCGCGATCTCGCTGACGGCCGTCGCTGGCACATCCTCTTCGCGTGGGTGCTTGGGCTCTGCGCGCTTGCGTACGCCGTATGGGCGTTCAAGCTGTTTCCGACCAAAAGCGAGATCCGCGAGTTGCCCGAAGCCGTCAAAGAACATGCGCTGCCCTGGAAAGTCAAGGCAACTCCGCAATACAATCCACTACAGAAGACGGCGTACTTCGTCGTCGTGTTTGGACTCGTGCCGCTCGCGATCGTCTCAGGGCTTGCACTCTCGCCGTCATTTGATGCATGGGCGCCGTGGGTGCCAGCGCTGCTCGGCGGCCGCCAGTTCGCGCGCATCTGGCACTTCGTCGCGATGTGGGGTATTCTCGGATTCTTCGTTGGGCATTTCTTGATGGTGGCACTCACCGGTTTTTGGACCAACCTGCGCGCGATGATCACGGGATGGTTCGTCGTGAAGGAGCAGCAGTGAAGTTGCACCGAGCTCACTTTCTCGGTCTGCTCGCCGCCTCGTCCTTGAGCGGCTGCGCGCGCATCGGTACCGCGCTTACCGAGAACGACAATTTCCGACGCGTGCTCGACGCGCCCGAACGCTTGAATCTCGCCATCTTGGGCGCCGGCCAGCCCCTCTCGCGCGAATATCCGGACAGCGCGATCTCACCCGATTTCCGCCACAACGGCTTCGACCCACCCTCCGATCCGCAGTTCGTCTCGTGGAGCCGCAATGGTTGGCACGGCTACCGCCTGTTCGTGAGCGGCCTCGTGGACACTCCGACGTCGTTCAGCGTCGACGATCTGCGCACGAAGTTCCCCGCGATCACGCAAACCACGCGCCACGATTGCGTCGAAGGATGGAGCGTGATCGGCAAATGGCGCGGTGTCAGGGTCCGCGACGTGCTCGCCGCCGCGTCGCCGCAGCCGCAGGCGAAGTTCGTCGTCTTCCACTGCCTCGACGACGACGGCACCGGTGCGAAATACTACGAATCGCTGGACATGCGACAGGCAGCGCATCCGCAGGCATTGCTCGCGTACGACCTCAACGGCGAACCCGTACCGCTGAAAAACGGCGCGCCCGTGCGGTTGAGAGTCCCGACGCAACTGGGCTACAAGAGCGCGAAGCACGTCTCCAAGATAGAACTGATCGCCGCGTTGGGCGGCGATTATGGCAAGGGTGGCTACTGGGAAGATCAGGGCTACGAGTGGTTCGCGGGGATCTAACGCGACCGCTTCTGACTCACCCCACACCGCACGGTTATCGTGTGAACAACCATGCGAATCCCCCAAGCGATCCGACGAAGACGATTGCGCTCAGCACCCAGATGGCGATGAGGCTGGGATGAAAATCCTGCCGGCCGATCTGGCGATAGACGATTGTGTAATGCACCGTCCCCCACACGAGAAGCACGAGGCCGATCACGGCCATACCGATTCCAAGCTGCTCTGCGCCCACCAGCGTCTGTCCGGAAGTGCTGGCCGTCGAAATCCGATTGCGCTCGAGCAAGTACAGCGCGAAGCGATTGACCGAAATGCCGAGCGACACCAGTGCCAACGACGTGCGAAGGTACGCGAGGTACGTGCGTTCGTTGGCAAGGTGTTCGCGGACGTATTGGATTTGATTCCCGCTCACGGGCGCGTCGTTCTTAGCCAGGCGGCCACGCAACGTTCGTGTCGCGCGTCCAACCCTCGTTCTCAAGCTTGATGGACTCGATCGCGATCGCGTTCATGTTCGCATCGAGGTAGGGCAGCGCTTGGTACTCGGACACCCAGCAGCGATGGATGATATAGGAAAGAACCCGCTGCCCCGACTCGTTGAAGAGGTCGAGGATGACGTCTTTTCGGTAGTTCGCTACCCCTTGGCCCGCTTGCAGATCTAAGACCATATTCGCCCACTGCTCGAAAGCGCGATCGCTGGTGATCCCGCGTTCGAGCGTGATCGGGTCGAACTTCGTCCGGCCAGGTACATCGCGCACCACGGGTGCGTCACCGCCGCCTTCGCGGTATTGCACCACTTCGGTCGTGCGGCGCAGTCCGCTCACCTTGCTGACGCCTGCGACGTACTGGTTATCCCATTTGACCTTGAACTTGAAATTCTCAAGCGGATCCATGGCCCTGATCTCCTATTGGCGTGCCATCGCGATCCTTAGCCGGTCCTCGGCGCTGATGAAGCGATCCGAGTCGGCGCTTCCGGCGTCCAGCTGAACCCCTAGCACTTTGCCGTTGAACGCACTGTCCTCAATAGTGTACTCGCTGCTAACCGCGGTGCCGGTGTCTTTCCCGACATCGCACGTCTCGTCTGCCGAGAACAACATCGGAACGGTCATCTCGACCCGCCCCTCGCCGACCTTGCTGCCGTCGACGAACAGCGTTGCCACGCCCCCTTTGCCGAGGCCACCGCCGTCGTATGCAAACTCCATGCGCACTTGGTGGCTGCCGGCCGGCAGCGCGCTCTGGGCGCGGATGATGAACGACTTCCAACCGAAACAATTGTAGCAATATGTGAGTTTGCCGTCCTTCGCGTACAGGCTCCATCCCCCGAAGCGACCGCCCTGATGGACGATGACGCCCTGCGCGCCCTGGTCAGGGACGATCACCTGGGCCGTGACCGAATACGACTTGTTCTTGAGATTGAGGACCGCGTTCTCTTGCAGGCGCCCCATGGTGCCGAACAAGATTTGCGAATTGCTCTTGATGAGCGTCGGCCGCCCGGCAAGATCCGAATTCCCGCGCTCAACGCGGCGGTCGTCGAGCGGAAGCACGTTATACTTCGTCGCTTCGATCAGGAACATGCGCTGCAGCTCGTGTAGTTTCTCCGGATTCTCTTTTGCGATGTTGCGCGCTTGCGTCCAGTCGTCTGGACCGTAAAGCTCCCAGATGTCATCGTCGAGGGCCGGCAGGTCGGCTTGCATCACCCAGGGCGTGCTGTGGCGCGTGACCGCTGTCCAGCCTTTATGGTAGATGCCGCGGTTGACGAACATCTCGAAGTACTGCGTGTCATGTCGGTCCGGCGCCTTGGGGTCGTCGAACGAGTCCTTCATCGAAAACCCGTGCAGCGGCATTTGCTGGATGCCGTTCACGAAGGCCGGATGCGGCAATCCGGCGGCTTCGAGCACTGTCGCTGCGACGTCGATCATGTGATGGAAGTGGGAGCGGATCTCGCCTTTCGCACGGATGCCTTTGGGCCAATGCACGATCGTGCCGTTGCGGGTTCCACCCCAGTGCGAGGCGACTTGCTTGGTCCATTGGTATGGAGTGTCCAACGCATGTGCCCAACCGACCGCATAGTGATTGTACGCGTTTGGGCTGCCGAACTCGCTCACGCGTTCGGTGAGGAACTCGGGCGTTTCTACTCCGGTGACGCCGTTGAGCGTGAACATCTCATTGAACGTGCCGTTGATCGTGCCCTCAGCGGATGCGCCGTTGTCGCCGACGATGTAGAAGATCAGCGTGTTGTCGAGCTGCTCAAGTTTGTCGATCGCCTCGATGAGGCGGCCGACGTTGTAGTCGGTGTGTTCGAGAAAGCCTGCATAGACTTCCATTTCGCGGGCGAGCACCGGCCGCAGTTTCGGATCCATGTCGTCCCATGCTGGGATTTCCGCCGGTCTACTGGTGAGCACCGCATCTTTGGGAATGACGCCGAGCTGTTTTTGACGCGCGAAGATCGCCTCGCGCATCTTATCCCAGCCTTGGTCGAACTTGCCCTTGTACTTGTCGGCCCATTCCCTGGGGACTTGGTGTGGCGCGTGCGTCGCCCCCGGTGCGAAGTAGACGAAGAAAGGCTTGTCGGGCGCGAGCACCCGCTGTTGTCCGATCCATTCGATTGCGCGGTCGGTCATGTCTACGGTGAAGTGATACGTCGGACTCGGGTCGTGCTCGACGGGCACCGTGTCCTGATAAATCGCCGGCGCCCACTGATTGGTCTCGCCGCCGATGAAGCCGTAGAAATGCTCGAAGCCGCTGCCGGTAGGCCACTGATTGAACGGCCCCACCGGGCTCGTCTCCCAGACCGGCACTTCATGGCATTTGCCGAACTGCGCAGTGCTATAACCATTGAGCTTGAGCGTTTCCGGCAGCGGAGCCGCCGCCTTTGGACGGATTGAGCTGTAGCCGGGCGCCGACGTGGCCATTTCCGTGATCGCACCCATGCCGACCGCGTGGTGATTGCGTCCTGTCAGCAGTGCTTGGCGGCTTGGTGAACATAACGCGGTCGTGTGAAAGCGGTTGTAGCGCAGGCCGCCATTGGCCAAACGGTCGGCGGTCGGCGTGTTGATCACGCCGCCGAACGGGCTGGATGCGGCAAACCCCGCATCGTCGACGAGCACGATGAGCACGTTCGGCGCGCCCTGCGGTGGACGCACCTGCTCGATCGGCGGATACTTCGTATCGGGATCCTTCGCGTCATACGTCGTGACGCCGACATACTGCGGGTCGGGAATAGGTAGCACTTCGCGCTGCAATTCGCGTGCAGAATCAGGCATCGGTTGTGAGTCTCCCTAAAGGCGGAGAGAAGGGACTGCGGTTCGCACGGGCGCCGGCGCCGGCCCTGCCTCGCAGGCTCATGCTTCGTATTACGCTAACGCTTTTGTCGTGCAAGACGTCATTTTGACGTGGACGTTGCGCGTCGCCGATCTGACGGACGCAGTCGCGACGATCATTATTGCGGCCGCCGCAATCGAGGCGGCGATCCGCTCCGCGGTCGCATTCTTACGTTTCCGGCAGCCGCATCGAGGAATTCAGGACATCCGCTGGCGTTTCGGCCGGTGGCTTTCGCTCGCGCTTGATTTCTTGATCGCAAGCGATATCTTACGCACGGGCGTTGCGCCGACGTGGACTGAGATCGGCCAGCTGGCAGCCATTGTGGCGATCCGCATCGTGATCACGATCTCGCTTACACGCGAGACGCGGGAGATTGCAAGCGTCGACGTCACTGAATCGCAGCCGTCATGAGCGCCACCACACGTCCGTGACGGCTCAAGTGCAAGAAACCGTTCGGAGTAACGAGCGTTTCGAATCCGTCGAATCGCGCTGGCCTCCGGTTATTGCGTTGCTACTCATACTGGGACTCGACGCCCTACTACCGGGCCGGTTCAGGGTTGCCCCGTCATGGGTGCCATATGTTGTGGTGTTTGGAACGATCGCGTCGATGCTCGGATTTATGGCGTTTCGCACGCAGCTGTGGCGGAATATCGAGCGGGTGGTCATTGGGGGCTTTGTGCTCGTCACCGGCGCGCTGATGCTGCTCAGCCTTTCTCAGTTGATCAGCTCGATAATAGGGCGCGCTGGGGAGATCTCCGGGTTGACGCTGCTTGCGTCTGCGATCGCGATCTGGGTCAGCAACATCGCGCTGTTCGCGTTTATCTATTGGGCGTTTGACGGGCGCGGGCCGGAGGCGCGCGCGGCCGGAGCATCCTCTGAGTGGTACTTCCCGCAGCAGCAGATTCCGGAGCGATTCAGCGATTGGCGGCCATTGTTCTTCGACTATCTCTATTTGGCGTATGAGACCTCGACCGCTTTTAGTTCGACAGACGACGGGCCGCTTACGCGCCAAGCGAAATTTCTGATGATGAGCCAAAGCGCGATCTCCCTCATCACGCTCGTCATCGTCGCCGCGCGCGCGATCAACGTTCTAAAGTAGCGGACGAAGATCCGGTCAGCTTTTTTCGGCGACCAGCCGCTTGATAGTGTCGTCGACCACTGCGTCCTGCGAATCGCCGACAACGGTCTTACGCAAGACGCCTCGACGGTCGAAGATCATCTGCGTCGGCCATGCGCTGACGCCGTACGCGTTCCAGATCGCAAAATCGTTGTCGATGGCGACGGGCCATACGACACCCTGTTCGCCGATTGACTCGATCAATGCATGCCGCTCGTGCTCGAATGATGTTTCCGGGCTGTGTACGCTGAGAATCACCAGCTCACTGTGTGGTAGCTGCTTGTACAGCGCCCGCAGATTCGGCTCGACGTTCTTGCAGTTGTAGCACTCGAACGTGTAAAAATCGAGCAGCACGACCTTGCCGCGCACGTCGGCCGCAGTCGGCCGGCCATTGAGCCAATCTCGAGCGGCTAGCAGCGGGCTTAGCGTCACGCCAGAACTCACATCCGCGCGCGCTGCGCATCCGAACAACGCGCATGCGACGACAACTGCCGCAAATGCTTTCATCTATTGTCTCCCTTTGACGCTAATACGTCGAGTCGCCAAGAACGGATGTGCCCGTGTAGACGCGCGACGAAGTGCGTAGATGACTAGAGCTTGATGAAAGGCGCGAGGCGGTCGAACTTTGAGGGGCCAATGCCTGGGACGTTTTGCAAGTCGTCGACGGTCTGGAACGGCCCGTTCTGTTGGCGGTAGTCGACGATGCGCTGCGCAAGACTCGGGCCGACGCCGGGCAGCCGCACGAGCTCTTCAGCGCTCGCCGTGTTGACTTCCAGCGTTTCGCCTTCAGCCAATTTGTGCGCGCCATGCGATCCGTGCGAATGAGTGCGCCGGTGGTGGACGGTCATCGAGCTGTCTGACGGAGACGCCTGGTCAATCGCAAGCGTTTGACCCTTATGCGGAACCGTGACTTTCATCGCGTCAGCGAGTGGCGCGGCCAGATTGATCTGATCGAGGTCGGCATCAGGTAGCGGACCACCGGCTTGTTTAAGGGCGTCGATGACGCGCGAGCCCGGCGCGAACGAGTACACGCCCGGTGAGCGCACCGCTCCGCACACGTAGACGGCAACGGTGCTTGGCGTGGGCGATTGGTCGATCGCAAGCGCAGGTTCGCTGGAGCTCATGAGCTTGGGCGGTACCGTCGCGTCTGCAATGGACGTACGCTGCGATCCACCGGGTCTCGGAATCATCAGTCCGATGAGTAATACCACAGCGCCAGCGGCAACCGCAAGCCAACGCTTGTCGAGCGAGGCAAACATGACCGCCACATCCCTCAGGAAAGCGCAGGCGTCAAGGGCACTCGAGTGATAGGTGGGTTACGGCAAAGACCCTGACAACTGGAGGTACT
>Ga0126371_10005248_pt1 | contig 11509 bp, 9 predicted proteins | sample PanSoiMetaPlot_4_FD_110145 | JGI IMG/M metagenome (GOLD analysis project Ga0126371, IMG submission 110145) | Tropical forest soil microbial communities from Panama - MetaG Plot_4 | ecosystem: Environmental > Terrestrial > Soil > Tropical forest > Bulk soil | place: Panama | collected 2016-02-17
CGGTCATGGTGTGGATACACGGCGGGGCGTTCGCCAACGGTAGCTCAGCGGTTCCTTGGTATGACGGCCACGCCTTCGCTAAGGCCGGAGTGGTGCTGGTAACGATCAACTACAGGCTTGGGGTCGACGGGTTCGCGCTGCTGCCAGACGCCCCGGCGAACCGCGGGCTGCTCGATCAGATCGCCGCGCTCGAGTGGGTGCGCGACAACATCGGGGCATTCGGGGGCGATCCGGCGAACGTGACAATCTTCGGCGAGTCGGCTGGGGCTATGAGCGTGATCACGTTGCTGTCGCTGCCCCGGGCCGAAGGGCTGTTCACCAAGGCGATCGCGCAGAGCGGCGCGGCGCAGGCAGCTGCCGATCCCGCCGACGCCGCCCTTGTCACCGCCGAGCTTGGCGAGGCACTCGGCACGTCACTCGCCGACACTGACGTCACCGCGGCCGGCCTGGCCGAGGTCGATCTCGACGCCCTGATCGCCGCTCAGGCAACGGTTCGCGACGCGCTCGGAGCGGATCCGAATCCGGCCAGGTTCGGCGAGACCATCGTCGCGAGCTCCATGCCGTTCATCCCCGTGATCGATGGCGAGCTGATTGCCGAACACCCGCTTGCCGCGATCGCCAGCGGAGCGGGCTCGTCGGTGACCTTGCTTATCGGCACCAATACAGAAGAGTTCAGGCTGTTCCTGGTGCCACCGGGAACCGTCAACATGATCACGGCAGACGCGCTGCCGTTCGTGGGGACCGCGATCGGAGCGAGTCAAGGTGTCATCGACCGATATCAGGCCAATCGGCCCGACGCGAGCCCGGGTGACATCTTCGCCGCGCTGGTTACCGACAAGTTCTTCCGGCTGCCGGCGCTGGCCGTCGCCGAAGCGCGGTCCGGCGGGCAAGCCGCCACCTACTTCTATGAGTTCAACTGGGGCCATCCGCCCATCGGCGCTGGCCACAGCCTGGAAATCCCCTTCGTTTTCGACAATCTGGCGGCGGCCGCCGATGACGAGGTCATCGGCTCGGACCCGCCACAGGAGCTAGCGGACGAAATGCACGCAGCCTGGGTCAGATTCGCGACCACCGCGAACCCGGGCTGGCCGGCATTCGACCACCGTCGTCCGGTGCGAATTTTCGACGCGGACGGCGGCTCGATCGAACACGACCCACGCGGCGACGAGCGCGCGATCTGGCCAGCCGGCTGATTGATCGGCACGGGTCAGGCCGCGCACTCCCGGCAGATCAGCTCACCGCCGCGGGTTTCAGCAAGCTGGCTCCTGTGGTGTACAAGGAAGCAGCTTGAGCAAGTGAACTCGTCGGCCTGCCGTGGGATCACCCGGAACGACAGTTCCTCGTTCGATAGGTCAGCCCCCGGCAGCTCAAGCGACTCGGCCACGTCGTCCGGATCAAGGTCGATCGCCGTCGATGACTTGTCCATCCGGCGCGCCTGCAGCTCCTGCAAGCTGTCCTCGGTCAGTTCCTCGTCAGTCTTCCTTGGGCTGTCATAGTCAGTTGCCATGGTTGGCCTTACCTCCGTGTTAAACGTCGTCGCGCGAGTGCAACGCTTTAGCGGGCTCGGTTGTGCCCGAAACCGAGGGGGAATTCTGACACGCCCGCCCGCACCAAGTACACGTAACCTGCCCTCGTCCTGGTTCGTGTCGCGCCGGCCGTGTGCAGATTCCCGGCTAACCACCACATCGGGTGCGTGCTAGCCACCAGATGGGCGGTCAGGCGTCCCGCTCCGGGTCCTGGCTAAGCAAGAGGTCGTGCAGCTCAGCGAACAGTCCTGGCCCGCCGCCGAGCGTCATCTCCTGGCCGGCTGGCTTGCCGGCCAGGCCAGCGACGATCGCTCCTGCCTCGCGGGCGATCAGGCTACCCGCTGCGATATCCCAGTACTGCACGCCCCGCTCGTAGTAGCCGTCGACATTGCCGGCCGCGAGCGAGCACAGGTCGACAGCTGCGGCCCCGTTCCGCCTGATGTCTCGTACCCTCGGCAGCAGAGCCGCGACCACCTGGCCTTGCACCAGCCGCCTGCCTGGCTCGTACCCGAATCCGGTAGCGATTAGCGCCCGGTTGAGCGGCACGTCGACGTTGCATTGAAGGCGCTGCGCCGCGGCCGGGTCCTGGTTGCCGATCGTCGTCCGCCAGGCGCCGCCTCCGAGGCGGCCGAAGTACAGCGCATCCCTGCGCGGCACGCAGACGGCTCCGGCGACGATCTGGCCGTCCACCTCGGCGGCCACGCTCACCGCCCAGTCGGGAAGGTCGTACAGGTAGTTGACGGTTCCGTCCAGCGGGTCAACGATCCATCGGACACCGGCCCCCTCCCCGGTCTGGCCGCCTTCCTCCCCCAGAACCGAATCGGACGGCCGCTCGGTCAGTAGGCGGCGGGAGATCAACTGCTCGGCCGCCTGGTCCATCTCGGTGACGACATCGGTCGGGCTCGACTTGGTGGCGACCACGACCGCACGGCCGCTGCGGTCGGCCAGCATCTCGCCAGCCTCCTGAGCGACGGCGCAGGCAAGGCTCAGCAACTCGGCCTGATCAGGCCCCACCTGATCCACCCCCCAGGAAGCTGGCCGCGCGGTCTTCGCCGCTGCCGCAGCACAGCTCACGGCACAGCAGAGCCTCGCCGGGTCCAAGCTCCCGCGCGCCCTCACCCATCTGGCCCGCAGCGAAGTCCCTGACCAGAGCCGAAATCATCGCGACGAATTTGGGGCTGGTACCGGGCGTAGCGGCCCTCGTCATCGGCAGGCCAAGCTCGCGCGCCGTCTGCGCCGCCTCGACGTCCAGGTCGAACATGACTTCCATATGGTCGCTGACGAACCCGATCGGAATCACGACCACCGCGGCCGAGCCGCCCTTGGCGAGGTCGGTGAGGCAATCACGAATGTCGGGGCCGAGCCAGGGAACCGACGGCGGCCCGCTGCGGCTCTGGTAGCCAAGCCGCCAGCTGGTCCGGCCGAGCCCGGCAGCGACGAGCCCGGCAACTTCGGCGAGCTGAGCGGCGTAGGCGTGGCCGGCACCGGCGGGCCCGCTAGAGGCGGCCATCGACTCAGGAATGCTGTGCGCGGTGAACAGGAGGTCAGCGCGGTCAGCGAGATCAGCGGGCAGCAAGGCCAGCGCCCGCGTCGCGGCGTCCGTGAACGACCCGATGAACCCGGGATGACGGTAATAGGGCGGAATCTTCACCACCGCGGGGGCATCTGGCCCGGCCTGCGCAATCGCCTGGTCGATGTTGTCCAGGTACTGCCTGCAACTCGAGTAGGAGCTGTAGGCCGACGTCGCGAACGCGACCGCCCGCTTTATCCCGTCGGCGGCCATCGCGCGCATGGTGTCGGCAAGGTACGGCGCCCAGTTCCGGTTCCCCCAGTACAGCGGGAGTTCGATACCATTGCGCCCGAAATCTAGCGCTATGGCGGCGAGCAGGTCACGGCATTGCCCGTTGATCGGGCTGACTCCACCGAACTCGTAATAGTGCTCGGCGACTTCGGCCAGCCTGTGGTCAGGCACGCCGCGCCCGGCGGTGACGTTCCGCAGGAAGGGCATGACATCGTCGCGGCCCTCTGGGCCACCAAAGGAGACAAGCAGAAACGCGGTATCGGCCGGCATGCTGTCATCCAACCAGCACCGCCGACGCAGGCAAGCGCGGGCTAGTCAGGCAGGGGGCTAGCGGTATTCGGCGGCGTACTCCGCGGCCAGCGCGAGCACCTCGTTGACGTACCAGTCGGCGTGGTTGTAGTCGAAGATGGCCTGGCGAAGCCCTGCCTGCGTGCCGGCCTGCGCGCCGTCGGCGCATAGCATCCTGGCCGCCGACGGCACCGCGTCGAACGGGTTCATCACGTCAGGCTGGCCCGCTGGGCCGAAGCCATCGATGCCCCACTCCGCCCAAGTGGACGGCAGGAACTGCATCGGCCCGAGCGCTCCGGCCGTCGACGGCCCGACGTTGCGCCCGTCGCCGCTCTCGATCTGCCCGATCGCAGCCAGCACCGTCCACGACAGCGACGGGCAGTACTTGGCGGCCGAGGCCTGGAACAGCTGGAGGTAGTTGGTGATGTGACCAGGCGTTACCGGCACGGCCTGTTGCTGACCGCGCAGCGTCACCAGCCGCACGCCGGCACCAAGCACACGGCGCACCTTAGCTGTCAGCGTCGCGATGCTCGGTCCAGGCGCGCTGATCAGAGCGGCCACCTGGTGCACAAGGCCTAGCTTGCGCGAGACGGCCTGGTCGACCACCAGGTCCACGCCGGCCACATCGAGCCGAGCGGCACCGCCGAACCTGACGTGGACTGAGGACGCCCCGTCGAGCCGGTAGACCGCCGCCTTCGCGAGCCCGAGCCTGGCCGCCGACGCCGTCTCCGCGATGAACTGACCGGCCGCCAGGCGCGCCCAAAGCTCTTTGTCCGACGCGGTGCGCAGCGGGACCCAGGACCTGAACTGGCTCGGGCTGACCCCGATCACGCTGGCTGGCTGGCCAGACACGCTGATCTGCGCGCCGTCGAACGCGATCAGCTTCATCACGCCCTTGATCGCGCGAAGCCTGGCGATCTCAGCGCGGTTCAGTCCGCGAGGGACGACAACCAGCAGGTCAGGAAGGATGATGCCGCTGAAGGGCGAACGCGCGCTCACAACCGTCGGCTTGGACGCCGCTGGCTTGCCTCCGACGTCCTGGCCCACCAGGGCCGGCCGACCGTTGATATCCCACCCGGCCACCGCGACAACCAACGCGGCGCCGGCACCGATCGCGGCTACCCGGGCGGCGGCGGGCCATCGACCACCGCGCCGCGGCGCTCCGTCGCGCGGGCGGGCGAACCGCGGCAGTCGTCTCATCGCCTCCACTCTAACCTGGGCCGCCGGCGAAATCCGAGTACATGGCCCGCATCCGCCCAACCACACCGCCATGGACAAACTGCCTTGACACCCCATATACGGTCAGCTGGGAGGGTGCGCGATGACTCGGGTGGAAGCGGCGCGGGAGGGCCGCAATCCTTACCTGGTCCTGCTGCGCACGCCAGGCGCGCTGGGGTTCAGCGCAAGCGCGTTCGTGGGCCGGATGTCGATGTCGATGTACGGGCTCGGGACGGTGCTGCTGCTCGTGTCGCTAACCGGCCACTACGGTGCGGCTGGCACCGTGGCTGGAGCGGGATCTATCGGATATTCCGTGCTCAGCCCCTACATCGCCAAGCTCGCCGACCGCTTCGGCCAAGGACGAGTGCTGCTCAGCCAGGTTGTCGTCTTCACGATCGCCTTCGCCATCTTCATCGCCTGCGCGCAGCTGCGGGCGCCATTCGCCGTGCTGCTCGTGACCGGGGTCGTCGCCGGAGCGTTCATGCCGTCGATGAACAGCATGGTCCGGACCAGGTGGAGCTGGGTGCTCGGCGGGGATACCGAGCGGCTGCACTCCGCGTTCGCGCTCGAGTCGGTCAACGACGAACTCATCTTCGTCATCGGACCGGCGCTCGTCACGCTGCTCGCGACCCAGGTGTTCGCCGCGAGCGGAGTCGGCACGGCAAGCCTGCTGGCGATCGCGGGGACGCTGGTATTCGCGCTCCAGCGCCGCACAGAACCAGTCCCGCGCCCCGAGCCGCGCCAGGCCAGATCTGCCGGGCGGACCTGGCGGGTACCCAGCCTCCCGGCCGCCGGACTTGTCACGCTGTCGCCAGCGTTCCTGGCGCTAGGCGCGATGTTCACCTCGGTCGACCTGAGTACGGTGGCGTTCGCCACCGAGCACGGGCACAAGCCGCTCGCCGGGCTGGTACTCGGCACCTACGCGCTCGGCAGCGCGATCGGCGGGCTGTGGTACGGGTCGCGGCGCTGGCGCGCCCCGCTCGGGCGGCGATTTGTCACCACCACGGGACTGGCCGCGGCCGGGGCAGCGATCTTCATCGCGATGCCCGGCTTGCTCGCGCTCGACGCCGCCTGCCTGGTGGCTGGCATGGCTATCGCGCCGACCCTGATCGCCGGTTATGCGATCCTTGAGCAGCAGGCGCCGCCGCATCGCACCACGGAGGCGATGGCCTGGCTAGGCTCAACGATCTCGGTGGGCGTGGCGGTCGGCTCGGCGGTGGTCGGTCACCTTATCGATGCCGCAGGCGCCAGGGCCGGCTACGTGTTCGCCGCCTGCTGTGGCGCGCTCGCCGTGACGATCTGCCTGGCTGGCAGGCGAAGGTTGGGAGTAAGCGCATGACCGTGCGGAACGCGAGCGGGCAGGCGGCGACGTGGCGTAACTGGGCGGGCAATGTCACTGCCAGCCCGGCGCGGGTGCGGATGCCGAGGTCAGCGGCCGAAGTTGCCGACGAGGTCGTCAAGGCGGGCGCCGACGGCCTGACCATCAGGATGGCGGGCACCGGTCACTCGTTCACCCCGGCGGTCTGCACAGATGGCGTGCTGCTCCGCCCTGACGGACTTACTGCCATCAGGTCCATCGATGCCGACGCTGGACTTGTCACTGTCGAGGCTGGCTGCCCGTTGCGCACGCTCAACCAGCAACTCTTCGCTCGGGGGCTGTCGCTGACCAACATGGGCGACATCCAGGTGCAGACCGTGGCGGGAGCGACCCAGACCGGCACCCACGGCACCGGCCGGGCCAGCGGAGGCATGGCCGCGCAGATCGCCGGCCTTGAGCTCGTGCTCGCCGACGGCAGCATCGTCACCTGCGCGGCGAGCGCCGACTCGACCGACACCCCACCAGCCGATGGCGTGCCCGCCGACCTGTTCTCCGCCGCCCGAGTCGGCCTCGGCGCGCTCGGCCTGCTGACCGCCGTGACCTTCCGGGTCGAGCCGACGTTCCTGCTGCACGCGCGCGAAGAGCCAATGCGCTGGTCAGAGGTGATGACCAGGCTGCCCGAGCTGATCAGCGACAACGAGCACTTCGAGTTCTTCTGGTTCCCGCACTCAGAAGGCTGCCTGACCAAGCGCAACAACAGGTCGAACGGCCCGGCGCAGCCGCTATCGGCGTGGCGGCACTGGCTCGACGACGAGTTCTTGTCGAACTCGGTGTTCGGCGCGACCTCCAGGCTTGGCTACCTGGTGCCATCCACCATCAAGCCGGTGAACTCGGTGGCCAGCCGGGCGCTCAGCGCGCGCAGCTACACCGACGCGCCATACCGGGTGTTCACGAGCCCGCGGCGGGTGCGGTTCAAGGAACAGGAATACGCGATACCGGTTGAGCACCTGGCCGACACGCTTGGTGAAGTGCGCGGCCTGTTCGCGCGCAGGGACTGGCTGATCAGCTTCCCCATCGAGGTCAGGATCGCCCCAGCCGACGATCCCTGGCTGTCGACCGCCTACGGCAGGGACAGCGCGTACATCGCCATCCACGTGTTCCACGCCTCGCCGCACGCCGAGTACTTCCGCGACGTCGAGGCGATCATGACCGCCGTCGGCGGGCGACCGCACTGGGGCAAGATGCACACCAGAGACGCAGAGTACCTGCGCGGCGTTTATCCGAGATTCGACGACTTCGTCGCCCTCCGCGACACCGTCGACCCCGAGCGCAGGTTCACCAACGACTACCTGCGCCAGGTGCTCGGCTCTTAGCGGTCAGCGGGCAGGGCAGAATCGCTAGGTGCGCTTCCTTACCGCTCAAGAACACGACCTGACCTACAGCGACGTCTTCCTTGTACCCAACCGGTCCACGGTCGGATCCAGGAACGACGTAGACCTTGCCTGCACCGACGGCAGCGGCGCGACGATCCCGATCACCGTCGCCAATATGACGGCGGTCGCCGGGCGCCGGATGGCAGAGACGGTCGCGCGGCGTGGCGGCATCGCCGTGCTGCCGCAGGACATCCCCGTCGACGTGGTAGCTGACGTCATCGCCTGGGTGAAGAGCAGGGACCTGGTCTACGACACCCCGCTGACGCTCGGTCCCGACGCGACGACCGGGCACGCGCTCAGCCTGCTGCCCAAACGCGCGCATGGCGGCATCGTGGTGATCTCCGATGGCCACCCGGTCGGGGTTGTCACCGAGGCCGACTGCACTGGGGTGGACAGGTTCACCCAGCTCCACCAGGTGATGTCGAGCGAGCTGCTCACCTTGCCGGCCGGCGTCGCCCCGGAGCGTGCGTTCGGCTTGCTCCAGGCCGGCCGCCACAAGCTGGCCCCGGTCGTCGACGAGGCCGGGCGCTGCGTCGGCATCCTGACGCGCACCGGTGCGCTGCGGGCCACCATCTACACGCCGGCCACTGATGCCGCCGGCCGGCTGGCCATCGGCACCGCTCTCGGCATCAACGGCGATGTCGCTGGCCGGGCCAAGCAACTGCTCGACGCGGGCTCGGACTTGCTGGTCGTGGACACCGCGCACGGCCACCAGGAGAAGATGACCTGGGCGCTTGAGGCGGTCAGGTCGACGACCCCCTCCGTTCCTGTGGTCGCCGGCAACGTGGTGACGGCCGCGGGAACCTCCGACCTGATCGAGGCAGGCGCCGACATCGTCAAGGTCGGCGTTGGCCCAGGCGCGATGTGCACGACGCGGATGCGGACCGGGGTCGGGCGGCCTCAGTTCAGCGCCGTGCTCGAGTGCGCGACCGAGGCGCGCAGGCTGGGCAGGCATGTCTGGGCCGACGGCGGCGTCAGGTACCCAAGAGATGTCGCGCTCGCGCTGGCGGCAGGCGCCTCGAGCGTCATGATCGGCTCGTGGTTCGCCGGCACCTGCGAGTCGCCGGGTGACGTGTTCAGGGACCCAGAAGGCCGCCTGTACAAGGAGAGCTTCGGGATGGCCTCTGCGCGGGCGGTCAGGATGCGCACGGCAGCCGACTCGCCATTCGAACGAGCAAGGAAGGAACTGTTCGAAGAGGGCATATCGAGCTCGCGCATGTACCTTGATCCGGCCAGGCCCGGCGTGGAGGACCTGATCGACACGATCATCGCCGGGCTGCGAAGCTCGTGCAGCTACACGGGCGCGAACAACCTCGCCGAGCTGCACGAACTGGCCGTCATCGGGGTTCAGAGCGCGGCCGGCTACACGGAGGGAATGCCGCTGCCGACCGGCTGGTGATTTCCGGCACAGAAAACCCTGCTGAGCGTTCTGACAGCCACATTGGCCGACTGTGCCCTTCTGGCGGCCGCAGCGGCCGGCTATGCTGCCGGCGGCCACGTTAGCGCCGATCCCCCTGTTGGAGTGCGATGCCAGAACGCGGACCGCGCCGATCGCTCGCTGCCTGCGCTGCCATCTGCGCCGCATCAACATTGGTCGCGGTTGTACCGGCGCCGTTCGCCCGGGCCTTCACCGCTGCCGACCATGGCCGCGGCCCTGCTCCCGTGGTCAGCGCGGCAGCCGGGATGATGGTCAACGCCAAGACCGGCAAGGAACTGTGGGGCCTCAACCAGTCGATCGAGCGGTCGATCGCCAGCCTCACCAAGGTGATGACCGCGCTGGTCGTGATCAGGGCCGGCGATCTCGGCAGGCGGATCATGATCACCTGGGCGGAGGTCAACTACGTGCAGACCTACGGCGCGTCCAACGCCGGGCTGCAAGCTGGCGACTTCTTCACCGCCAGGCAGCTGCTGAACGCCATGCTGCTGCCGTCGGGTGCCGACGCGGCGATGGCGCTGGCGATCAGCTACGGGCCTGGCATACCCAAGTTCGTCAGGAAGATGAACGCGCTGGCTCGCAGGCTGCACATGACCCGCAGCCACTTCACCAACTTCGACGGCCTGCAGTCCACCGACGTGTCGACGCCGAGTGACCTGATCAAGCTCGGCCGGGCGGCCATGCGCGAACGGGCCTTCCGGTCCGAGGTCAGGCGCAAGCGGTACCGGCTGCATGCCTGGTCGGGCCACCACCACCGCTACCTCTGGCTCAATACGAACCTGCTGCTCAAGCGCTACCCGGGAGTTACCGGGATCAAGACCGGCTGGACTCCGCCGGCCGGCGAGTGCCTGCTGTTCGAGGCCACCCATCGCAAGAAGGTGATGATAGGCGTGGTGCTGGACAGCGCGCCGACCAACGAGGGCGTGACCTTCGTCGACGCGGCCAAGCTGCTGAACTGGGCGTTTGGCCTGAATGTGCCGATACCCCCACCGATGCCGCCGCCGGTCAGGCCCACGTTCTCCCTCGGCGGCTAGCACCCCTCCGAGATGACCTAATCTCGGTGAGGTGACCGGACCTGCTGCCCAGACGGCCGGCACCGAGGGCGGGACCGGCCCGCGGGTGCTCATTGTCGAAGACGACGTCGGTATCGCGACGCAGCTTGTCCGCGGGCTGGTCAGGGGCGGTTACCGGGTTGACCACGTGACGACGGGCGGTGACGCGCTCGCCCGCGCCGTGCCCGACGTAGTGCTGCTCGATCTTGAGCTGCCTGACGGCGACGGCGTCACCGTGTGCCGGAAGCTGCGCGAGCGCCACGACGTCGCGATCATCGTGATCACCGCGTACGGGGAAGAATCGGACCGGGTGACCGCGCTGGACGCCGGCGCCGACGACTACCTGGTCAAGCCGTTCGGGCTGGCTGAGCTGCAAGCCAGAATCCGCGCCGTGCTCCGGCGGGTCAGGCCAGGCGGAGAGCTGATCAAGCACGGCCCGCTCACGGTGGACCTGCGTACCAGGAAGGTGACCGTCGACGGCCAGGAGGTCTCGCTGACACCCAAGGAATTCGACATTCTGGAAGTGCTCGCGATCGATCCTGGCAGGCTGGTAAGCCGCCAGGAGGTGCTCGAGGCCGCCTGGGATGCGCACTGGTACGGCCCGACCAAGGTCCTCGACGTGCACGTCGCCGCGCTCCGGCGCAAGCTCGGAGTCCCTGGCCTGATCGAGACGGCCTACGGACGTGGATTCCGGCTCGGCAGCCCCTGATCGGCAGTTACTGATGGCACGCAGGATCACGCTGACAGTGATCGCCCTCGTGGTGGTCCTGCTTGGCATCGTCGCGGTGCCGCTTGGCCTGCACGTGGCCAGCGAGGACAGGAGCGACTTCACCAAGCAGACTGCCGCGGAGGCGGCAACCGTCGCCAGCGTCGCCGAGGAGCACCTGGACGACCAGGCTTCCGGCGTACCGCTGGCCCAGGTCATCGCCGGTGTCAGGCGGCACGGCGATCAGGTCGCCGTGTACCGGGTATCCGGCCGGCGGCTGGCCGGCAGCCCGCCCCTTGCCGGGGTCTCGCCACACATGGTCACCTCGGCGCTTGGCGGCACCATCTCCTACGCCAGCCCGGGCCCTGATCGGCTGGTCGTGGTCACTCCGGTGGTCGCGGACGAAAGCCCGGTGACCGTGGGCGCGGTGGCGCTGTCCAGGTCGACTGAGCCGCTTGATCACCGGATCCGGGCGCTGTGGACGTGGCTCGCGCTGGCTTCAGCGGTCGGCCTGCTGGCGGCGGCGCTTACCGCGACCGCCCTGGCCCGCTGGGTCAGCAGTCCGCTCAGCGGCCTGGAATCCGCGGCCAGGCGCCTTGCCACGGGCGAGTTCGCAGCGAGGTCCCCAGCCGAGGCCGGCCCAAGTGAGGTGCGCAGGCTGGCTGGCACCTTCAACATGATGGCCGGCCGGCTTGACGCTCTCGTGACCGGTCACCGGGCAATGATGGCGGA
>Ga0126371_10005249_pt1 | contig 11507 bp, 9 predicted proteins | sample PanSoiMetaPlot_4_FD_110145 | JGI IMG/M metagenome (GOLD analysis project Ga0126371, IMG submission 110145) | Tropical forest soil microbial communities from Panama - MetaG Plot_4 | ecosystem: Environmental > Terrestrial > Soil > Tropical forest > Bulk soil | place: Panama | collected 2016-02-17
GCGTGCTCGGCATCCTCGAGGACGTTTCCTCGGTGCTCAAAATCGCCTTCCGCAACCCCGGCGACCTCATTCTCCTCCTCAATGGCTCGCACTCCGCCGAGGGCATCGGCCCCGCGGCTTTTTCTCGTGAATTCTCCTCCTCCGAATACTCCAAGACCATCGGCGGAATCGTCTCGGGCGAACCTCCGGAGATCGACCTGGCCGCCGAAAAGCGCCTCATCGATGGGCTGGTGGCCCTCGCGTCGGCAGGCCTCCTCCGATCGGCCCACGACATTTCCGACGGCGGCCTCGCCGTGGCCCTCGCCGAGTCCTGCTTCGCGTGTTCCTCCGTCGGGGCCCAGCTTGGCGCAAACGTGTCCGTTGACGACCCGGATTCCGGAGAATACACCCTGTTTAGCGAACGCGGCGCTCGCGCCATCGTTTCCGTTTCGCCCGAAAACCTTGCCGCCGTTCTCGCAATTGCGCGACAATACGGCGTGGCGGCGAGCGAAATCGGCAAGGTCACACACAACGATGTTTTTTGCATCGAACATAAGGGGCACGCGGTCGTCGAGTCCCCCGTCGCTTTGCTTTGCGACGCCTGGGCCAACTCACTCGAACGCGCAATTCGGCGGTGATGTCAGACGTGCTGTCGAGGGACGGTATCTTTTGAAAGCGGGTTTTTTGCAATGAGAGAGTCGCTTGCTATGCTCGACGACCACTTTCACGACCATTGTGGGGTCTTCGGCGTTTTTGGCCATCCCGAAGCCGCAAACCTTGCCTATCTCGGCCTTTATGCTCTCCAGCATCGTGGCCAGGAATCCGCCGGCATCGTCGCAAGCGACGGCACCGAACTCCAGGTTCACCGGGCCATGGGTGAGGTCGAAGAAATCTTTCAGCCGAGCGTGCTCGCGAAACTTCCCGGGAGCCTGGCCATAGGCCACACGCGCTACTCGACGGCCGGCGACAAAGCGCTGCTGAACGCGCAGCCCATCATGATCGATTGCAACAAAGGCAAGGTCGCGCTTGGCCACAACGGCAATCTCACCAACGCCGCCGAGTGGCGCCGCAAGCTCGAGCATCGTGGCTCGATTTTCCAAACCAATAGCGACACCGAAGTGATCGTCCACCTCCTCGCGCGCTCGCAGGCTCGCAATCTTTCCGGTGCGCTCGGTGACGCATTGAATCAAGTTGAAGGCGCCTATTCGCTTCTGGTTCTTACCACCGACGAGCTGTACGCCGTGCGCGACCCTCGCGGCTTCCGCCCGCTGGTTCTCGGCAAGCTGGCGACGCCCGGCGGCTCCACCGCGTGGCTCGTCGCCAGCGAAACCTGCGCGTTCGATCTGCTCAACGCTCAGTACGTTCGCGAAATCGAGCCCGGCGAAATGGTGCGCATCTCCAAGTGCGGCATCGAGTCCATCCACTTCGCGCCCGCGAAGCAGCATCAGCAGTGCATTTTCGAGCATGTCTACTTCTCGCGCCCGGACAGCATCATTTTCGGCCGCTCCGTCAACCAGAGCCGCGAAATGCTCGGCCGCCTGCTGGCGCGCGAACATCCCGTCGAAGCGGACATCGTGGTTCCGGTACCCGACTCCGGCGTGCCCGCCGCGGTGGGCTACGCGCTCGAATCCAAAATTCCCTTCCGCATGGGCTTGATTCGCAATCATTACATCGGCCGCACGTTTATCGAGCCGTCCCAGGCGATTCGCAATTTCGGCGTCAAGCTCAAGCTCAATCCCGTTCGCAGCCTCATCGAGGGCCAGCGCATCGTACTGGTGGACGATTCCATCGTCCGCGGCACCACCAGCCGAAAAATCGTGCGCATGGTTCGCGAGGCCGGGGCCAAAGAAGTTCACGTGCGCGTCAGTTGCCCGCCGACAATCTCGCCCTGCTACTACGGCGTGGACACGCCCACGCGCGAGGAATTGATCGCCTCTTCGAAGTCTCCCGAAGAAATCTGCAAATTCCTCGGCGCGGACTCGCTTGGCTACCTCTCGCTTCCTTCGCTCAAACAGGCGGTCGTCGACACCGAGGGCAGGTTCTGTACGTCCTGCTATACCGGCTCTTACCCGACCGACCTAGTGCAACTGGAGGTCCGCGGGCGCACATCCACCGGAAATCCAGCCGCCGCTTCGGTTACAATAGAGAGTGAACCCGGATCCCCCGAAGGGCCGGTGGTGGTGCATCGTGAGAGCTGACAACGCAAAGACCGAAAAAGCGAAAAAACCAGAGGCCAACGTTCCGATAAGCACCAAGGTCCAGCGCGAGGTGATCGCCTGGTTCTGGGTGGGGCTCGTGTTTCTGCTCATCAACGGCACCATCGGCCAGGCGCGGGTTATCCCCTCGGGCTCCATGGAAAAAACCCTGCTCATCGGCGACCACCTCATCATGAGCCGCATCGGCTATGACGCCGGCATTCCCTTCACCAACTGGCACGTCCCGCTGTGGCGCAATCCCAAGCGTCAGCAAGTCATTATCTTCAAGCCGCCCTTCGCTCCGGACACGCCCGACTATGTGAAGCGCGTCATCGGCCTTCCCGGCGACATCATTGACATTCGCGACGGTTCGGTATGGGTCAACGGTCAACGTCTGGTCGAGAAGTACACCAACGGCCCCACCGAGCCTTACGAGATGAAAGTGCCCTCCAAGGTTCCCGCCGACTGCTATTTCGTCATGGGTGATAATCGCGCCAATTCTTACGACAGCCGCTTCTGGGGCTGTGTTCCGCGCAACGACATCATCGGAACGCCGGTGATGATTTACATGTCCCTCGACGTTTCGCCGGAAGCTTGGGAACCCGGCCAGTTTCGCGAGCGCTTCTTCGCCTACGCCAACGCCATCCTGCATCCCGGCGAGGTGCGCTGGCGGCGGATCTTCCGCACTTTTTGAGCTTTTGCCGATTCATCAGGTTTTCGAAGCAGTCGCCGCCGCCCCCCACGGCGCCTCCAGGCCTCTTGACGTAAGATTGACTATCGTTCTGTAGGTCCGGTCGTCCGCGAGATGTGTCGCGGCGTTTACACGGAACACGGGTCACGCTGCCTATGAAATACGCCGATGCCGGTGTCAATATCGCCGTCGCCGATGAAGCTAAGCAGCGCATCCGGCATCATGCCAGCCGCACGTTTACTCCCGGCGTCCTTGGAGGCATCGGCAGCTTTGGCGCGCTGTTTGCCCTGGACCACAAAAAATGGAAAGATCCTGTGCTGGTCTCGAGTGCCGATGGAGTGGGCACGAAACTCAAGGTGGCCATGGCCATGGGCGTGCACTCCACCGTTGGCGGCGACCTGGTCAATCACTGCATCAACGACATTTTGGTGCAGGGCGCCGAGCCGCTGTTTTTTCTCGACTACCTGGCCATGGGCAAACTCGAGCCGCAGGTCGTCGAGCAGCTCGTGGAAGGCATGAGCCGGTCCTGCCGCAAAGCCGGGTGCGCGCTCATCGGCGGAGAGACGGCGGAAATGCCGGGCTTCTATCCACCGGGTGAGTACGATCTGGCCGGCTTCATTGTCGGCGCCGTTGACCGCAAGAAACTCCTCACCGCCAAAAATGTCCAGCCCGGCGACGCCGTGCTCGCTCTGCCTTCTTCCGGCCTGCACACCAACGGGTATTCCCTCGCTCGCAAGCTCATCTTCGAAGTGGAAAAGCTAAAGCCGGAAACGTATGTCGCGGAAGTCGGCAACAAGATCGGCGCGGAGCTCCTCAAGCCGCATCTCTGCTACTCCCCGGCGCTGCGAGGCATCCTGGCCAAAGGCTGGGTGTCCGCGCTCGCCCACATCACCGGCGGCGGCATCCCCGGGAATTTGCCGCGGGTGTTGCCGAGCGGCGTCAAAGCGGAGGTCGATTTGGCTTCCTGGCCCATCCCGGCGATCTTCAAATATCTCGCCAAGCTCGGAAAGATTGACACCGATGAGTTGCTTCAGTCCTTCAATATGGGCGTGGGAATGATTCTGGTGGTGCCGCCGAAGTTCGTGAAGTCGGTCGAGGCGGACCTCAAGAAGCGTCGCGAGAAATTCTTCCGCATCGGCCGCATCGAGCGCGCCGAATCCGGCAAGTCCCGCGTGGCCTTCTGCGGCTCCCTGGGCCTGTAGGCTTTTCCACTTTGGCAACTGCCCGTATCCGGTAGCTTATCGCCGGCCGACGCGCTTTTGCGTCTCACCCGTCAGGCCTACCTCACGACATCTTTCATGATGTCCACAATCACATTTGTATTGCGATTGAGGATGACCACATGCGCCCCGATCACCGCGCGCCCGTATTCCGCGGGAAGCGGCGGGAGTTGTCGCTCAAGTTCCTCGGGACAGGGCTCGATCCGCTTTTGCAGCCCCGGCGGAAGCGTCCCGTTCCGCTCCAAGTGTTTTTCGAGCCCCGGAGGTAGGTTTCCGCCGCGCTTGGCCAAGCCGGACCATGAGATTCACATCCTAGGCGTGGGCATCTTCTCCGGCTGGCTGAAGCTCAGTCGGGTAATCCCCGCCCCGACGCGGAATGAATCGCCGGGGCTCGCCTCTTGAGGTCGCGTTCGAGTTGCCGGTTCCAGCGGAGCTCTGTTCGAAGCTGGTCGATCATCAAGCTGACCATCCAAACCGCTTCGTGGAACTTATGACCCACCTCGGCATAAATCGAGAGCCGCGTTTTCTTTTCTCTGGCCAGCTCCTTTAGCAAAAAGTTCCGCCTTTTCTCCAGCTGTTGCCGGAAAACGCCCGGCCGCGCCTGCCAGGAAAGCGCGAGCCAGGTCAGAAAGGCGGGGTGCTCGCGCCGGGTGGTCCACTCCTCGCGTGCGAGCGCGTCTCGGAGCGCTTCGCGGCCTTTCTCTGTGGTTTCGAACGTGGTGCGCTCGGGCCGCGTGGCCGGTCGATCGGTCTCCAAGCTGCGAAGCAATCCCGCACGCTCGAGTTTCTCGAGCGAGTAGTACACCTGAGGCCGGGAAATCGGCGCCCAATCGCGAATCTCCCGTCTTTCCAGTTCCAGATTCGCTTGATGGCCGTGCATGGGCCGCTCGGCAAGCAGGCTCAGCACGACGAGATCCGGAGTCGTCAGCGCCGCTGGTCTCCTCGCGCCGACACTTCTTTGTGCGTTGCGGGCTCCGGCCGCACGAGCTCGATGCGCCAAGTTAATCCTCAAGAATTTTTCCTTCTGCTCCGGCCCGCGAGACCCGGTTTCAGCGCGTGCGGATCGCTCCTTCGGCGCGCTTTCCGCGTCTTCTGCATCTCCCTAGCCGGTCCCTTCGCGGAGGTCCTGTTCCGGCTCCAATACCACCACACGCATTGCTCCGCGGGCAAGCGGGGATTCCGCGCCTGGGCCACCGCCGCCGAGAAGGTGTCGAGCACGCACGGGTCCTGTCGCTGCCCCGTCTTGCGGCCGAGCCGCTCGTACATTTTTCGTGGCTGTTGCTTGGCGAGCTGTGCCACGCTGCGGATGCCGAGGATCTCGAAATCCCGGAGCATCGCCGGCCCAACCGAGATCAGCTCGCCGAGCTGTCTTACTGCCGCTGTAGCCATAAAAGAATCTCCTTGACACTAGTATAAATGAGACTAGTCTAATTTATACTAGTCTAATTTAGACTAGTGAGCGTGTCAAGGGCAGGTCTAGGGTGGTCTACCGAGCACACCGGCCAGGCGCCACCCGAGCGCGGCTCCCGGGCAACTCGGGGTCAGCTGGCCATGGCTTGCCGCGTGCTTCACGCTTTTTCGTCTCGAACGCTAATCGCTCTCACAGGAGAAACCGCCAATGAACGTCAAGCGCATCACCCCGGTCCTGCTGGTCAAGGAAATCGAGCCGCTCATCGCGTTTTGGGTGGATCGTCTCGGATTTGCCAAGACTGTCGAAGTCCCCGAGGGCAACCAGCTCGGCTTCGTGATTTTCCAGAAAGGCTCGGTCGAAGTGATGTACCAGACTTACACGAGCGCGGAAAAGGACGCGCCTCCGGCCATGTCCGCCGAGGCTCGCAAGGGACCGACCTATCTCTACATGGAGGTCGATAATCTCGATGCCCTCGTCTCGGCCATGAAGGATGCGCGGCTGGTCATGCCGGTGAGGACCGCGTTTTATGGCATGAAGGAGTTCGCCGTCCAGGATCCGGGCGGGCACTTCATTACCTTCGCGGAGCCTGTTGCCGCTGCACAGCACTGAGAGTTGGGCGCCGCGGCGCTTCTGATCCCATTCCGGGCGCATGTCATTTTTGGCGGCGCGCTTGGGCGATCAGCGAGGATTGGACCGCACCGAGATACCCGTTGAGCTTCGCGATCTGCGAACTACTGGAGTTACTCGCCCGCACGGTTTGCAGGATCGGCTCGAGGAACCGTCCATATTTTTCTAGCGTCGGTTTGTCGTCTGCGGCAAACGCCGTTTCCACGGCGTTTTTCGTCGCGGGGGTGACCAGTTCCAGCCTTCCCACGAACACCCGGGCGATTTGCGCGGGTGCGGGATGGATGTAGAGCGGCAAAATTCCTTTCACAAATCCGGCAGGTACGAGGTAAATCAGCCGGCTTCCTTCTTCGAACCACGAGCCGCGCCAGGTCTCGACCATCGCTTGCGCCTCATCCACATACAGCCCTTGAGCCACCAGCATTCCCACCAGCTCTCTTCCCAGGTCGTCGACACCGCCCGTCAGCTCGGGTGGATCGAGAGCGGTTTCTTTCGCGATAGCTCCGGCGATGCGGTAGCCCACTCGCTCGCCGCGCCGTTCGAACAGAATTGTGTTCGGTATCTCTTCGTCGGCGCCATTTTTGACCTGCACTTTTCCGTCGGCGGTCAGTTTTGCGGAGAGAGGTACGCCGAACGTGGATACGCCGCGATAAAAAAGAAATTTCTCCTGCTGTTCACCTGTCGGGGTCTTCACGCGAAGCGGAGTCGCTGAAGTCTGTCGCGCCGAGTAGTAGTGGCTGTCCTGTGCCTCATCCGGGAATTCGGCGCGTAGGTTCGGCGAAACGGTGACCGAGTCCCACGCGATGCTTCCATCGGCATGCGCGTGGTACAGGCTGGTGTCGAAGAGACTGGCAACAGGCTCCACGCGCGTAGCGTGCGGGTACCACTCGGTGATCACCCCCTGCGAGAAACTCACCTTCACCGAAACGTTTTCTTCGCGCGAGTCATAGAAATACAGCACCGGAGTTTCCATGCGCACGGTGCCGCGCAGGCCGACCTTGAAATTGCCGTCGCGAAAATGCTCGACGAAGCCAGGCAAATCCGTGGAGCCGGTCAGCGGCGACCACTCCACTGCCTGGCCGTCTCGGCCGGCAATGGAAGTGAACGTGCCCCACTCGTGGACGGTTAGTCCGGCAAATACGCGCGGCGAGTCTTTCGCGGGAAGGCCGCTCGAAATGGTGAAGGTGCCGGCCAGCAGGGCAGCGAGGATCACGCGTGGCGGTTTCGGCGTCATGGCGAGTCTCCTGATTGGGCTTGGTCTCTGGGCTTTCGCATCAGTCTCCCTTCCAGACGCCGGGTTACTGCCAAGTGTTAACCGCCCAAGCCTTGGCGAAGGTCCATAAGGGCTGAAACGATTCCAAGCTCACGCCCGCCAATGCGCTCGGAAAAGGAACCGATGTCGGAAAGAAAGGTCACGCCGAGCGATGACCTGTCCCGGCTTGTGCTCGAGAAACAGGGACGGCATTCTCGCTATCGGCGATGCCTGATCCGTTCGCCCGGGATGACCACCTGCGGCGTTTCTCTGAACAGGCCGCGAGGCTACTACTGTTGCTGTGTGGCGCGGTCGATGAAGCTGGCAATGTGGTTGTGCAGGTTCGCGCGATCTTCGTCGTGCAGGTACATCATGTGGCCTGCGGTGTAGTAATCCAGCTTGATGTTTTTCTCGAGGGCTTCCGGCAGCCCCAAATGTTCCATGGTGTGTTCGGTGGCGAAGAACGGCGTCGCCAAGTCGTAATAGCCGTTCTCCACTTGCACCAGCAGCTTGGGATTCGTGATCATCGCTTGCGCCAGATCCTGATCCACATTGGGTGCACCGGGGAAGCCCGGTCGCCGCTGCTCGCGGCGCGTCCAGTTCCAGCCTCCAAACGCGTTCGCCGAATTGTGGTAGACCTTGTCTTTCCCGAATTTCAGCTCGTCATGGTTGTACGCGTTGAGGAGCGCGGTGAAGGCTCCTCCCACCGCCGGGCCTTCCGGATCGCCCTGCGCGTTCTCTTCCAGCAAGTCGTAGGTGTATCCGGTGAAGCGCGCGTCGATGCGCCCGGTCGTCAACCCTTCCCGACGCTGCAGCTCTGCGCGGAACTGGCTGAGCGTCACGCGCAGGTCCGCTTTCATCAGATAATCCTCGGACAGGCCCGTCAAATACGAGAGTCGCTTCGCCACCGCCGCTTTGTCGGCCGAGGAGAGCGCCGCGCCCTTGTACAGCGCCGCTGCGTACTCGCCCTCGGCGTATTTCCGCGCCTCTTCGATGAACGCGGCCACGTCGGCCGGGCGTTCCTTGAGCACTTTGTGATACCACGCGACGGCCGCGTAGCTTGGCAGGTAAAACACGTACGGCCGGTCATCTCCCGGCGCAAACGTGAGCGACGACAAATCCAGAACGGATGAAATCAGCACGATACCGTTGAGGTGGACGGTATCATGCAATTGCAGATAATTTCCCAGCGCCGCGGAGCGAAACGTTCCGTAGCTTTCTCCGATCAGGAACTTCGGTGAATTCCAGCGGTCATTCCGGCTCAGGTAGGTCACGATAAATTGCCCGAAGGCGTCGAGGTCTTCGTCGATTCCGAAGAAATCCTTGTCCTGCGCCTTGCATACGGCGTGGCTGTAGCCGGTTCCCATCGCGTCGATGAAGACAAGGTCGGTCTTGTCGAGCAGCGTCTCCCCGTTGTCCACCAGCTTGTAGGGGGCCGGAGGCGTAAATGCTCCGTTTACCGTGTATACGCGGCGAGGCCCGAAGGCGCCCATGTGCAGCCACATCGTCGCGGAGCCCGGGCCGCCGTTGTAGAGGAATGCCACCGGCCGACTGCTCGGGTCCTTCACGTCGTTCTTGGTGTAGGCCACGGAGTACATCAGGCCGGTCGCCTCGCCTTTGTCGTTCTTCAGGAGCGTGGTGCTTGCGGTGGCCTTGTACGAAATGGTCTGGCCGCCCACTCGAATCGAGTGCTCCGTCACCGACGATTCCTCTTTAGTCGTTGCCGGGTCGCACTTCTCCTCGCTCCTTGCTTCTGGCGTTCTAGCACCCCTCTCCTGCTGGGGTGCGGGCGCCTGCGCCGCCGCCCACCCCGCGAGCCCCGCATCAAGAAACAAGCCAAACACACACAGAGCTACTGTCCTTCGCATCACTGGTTCCCTCCCTTGTCGAACCCGGGGAATTCCGCTTATTGCTTGGCCGGTGTCGGCCCCGGCGGCGTTCGCCGCTCCATTTCGGTCGGCACGGCAATCGAACGCGCGCCGTTCTTGCCGACCGAGCGCACCGCAAAAAAGTGATTGTCGGTGGACACACCCTTCAAGACTGCTTCGCCCGGCTCTGCCACAAATTCATAGACGCGCCAGCGGGGGTCGGTCGTTTCACGCCAAAGAACTTCAAAGCCGGCGCGTTCCGCATCGCCGTCCGCGGCCCAAGAGACCTTCGCGTCTGGAGTGACCGCGCCTTTCAGCCGCGCATTGCTCGGCGGCGCGGGAGCCATCGCCAATTGCCGCAGCACTTCCGCGTTGTCCCTCGCCACATTGCCCATGAACGTGTAGTTCAGGTATTTCTCGAAGTCTCCGTACTCGATGCCGTTTTCCGTGCGAGGCGTCTGATGCTGATGGTTGTAATCCTCGAGCGGCTCGGTAAAGCGCACCGCCGGCAGCCCCGCTTTGTAAAAGGGGAAATGATCCCCGCCGCGGCCGTAGCGGTCCTGGCGGAAAATCATGCGAATGGCGTTCGGCCCGGCGATTTCCTCGATGGCTCGGGCGAGTTCGCGCGCGGGCGAATCGCAGTCCTCGGTTTCGCCATTCCCGGAAAACACGCGGACGCGATGCGGCCCTCCCGGCGCAGGATCGGCCCCCACAATGTCGTTATCCAACATTGCTCCCACGGTGTAGCCCTGCTCTTTGGTCCACTCGAGCAGGCGGTAGGCCCCGAGCAAACCCTGCTCTTCTCCCGAGAGCACGCCAAAAAGAAGCGTTCCGCGAAATTTCGCCCTCCCGCCGGCAGCGGCTTTGCCCAGCAGCCGCGCGCATTCCACGCTCACGGCGGTGCCAGAGCCGTCGTCATCCGCCCCGGGCGCGTCGGCTTCAGGATCCATCACGTTCGAGGGCCGCGAGTCCACGTCGCCTACAACAATGAAAACGGTTTTCGCCAGTGCGGGATCCGAGCCCGGCAAAATCGCATACACGTTCTCCAGGTGAACGGGATTTGGGCCAGTGCGTTCGGACTTGGACTCGAACTTGTCCACGACAATTTGCAGCTGGCCCCCGGAGTCCTTGACAATTTCGTTCAAACGCGCGACGACAAAGTCCCGCCCGCAACCGATCCCGCGCTTGGAATCGGTCCACGAAGAAAGCGTCAGCCGCGTTCCGCAGCTCACCAGGTCGTGGATCAGCGTGCGCATCGATTTTTCATCGATGCTTTGCCGCGGGATCGCTCCCGCGGGTCGCGGCAAACTCTTCAGCTGGGGCTTGCCCTGAGGCGGTTCCGCGGGATCGCGTGCCGCGGCTTGCTGCGCCAAGGCCGGCCCGGCCACGAGCGGTAGCGACAGAAGCGCGGCGATGCCTGCGCTCCTGCGAAGTCCGTGAATCGTGCTGCTCCGATTGCGCATGCTTTCTGCTCCCCGAGCTAAATTGGCTTCAAAAAGGAAGAGGCATTCTAGCGCGAACCCGTCGTCGGAGGCATCCGTCAGAGTTTTGAGTCGCAAGCTGCGAGTTCTCTAAGTGAGGAAGCTATTGGAACGCCCGGAATTCCACCGCTCCTCAAGCCTCCACTTCCTCCGTCCCTCCGGCTCATCGCCCCTTTCCTCGACCCGTGATTCGCGCCCCTAGAACGGCCCGTCGCAGCCGATTTTGCCGGCATTGTGCGCGCCTGCGACAGTAGTGCTTGAGAATCTCGGCAAATAATTTAGAATCTCCGCCTGCGCCCAAATCGGGAAAAGCGTCCGGACCAGAAGTGCGGGCGGCTTAGCCTGCCAGCACAGGAGGGAACATGAAACGCAACTTCTATATTGGAGCTATTTTTCTCGCGCTGGTCGCCGCGCTGGCGGCGGGCTCGGTGGTGCTCGAGAAAAAGGCGACGGCGGAGGCCGCCGAAGTTCTGGCGCCGCGCTTCGAAGTCGATCCCCTGTGGCCCAAACCGCTTCCCAATCACTGGGTCCAAGGGATGTCGGTTGGCGTGTCCGTCGATTCCCAGGACCACATCTGGATCGTTCACCGCACGAATACGTTCGAGCCCATGGAAATCTACGCGAGCTCGCAGCCGCCCAAGGCCGAATGCTGCGTTCCGGCTCCGCCGGTTCTCGAGTTCGACGAAGAAGGCAACCTCATCGGTCACTGGGGCGGCCCCGGCCAGGGTTATGACTGGCCGGATTCGAACCACGGCATCACCGTGGATTACAAAGGCAACGTATGGA
>Ga0126371_10005250_pt1 | contig 11506 bp, 13 predicted proteins | sample PanSoiMetaPlot_4_FD_110145 | JGI IMG/M metagenome (GOLD analysis project Ga0126371, IMG submission 110145) | Tropical forest soil microbial communities from Panama - MetaG Plot_4 | ecosystem: Environmental > Terrestrial > Soil > Tropical forest > Bulk soil | place: Panama | collected 2016-02-17
GCACGATGGCTCATTACGAATTGCGATGTCGTGAGTGCGGCAAGACCTGGGGAAATCAGCCCCGGTCGATCTGCGATGATTGTTTCTCTCCCCTCGAGGTCAGCTACGACTACGATGCGGTTCGCGGTGAGTTCACCCGCGAGAAGATTGCCCAGCGCCCTCCCAATATCTGGCGTTATTCGGAGCTCCTTCCCCTCCCCCAAGATTTTCAGCCGACATTGCCGGTCGGCTTCACGCCCCTGTTGAGCGCGCCCAAGCTGGCTAAAGCGCTCGGGACGCGCAAGCTGTTCGTGAAGAACGACGCCGTGTGCCTCCCCACGCTTAGCTTCAAAGATCGCGTGGTGTCGGTGGCGCTGTCGCAAGCGCGTGCCTTCGGATTTGATACCGTGTCCTGCTCGTCGACCGGAAATCTGGCGAACTCGGTGGCAGCACAGGCAGCCCGCAACGGTTTCAAGGCGTGGATCTTCATCCCGGCCGATCTCGAGCCGGCGAAGATTCTAAACAGCCAGGTGTATGGCGCGAAGGTCGTGCGCATCTCGGGCAGCTATGACCAGGTCAATCGCCTGTGCTCCCAGATCGCCGACGAGCATCATTGGGGATTTGTGAACGTGAACCTGCGGCCCTACTATGCAGAGGGCTCGAAGACCGTGGGCTTCGAAATCGCCGAGCAGCTTGGCTGGCGCTTGCCCGACAACGTCGTGGTACCGATGGCGGGTGGCTCGCTCATTACGAAGATCAAGAAGGCGTTCGATGAATTGATTGCCCTCGGCCTGGTCGATCCGAAGCCGGTGAAATTCTTCGGCGCGCAGGCGACGGGTTGTTCGCCGATCTCAACGGCCGTAAAGAACGGCAATGCAGAGATTGAGCCGCAGAAGCCGGCGACGATTGCGCGATCGCTCGCGATCGGCAATCCCGCGGATGGGCATTATGCGATCAGGGCCATTACCAAGAGCGGCGGCTGGTCGGAAGATGTGTCGGATGCCGAGGTCGTTGATTCGATCCAGTTGCTGGCCGAGACAGAAGGCGTCTTCACCGAGACAGCTGGCGGCGTGACAGTTGGATGCACGCGTAAGCTGGTAAGCGACGGCCGCATCACTCCGGACGAAACGACCGTGGTCTGCATCACGGGGAATGGTCTGAAGACGACGGACGCGCTGAATGGGGCTTACGAAGCCGACGATGCGATCGGGCCGAAGTTGACCGAGTTCCAACGCTTCCTCTCGAACACGCTCGAAGTTCCGGAAGCGGTGGAGGCCTAAATGTCGATCACTGTGCAGATTCCAACGGCGTTGCGCCGGCACACGTCCGGCATTGGCAAGCTGGATTGTTCGGCGACCAACCTGAATGAGTTGTTGTCGGTGCTGGACGAGAAATTTCCCGCGCTCAAGCCGCATCTGCGCGACGAGTCAGGGCAGGTGCGGCGCTTCCTGAACGTATACGTGAACGAAGAAGACATCCGTTTTTTAGGCGGGCCGTCGTATGCGTTTCAAGATGGAGATGAAGTGTTACTGGTGCCGTCGATCGCGGGTGGCGCAGAGTAGAGCTTTCTTAATCTCGCGTCGGATGGAAAACTTGGTCACGGACGGGCAGAGGCCCGTCCTTTCTCTTTCTCTCCGATCAACTCACCTAGCCATCGCGCCACTGCCTCACGGCAGCGCTTTGAATGTTGCAACCAATCCGTAAACCACCAGCTGCCACCACGCCAACGCGATGGCCGTGACGATCGTTTCTCCGACAAATTTGGCAGACAGGAAGTGTTGCGCGAACTCAGCTCCGTAAATCGCTCGGGTGATCCCTCCAAGAAACGCAACACTGATAACGACGGAGGCGACTGCGATCTTTGTTTTTCGAAAGGCTGAGGGCATGTGCCATCGGGCAACAGGCCAGCAGCCGGAACTTTGACGAACGTGTGGAAGATCCAAAGCACGAGAATCGCGAGCGGAAAGCTAAATTCCACAATCCCTTTCGGAGTGTGTCCGAAACCGCGGTCCGGCGCGAGTCGCAGGAAGTATTCGAAATCAGGCGCAAATGTTCCCACGATAACAGCTGAGGGAATACGTGCAGACGCCGAGACGGTAAGGCGGCCGCTCGATGAGCTAGCGTGAAGGGCACTGGAGGATTACCGAACTTGCTGGATCACGCCGTTTCCTTCTGCCTCACCGTCAACACCGGGCACTCCGCGAGGCGCACGACTTTTTCTGCTACTGATCCGAAGACCCAGCGCTCAAAGCCTGTCGATCCGTGCGTCGATATGACAATCAGATCGGCGGCCTCGGTTTTCGCGATCAGAACGATCTCCTCGGCGGCCGAGCCATGTCCGACCTGCGTGCGAACCCTTACGTTTTTGCTGACAAGTTCATGGCGCGTTTCGCGCAAGTGTTTTTCGGCGTCGGCATGCAAGTACTGCTCGTATTCGGGAATTTTGAAAACGTAGTTGGGATCGGGAGGCACCCCGGGCAATGCGGGCACGATGTTTACCAAAAGAAGCTCGGCTTTAAAGTGTTCGGCGAGTTCGCTGGCGGCGCGCACGCACGCACACGCAGGACCACTGAAGTCGGTGGGGCAGATAATGAGTTTGACCGGAAGCATGAGTTCCTCGAGGCGGAATTATAAGACACAGCTTTCAGCAATCAGCATTCGCACTCAGCCGTTTAGCACTGGGCCCAGCGTGTCCGACTTTCATCCTCCTTAATCGGAAGTCTGGCGTTCCACCCCTAGCTCTGCCGTCAATCTGGATTGCTGAGGACCGAGCGGTGGGCGCGTTCTCTCTATGCGGTGGCACAGATAGGGTGAACCGCACTACGGCCTTCGGCTGGTCGAATGCCTGGTGCCAAAAGCCAGAATCTCGAACCCCCATGAATTGCTAAGCCATCGATCGCCTGCTATAATCTAACTAACCGGTTAGTTAATAAAGGATTTATGGCAACTGCTCATCCTAGGCCGAGATTGGGATCCCGGGGTCAACCGGAAGAGAGCCGCACCGCGATTCTGCGGGCGGCGATCCGGGAGTTCGCCCGCGAAGGAGTGGCTGGCGCCCGGACCGACGCGATTGCGCGCGCGGCCAAGGTCAACAAGGCCCTGCTGTATTACTACTTCCGCGACAAAGAGACGCTATACGTCGCGGCCCTTGAGCACGTGTTTCGCGAGCGCGACGCGGTTCTCCTGCCGATTCTGCGGGAGAACACGCCGCCGGGCGAAAAAATCCTGCGCTACCTCGGGGCGTTCTTCGACTTCCTGGCCAGCCACCCCGAGCAGCGCCAGATGGTGCAGCGGGAGTTGTTTATGTTGCCGCGGCGCGCTTCGGTGTTGCGGACAGTGAAGGCGCATATGCAACCGCTATTCGAGGGACTCCGGAAGGTTCTTCGCGAGGGGATTGCCAGCGGAGTTTTTCGCCCGGTGGACCCGATGCAGTTCATTCCATCAATGGCGGCGGTGGTGGTGCACTACTTCGGCAGCGCGCCGTTTTTGAAGCTCATGACCAACGAGGACCCGCTGACTCCTGAGAAGTTGGCGGCCCGGCGCGCCGCCGTGCTCGATTTCATCTCTGCAGCTCTCTTCCAACCGACTGCCCTGCCGGCCGAAGGAGAACACAAGTGAATGCGCGTAACCGTTTCTTAACCCTGTTGGGAATTATTTTCGTCATCGCGCTCGGCTACTACTACTTCTCGACACCCAGCAACCGCGACCTCGTGCTGATCGGTACGGTCGATGCCAATCAGGTGATCGTCAGCCCGCAAATTCAGGGGCGGCTGCAGAAACTGGTGGTCGATGAAGGTACGCAGGTGAAAGCCGGCGATCTGATCGCCATCATCGATCCCGCCGAATTACAGGCGCAGGAAGCCGCAGCCGACGCCACGATCGCGAGCCTGCGTTCCAAAGTTTCGGAGATGCAGTACACCGAGAAGTCGACAACCGGCTCGACTACGAGTGACGTCGCGAATGCTCAGGCGAAGCTGGCTTCTATGAAAGCGCAGTTGGCGCAGGCGCAGGCCACACTGCAGCGCACCGACAGCGATAGCCGACGCATGATCGAGCTAGCGAAACAAGGGGTGGCTTCGGATCAGGATCGCGTACAGGCGGAGATGAACCTCGCTGCATCGCAAGCGAATGTGCAATCGCTGAAGGACCAGGTGAGAGCCGCCGAAGCCGATCTGAATGCCGCCGTCGCGCGCACTCACCAGGCATCGGCGGCCAAGAGCACGGTCGCCTCTACGCTCGCCGATCTGAAGAATGCCCAGGATATGAAGAAACAAGCTGCAGTGCGACTGGGCTACACCAACATTTACGCGCCCGTCACGGGGACGGTTTCCGTACGCGCCGCACGCCAAGGCGAGGTCCTGAATATCGGGACGCCCATCGTCACGATTGTTGATTTGAGTGATACGTGGGTACGGGCTGCGATCCCCGAGACGCAGGCCGACCACATCGGACTCGGCGACACGCTGCGGATCCAACTACCGGGCGGAACTGTTACCACCGGCAAGGTGTTCTTCAAGGCAGCCGAGGCCGATTTCGCGACACAGCGGGATGTGAACCGGCGGAAGCGCGATATCAAAACGATCGTGCTAAAGGTGCGATTGGACAATCCCAAGGGCGGCTATGTGCCGGGGATGACTGCGGAAGTTCTCGTGTCACCCGATCAGCAAAAAGGGTCGCCTCGTCAGAACGCCTCTGCGGAGCAGCAGCCATGACCGGAGACACGAAACCGAACTCGGGCACGAACGGCTCTGCGGCAGTCGCGACGCACGGATGCGAAGGTCCGGAGAAGCGCGGCCCTAATGCGATTGACGTGGAGAACATCGTCAAGAAGTACGGCGATTTCACCGCGGTGGATGGCGTCACGTTTCAGGTCGGTGACGGCGAGATCTTCGGCTTGCTTGGGCCGAACGGCGCGGGCAAGTCCACGCTGATCCGCATGATGACCACGCTCATTCCCATGACCTCGGGCCGTGCTGTTGTTGCCGGGCACGATGTGACCAAAGATGCCGACGCAGCCCGCCGATGTATTGGAGTCATTCCGCAAGCGCTGACCAGCGACCTCGATCTGACGGTCGCGGAGAACATGAACATCTACGCGAAGCTCTACGACGTTCCGGTGAAGCGCCGGCAAGTAGCGATCGATGAATTGCTTGAGCTGGTGGACTTGACGAAATGGCGCGATGCTCAGACGAAAACACTTTCGGGCGGGATGCGGCGGAGACTGGAGATTGCGCGTGGATTGGTCCACAGTCCACGAATCTTCTTTCTCGACGAACCGACGACTGGACTCGACCCCGTCTCTCGTGTTGCCGTCTGGGAGATGCTTACCAACATCAAAAAAAGCCGCGAACTTACCGTGCTGATCACGACGCACTACATGGATGAGGCGGACCGCTTGTGCGACCGGATCGCGATTGTCGACCACGGCAAGCTGGTTGCGCTCGATACGCCTGCAAATCTGAAAGCGAGCGTGCCCGGATCAAATGTTATCGAAGTGCAATTTGAAAAACCGCCCGCCGATTGGGATAAGCGACTGCAAAAGCTGGATGAGGTCACATCGGTGCAGCACGAAGGCGCGGGCATGTATCGCGTGCTGACCGGCAACGGTTCGCGAACGACAACAGAGCTGGTCGAAATGGCAGTACAGGCGGGCGTGCCTATCAAAACGCTCACGGTGCAGAGTACGACTCTCGACGACGTTTTCGTGCACTACACCGGCCGCCAGCTTCGCGACGAACTCGTAAAGGCGTTCGGCTTCACGATGCCGCAGCGCCCAGGATTGCAGCCATGAATCGAATGATGGCCATTGTCGAGCGCGAAATGCGCAAGTTCTTCCGGTCGCCGGCGTTGATGCTGGCGTCGATGATCTTTCCGCTGGTGCAGTTGATTATTCTCGGCAACGCGTTTGGCGGAAAGATTCACGACGCGCGCCTGGGTGTGGTCGATCAGGACGGCGGTACGCAGGCTCTGAAGATCCGGCAGGCGTTTGATTCGGTGCGCGCGAACATGCGAACGTTCATCCCGGTCTATTACGACGACGAAAAGACCGCCCGCGAAGACGTGCGCAATGGAAAGATCCAGGGCGCGGTCATTATTCCGCCCCAATACTCACGGCGCGTCTACGAGCAAAATCGGCCGCAGATCGCGCTGGTCGTCGATAACAGCGACAATTTCATGAGTTCGACGCTCGAGCAGGAGTTGTCGGACATCACTACGGCACTCAACACGCCCACCGTCGAACCGCGCATCCTGCAGCAGACGGTTTTGCAGATTGTCGAGCTTTATCCCTACATCGAGTACATGAAATATTTGCTACCGGGTTCGATCACGCTGGCGATGTTCGTCTCGGTGATGATCGGCGGCGGCATGCTCTATATCGACGACAAAGCGCGCGGTGTTCATGAGGGCTACCTGGTCACACCCATTACGAAGGCAGAGCTGGTGTTCGGATTGAATCTGGCTGGTGCTGTCAAAGCGGTACTGACGGGAGTGGTGATCACAGTGATCGGATCGCTTCTCGCCGGAGTGAGCACGATTTTTAATCCGCTGACAGCCTTGGGCCTGATCGTTATGATTCTGCTGACGTCGATCGCATTCAACACCATGATGTTCTTGCTGATGGTGCGTGTGGATGATCCACTTGTGCCTAGGGCAATCTTCGGCATTCTGAACACGCTACTGTTCTTCCCAAGCGGATCGATCTATCCGGTACAGGCGTTTCCCGCGTGGCTGCGGGTGATTGCGAAGGCCGATCCGTTTACCTATGCCGTGGCGGGATTCAAGAGTCTTCTTCTTAAGGAAACCGGACTCGGTGCGATCGTGCCTGACATGATTTACCTTGCGATCTTCGGAACAGTCGCATTGGCGATCGCCACGCCGCTGTTCAAGCGCACGTTGTAAATCTCTAGATTTCACGTTTCAGAGTTTCGAGATCCAGCAAAAAGACTTCTTAAAGGGTTGGACGAGTTGACCGAATTCCTCAGTATTCCTCTGTGTTCACTGTGTCCTCTGTGGTTCGAGTTGTTTGTTTCCGGGAACTTTTTGTGCGCCGTAGGTTTCCGTTATGCTAGAAGCCTATGACACTGATGGACGCGAAGGAGTACGACGAGGCAGGCGCGCGTCGACGAAAGGTCCGCATCGTTACGATCATCGGGACACTGCTCGTCCTCGGGTTTTTAGCGTATCAATTCCGCTTCTGGCCAGAAGAACATCTGGTCGACAAGTTCTTCTCCGCTCTGCAACGCAAAGACTATGAGACAGCGTATGCCATCTATCGGGCTGATCCCGAGTGGAAGCAGCACGCGCAACAGCATGCGGACTATCCCTACAATGATTTTTATCGCGACTGGGGACCGGGCGGAGAATGGGGTTTAGTCAAAAGCTACAAGCTCTATGCGAGCGGGGAATGCCCGCATGGCGGGAGTGGTGTGGTTGTCGAGGTGATCGTGAACGACCGCCACGAGCACGAACAGCTGTACGTACAGAAGAAAGAGAAGACGTTCAGCCCGTCCCCGTGTAGTTGAAAACCAAGCAAATAATTCTCATGCGGGCAAACGAAACGCATTGACAGCGCACGGAGATCACCCCAACTTCTGGCATCCTCCCGAATGGAAATGGGCGGTAGCTTTCGTCTTAATCGCATGTTCATTGCTGGTGTTGTATCAGAAACCCCTCTTGCATTTATTAGTGCAGCGACAACCTTTCCCGAACCCACCCCCGGAGTGGAATGGCTCGCACCCATACCTGATCGTCCGCGGGACGGAGATTGGATCACAGGGCTTCAAACTTAAGACCTCCATTCAGCGAGTCGAGCCTACGGTCCGCCGCGAGGCACCCGTGAATGAATTCCAGGTTGACCTTCATTCGGGAATGTTTGTGGTATGCCAAACTGATCTCTTCGTTCCAGACGTTATACCCATTTCATTAACCAGGACATCTCGAGATTGGGAGGTATCCAGCAGAGCTTCGGAATAGGTGGGAATCACCCTTACGATATTTGCCCAACCGGTACTCGGTTCCCTTACCCCTACATGGATCTAAATTTGGAAGATGATCGACAGATACACTTCCGCCGGATTTCCAAAGGTACGGATTATGCCAATGCAGTGTTCGGGCATGACGAGGGATGCCAAGGGACATCGTCTGACGTTGAGGAGAGACAATCAAAGAAAGTTGGAGCAAGTTGTTTCCCCCTCCGGTCGGACAATCACTTTCAAGTACGATGGCGCTGATCGAATCAGCAGCGCAGTCGACGACTTGGGGCAGGTCCGAAAATACTCCTATGATCCCACCCGACATCTGGAAAGCGTGACGGATGCGTCGCACGTGCTCTATCGCTTCGAGTACTCGGCCCTTCTGAATTTCCCGGGTTACGATCCTTATCTGATGATGCGAATTACTGACGGTGCGGGGCGACTGCTGATCCAAAATTCGTATGAACGTTACGGCCAAATATCATCACAGAAACTTGCAAATGGTGACCTCTACAAATACGAGTACAGTCGTGAAGAACGAGATTGTGGAAACGATCGTGAGTAGACCCAATGGCAAAGCTAAATTCTTTTTCCAAGATGGCAGGTTCTTAAAGAGAGGAATAATATCCGCGAGTGTTGGCCCCAGATGGTCCAGATAGCCCACTTACGCGATCGTGAGTTGTTCCAAAGTCTTTTGCAACGACGCCTCGTCCCCAACATTCGATGCCGCCTTGGAGCGATCGATTTGACGCATCAGGCCGCTCAGTACTTTTCCCGGACCCACTTCGATGAAGCGCTGCGCCCCCTGGGCGATGAGCAGGGAGATCGACTGACTCCATTTCACTGATCCGGTGACCTGCCGCACTAACGCGTCACTGCTGTAAGCTCCGTCTTGTACAAGGGCCGCATCGACGTTGCACGCGACTGGAACTTGGGGGCTCTGAAAACTGAGCTTCTGCAGATCCGCCGCCAGAAGATCCTGCGCGGGCTTCATCAGTGAACAGTGGAAGGGAGCGCTCACAGGAAGCATCACGGCGCGCTTGGCACCTCGCTCTGTGGCCAGCGCGGCAGCCCGCTGAACCGCTCCGGTGTTACCCGAGATCACGATCTGCTCGGCCGAGTTGATGTTGGCTGCTTCACAGACCTCTCCCTTGGCGGCATCAGCACAAACTTCAGAAACCTTTTGTGGATCCATACCAAGAATGGCCGCCATCGCTCCCACGCCGACCGGAACGGCTTCCTGCATATATTTGCCGCGATTGCGCACGGTGCGAACGGCATCGGCGAAACTCAACGTTCCAGCGGCAACGTGAGCGGAATATTCGCCCAAGCTGTGGCCAGCAACCAAAGCAGGCTTTAGGCCCTTTTCGTCGAGAACACGCCAGGCCGCAGCGGAAACTGTGAGGATCGCAGGCTGCGTAATCTCGGTCAGGCGCAACTTTTCCTCAGGCCCTTCAAAGCATACTTGCGACAAGTTGTAGCCGAGTGCTTCATCGGCTTCTTCGAATGTCTGACGGGCAACGGCGTGATGCTCGGCCAAATCTTTGCCCATACCGACCGCTTGCGAGCCTTGGCCCGGGAACAGGAATGCGATGGAATTCATATTTTGTTCAGGGGGTTACTGCGACAGCGGGATGAATAGCCGCAATACCTTTTTCAATTTCCTCGTTCACCCGGCTCTCGGAAAATTCTGAGGCGACGCGAATCGCGTTCTTGATCGCGTTCGCGTTCGACGAACCATGCGTGATGATGCAGACGCCTTTTACTCCGAGAAGTGGCGCACCGCCGTACTCGGTGTGATCGAGACGCTTCTTGAAATCGCTGAACGCACTGCGCGAAAGCAGGTAGCCGACCTGCCGCGTAATCGTGGCGCGCAGAGCTTCCTTCAGCGCCGCACGCACGAGGTTTGCGACGCCCTCGGATGTCTTCAATGCGACGTTCCCGACAAAGCCATCGGTCACCATCACGTCGACCTCGCCGTTGTAGAGATCGCGTCCTTCGACGTTTCCGACAAAATTCAAAGGCAGCTGCTTCAGCAGCTGAAAGGACTCGCGCGTGAGTTCGTTTCCCTTGGACTCTTCTTCACCAATCGAAAGAAGGCCGACCGTCGGACGCTTGGTGCCGAAGATCGAGCGGAAATAGATCTCGCCCATGACGGCGAATTGTTCGAGATTGTGCGGCTTGCAGTCAACGTTGGCACCGACATCCAACAGCATCGCTCCGGTGCCCAGCGCCGTCGGAAAAACCGCCGCTAGTGCCGGCCGATCTACTCCCGGCAAAGCGCCCAGAACCATCTTGGCGGTTGCCATGGCGGCGCCCGTGTTTCCCGCGCTCACGAAGCCAGCCGCCTGCCCATCCCGCACCAGCCGAACGCCGACGCGCATGCTCGAATCGCGCTTGGAGCGGACGGCCTGTGCAGCCTTGTCCTCCATCGTGATGACTTCGCTGGCGTGGACGATTTCGATTGGGAGACGAGAGGCCCAGCGATGCCGATCGAGTTCTGCCTTGATCTGTTCTTGTTGACCCACCAACAGTACACGAGTGCCGGAGTGGCGGGCAGCATGAATCGCCCCTTCGATCTCGGGCTTGGGGGCGCGGTCAGAACCCATCGCATCCAGAGCTATGACGCTTGGCATGGGCGGGGCTCGGGACTAGCTGGCTTCCTCGACCTCTAGCACTTCGCGTCCTTTGTAATAGCCGCACTTGGCGCAGGCGCGATGGGGCATTTTCTTTTCGTGACAGTTCGGACACTCGGAGAGGGAGTGCTTCGACAACGCGTCATGCGCGCGCCGGGTAGAGGTGCGTTTTTGCGAGTGCCGCCGTTTTGGATTAGGCATGGAAAAAATCCTCACTAGGCTCGCCCTGCGAGCCAAATCAAATTGCGAACGTTATATCCCGAAACCTGCCTGCAGACTCGTAACTCCTACGATTCCAGGTCGTGGCAGTCAAAAAACTAGTTTTGTAGCTTCTCGCGAATGTCTTTCAGCGCTTCCCACCGTGGATCTCCGGTAGCCTCGGCGCAGGCACAGAGCTCAACATTGCGGTTCTTCCCGCACGTCGGGCAGAGCCCTTTGCAGTCCTCGCGGCACACCACCTTGAGCGGAACCGCCAACAACGTCTGCTCGCGCAGAACGTCCTCGAGCAGCAGGCCTTCGCCCTCGTAATAGCCGATCTCGGCTTCGGCTCCGGTGACGGAGAGTTCGGAATTGCCGGCGTCGATGCCCAGCGGACGATATAAAAGATCAAACGCTCGCGCGACGTCGTTGACCACCGGTTCAAGGCATCGGGCACAAGGAAGTTCCAAACTCGTGGAAAGCTCACCTTGCAATCGGATGTCCTGGATAACTTCCCGTTTGCCGCGGCGTTCTTCGACCAGTTGCGCGCGGCCGCTGGTCTTCAGGGGCGTGCGTTGGCGCACCTCTGCTCCCAGGTCGATGACATCGGGAGGGAACTCCTCTTGGAAATCAATAGGATGGAGTTCTAGCTCAGCAACTTCGATGAACATCGGGAACCTCCGCGCCCACCTTTAGATCTACCGCGAAGGCCCGCGGAAA